>WNFJ01319912.1_pt1 | contig 34213 bp, 35 predicted proteins | sample 5400461 | NCBI WGS metagenome assembly WNFJ01 (sample SAMN13153349, study PRJNA577476) | soil metagenome | isolation source: 115 cm saprolite on Douglas fir-dominated hillslope | place: USA:California | collected 2013-09-17
GGCGACAATAACCTGCATTGTTTCGTGATCGGTTTCCGGCACGCCGGTATCTCCAGCAATATGTAGCGTAATCTGATTTGTCGCCGCAATAGCGTCCGCATTTTGCTTTCCGATCACGTCTGCTAGGCTCATCGTCCCATCACCTTTTATGGCTGGAATGGGGTGGAGCGTACCTTGGACGTGATCGAGCATCCGTGACCTGCGAGTGGGCGGTATTGAGGTAAAATAAGGATGCGCGAAGCGGAGTGGACCGCCTGCCCATTTCTTGCCTGCTGGTTTGGGAGATTTTTGTGTCATATGAGTTTGAAGGAGAGTAGGTCGTCTTACGGCTTATAACGCTGTCTCACGACCAAGAGCGTATGCTTTTAGATTCCGTTCATCCGAATGAAACACTTTGTGAACAGTTCGAATCGCTTGAAGTCACGCTTCAACTAGTTTTGATAGGAATGTGATCTGTGTACATAAGCATACGATCAAGGCTCAGCCGAAAGGATTTTACTGTCGCCTTTTTCCACCACCTGCGGCGCCACTGGGAGTCTGCGAGGAGGAAAAGCTCATCAAACTTGGCGAGGCAATGCGCTACGACGTTGAGCGCGAAGGCACGCTCACACCTCGAGTTGGATACACGTACTTTAGCCAGTTTGTTGGTCACGATCTGACGCATGACAACACGCCCCTAAAAGGCCCGTATTTAGATCCCGAACTAACTCCGAACGATCGGACGCCATTTCTCGATCTCGATCAGCTTTATGGAGGCGGGCCACAGCGCGCGCCGGCTCTTTATCAAGGAGATCCGGGAAAGGAGATGTTCAAACTCGGAGCAACCACGCCAACGGGTTATCTCCGCGATCTTCCTGTAGAGAACGGAACCATCCTAATTGGTGACCAGGAAGACGCGCGCAACCTGGACAATCTCGTTCTCAGGCAGCTCCACGTCGTTTTTCTAAAGTTCCACAACGAGGCGGTCAAACAGCTTAGCGCCAAGCCTTCCACGATAATAGGAATCGAGAATCTCGGTCCCGGTACGATTTTTGAACGGGCAAAGCGACTCGTTCGATGGCACTATCAGTGGATTGTTCAGCACGATTTTCTTCCGAGGATCTTACACACCGGTGTTTGGAGCCGCCGACCGAGAACAATTGACCCGACCTCCGGATCCCCCACAGGCCGTTTTTCCATCCCGATCGAGTTTTCCTTAGCGGCATTCCGATTCGGGCACAGCATGGTGCGCAATGCCTATGGCTTGAACTGTCGTCAAAAACGTGTCGTTCTGCCAGAACTGATGGCGCTCGGGCACAGGCCATCACCATTTTCGGATGATTTTATGATCGAATGGGGACGGTTTTTCGATGGGTTGCCAGCTTCTGGTCCGGTTGCGTCGAGTTCATTTATCGACACGTCCATCGCCGCGCCTTTACACGACTTGTCCCCCTCGATCATCCGCCTGTCTAGCAAGATGGAACATTCGATGGAACCTGCGCGCCTTCCTGTGCGCACGCTAATACGGGGCGCCCGCGCAGGATTGCCATCGGGCCAGGAAGTAGCTAACGCGCTCGTCAAGCGAGGCATAGTCAAACCGCGTGATTGCCTTACAAGCGCGCAGCTCACACGAGATACATTTAATCATTCGGGCAGCGTCTTGCACCAAATTGGCCTCGAAGGGAACACTCCCCTCTTCTACTATTTACTTAAAGAAGCCGAAATAAACGGGACAGGCTTAACTCTAGGTCCCATCGGGAGTCACATTGTAGCTGAGGTGATATTAGGAGCACTGATGGCCGATGCTGATAGTTACATCTCTGTTTTCGGTCCAACCTGGAAACTACCGCAGTGGCGCTTTCCGAGCGGATCAGATGAACAAGTTCGCTCATTGATAAGGATTATCCGACTAATCGGTGATGATAAACTTCTTCCGGAATGTGAAGCAAGATGGCGGAGCTTCCTGCTCGGTTAAACACGAAGGCTTCGCTCTCGCCGGTTTTTTCTGAGCAATACGGGCGCTCTTAATGATCATTTCCGACGAAGAATTTATCGCCATTGTTCAAGCCGCTGCTAGTCCCGACGATTTCAGTCACCCGAGGAGCTTGAGCGCTCGGTCAATAGCCAGTGGGGCCCGGATTTCACGGAACCTCCGCGAAGACTTTCCCGAACGGCTGCGTATTCGACGGCCAGTGTGGGCAAACGACCTGCGAGAGATGTTGGCCGCTCTCGCGAAAATCGAGTTCAGTTCGCGAAGTGCTTCGCCCCTACACAAGCTTTGCGAATGTGCCGCACGGTGCGGGTCGCAAGAGTTAGAAGCAACGGTTTCTTCCGAGTTACTTGCCATGCTGTCACAGAAGGCAAGAGCCGGTCTTGAAAGCGAGCTGCGCCGACGCATCGCTAGAGTAACGAAGCCATCCTTTACGTTAGAACTGAATGCGTTTCGGCTCGCATTCCGGGCCATTCACAGTCAACGAGAGATCGAGCCTCCTGAGGTGATGACGGAAAAGTTTCTTGGCAGAAAACCTTCTGATCGGCTCTTTCCGATGTTCAAGAGATTTCCAGTATTAGCCAAACTCTGGTGTCTATTGATCTCCCAATGGGTTGATGAGATTTCGGAACTGCTTTTGAGATTTAATGCCGATCGAGTAGCGCTATCGCGGAGTTTTCTGGCTTCTCGGCCAATCGACAAAATCATTGATCTGCGTTCTGGGCTGTCAGATCCGCACAATGGCGGCCGCACCGTAACGCTCATTCGATGTAGGGGGGGCTCAATAATCTACAAACCGCGCTGCGGACACGGAGAACAGGAATGGTTCAAGTTCGTTCGTCATCTGAATACTAAAGGACTTCGACCCAAATTGCGAGCAGCGAAGGTTCTATGTCGCGATGGTTATTGCTGGATGGAGGAAATCAATTACGCGCGATGTAAGGATTACGCAGCTGCGCGTCGATTCTACGAGCGGCTCGGAGCAACCATAGCTGCAGCCTACCTTCTCAGGGCGGTCGATTGCCATCGAGATAATCTCCTCGCTTCGGGCGAGTATCCTGTCCTTATTGACGCAGAGAGCCTCTGGCACCTTTCGCGTGGTGAACGGGCTCAAAGTTGTCTCAAGGCGCTATTCCAAACAGGCTTTATTTCGGCTTCGAAACAACGGTCGAGCTTGCAGTACCGAAGCAGTGTTCTTGGAAGGGCCGACTCAGGTCGGCACATTCCACGAATTAGCGGCGAGCGGCTCAACGCCTCGAAATATGAACACGAAATCGTCACCGGATTCCGGCGAACGTGGCAATGCACTCTCGGTTCGCGCAAGCAGCGCATTGAGTGCACTCGCCTCTGGCGAGGCGGTCGCCCTAAACAAGCGCGTTGGATCTTTTGGCCGACCGAAAGCTACGCCGCGATTATGCGCGCGTCCATCCAACCGGTCGCTCTGCGATCCGGAATCGAGCGAGATCGTCTTATTGCGCGGTTGTGCACCAGGAGTGCCCTCCCCCGGGCGATCCTTCATGAGGAAATCAACGCTTTGATGCAATTGGATGTCCCGTATTTTATTCGGAAAATAAAGTTAGGACCGTTACCTCCTGAAGAGGATACACCCCCAACCGAGATCATTGAGGCTCTTCGGCGTGCTGCGCACCTATAGTCGCAATATCGGATTCCGACTAAGCTAGTGTATTAGCTCTTCCAAAGAACATAGGTGCATTTCTGATAGTCTTCGGCATTGCGTACCTCGGGCGTCCCATTGTCTGTAGGAATGAAATCGGGTATCGCAAGTACCAAGGTTTTGAGCTGCTCCTCTGGCGTAAGGAACTGAACTCGAAAGTCGGCTGGGAAATCTATATTTCCGACCTCACTAATCGCCTGTTTAGCCGATTCGGGTGAAACAAGACAGCGATCACGGAATTTAACGTCTGATCCAGCCCGCGTAAGGACTGAAGTTAAGCGATCGATTTTCTCGTCATTACTCAATTCGTTCCAACTCTTAATACTCATCTGTGATTCCTTTCTGTATGGTTTTTGTTGCTAATACTGCGCGATTTTGTTTAGGCGCTGCGATTCTGGTCGCATCGCCGCCACCTTGATCGCGAGATCTTTCATCATCGCCTGAAAATCCGGATTTTGTCGTAGCGAGTCAAAGCGCGGATCCATCGCGAGAGATCGATAATCGATCCAACCTGAACTCACAGCTGCGCGCAAATGTTGAAGCGAAAGCTTCACCATACCGAGCGATGATTCTACAGCAGCAAGGCGGTAAAGCGTTTCGGGATTCTCCGGGGCGTCTCTAAGCACCGCTGTTTCGCGTATCAGGCACTGTCGAAGTAGCGCATCACCTCCCACTTGATCGCCTATGGCCTGTCTGGCCCTGCCCACGGCCGAATCGTAGCTAACAGCACCATAAAAACGGTCACCACCCTCATGATCTATTTTTGCGAGATTACTATAGAGTTTTCCGGCCATATCGAAACTTCTCCCAAAAAACTCGATTTGCGCAGCGATTCGCTCAATATCACCTAGGTCGTTTTGACTCCAGCGGTTTGTTCGAGAAAGGGCACGAGCGCCGTCAAAATCGCCTTCGAGCAATCGCATGTGACACATTCCAGCAGTCCCCGCAGGAGAGTCAGGCTGTAGCTCGATTGCGCGAGTGTAGGCTTGCAACGCTTTTTCATCGTCACCAAGTTTGACCCAGCAGTCTCCCACCAATGCTTCTAAATCATTTGGAGAGCCTTCCAATTGCGACGCAAAATTAAACCAACGCAAAGCAGTGTTAGATCGTCCTAAAGTGTCTTGTGTCATGCCGATAAAACGAGCGACTCTCCCCTCCGGACCGGTAGTTTCGATGGTTCTCATAGCTTCCTCTAAAGCTTCTAAGAATTTTCCCTGTTGATAAAACACCCCGCATAGGGCTCGGTGAGCATCGCTGGAGTCTGGCGACAACCGAAGCGCCTCATATGCCTCTCGCTCTCCGAGTTTGAGAAAACTAGTGTCGGAAATAAAGTGAGTGCGACCTGTCGCTGCGATAGCTAGATAAGCATGAGCGAGCGACGAATTGGGCTCCGCTAGGAGCGCCTTTTTAATTAGAGCAATTGCTTGATCAAAATCCGACGCCGTATAGCGCAACATCAATTCACGGCCAGCTGTGATTGCTTCTCGTGCGGCTTTATTACGTAAGCCAACATCAATTTCTGATTGGGCTATGTTTGACCAATGGTTGGCATTCAACACGTCATTTACGGCAACGCCAATTTCCTTTGAAATCGTTGTCTTTGGAGAAGTTGCGCCCTTGTCTTCCCAAACACGCACTAGAAGGAGTTCGCCATTCGATGCGTCAATTAATTTAAAAGAGATGCGCCGTTTGTTTTGAACCTTGCGTGCCGTACCTGTCAGGACGGTGCGCGTTCTCGCTCTGTCGGCAGCTTTCCGAACCTGCTCAACAGTTAACCAGCCCACAGCTGGCGGTAAAGGCGCTGTCCGTACCGTGGCAGGACCCGCAAGATCCAGTTCGTATTGTAATGAACTCGCAATTGATTGGGACAATGCTTCGTCGGGCGCGACATTGTCCAAGTCAAGGAACGGCAATACCGCGACTGAACGGGCGGCCAGCGTGCTCTTACGTACGGCAGATTGAAGCCTCCGGCCATGGATCTGCGATGGGATCGATACCGCGCTCATCACGAGAAAGGCAATGAGTATAGAGGCGAGTACGCGGTTTCGGCGGCACCATCTCCAGAGACGGACCAGGCCGCTCACCGGTCTTGCGATAATGGGGCGACATTCCAGCCAATTTTGTAGGTCTTGGGCGAGGCTCGCCGCAGACTGATACCGTGCAGCGGGTTCGCGTTCCAAGCAGCGTGCGCAGATTGTTTCTAAGTCGCGATCAAGGTGCGGCGCGAGCAAACGTAGCTTAGGGGCAGGCTCTTCCGCCGCTTGCCGAATAACATTAAGTGCATGCTCGCCTAAGAATGGCGGTCTCCCCGTCAAAAGTTCGAACAAAATGGCGCCTAAACTGTAGACGTCAGCGGCCACGGTTAACTGTGGACCCGGCCCTGCAGCCTGCTCCGGAGCTATGTAGCCGGGAGTTCCAAAGATGGTTAGTGTACGGGTTAGCTCGCTCGATGTGTCGAGCCATTTTGCGAGACCGAAATCGCTGACCATCGGTTCCGATCGATTACTGAGAAGGATGTTACTCGGCTTGAGATCGCGGTGAAGAACGCCCTGTTCATGAGCATATTGAAGGGCAAGGGCGACCTTCGCCATCAGCAAAATGCTTTTTCGAGGATCCCTGTGGTAAGCCTCGCGAGCCTGCAGGAGACTTCCACTTGCGGCATATTTCATCGAAAAAAAAGGAAGCCCATCTTCGCTCTCGCCGACGTAGTAGATGGGAACGATGTTAGGATGATCCAATTTCGCCGCCGTTTCTGCTTCGCGATGGAAACGCGCGAGCGTCTGATCCGAGTCGGCGTGATAACTTAGAACACGTTTCAGAGCCACGATGCGCTGAGAACGCATCTCGCGAGCTCGGTAGATTACTCCCATTCCTCCGCGGCCGACCTCCTCCAGGATCTGGAAGTTTCGGATACGCCAGCTCACGTCTCGACCGTGTAGGTCAGTCAGCAAGTCCTTGAAGGTTTGCTTTCCTGCGTCAACTGCATCCTCATCGAGTGCGCCCTGCAGAAGGCATTTCACACAAAGCCCATTGCTAAGGCGTAAGACCGAGTTGCACACCGTACATTGTTTCGGCTCATCCAAAGGAGTAACCGAAGAATCGGAAAATTCCATGATCTTTAGGCTGCGATAGTAGAAAGCGCCGTACACAAATATCGAACTTCGTCATCGACGTCGGCCTTGTTCTCAAGAGTTTGCGCAATCTCGTCCCGGAGGAGCGTTCTGTACCGCCTCCGAAATTCGTGAATTAGCCTTTTTACGGAGCTCGTCGAAACGCCCAGTGCAGTCGAGAGACATCCGTACGAAATATCCGTCCGGTAGGCAGTAAGATGGTCGCTCAAAACTTCATACAGGCGGCGGCGACCGCTGCCCTCGCATTCTTCACGTAATCGGCGCAGAGCCTGTTCTGATACGGTCGCGGCCCAACGGAAATCAAAAAGGGCCTCGGCGGAGCAAGAGTCAAAGGCCCGCGCGGGAATGGACAATTGCGACGGTGCCTCTGCCATCCACTCCTCCCACGAAACAAACTCGATGTCGCCGCCACGCTTAAGCCTATGATTTTTGACGTCCTCATTGATCAAAAAGTTTTTCAGCGATTTAAGCAAAAGCGATCGGAATCGCCCTCGGCTTGGATCAGCGGTCTCCAAAATTTTGCCCTTCAGAATCACCAAAAAGAAGTCTTGGGTAAGGTCCTCCGCATCAGTCACCACATAGCCGCTACGGCAGATAAATGTAAAAATCGGCCGCCAATAAATTTGGCAGAGCTGTGCCAGAGCGTCGTGCGCCGGGCATCCTTCATCACCCGAGATTCGACCGTTAAGAATCAGACTCCAGCGAGTCGTAGCGAACTCCGCCGGATGACTTCCGCCCTCCAATGCGCCATCCGATTTCACGCGATGAGCGTACCCAAATTCAAATTCTGTCTCAAGCCAAAAATCGTCTGCGCCCCTCAGCCGTTTTCTTCACACACGAGCATCAATATTGCGGACGAACTTGAGTCGGCAAACGTTGTAGTAACTGGTGCATGAATCGTCTGTTTGACGGAAATGGGCGACTGGAGCGGCCAGCCCTACTGAGGCTCCCAGCTCTTGAAGCTATAACGCGGCGGACGGATTCAACGGGGCAGAAATCGGCGCTCATTTTGCGGCTTCTGCGGCGGAGAGCGCAAGAGAATCGCGCCAAAAATCGGCAGCCTTTCTACTCCATTCGTGCGGTTGCAAACCATTTCGCGGTTCCCGTTACGACGGTGTCTCGCATCTATGGCCGACTAAAAGACGAAGGTTTGCTTGCTGCAGTATGGGGTTCGAAGACGTTTCTTGAATCCACTCAGATCGATAAGCAGTCGCGAATTCGCGCCGTAGTTGCCTTGCCAGCTTCGCTAAGCTCCTTTTGCTCCGTACGAAATTACCGAGCGTTTTTCCTGAGCATGCGCGACGTACTCTGGCGACTCGGGTTCGCAACGCGGCTTCTGTTTTACGAAGGACACGACGCTGAACAGCCAAGTTTCGCTGAGCTTCTTCTCAGTTATAAAATTGACGTCGTCATTTGGTACATGGCGAACCCGAAGTGTAATGATACCGCTGCATCTCTCATCGATCATGGGATACGGTTGATCACAATAGGCGATTGTCTGCCAAGCCGCGGCAAACATTGGTACTACCCAAGTTGGCAGCGAGCGGTTAAGAAAGGGCTTATTGCTTGGCAAAAAGCCGGAATTGCTTCGGTCACTGTGGTGCGCGCTGCTAGTTGCAAGCCCGTTGCTAAACTCCCCATGATTGAGGCCTGTTTGCGCGAAGCAGACATGCGCTACACTTTTGCAAACATCAGATCTGGTTTCCGACGAAATGAATTGCACGCGTTATCTCAGCGGAAAGATAGCGCATTCATTTTCCCGTCATCCGAGCTTGTAGTGCAATTCGGCTCACGAGATCCTGCAGCATTCAAGCAACTCATAAACCATTCTCGCGTCATGCTTGTGGAAGGACGGGTTGATTTTCCGGCTTTCGACGCTATCGATGGAGTAGTCGATTTGATCGAAATTGACTGGCAACTGGCAGCAGGACAAATCAGCCGTGATCTCCTCAATTTAGGCCGATCTCCCTCGAATGGACCGATTACATTTGAGGCACAGTGGCATCCGCAAAGGCCGCTCGGCGGCGGTAGGGAACGTTAGTTGCGGATAAGCCCTACTCCCTTTTCGCCGACAATCTCTATCGTCAATTACACGAGCGCGACTGTGAAGTGGTTTCGTTTCGTCAGAGGGAAGAGACGAATTTACCGCTGCCTCAACGTCAGTGAGCATCTGATTTCGTGTCAGATGTCTTGCGAGTCGTAACCGGAGAGATGCCGCGCCATGCTACAGATTTTGGAACGGTACTACCCGTGCCCGTGGAATGAGCTTCGCTCAGGGTGAATTTGGACTCATTCGTCAGGCAGAATTTCCGACGCACGACGGAGTCAAAACATTAGCGATCAACAGCAATAATCTGGCGGCCGGCGCGGACTCGCTAACCAATAATGCGAAGCGACGATCAGCTATCTTGCCGCGCTTTCTTTCACTATTGTCATGGAACCATCCTGGCTATACTTGAAGATCGTGACTTCTCCATTGCGGCCTGTGAAGGACGTCATACGCCACCGAGAGTCGTATTTGTAGCCGTCGCTCGTCCCGTCGGCATAAGCGTAGCTGGTCAACCGTCCATCCCGATCAAAGACTGGCCCCTCATAGGCTGATCCAGCACTCAGACCAGACGCAGTTGCGATGAAGACAATTCCGAGGATTAGGGTTTTCATAGGGTAATATCACTCGAAGGCCATGGCCGTCGTGGCCGTATAACGTGGACGAAGTGCAATTCGCAATTTCTACTGGCCTGCACGGCCGTCGGCTTCCCACCTTTTCTGATGACTCGCCGTTGGTTTGCGATGGCCGCGTCGGCGATGATGGAGGAAATCTGGGGGTACACAAACGCGCGTATATCACCTCAGTAGGTGCATGGGAAGGGAAATTTCACCGCCCTGATCTTGTACTCTGCAAAAGCCGCGGGATCCGCGTGAGCGACCTAAGGAGTCCCATTAGATGTTCAAAATTCTCTTCCTGATGATCGCTCGAATCGTGCAGCGCGATGAAATTGTGTAGCAGTCGGGAACGCCGGGAATCCGCTGATCATTCAGACAGATGACCCGAAGTCCCAGATCCCGAAGGCGTAGTAGCGTCTGACTGCCCGACGCCGCAGCCAAGGGCCAAACGATTGTGTTCATATGAGGATGGTGATTTCGCGTGCAGAGACGCACTAATCCACCGGACTCTGCTTCAAAGAAGAGAAGATGGGCATTAACTTCATGATTCCAGATTTCTAACTGCAAGGACAGGATCGAAACGCGATAATCGGAAGATTTCAGAAGTCGACAAAGATCAACCGCAACTCCAATTGATCGAGATTCTGAATTTCGCGACGACTTACCGGGCTCAAGCAACGTTTTTGATCCCCAGACCATCCGAAGGAGCCGCTCGGAACTAAGTCGCCGGTATATGCGGGACACTCTTGCTGGCGGAACCTGAAAGTGCTCAGCCACAGCCCGAATCGAATAAAAAGGTTGCAACTCGTCATTCTGCCTTTCGATTGCGATTTTCCTCAATAAGGCTTGGACAGAGGCTGGACTCGTTGTCGAGACCTGCTGATCATAGGACAGCTCACCCAATTCGGCAGCTCGGGTGGGTGACGACGCGAGGGAAGAACCTCCATCACAAGCGTACTACGGCTTTTTCACGTACAGGTTCGCGCGATTACTGAGAATTTTTACCGATAAATGTCAGGAATATGTGGCCGCGGCCAGGGCTGAACTGTTTCACAACTGTTTCGCTCGCCTTTCTCACGGCACGGATAAAACTCGGAGGTTTACCATGAAAATTGACCGCCTTATTCGAATCCAGTGCCTTATCCGGCTGGCCTTTGCCGCGACTGTCAGCCTTCCTTTAGTTCTACCTGTTCACGCACAAACGATGTCCTCTGCCAGTTCGCCGACTGCGGCGATGACATTTGCAGATGGACTATCATTGAGTACCCGATGCAAGGAAGGCCAATTCCCGATCGTCGCGGCACCTGGTGGCCAGACAGTAAATATTCAATTGCAGTTCCCTCTGACCGCAGCGCTCAGCAGCTTGATCATTGAACCGCTGGACGGCGGTAGCCTTCCGAGTGAGCAAAGTGAGACGTCGATAGCGGCAGACGGCGCAGTATCCATCCAATTCCAAACTGGAAATGGGCCCGGGTTATATCGAATTCTGCTCAACCAAGCAGGCTCAATGTCCGTCTTGCGATTTTGGGTAGCTGATCCTCAGCAACCCAATTCTGGTCCCCCCGCACTTCAACCCAAATAAGGAGATACTGATGAAAACGCTTCTCTTTCGTGCATTCATTGCTGGTTCATTGCTCTTGCACTCCCAAGTTTTCGGTGCGGTCGGAAACGATAATCCGACGGGGCCGGCTGGGGCGTTTAATGGAAGCATCGGTACCGGTTGCTCGTACGACCCGTACACGGGCAACGCGACACGTGCTGTTACCGATATCTCCATTGATGGCGCAGTCGGAGGAATCCCTCTGGCTCTTTCGCGGGTTTATAACTCCCGCGGCATTGGCTTCATGTCCTTCGGTGGACCCGGCTGGCAGCACAACTACAACTGGACCATGCCAAACCAAGATAACCTAACTACTTCGCTCGAGGTGGATTTTCCAGACGGTCGTGTCGAAACTTTCGTCTATTCCGCTTCAGACGCGTATTACCGCGCTGCGTCCGGCACGCGCGAGCGATTTATTCCATTCAGCTCTTTGCTTGGGTATTTGGTCTTGGCTGACGGAAGCAAAGTTGAATTCAAAGCGAAGCTAAACACTTATTATGATGGTCACGGATCGTACTACTCTGACTACAGTTTCACCGCCCAAGCGCTAATCGATCCGTTTGGACTCCGGACCACTCTCACTTACAATACGGACGGAACGCTACAAAAGGTCACCGAGCCTGCCGGGCGATATCTGCAGTTTTACTATACGACGGTGGGCGGATGGAATGTAATCGATCACGTAACCGGTAGTGATGGGCGAACAGTTCAGTACTCCTATATTCAGTCGACGTTTTCGCCTGGGACAATAAGCTATGTATGCCTGGACCACATCGTTTATTTTGGCAACTCCCAGTGGACTGCAACCTACAGATACAAAACACCGAATGTCGGAAGCGCGAGCGGAGTTCCGTTGCTCTGGAAATGTGATGATCCAATGTTCGCAGGTCCGATGAAAACGATCGCCTACACCTATCGTACTACGAACAACCCAGATGGAAGTGCCGCGGTTTACGGACAAATTTCGAGCGAGAATTATTACGACGGCACTAACATTGGAGCTGCTGTCACGACCCTGACTGTAAACGGAAGTGCGCGCACGGAAACACGTGGCGATGGCGCGCATCCGACGCGCACTTTTACTTATACGGGCAATAAATCGACCAGTGAAACAGATTTCCGCGGTGTTAGCGCGTCAAAAACGTACGACAGCAATGGTTACGTCAATTCGGTCACAGATCTGAACGGTCATACTGCGAATTTCACGCTCAATGCGCTGACCGGTGCAGTCTTGACGACTACTTTTCCGTCAACCCCAGGCGATACGCCGCCTGGCACTCCTCGCGGAGTCGTGACAACCACCTACGGTTGGACTGCTTGCCCGGATCCGAACAATCGCGACGCCAATAATCCTTATTATCCCTATAGCACTACTGACGAAGCCGGTCACACAACTACATATACGCGTGACACAAATAAACGCGTCACAAGAGTCGATTATCCCGATGGCGGCTACGAAACGTTTACCTACAACTCGTTTGGTGAAGTTCTGACGCACGTTCTGAAAACAGGAGCTACCGAATCTTTCACCTACGATGCAAGCGGCAATAAGCAGACGTATCGCGATCCTTATCATGCTACTGGGAATCCTACTGCATGGTATTCCTTTGATTCCTCCAGTCGTTTATCTGGAATCACCGATGCGTTGGGCAGCACAGCCGGAGACGTGAATCACACGACAAGCTACGGTTATAACGCTCGTGGGCAGCTCACATCGACAACCTTTCCGGTCGATCCGATCGATGGTCAGCGCCATACGGTTACAAGCGCGTACTATCCGGATGGTACACTCCTGAGCATTGCCGACCAGCTCGGTCACACGACATTCTTTTTGTACGATGACTACAAACGACTGCTGATTAAGATCACTCCGCAACGATTTACGGGCGATACAACACCACGGACAGCCTACGCTTACTACGACGCTAATGGGACAGGAAATGATTACACACACACCGATGCGAACGTAACACACGCTTCATCGCCAGGGGGAGAGAAGATCACGACGACTTACGATGAAAATCTGCGTAAGGCGTCCGTCACCGTAGCCGACGGAACCTCAGATGCGGCGAAGATCAGCTTCGGTTATGACAACGCCGGAAATTTAACCTCCGTTATCTCACCGAAGGAGCAACCCGGCCAAGCTTTTGCGGGTCAAAGCACGACCACCAGCTACGACGAGCGAAACCGACCATTTTCGGTGACGGATCCACTTGGGAACCCAACTTCATGCACGTACGACGCAGCAGGACGGAAGGCGAGCGCGACCCGAGCAAATGGTCAGACGACCACTTTCGACAGCTTCGACGCAATGAACCGTTTGTTGCAACAGACGGTGAAGCAAACGCCCGATCCCGATGCGGTGACAAAATACACCTATTACACGTCAGGCGCGTTACATACGATGCAAGATCCGCGACTGGTCGCCAACAACAGCTCGTACAATTACAACTACGCTTACGATTCGATGGGTCGGAAAACGTCTCTGACGTACCCGCCCGATTCGGGCAACGTCCAACGTTCAGAGTCCTGGCATTATGATACTGCTGGGCGAGTCGATACGTTCACTAACCGTGCCGGCAACGTGCAGACGACGGTTTACGATGCTTTGAACCGGCCAACCAGCGTTAGCTGGAACGACGCCGGACTGACGCCGACAGTTACATATGGCTATGACATCGCCTCTAGGACGACCAGCATTACGAATGCGAACGCGATAATCGCCCGCACATATTTTAACGATAATTTACTGAATACCGAAACTACCACCTACGCCGACAACGTCGCACGGACCGTCACGTATTCGTACAACGCCGACGCAAATCGAGCCACGCTCCAGTATCCCAACAGCGCGTATTCGTTCAACTATACCTACACCGGGCGCAATCAGCTTAAAACAGTAGTCAACAATTCCGGCGGAGCCACCGTGATTACGTATGGGTATGATGTAGACGGAAATCTCACCACCCGAACACCCGACAATTCGACGAGCAGCACCTACACATACGACGCGCTTGACCGGGTGACGCATATTGGGCATGTACTGTACGGCAACACGCGCACACTCGATTACGCCTACGATTCTGTCAGTAATCGCAAATGGGCTAAGCGCGACGGCGGAACTGGCGATGTATTTGGCTATGATCTCAACGATCAATCCGTTTCAGTGCTTCTGAATGTCGCCAGCCCGGACACCACCTCACCCGGTAGCCAGACGATCAACTATGATGCAAACGGGAATCGAACGACGTTTTCGCCCTATGGCTCGACGGATACCTACACTACGAATAACCTGAACCAGTATACGCAGCGCAATTCATCGACTGCGACTTACGATACGAAGAGCAACTTGACCGTTGGTTTCGATGGCTCGACCTACACTTATGATGCACAGAATCGAATCCTAAGCGCGTCTAAGGGCGGAACAAGCGAGACATTCAGGTATGACGGCTTGAATCGACAGGTAAGCAGAACGATTGGCGCCGGACAGCCCGTTTACAATGTATACGACGGCTGGGATTTAATAGCAGAGTCCGCACCCGGTTCAACTTTGCCGACAATCGCATATCTGGGCGGCGTGAAGAACTTGACCAGCAATCTTTATTACTACCAGGACGGAAGTGGATCGGCATCGCACTTGTCCGACAACACCGGGCATTTACTCGAATGGTATCGCTACGATTTGCAAGGCACGCCGATCTTTTACAACGCCTCAAACACGCAGATCTCAGCTTCCGCTTATGGCATCCGCCATCTCTTCACCGGCCAGCAATGGTACAGTGAGCTTGGGCTATACGACTTGAGAAATCGATTCTACTCACCAGATGTCGGCCGGTTCTTGCAAGCTGATCCAATCGGGTTTGGCGGCGATGCGACAAATCTTTATCGCTATTGTGCAAACAACCCACTTAAATTATCGGATCCAACCGGGGAATTGGGATTCCCCACCTACAGTTCGACAGGGCTCGTAATTAATGTGCCTGTTACCTACAATTACGGGCCCGGCGTACCAGCAAATATTGGTAACTATTTCAATACGGTAATCAATAGTTGCTGGAGCGGTAATTACGCAGGGCTTAATGTGACAGTTAATTTCTATAACGGGACTTATGAGGGATATACTAATAACATAGGTCTTTCTATGAATGTCGGGACTTCTTACGCTGACAATTGGAATCTGGGTGGTCGGGACGCTGCTGTCTATACTGTAGAGGCTCTCGTAACCCATGAAGGCGGCCATCTTATCGGTGTGCCCGATATGGTTCTTAATCCGGATTCTCTCGGGTACCCCTGGGACCCGACCGATATTATGAACGCGGACCCCGCCACACAAGATCGCTCTCCAACTGCTCGGGATTTGGTGTGGGCGCAATACAACAACTTCATGACTATGCACGGCCCGAACGCTGGCGTTCCATTTGGCGTTGGTCCCGGGACGTTTCAAATGGGAACATTTATTCCCGGTGGAATACAAGGATTGTTGTACGGCTCTTCCTACGGCTCGATGGGTTACAGCCTCATTGGCGTCCCGGGAACGTTCGTGACGACAGACTCCGGCCAGACTTATTCGACGGCTGTCGGCTTCTCGCTGCACCCGTCTGACAACGATCCGCAGGGCAGCATCGGTGGTGCCGGATTTAGCGCCGCCGGGGCCTTCAGTCTCGACGCCCCGCGTCCCGGCAACGCGATGCTGATCAAAGCGGAGAAGCACGGAGGATAATTAAACTTACGACAGACACAGGTGAGTCACGACGAGTCCCAATGAACTGGCGAAAGATCAAATTGCGATGCGACAGTCGCCGGAGCAATGCGGCACCATATAAGGCTCAGACGCGCATCTCGGTTGTAGCTGTATTTGCAATTTTGCTCGTAGTGTACCCGTTGAGCTACGGAGAGACCCTGGAGGATCACGCGACGCCTTTATCGAAAGAACAGGTTGCCGAACTGTTGGGCTCCGAACGGGCAAGTGCGTTAACCTGGAAAAAACTCGTTGGCACCGACTCAACCGTGTACTACGGACGCAATAAGGAAAGACCTTCGGAGGTAGTAGGTATTTATCTCGGAGGCTATCCACCTTTTGTGGATGATGTATCCCTGCCGAAAAAGCGTGGTCGACTTGGTATGTACGAGATTACCTGGCAGAGAAGAGATGATCCAAATCACCCTGGACTTGTTCGCTGGGAAACAGTCACTTCGCTTCACAGTGATTATTGGAAAGCTTATGTCTGGATCGCAGCGGCGGACTCGACCCGGGTAGATCAACTCGCGGAAGAGGTCTCCCAATTTCCCATGTTCAATCAAATGCCTCGGCCCGTTGGCGCGCCGTAGTTTTTGTATTTTCTTCCGGGGTCTCCCCGGGCATCGAAAGGGATCGTTCTAAACTCCGAAAGTCTCGCAAGTGTTCATTTGACCATATGACTGGATTGCCGTAAATTAGCGGCACGGCAGTTGAAAGCTGGGAGCTTGGAGCTGGAAGCTCGGAGTCAACACAAAGGAAGAACTGCGAAACCGGCTCGCGGGCCGCGGCAAACCTCTGCTGCGTGGAGTCGTTCTGCGGATTGATGATCACGGCCGGAGGAAATCGGTCAAACTTTGCCATATTTGATTCCAAGCTTTCGAAACTGCCACGGCCATTGCCGTTGTGATCGTGGCAGTTGAAAGAGTCAGTTGCTCTGCGAGGGAGGCCGACTGTAGACGGAGTTACTTTTGAGAGAAACGTGATAGCAAAAGTCCGCGATCTGATTGATAGCTAATTCGGTGTGTCTTCAAAATTTGCCGCAACTCACGAATTTCGTGATACTTTTGATTTGAACCAGATTTTCCGAGACCAGCATCGCGGCCCTGACACAGATTTAGAAAAGGGGTGCCGGGTGCCACCGGTCATCCCTGAGTTTAGGAAGCCCGAATCGGTAGCTAACGCACGCTATGGCGCACAAAAAGTACGCCCGAAATCAAAGACCGTGTTGCTGGGGCGCAACGTTCCTCAAAGCGCCGCACTGTTTGTCAGAACTTTAGATGCATAACGCGCATGGTGTTCCGTCAATGGAACGGCGGCAGCCTGAAAAATATCCAGGGCTCGCCGAAGATTCGTTTTAGCCCGATCTGCAATGCTGATTGCACATCTTCAAATCGAAAAGTATTCGCGCAATCGGACATTGCCTTCATTAGGGGAACTGGCACATCGAAGGCGAAAATCGGGTATCGGGCGCTAATGGATGATACCCAAAAAAATTTGGCTTGGCCTTCCTCTCATTACTGCCCGGCGCCATCGCAAAGCTGCGAGGATTCTCAGCCGCAATGACCCCATCGTCTGCCTTCGGTTTCGAGACAACTCCATCCGCCGAGGGGAAAATGTCGTCTAGCTTCTTGTTTATCCAATCTCGAAGAATCTGATCCGAGAGCTTGCGCCTTATGGAGCCTCGGCGATTCCTTTTTGTAAAATCGCTTACGAAGCGAGTTAGAAACGCGCCGTGCACTAGGGAAATATTGCCCGATATAGATCAGTACGCTCCAAATCTGATCGTCGCCTCCCGTCTGAGGAATGCCGATATTTTCGTTTTCGACTAGATTTTCAGAGACCGGCGTCACGCGCGATCGCCACCCAAAAGCCGGACACCTTATAAGCGTGGCCCTGATAGTTGGTTGACTGGACAGAACTGTTTGGGTTGCCCGTGCGTTCCTTCTCTCAGCGACTACCCGAATCGATTATGGTCTCTCTCCCATCGACTTTGCGCGCGTCGGAGCGCGTCGACGATGTCGACAGACTCCGTCCATTCGAGTTTCACAAGCCGGATTACAATCTTCTCGTCGCCAAGTGCCATCTGCAGCAACGCGCCGCATAACTCAGCGACACCGTTCTCCTCTTGGTCGGTAAGTGTCCGCTTGAGCAAGTCAGACTCGATGGATCGGATGGCACGCTGAGACCTTAGCTGATCTTTGTGTTGGGACAGGTGGCGGTACGATCGGTGGAGGGGCCGAGCGAGACATCGCCGCGCGAACAAGCTTCGCCTCCACCCAGTGTAGCACTGCGCGAGATGGTTTTGTCAAGAGAGCTATTAACGTTGCTTCGGAAAAAGAGAGACGACTTCAACATTTAGCGCCCGAGCCAGAAACAGCAGTTCCGAATCGGTGACGAGACGAACGCCTGTTTCGATTCGGGCGATAATGTCGCGTCCAATGTCCCATCCGATCCGCTGACACTTTGCTGCCAACTGTGGCTGCGAAAGCGCTTGCTTCGACCGAATCTGGCGGACTTGGCGTCCCACAATATTTCCCCGCGGTCGAATATGGCGCGCCATTTGGCGCGTGAGATTACCGCCTTCTCGCTATTGCGATGGTGTGGTATACCACATGCTTCACGAGGGTGTCATGGCCGTACGCGATGTTTCCACAGGCCATCAGATCGCCATAAGAGAACCCAATCGGGAAGCCCTAGAAAAAAGGGATCGGGCCCGACTAGGAAGGTCGATTTGCCGGCACAATCCTCGTTAGGCGAACAGCGCGCTCTCAACGATGACAAAATATATCACTGCCGCTGTTCTCGTGGAGAGACTTATTGAGGAGAATCGCTCTTTGTTCACTTTGTTCATTCAGGGTGACAAACTTGCGCTCTTTATAAGGCAGCTTTCGGCTTGTGATCGCGAGACAGCGATACTCGAACGCGAGGTAAGTCACCTTGAGGGAGCGAACCAAAGGCTTCGACTCCAGATTCAGCAGCGCGACCTTGAGATATACCGCCTACGAGCCCTTGCGCAATTGGTTCAGTAATCTGGCGAGGCTCGACCGAACTCAAGAAGTTTAGCCAAGGATCGTCTATGGGTTCTCGTATAATCGGAATAGACCTAGGCACCTCGTCAAGCCTGGTCGCGGTCATTGATGGCGGTGAACCGAGGCTGATCGCCGATCAGCAAGGGCGGACGGTCATGCCTTCGCTCGTGGTCATAAAAGAGGATCGCTCAATAAAGGTTGGCCACGATGCGGAGAGCGAAGCGCGAAAATACTCCGACAAAAACCTCCTCATTGCTTCTCTAAAGCGGTCCATGGGGAAAAATAAGGAGTATGGATGGCACGATTCGAGGATGCCAGTGCAGGTGCTCGCAGCCATTATCTTGGCCGAACTAAAGATCCGTGCCGAAGTATATTTGGGAGAACACGTGGAAAAGGCGGTCATTGCTGTGCCCGCGCATTTCAGCTTTTCACAGCGCCAGTTTACTAAAGAAGCTGCCTTGATCGCTGGGTTAGAGCCGGTTCGGATCGTGAACGAAGCCACAGCATCGATGTGTGTTCTCCGTGACCGACTCGAAGGCAATGTAGTCACTGCGGATCTCGGCGGTGGAACCTTTGACGTTTCGGCTATCGCCTTCTTCGAGGGAGTGCTTGAAGTCGTCGCAACGACTGGGGATGAGAGCCTTGGAGGCGACGATTTTACGGCAGAAGTTTCCAAACTGATTCTCGCCAACATGGAGTCTCAGTTTGACCCTCAATTTACGCGATCAGATCCCATCACTTCTCAACGACTCGCAGATGCGGCGGAAGATACAAAAAAGCAGCTTTCATCTGTCGAGACCGTTGAAGTGAAAATCCCTTTCGTGCGGACGCGAAACGGAAGTTATCAGACTTTAGCCTGCACGATCACCCGTAATCAATTTGAAACTGCTTGCCACCCGCTTTTTGAACGAATCATGAAGCTCGTTGATCAAGTCTGCTCAGACTCGCGCTTTTGGCAGCCGCCCATCACTGCACGGTCGGACTCCTTGCAAGCGACGAGCCAACCGAAAAAGTGCAATTGGCTCAAGCGAATGTTTTCCCGCGAGAAGTCTTCCCCGCAGAATATCGCAGCTCGACGAGTCCCTCCGGAAAGCTCAGAGTCGTCAGTTCGGCCCGCTATTTGGCTAATCGGAAACGCAAGTCGTGTCCCAGAAATCCGGAGGCGGCTCCAATACAAATACCGCACGTGGCATCCGCCTGGAGTGCTCGATCTAAAGGAGCCAGTTGCTTTAGGCGCTGCTAAGATTGCGGGGATCTTGGGGGGAACCGTTAGGGATACCCTATTGCTTGATGTCACTCCCAACACGTTAGGAATCGAAACCAATGGCGGCATTGCGTCGCCTATAATTCCGAGGAATACAACGATACCTACTTCAAACTCACATGTGTTCACGACCGTTCACGACAATCAAACGTCAATCTCTGTGAGGATTCTTGAGGGCGATAGGCCGCTCAGCAAAGACAACACCGTCCTTGGAACGCTTCAGATAGATAACCTTCCGATGGCCCGGACGGGAATCCCGAAAATCGAAGTTCGCTTTGATGTCGATGCGAACGGCCTGCTTCATGTCAGGGCGACAGACGGTGCGACGAAAAAGATCACCGAACTTCGGTGCAGCGAGTTGGTCTTGCCGGAAAAGCTGCTAAATGAATATCACTCGCTGGTCCAAAAGTGGATCCGTCAGCGCCGCGCTCATTCCGAGATTTGAACGAGCTTGGCGAGAAGGAATCGGGTCAGGGTAGCACGACAATTCTCGATGACACTGGAGGTTTACGAATTACGACCGCGCCGTGGATCGCCGCCAAGCGGGGTCGATGCGACCGCTTTACCGGCCTCGTAAGTGCCTCGCGTTCTGGTAAATGAGAGTTAACTGCGCCAAATGACGCAGTTAACTTTTCGTGCCACGGCGCTCGCCGCTATCGGTTGTGCCGATGACCAGCAAAATGGGCGATTCGGAAACAGGCGCATCGACATCTCTTGCAAGCGCACCAGGGCCAACGCGGCGCTTTGGGTTTGGGGCTTTTAGACGCCGTATCGCCGGTCTTGTCGCCGCAAGCTGTTGGAGGCAGAATGGCCGCGGATGAACGTCCGACCGCAAGAGCCAAACCGTCAATATGCACGGCAACGGCCTGCAGAAGCGCCCCTGCCCGCGGGTGGCGACGGCGAAACCGCTTTGCACGGCGAGATGAGTCAACCTGCCCGCTCGGACTGCCGCGACCACGCGTTCATCAGCGACCGAGCAGAGCAGTTGTTTCAGGTCTTCCAAACATGCTTCGAAAGGGACTGGGTGTTGGAGCAGCTCGAAAGCGCTGCGGGCGTTACCGTCGCGGGAGCCGAAACGGAGCTCCATGTACTTGATCTGTTTGCCGTTTATATCGCGATCAAACGTCATCCGGCTCCGATATGGCACCAGTGCGGCGGCGCACTCTACGAACAATTCCTCACGCAGGTGCTCATCTGGTGGGGCACCGAGGAAGAGGGTAGCTTCGTCCCGCTTCTGGAGAACCGCTTCGCTCTTTACAACCGAATCGTCAGCGAACCTACCTACGCGACATTCGACGACATGGTCTCCGGAATCGCGATCCTGGCTGCAGTGACGATGCCAGATAACTGTACGGAATGCAGCGGCCCTGAACACCACGACGCTGACGGTCTTGCTCGCTTCGTTTCGGCGCTGAACGCCTTGGAGGATGACAGCCTCCTTCCGATGGCGGCTGCCCGAGGCTTCAGACGCAGCTACGACGCGGTCTCGCAACTACTATCCGAGATCGCCTCCAACGTTACAGCTTGAAAGCGCCCGCGCTGATTTTGATCAGTCCCGCCTCGTCGAGAAGAGTGAATTGAATCGCAAAAATTGAAGCCCACAGGAGATGGGTCGGTGATTCTGAATTGGTATTCCTTGCGCGATCGCTAGGTGTACCGCTCAATGACCTGTTTCCGGTTCGGACGCGAAACTTGATCCCGAGAGCAGTTCGCTGACTTCCGCGGTCGTCCGATCGGCTTTTCGCGATTTACGGAAGCGGAAGGTCCTTCTCGTAAACCGCCCTGATTAGCCGCTCTACCTTCTGCGCCTTGCCGCGATTGTGCGGCGTTTTCCACACGGGCGGGTTGCTCATTACCAGTTCGTTCCGGTCGCTGTATTCCAGAAGCAGCGCCCACGTCGGAAGGCACAGGCTCTTGCTGTAGTAAATCGGCTTGACCGGCTGCACTCTTCACAGTCGCAGCCTTGCCGCCTGGATCAAGCTCCTACCGGTCACCTTCCGCTACAAAACAACGAGTTCCTCAAACAGCATAAGACTGAATGATACGGAATAGTTACGTGGTGAATATCGTCCTGTGACGCCTGCTTTTCGTAAAAAAACTGCCAGCGCCCAGTTGCTCTTATCCATTTCCCCTTTGCCTTTGCCACTCCGCATACCTCTAACCCTGCCGCGCAATCGACTGTTGCCGTGATCAGTGGCGACCCTTTTTCAGCGACCGAGTTTGCGTTGGTCGGCCTATTGGATGATACCCAACCATCTTTCGAGCTGATCCAATCTTCACACTGCTGAGGCGAGCCGCCCACCGATGCCGGCGCCGGACGCCCTTTCTTCTCGGCGATCCTTCGCAACGATTCCCGCCGCAACGCGATTAAGCGATCAATCTCCTCCGCATCGCAGATCATCGTGTTGTTGTTCAGGGAAGTGCATCGTTGTTGCGCCTAACGAGAAAGAGATAAGCCCCGGCAGGGTGTCGTGGCAAACACGCTGAAGTTATATTGCCAAGGGGACGTTGGCTTCATCGCATGGTTAGGCGGCATGGGTCTCATCGTCATTTCTTCTGATGCAAACGGAACACAAAAATCACCGCGGTCATAACGGCACCGAAGCTGTAAGTAGCGCCCGCGATGATCGTTGAAATGACCACATCATCTCGGTGTGATGCTCTCGCCCAGAAGATAAGCAAAGCGGCCAATGCAACACATGCTATGCCACTGACTCCGGCCACAGTCCGCGGACAACCCGGTGCGACTCTCATAGCTGCGTAAACACTAAAACCTCCGGCAATAATTCCGCCGAAGAAGGCCGCCGGAGCTGTCACATCATCGCCGAGGGACTGTGCCGCATTTGCGCCGCCGACACCAAACAAGAGAAACAGACCAATGCCCAAGACCAGGCCTGCGGGTAGGAATAGCAACCATCGCACAATCGCAGCCACTCGGGTACCGAGGACCCGCTCAAGAAATTGAATCGCAGGTATTGGATCGTCAACCATGTTGCTCGGGAGGCGTAATGCCGCCTAACATGTGAATATGCCGACAACTTCGACGGTTATCCAGCGTATTGCTGACAAGTCCGTCTTTGTCTCATTGAGAACGAGGACACCAGATCCCTCTTTCGGTAGCCCCGCAGCTTTAGTTAGGCCTTATCCGACGGACTTCCCAAGAGTTTTTCCTTCTGGTTTTGCCACATGCCAGCACTCACAACGAAGAGAATAAAAAGCACGATAGGGTAGACAACTAAGTTCCCCCAGGGCCATAAAAAGGTCGGGATGATCAGCCCTGTGAAACCGGCTAAAATTGCGAGCATAACGACGCCTGCAAACCCCCACCATGCGTCTGGTTTCTTTTTTCGAATATTGGAAATAGCCATGGACATCATGAGGAGCCACGGAGCGGCAGCAGCTAAAAAAATGTAGAAGCCAGCATATGCTGGCAAACTCACTGCAGATGGATTGCTAACCTCTCGAAGTCTGTTTATCAGGTCCGAGTGAACCGCTCCGAGCGTTGAAGTGGGATCCAGATGCTTCGCTTCAATCTCCTGCAGTCGGGCAACGATGTTGGCGGCATGCTCGATTCGCGCAAGGCGGAATTGCGCTGTAGTTGCTTCGTAGACTATGAAGAACAACGCAACGTAGGCCGTAAACATAACAAGTGCTATTAGTCGCCGCCAAGTGAAGTCACTTAGCAGGCGATTAAAGGCTTCGACGATTGGCTCAATCACGGACATGTTCCTAGGACCTAACGAGAACAAGATCAGCTACGTCTACCGAGAGCGAGCGTCAATCGGAGTTGAAGAGCGTTAATCATGGCAAAATGTTGAGCGAACAGCGGGTAGGCGTTAGCTGCATCGCATGGTTAGGCGTTGCGGTCATAAGTGAGTTGTAAAGCGTGCTCCAATGACGTTGCGCCTGCCAGTCGGAGAATCGCTGCCTCATAATCGTTCGCAAGGCGTGTGACTACTCCAGCAGCCTTGGTACGCTGCAAGTATGAAATGCCGTTCTCGCTGCGTGCGATACTCCGGTCCTTTGCGCTGCGGATGGCAAGCTCAGCCAGCCTGTCCGCAGTCAGCGGCGTAATATTAGGAGCGATGCGTGTCGATAGAACTGTGGAGTAGCCGGGGAAGTCGGAATGCTCGTCGATGAGAACGGTGTTTGGTGTGGGCGGGTCCGGCGGATTGTATGCGCCGGTCTTGTTGCAGGTCTCGCGACGCCAAAGCATGTCTTTGGCTTCAGTGATTGTGGTGCCCGGCGCCAACACCAGAAGGCGTGCTGATACCCTAAGGCCATCGGCCATGGGAATTAAGGTGGGGCCGCCACCGCGCTTCCTGCTGGAACGTGCATACTCGACAGGAAACGGCGTCGTAACGGGGGGTGTGTCGGTGACGACGAACTCCGGGCCGGGATCATAAATGAGTGAGCCGTAGGCAAGGATAGCAATCATGTGATTTTAGGATGCGCGAGCAACGCCTAACATGTGATTATGCCGTTTTTTTTTCGGCATATCCAGCGTATTAACCGACAAAAGCCGCAACTGTCCAAAATCGATACATCGCATTATGATGGTTGGTAACGGCTTTGCCAACCCTGCAAATGCCCTCCAAAGTCGGGCGCATGAATTCTTTTCATTCGCCGAGTCCAGTTTCTCAGTCGCTTCTTCTCCGCGTCGCGACCGCAATTCGAAAACAACCCATTTCAGAGCGACGTGCGAGCTGGAGAATGCGTTGGGTGGAGCGGTTCGTAAATTTTATTCGTGAGCCAGAATCCCCTGAATCGATCGCCGGCTGCCGCGAACGGTTCCTGGCAGAGATCGCCGCAACTCAATCGGCCTCGCCGTGGCTTTTGCAGGAGATTGATGAGGCGACCGGACTTCTCGTTCAACTGGCAGAGCCTGCAGAACTCAGCGCATTCTTACAAAGGCTCGCACTTCCCGCACGAACGACAGCGCGACCGCTGCCTCCGCAATTAGAACGCAGGTCCCGTCCCGCCAAACTGATTGATCAGATCCGGGCCGTCATCAGGGCCAGACATTACTCACGTCGCACTGAGGAAGCCTACATTCATTGGGCTCGCCAGTTCATCCTTTTCCACGGCAAGCGGCATCCGCTCGAAATGGGAGAAATTGAAGTTGCCAGCTTTCTCGAACATCTCGCGGTCAACAAAGCAGTCGCCGCAAGTACGCAGAATCAAGCGCTCAATGCCCTCGTCTTCCTTTATGGAAAGGTCCTGCAGAAACCATTCGGTAAACTTGGCGCGATCACCCGAGCGAAACGACCGCAGCGCCTTCCCTCAGTTTTATCACAGGCAGAAGTCGGAAGCCTCTTTAGTGCGATACGTGGATCCTTGGCGATGATGGCGCGACTGCTTTACGGCGCCGGGCTGCGACTGACCGAATGCGTGAACCTGCGGGTGAAGGACATTAATTTTAAGACCAATCAAATTCTGATCCGAGACGGTAAAGGATTTAAAGATCGGATGACGATGCTCCCGGAGATGCTCAAAGATGATCTCTTTGGGCAACTCAAACGCGTGAAACTGCGACACGATGACGATCTTAAGATCGGGCATGGACATGCCACTCTGCCGTACGCGCTCTCCCGGAAATACCCTAACTTATCCAAATCGTGGCAGTGGCAGTACGTCTTCCCCGCGGCCAAGCTTGTCTGGGATAAGGACAGTCAACTTTGGCGCCGCCATCACATTTTCGAGGACACGCTCCAACGCGCTGTGAGCGCGGCAGGGAAATTAGCGGGAATCGAAAAGCAGGTGTCATGTCACGCGCTCCGCCACTCATTTGCAACTCATCTATTGGAGCAGGGGTGTGACATTCGGACCGTGCAGGAACTGATGGGACACAAAGATGTCAGCACAACGATGATCTAGACTCACGTCCTCAAGAAACCCGGACTGGGTGTGAAGAGTCCGTTAGATTATGCACGGCAGGAAAACCGCATCCTCATTCGACTAAGCTACGCAGCCACAAGTGAAGCGGGGGTAACCGGTATGGCTTGCTAGGAGCTATCGTCAGTTCTTTTAGCCCCGCCTTCCGCATCAACACCACTATTTATCCTATCCCAGAACGGCCGAAGCTGTTGCAACGCCTCGTTCCCCGGATTTACCTCTCGCATCCCCAGAGCCTTAACCCTATAAATTTTTCACCCCGCCCCTTCCATCTTTTTCGCCGTGCAACTCTGTTGCACTCGCCTCCGCATACGCTTAACCCTCCCGCGCAATCGGAAGTGCCGGTGACCAGCCGTGACCATCCCGCGGCGACTCAGTTTGGGGCGATCGCTCTAACCCAATAACCCTCCTTTTTTTCGCTGACCATCCCTCTCAGCTCTGCGATCAATCGTCGCAAGATCGATATCGCTCTCAGCTTTATCCTACCACTCTTGTCGGACGTTATCGCTAAAGCGTTGAAGGTGCAGTAGTTCCCAAGGTCGACAAATCAGGTGGTCCAGGATCGGTCTGATGCTCGCAGCTGTTACGGTGATTCGCAGCTGCGCGGTGCCATGGCACGAATTAAATGCGCCATTTGGCGCAATTACGGGTCGCAGGGGTGAGAGGAAATTGTCGCCGCGCACACGCTGGCGCGATGACGCAGTTTCATTTGTAACAGCGATAGAGAGTTGAATTCGGTCATTTTGCGAGGCAACGGCGGAAATCCAGGCGAGCGCAAGCCGTTGGTTGAATTCGAGCAGCTTCGCAACAGCCTTTGACGGCATCGTAACAGCCTTAAAGTTGTGCGATAATCGAGGCAATGAGTCCAAGACAGACCGCCGCACCGATGGTGAAGCCGATTAGCTCGAACCATGTCCAGTCGTTCATTTCATTAGGTTAAAATGAGGCCGACCACGCCTCAACGAATCTCCGGTCGACCCCAAACTGCCGCTTCTGGACAATGTGCTTCTACGTGCTCGCCACCACAAAAGTCACAGGTGGGTCTTAGTTCACCAGTCGCTGCCTCGTCCCCAAGAGAAGCGTTGTGAAGATCGACAAGTCGCTTAAATCTCTGGGCTAGATGCCGGTCGGTTGTCTCGCAAATGAACAATTCCCTGGTGCGAATTTGGGCAACGTAAGTTTTGCGTTCAAGTCCTCCATCTTCACATTCAGTCAAAAACCACTTCTGTTGCTCTTTTGGTTGGCGAGGTCGGCTCTCCCCTTGGTGTTTGTTTAGATCAGTCATGGGTTTTGGATTGGGAAACTCCGGGTTCCGTTCGATTTCGTTCACGCTTCGGGGACAGGCAACACGCGCGGAACTTGCTCACTAGCGCATCAGGGTAATTTCCGGCTGATCTGATTTCAGAGAGCGGGGGTCTCCGCTGTTTTAGGCATTCTTGACAACCGTGCTACGGTACTAATTGATGAACCCCCAATCGCCATTCGCAATCGCAAACTACTTCATTCGGAAAGGTGTGGAGTCGGGACGCCCGCTGACTCCGATGAAATTGATAAAACTCGTGTACATAGCGCACGGGTGGTACTTGGCTCTGGCCGACGAAGGGCTAATTTGGGAGCCGATAGAGGCTTGGAAGTACGGGCCGGTGATCGAGTCTTTATATCATGCTTTCAAGCGGTACGGGAATACGCCGCTCCCACTAACAGCCGCTACCGATGCCGCTATCAAGGACAATGAACATGAAGATGTTAGACGGCTTTTGGACAGAGTTTGGGAGCTGTACTGCAAGTTGACAGCCGTGCAGCTATCTACAATTACGCATCAACCTGATACGCCTTGGTCACAGGTGTACGACCCGAATCAGCGTAGCGTCATTATTCCCGACGAGGTGATTAAGAAACATTACCGAGACAAGCTTGATGCCAGCAAACGAGCAGCCGCCGCCAGAGCCGCCACCGCCTCCTCCCAAGCCGCTTGATAATCTCGATCTAGTCGGCTCGGATGCTCAGTCTGGCGTTAGGGAAGATCAAGAATCTAGGAAAGAGCGGAGGCTTTTCGGAGCGCCGAAACGCCGCGAACAATTCGATCAGGTCGTTCATGTTGTACGCGTGATAATCTTATGCGTCGCAGTGCTCGTTGGCCTCTCGGCTTTTATCGTTCGCGTACTGCATTTTATTTTACCGGAAAACAATGCTGCCAACGCCGGGCTTTCTGTCCACGGTTGGCTCACAGAAGGACAGCTTGGCTCAATGGACAAGTTCGTATTTGGCGCTCTGAGCGCTTTCCTTGCACAACATATGCGCAAGGCTCTCATATCTGGAAATCAGAAGAACGCAGTTGAGGAATAATCACTTTCCAAACTGACTCACTACCCGTAACAGCCTTTCAGGGTTGAGCGGCAACGGGCAACTTCATTCTCTGTGTCGTGTCTTGGTAGTTTTTGCATCAGTCAAGGGTTTTGGAAGGTGAAACACTGATTCCGTTGGGCTTCGTTAACGCTTCGGGGACAGGCAACACTTGGCGCAGCCCGCATTCCCAAATCTGTTGTAGACCGGTGCGCGAAAAAGGCTAAGACTCAACGTGCGCGTAAGAGGGGCAAAGCTAATGAAGATTAAATCGCTCGGATACGGAGGTGACAGATTTGAAATCTGTGCCGAGGACAAGAGCGAACAAATTATCTGTCAACTTCTCGTTGTTCTTCTGGATAACCTATTTCCCAACAATCTAGACCAAATTCGGCCAACTTCTTCTTTTCTACTTCTGGCAATATTGCGACAATTGGCGACTGACAGAGGACTAGCGCAAGATGAAGATGCCTCTCGGCTACCCCGACAAAGCGCCGATCTTCCAAAAGCATGAAGCGAGTCAAAAAAGTGAAACTTTCCGCAACATTTATGATGAAAGCGTCTTGTGAAAGCTCTACGAAGCCTTTCTGCTTTCGTAGCTGCTTGCGCACTCTCTCTGCTGCCTCTGTACCATATTTGTTACTTGTGTCGTACTGGAGAATCAACACGCCCGCCTTTGCATCTGAATTGCTGGTCATCGAGCGTTAGCTTTTAGCACTGCGTCCCCTCAGTGTTGAACACCCTTGCCGAGGCGAGCACCGTTGGCTCATTTATATTCGCGCTCAATGTATGAGACACATTCGGCCCTTAGTTTTTCGAGGATCGCAACGTCGATTTTCGCTGTCGCATCAGATAAATCATCCATCATCAATGCTGTTCGAATGACCGTCTTGAAATCAGGCTGTAGAGACGCAGGAAAGAAAATCCCGTTGGAGATGTTTTCACGTCGAATGCCAATCCAAATGTCAACTCCTCCCTCGCCAAGAGAACGTCCCTTGGTGGCAATAAGAAAATCGACGAGTTGAACGCAGTTTTGAAGCGCTACGAGACGCTTGGTGTGTAGATCGCGCTTTCTGTCATTGCGATATTGCCAGCGTTGCTGCATCCACTGAATGACAAGGCCGATAATCGAGCCGAGCAAAGTAAATGTGCCGACCGCTAGAATTGTAAATTTGTCAGGCGACATGGCTATGCCCGAAGCGCCGTGTTGAGCACCATCCGGGCCATAGCACCTGTCGCACGAACCGCGCCACTGGCGGCTTTGGATCTTAAATCAGGCAACCGGCGGCAGCCGGCAACGCCCGTGCGCATGAGGGGTAAAATCGGCGCACGCCTTGCTAGGACAAGACGCATCGAATCAGCAGAAAATTACCGTAACGAAGCCGAAGCAGTAAATGAGTGCTGATTTTCTTGATAAGTTATGGGTTGGTCTAGCGGCCGCCGTTGTCGGCGCTGCCATCAACGAAGTCGTCCACCGCTTGCGTACGCGAAGTGCGCTCGTTACCACCGTCGCTGATCGTTATATCGCCGAGGTCGGCACGGGACCAGACACGCCAGCATTTCGGCTCGGCACCATGCAGCGTTCCGGCGTTGCATTGCTCGGGCATCGACAAGTCAAAACGTTTGTATCCGAAGTCACCGGCAGAGGATGCACCAATCCGTTCAAAGACTCCGACATCGAACGGTTTGTACCCCTCAAGAAGTTTCCTTTCCTTCTTCGCGCCGCCAGCGAGCGCGGCGTTTCGCTCTCCGATGACGTGGCTCTCCACGATTTCCTTCATCTCATCACGAACGAAAGCAGAAAGAAGCAAAGAAGTCCGGAAAACACTCCAACGAATAACGATTCCATACTAATTTTCATGGTCAGGGCTCTCCTAAGTGTTTTGGATCACTCAAGGGTTTTGGATTGTGAAACCCCCGGTTCCGTTGGGCTTCGTTCTCCCTTCGGGGACAGGCAACACGCGGCACCAAGACCGAAGCCGATGATAAAACCGATGACAACGGCGAGAATAAGAAGGCCAAACACGAACCCTCTCATGGCTGCGTAGGGATAACGCGAACTATGTATCGGCGAAAATCCGTCTTTCAGGCCAACGCAGTTCATGGCGCGACCGTAACAGCCGGCAATGCGTTGGCCCGTTGCTCTGCGATCTTTTTAAGGGCTTCCTGGCGCAGAGCTACCAGTTGGGCTACTTCCGCCGGGCCGCAGATAAACATATTGTTGTTCTGAGTGTTGCCGGTTGAGATGTCGATCTTTGACCCAGGTGTTTTGAAGGTCTTGGGCATGCGCGCCCGCAGCATCTCGATCCTCAAACGATTATCGACCTTCCGGATGTGACCGACCTCTATCCCCTGCCAAAACACTGGTTCGCACTCGCCTTCAATGGCTGATTTCATTGTAACGTCGTGGAGTAGTTCAATCGCGTGTTCTTCGGCGGCTTGGCATTGAAGATCGAACTCGGGGTCGTCTTTACGATGCCGGAGCGGTGTCATCCTCGCTATTTTGGCGGCGCGACACGCGAAGATGTCGCTTCGCGATAACGAGAGCACGGCGAGATAACGCGGACGCCAATGGATTGCGTAAAAGGCTGCGCGGGGATTGTTCACCTTGAGCTTTGTGAGGTAGGGAGTCGTCAGACACCATTGGGCTTCAATCTCGACCCCGAACTTCTCAGCCAGCTTGGCCGCTTTGTGTTCAGCGGCGATTAACGCCCTGGGACCGCCGGCCAGGATTTCTTCTGTCCACCTGGTTAATGTCCCCAACTGTTTGGGATCCGGCGCGGGAACGGGTTTGACGATCAGTTCGAGTAGTTTGTTATCCCTCCGGTGACGCACTCCTGGACGGCTGGTTCGCTTGGGTTCATCCTCATCATCGAAGTCTACTGCGTCATCCTCAAAGTCGTCTTGGTTTTCTGGCATCGCGTTGGAAGTCGCTACACTTTTCGGACAGGCGTTTTTAAGTGCGCTGTGGTTCAAGGCACGTAGAAAGTTTTGTCGTATTGCTCGGCCCGTCGCGTAACGGTTCGCCTTTGCGAACTTGGGCCGATTTTCTTGGTCACGATAAACGAGCATGAAATCGGTCTGCGAATTGCCATTTAACATATGCTCACAAAGGGTCCGAAATTCGGTCCCCGTCCACACAACATCGGCTCTGTCGCAGTGCCCGATGAGAACGCAATTGGTAGCGAGCGGTGCCGGAGAATTTAGCGTTAACGCATTCAGAGGTGGCAAGCTGCTGTCATCACTCTCCTGCGCCGTTTCGCGCTCTGTCACGCGTTTCCCAGGTCTCGAAACCGCGCATTAGCGGCCTTGTAGCGAGCGATTAAACGCCGCACAAATGATGGCGGTCGCCGTATTTCAAAAACCCGAAGAAAACCGCCGGAGACACCCGCGGCCACTAGGCACGTGTCGCTACGCCTACTGAGTTTGCGCGCCAAACGCGGCTCACGTGTTTGAATCCACCAAATTCCGCGTTCGACGGGCCATCCGGAGAAGGACTCTGCGCTCATCGTTTTGGCTCCGGTCTCGACGGTAGGTCGTAAAGTACGCTGCCTAATCGCAACTTGCTGCTGCGAGAAAGCTTCGGTCATCACAGGACCTCCTTTATTTCGTAGCGACGCAACGCCTCATCGACACGCGTTAAATCGAACCGAACACAGCCTCCGAGGCGGAGCACGGGGATTCTTTTCTTGGCGATCCAATTATCGATCGTGCGAACGGAAACCTGGCAGTGCGAAGCTATTTGCTTTTTGGTAAATAGGTCGCGAACCGTTGCAGTTTCTTGCACATGCTTGCCACTTGATCCAACGGCGACGGATGTCGAGACATTTTTTCAGATGTTTTTCGCCGTAAGAAAAAGCAGTGGGCCGAAGTTTTTATGGGGGAGGCGCTAAGTAAATTTCAAGCCCGCCGCTGGTCTCACGGTTGAGCGTTGTCTTGCTGAAAGCTCAGCAACGAGAGGCCGTGCCTCTCGACGCAGTCAGTTCGTTGACACTTGTTGCCGGATAGATTGCGTTTTCTTGCGCACGGTTACATTTGCGTGCAAACAGGCCGACGCACTAAAAACACTGAATTTAACTATGAGATCCGATTTCCAAAGGCCTTTTGAAAGATGGGCCGGCCGGGACTCGAACCCGGAACCAACGCCTTAAAAGGGCGCTGCTCTACCGATTGAGCTACCGACCCGTGGGAGAGAAGTTTTTAATCCACTTCAGACCCTGCCGCAAGAATGGAGGGACGTTCTGCAACCGTCGCATTAATTAGTCCGACGGTCATAGACCGCCGCTACAGAAGAGCGAGCAAATCGCGGAGCGAATTTTTCTTTCGATCCAATTGAAAGATCGATAATCCCGCGGCGGTAGCCGCTTGCCAGTCGCGCTCCGGATCATCGCCGACGTGCAGAACTTCGCTTGGTTTGAGACGAATCAAGTTCAAACCGCGCCGAAAAATTTCCGGATCGGGTTTGTCTGCGCCAAGCTCGCTCGAGAGAAAAACGTGTTTGAAAAACTTTGAGATACCGAGGTGCTCCAAAATCATCCGCAATCGTCCATCAAAATTCGAAATGACCGCGAGTTGAAATCGGGGAGATAAATTTTCCAGGACCTCGAGAACTTCGGGATACAGCTCCCAGACGCCGGCCTCGGCGAAATGTTCGTAAGCGATCTCGAAAAAATTGTCGCGATCGAGCTCGTTGAGTGAGGGCGCGACTTCGTTCAACACCAGATCGACAAGCTGGCGCCACCAATCTTTGTCGTCGTTCTCGCGCGGACCATCGATTGACTCTCGCCGCGGCATTGCATTCCAAGCATTGTTGAACGCGCGATCGAGTTGCCGGGAATCCAGCTTCAATCCGATATCCTCGCCAATGAGCGCGTAATGGTACCCGACTCCACGGGGCAGATGAAACAGCGTCCCGGCGGCGTCGAAAAAGATCGCTTTTGGCGGCGTCTCTTTGTTGTTTGTAGACATGAACGGGGTCAATCGATGGAAGATCGCTTTTCTGGTCCTTGCAACTTTTGTTGCGGGCGCGGTCACGGGCGCATTTTTCGTCATGGGATCGGCCAAAGATGAAATGCGACGGAACCGCGACCCGCGGCGCTGGTTTTCGAATACGCCCGATCGCTGGCGGTCGGAGATGAAACTCACGCCCGATCAGGAACAGAAAATCCGACCTATTCTGCAGCAGATCGACGATGAGCTGACTAATCTGCGCGCGCTTGATCTTCGCGAAACGGAAGGAATTCTTTCGCGCGGGGAAGACCGAATCAACGCAATCCTGACGCCGGAGCAGCGGCCACGACTCCATCAGACTTTCGAGCAGCGACGGCAACGGGTGCGCGACTGGTTGGGCGTGAATGATCAGCAAAAGCAAATCGACTGACCTTGTTCGTCTGGTGTTGGACAATTTCGCTCCGACACTCGATTAATTCGCATGCTACCGGTAGAGCACGACGATCCGATCAATGCGAAAATCCTCGCCGTTTCGGAGGACAAAATCGCAGGCTTCGTTCGCGAGCCGTTCGAGGAAATTGCGCGCCGGTCAGGCGTGGACGTCGATGTTGTGATGGCGCGGATCGGCGCCATGCTCCGCGCCGGAACGATCCGGCGCGTCCGGCAAACATTGCTCGCGACCAACCTCGCCGACGGCGCGCTCGTCGCGTGGAAAGTTTCGGAAGAAAAGGTCAACAGCGCGTTTGATTGGATGTTTCAGCGCGATCCATTTTCGGGTCACGTCGTCATTCGTTCGACCGATACGATCAGCGCCGGCTCCGAATACAAACTTTGGACGACGTTGAAAGTGCCACGGGGGTTTTCCCTGCAAAAACATTGCGAATTGCTCACGCAAAAAGTCGGCGCCGAGAAATTCCGGATCATGCCGGCGAAAGGAATTTTCACACTCGGCGTC
>WNFJ01043021.1_pt1 | contig 34205 bp, 36 predicted proteins | sample 5400461 | NCBI WGS metagenome assembly WNFJ01 (sample SAMN13153349, study PRJNA577476) | soil metagenome | isolation source: 115 cm saprolite on Douglas fir-dominated hillslope | place: USA:California | collected 2013-09-17
AGCATGTTGAGAACGGGAAAGGCCATGTCTTCGGCGCCGATTTGAATCGGTAGAAAATAGTTGCCAAAGCCGCCCTGTGGCGCTGTGGTCAAAACGAAGAAGACCATCAGCGTTCCGTGCATCGTCACCAGAGACAGATAGAACTCAGGTGAGATTACGCCCCCCGGCGCACCCGTCGGGAACAGCGTCCCCATGATGGGCCACTTGGTCCCCGGCCAACTGAGGTTCATACGCATCAACACCGACATCACCATTCCCACCACTACGGCAGTCAGCGCCAGCAGAATGTACTGGATACCAATCACCTTATGGTCAAGACTGAAGATGTATTTGCGAATGAAGCCTTTCGGCGCCGGGTGTCGATGCACTTCTTCGTGAGTTGCTTCTGCCATCGCGCTTCTCCTCCAGCTCAGGCGAAAATCCGGAACTCAATACTGCGGAAGTTGATACTTGGCCAACAGCTCGTCTTTTTTAGCCAGGAACTGAGCGGGCGGGAGATTCGTCAGTTCGATGAATTCTTCCTTAGGCAAAACCAGCATGTAGGATTTCATCTTGTAGTGATTCATCCCACAAAGCTCGGCACAGGCGATCTCGTATTTGCCTACCTTGGTCGCGGTGAAGTGCACCGGAATCTTCATCCCCGGAACGAGATCCTGCTTGAAACGAAGTTGGGGTACAAAGAAGCTGTGCGTTACGTCTTTCGATCTAAGAATCAGCTCGACCGGTTGGTTGGCAGGAATTACCAGGGTTGAGACCTGTATGTCGTCCTTCGCGTTCGGGGCGGTTTCGTCCAGGCCCACAAAATTCTGGCCCTCATCATTGATCAGCGATGGGTCCGTGCGTCCAAATACTCCATCCTTGCCGGGATAACGAAAGGTCCAGGCAAACTGCTGGGCCACGACTTCGATTTGATAGGATCCCGGCGGCGCCGCATGCAGATGAAGCGAAGCCCAGACGCGCTGTCCCATCACCGCCAAACTGATGAAAACGACCGCGGTAACGATGGTCCAGATCACTTCGAGTCGATTGTTTCCGTGTGAGTAGGTAGCGCGTTGCGCGCTCGCGCTGTCCCGATATTTCCAGACCACCCAGCCGAGGCCGATCTGCGCTGCGGCAAACGAAACGCCCACTACGATGATGGTGATCATGAACTGGTGGTCAACCGCCGGGCCATGTTCAGAGATGGATTCAGGAAACCACCAATGTTTCGTGACAAACATCAGCACTGAGAGAATTGTTATGACCCAGATGGCTATTCCGAGAGCGCGTCCCATCGGTTATCTCCTTAGCAAAACTGTCAGTGGTTAGTTGTCTGTCGTCAGTTGTTTTAGAAACCGTCGAACTGACTACTGACTACTGACGAACTACCGATTCAAAACCATTACCCCAAACAACAGCGGCAGGTAAAGCACTGACGCCAGCAGAAGCTGGCGCGCGTGCTGATTCGATTTGGATAGCGCCGCGCGCACAGCGCTCGCGAGAAACAAAAGGCCGAGCACCAGCGCCGCGACCAAGTAAAACTTGCCCGAGATTCCCAGAATTACCGGCAGCAGGCTCACCGGAATCAGCATCAGTGCGTAGACAATAATTTGCTGTCCGGTAACCCGGCCATCGGGTTCGACCACCGGCAACATGCAGATTCCGGCGCGGCCGTAATCCTCTCGATACATCCAGGCGATCGCCAGGAAATGTGGGAACTGCCAGAGGAACAAGATCGCAAACAGAACCCAGGCGGCGATGTCGATCTCGCCCCGGGCGGCGGTCCAACCCATCAAGGGCGGCATGGCTCCCGGAAACGCGCCGAGCGCCGTCGACAATGTCGTGCGCGTTTTCAGCGGCGTGTAGACAAACAGATATCCGGCAATTACCGTCAAGCCCAGCACCGCGGTCAGCACGTTCACAAACAAAGCAAGATAAAGTTCAGCAGAAGCCGTCACGGTCACGCCGAACCACAGTGCTTCCAACGGCAAAAGCCTCCCCGAAGGCAGCGGCCTGTCGACGGTGCGGCGCATCAAGCCATCGAGGTCTCGCTCCATAAACTGATTCAGCGTAGCGATACCCGACGACAGCAGCGCGATTCCCACCATTGCATGCGCGAACCTGACGTAGTCAACCGACCCGCGCGAGCCGAGACAGAACGCCGCGGCCGACGTCAACGCAATCAGAAACGTAATCCGCGGCTTGGTTAGCTCAACGTAGGCCGCAACCCTGGCTTTCGCGCTCAGCGGCGCTACTACGCCGGCGGCGGCGGTTGAATGCAGTTCTATGGCAGCAGTCTTCATGCGAATCTAACTATCTTTTCGAAAAGGCGTGGGTCCGCCCACCTTACTTGAGAAACTTTTGTGAACCTGTTCCTAAGCCGGAGCGAGTACGTACTCCTGGCGATCCGCGCGCACGACCTTGAATACCCTCAGCGTCAAAACAATCGTTGTAGCGAAAACCAGCGCGCCACAGGCGACATGGGCAACGGTCACCGCAATCATCGGGTTAAGCGGCTGCGGATCGTACGGCGACGCCGTGCGCGTAATGTATGCCGCCAATCCCAGGAGCAATTGAACTACCAGCAACGCAACCGCGACGAACGCCGGACGCGCCAGATATTTCTCGTCGCGGTGACGCATAAGCACGATCAAAATGGTAACTCCCAGAACCAGGGTGACAATTGCCGCACCCCCGATGTGCGCCAACAACAGACCTGTCGGCAGCGTCTGATCCCAGGTTGCCGAGTGCCGCAGCGTCGCGCCCAAAACCAATTGGACCAAAATCACCAACAGCGCTACGACGCACAATGCGCGAATAGAAACGCCCTCGCCGCCGTCATTGACGGTGGACGCCGGCGTTATCCAACTTCGCGAAGTAAAAACGGCCAGGCTAACAGTCGTGAGAAAGAACAACTGCGCCAGGGTCGCGTGCGCTGCCGAAACGGCCAGGGGCAGATTCATCTTAACCGTCAAACCGCCGAGTAAACCCTGCGCGATTACTCCGACCAGCGCGAGCCAACCTAAACGCTTAACCCAGGTACGTCTTTCGCCGAACTGCAAATAAGCGGCAAGCGCTATCGTCAACACTCCGACGGCGGTGGCAACCATGCGATGGCCGTGTTCCCAGAAAAGGTTTCCTACCATCTTGGGAAACCATTGCCCGTTGGACTTTGGCCAATCCGACGTCGCCAAACCGGCGTCGTGGCTGGTGACGTTTGCCCCCGCGATAATCAGAAAGAAGGTCGCGCACGCTACCAGCACTGCGAAACGGTGAACACCCTTTGACATTTTCGATTTGCAATTGCCAATTGCCGATTAATCTGCCATACCGCCGAATCTGATCGGCAATTGACAATCGGAAATCGGCAATCTTGCTAGTGCTTCATCGTCATCGGAAACTCGATCGCCGGCATCATCGGCAGCGAACTCGGCTGTCCCATCGCGCTGGCGCCAAACGTAAAGTCAGCCTTGGCTGCGCCCTTAGCAGGAACGGTCACTTCCATCTTCTGTTCAGTGCCCTTCACGCCACCTTCATGCCAGGCAACGACGGTGTACTTGCCGGGCGGCACGCCTTTGATTGTGAAGCTGCCGTCCTCAGCGCTTACCGCAAAAAACGGGTGCTTCAAAACGCCTACGTACGCCTTCATCCAGGGATGCTGATTACACTTCACCGGAACCATCACTTCAGCGACTGCAAGCTTGTGTTGCAGCGGCGCGGCGCCATTAGGCTGTGATTGGTTCCAGTCAGGATTCAAGCCCTGTGGAAAGTGGATATTATGCGTGGTCGGATCGCTGTTCGTGATGTTGATCGGTTCATTTACCACTACGCCCAGAACGTGCGGCTTGTAGTGACAGCCGTTTTGATCGAGCGTCGTAGATGAGGGTGCATTTGGCCACGTCGTGTAGTCGCCGATCTTCGTGCCGTCAGCCAAAGTGCCTTCTTTGATGTACACAAAACTATTGGCGAGTTTGCCGTCCTTGACGATCCACTCCTCGGTCATGAGGTTCGGACTCTTCGCCGCACATTGGGCATCCGCAGAAGTGTCGATCTTCTTTGCTTCAGGCACGGCGCCCGTGTAGGAAACATTTCCTGAGACAGTGCCCTCGTCGCCTTTGGCCGTGTAGGCTTTGCCCTTATCCGTCGTTTCTTCATCAGCGGGTTTGTTGCTGCATGACGATGCCAGCGATAGCAGGCTGAGGGCTGCAATCAAGCCCAGCCACAATCGTGCGCGTTTACTCAACATAAGTTTCTGATTCCTCCAATAGAAATGACTTCGAATTTAAGCCAAGCATACCCCAGTTAGCTTAGTCAGGGATAGCCTGCAAGAGGCAATAGAGCAGCGCCTCTGTTAGAGATCAAAGACCACAAATAGCGCGACCAGCGCTTTTCCACTGTCGCCCGCTCAAACCGATGCGAGCCAGTGGCCGCGCCGCATGCGATCGGCGGCGAACCCCGTGATGGCCCGCGCGATCTGAAACGCCTGGTCCGGATTTATTGCGGCCCGTTTTCTGTGGCGCCGGTGGGCTCGCTGCCTGAGGCGGCGGCGCGGGTGTCGCGGACAAAAGCCGCCGCTGCTCATCCGGCGTGATCAGGAACATGTAGCGCACCAGCAGACGCGCGTGATCGCCATGATAATTCGCCACGTCGGTCGGCGGATTCGGCAAATTCACTACCCAGCGATCGCCTTCTTTGCGGAACAAGCCGGTGGGCATTGCCGTGCCGGGGGCGATCTGTGCCGGATCCAACAGCCAGCGGAACGTCCAGTCAGGCTTCAATCTTTGCGAAGCCAGCAGGAAGTTCGGCGCGATGGCTTTGGCGTCATGGGTAGGCTCGCCCGTGATATGACACTTCAGGCAGGGCGTGCCTGAGACAAACATGTTGCGGGCGATCGACTTCTCAGCTTCAGTCATCGGATCCATCGGCTCTTTGATGTATGGATCGTTCTGCGAAGAGACAGCCATGAAGAACCGCACCAGGATCCGTAGCTCGTTCGGCGAGAAGTTGAACGTGGGCATGTGCACCTGCAGGTAAGGTCGCACGCCATTGCGGTTCGCGCCCGGCTGCGGCATAAGCCGGCCGCCACTCTGATCGTTCGCGGTTGCCGGCGGTTTTGCTCCCACACCCGGCGAGGCTGCTGCTGTTGGAGACGACGACGGCGCGGGCGATGAAGATGTTGGCGCCGATGACGGAACCGTAGGCTTCTCGCCTGCCTGCATCATCGACGGATCCTTCAGGAACTTCATCAGCCAATCAGGATCGACGCGCGCTCCTTCGCTGGTAAGCTGCGGCGGCAGGAACTCTTTCTGGTTCTGATAGAACGACAGCGCATTCAGCACCGCGCCCGTCGTCATCGTTGGTTGGTCGGAATTATTGTAGACACTAATCTGTTGGCCCGGTTGCAGCACGTGGCAACCCATGCAGTTGTATTTCTTGATTACCCACCACCCGTTTTGAATGTCCTGGCGCCGCTGATCCGGCGGGTTATAGAAGAGAGAAGCGGGAACATTCGCTCCTTCCGCTCCGAGGCTACCCAGCAGCAGCGTAGTCAACCCTGTGCGCCAATCATCGGTCAAGTATGGCTTCGGCATGCGCAGGCGATCCTTCGGCTCGAGGTACAACGACTTGCCAGTGTCATAGATTCCCGGTTCCGTCAGCTTATGTTCAAAGAAGCCGCGATGGTTGTACCACTCCTTTTCCTTTTCCTTCGGATGCAGCTTGAGCGGATCGCGACCGTACTCAGCGTCCTGCGTCAGCAAAGCAAAGTCGAGACGCTCGAGCGGCGTGGCGCCTTCAGTCGTCAGCTCTTTGCCAATGCGTTGCTCTTCTTCGAACCCCTTGATCTCATGACAACCGGCGCAACCGTACTGTTTGATCTCAGCCTTCCCCTCCGCAATCAGCTTCGGATCGTCCATGAACGAAACGTCCGTAGCCGACGGCGCGGACGAAAGCGAGAACAGATAGGTGGCAACATCGCGCGCGTCCTGTTCGGACAGACGCAAGTTCGGCATTACCGTCATGTTCTGCACCTGTAATTCAGCTCCGTCGTTCGGGCACTTCGAATGCAGCTCGGTATCGAACACAAACGGCAATCCGTGTTTCGAGTAATCCTCAGGTGTCAGGTCACGGTGTTCTTTTGGACAGTAAGGCGCCCAGCGCTCGCGCGGGTTATAAATCCAGCGCACGATGTAATCATAGTTAGCCTTCTCGCCCACCTTCGTCAGATTCGCGGCGAATGTGCCGCCCATCTTGCCGTCGCCTTCAGCGATTGAATGGCAGGCCAGACAGCCGCGTGATTCGAACAGCTCCTTGCCGTGCTTATCGTCACCCTTTGCCTGGGCCGGCGCCTTGCCGTCAAAGCCGCTCTGCCAGAGGTATGCGGCGACGGCTTTCAAATCGTTCTCGCCTTCTTCTCCGTCGATCTTGAACCGCCAGAAGGTCGGCATTTTCGTCCCCGGTCGAAATGCCTGCGGATCTTTTAACCAGAGAGGAATCCAGTCCTTACGCAGCTTCAGCCGCACGTCTTTCAGGTTCGGTCCGATCTTTTTCTGATCCTGTTGCAGATAGCGCGTCTGCAGATTCAGTTCATCGATACGGGCAGCCAATTGGCTATTGGTCACGCGCAGCGACTCGGCATGCGCGAGCAAACGCTGCACCTCAGCGGTATCGTCACCGGCGTTGGCGCTGGCGTCGGTATCAAGTCTGGACTGACGCTCGTTGGCGACGATTTGATCCTGAAGCTGAGAGATTTGCTGGCGCGCGTTGGTCAGCGCGTCGCTTTCGCGATCGAACGCTTCCATGCGATGACACCCCACGCAGCCGCGCTGATAAAACAAATCCTTGCCCAGATTCAGAGTGTCCGCGCCCTGTGTTACCCGGTCGTTCGCGTGGCACATCTGACAACCAGCTTCGGTGTTCTCTTTATGGAAGAGCGGATGCAGCCAGAATGGATTCAGGCCGTGGGCCTTGACGACGCTGGTCGTCCCGCGGCCGTTGCCGCCATGACAGGCCGAGCAGCCAAATTTTTCCGGATTGTGGGTTTGCAGTAGTTCTTTACGGGGATGGCTGACGAACGCGCCGGCCAGTTCGTCCGGTTTCTTACCCGGCCCGCCCGGCGCCATATCGGACGCCTTGATCGTCAGCGGTTCGCGCGTGCCGAGGTGGCAAATCTCGCAGCGATCGACGATCGCAAACTCATTAACATTGATTTGGTGGCCGAGGATTGTGTAATCGAAAGCGGTTTCGTTCTTCTTAATTAGATCGTCAATGCTCTTTTGCGGGAGCAGGCTGACGTGGTTTTTCAGATACTCATCTCGCTTGCGGGCCAACTCGGCCGGTTCTTTCAGCAGCTCTGCTTTCTCGCCCAGGGCCTTTGCTTTTTCATCCCGCAATTCATTGAACATCTGCTCGAGTTGAGCAAAATTCATCTTCTGCCGGACGGGTTTTCCGCCCTCGGCCGGCAAGTCGACAGTGACGACTTCTTTCTTTTTTTCATCGAGCTGGCTCCGGTAACGCTTGCGCCAGAAGTCGCTGGGGGCTGTCTCAAGTTTATAAGTAATGACCACGATGCGGCCGCGCTGGTTCTGAAACGGTTCGGTAACCGCGTCGAGCTTGGCCTGAACCTGGGCTACGCGTTTGTCCTTTTCGGCGATGTCAGACTTGACCTTTTCCAGAGACGCCTTTGCCTGCTGGTCGAGTTGCTGGTATTCGGGCGTGTCCTTTACTTCAGCTTCCGATTTTCCTGCGTCTTTGCGAATGCTCTTCAGGTAGGCGGTGTAGCGCTTGATGAATTGCTGTTGCATTCCTCGCCAGGGGCGCTGTCCGAAACCTTCGTCGTAGAGTGCCCAGCCGGCTGAGACTACGAGCAGCAGTGTGCAAATGAGGAGAATCGCGCTGGTCGATCGGCTGACGATCGGATCGCGTTGCGGTTCCGCTTCTTTCTTTACCAGGGATTCAATCGGTTCCGGAGATTCTGCCACAGGTTATGATTTCCTATTAATGTCCGACAAACTTCAGTTTGTCGTTATATTAAAGCTGCCAACAGAGCGACAAACCAAAATCTTGTCGTATATCAGACGTTGAACCACGGAGTCACCCAGACGTACTTGATCGTGAACACTAGTCGGAGGAAAAGCTTTACCGGCATCGCCAGTAAGACGCTCACCGCAAAAAACTGGAACGTCATGTATTGCAGGATGCTGGTGTTGGCCAGGAGCTTGAGTTCGAATGGATCCGGGGTCTTCGCCCACTCCAGAAAACGCTTTGGAGAGACGAGGTAGCTAAACCGAAATGGCCCCCTTTTCATCAGCCAATGAAAGAACAGTCCGCCTAAAATGAAGAAGCCGCTGACAATGATGAGTCCAAAGATTCCCCTGACCCATGGAAGCAGACTAAGGTGGTTAGCAAAATGTTCGGGCGTGATTCCCAGGATTTCGTGCAGGTCACGGTTTCGATCAAATACCACCGTATTGTGGTCCCAGGTTTGTCCAGGCCAAAACCAAATCCAACCCGGCCCGCGTATGAACGTGCCGATCACGATCAGCAGGATCCACATAAGAAAGCCCCAACTGAACATGTTGACTGCGAAGCGTCGCTGCCTGAGCGTGTAATAACCATTGCCCAGTGGATTTGAATCTACATACGGAAATACCATCAAGCCGACCATGATTATCGACGGCATCACCACGCCCGCGATCCACGGATCGAAATAGACCAACATCTCCTGCAAGCCGAGGAAATACCACGGCGCCTTTGACGGGTTCATCGTCAGGTTGGGATTCGCAGGTTCCTCGAGCGGGGCGTTCAGCGTGATCGACCAGATATACAAAACGACCGTCACAATGACGGCCGCCAGAAACTCAATGCGCACCAGGTAAGGCCAAACGTGCAGTTCCTTTGACCAGCCCGGTCGCCACGGTTCAACTTTGCGATGATGGGTTTTGGCCAGCTTGGGATCGGTCTCCAGTTCGACAATTAGATTATCGTTGGCCTTGGCCTGCTTGATTCCCAGCCAGGTAAAGAAAGGCACCAGGAAAAGCATTGCGACGATCGGAACATTGTCCGGCGCGGAAACGATCTTCCAGATTTGATGCCAATCCTGGACCGAATAGACGAAGAGCCCAAGCAGAATCAAGACCACGACCAGCCCGATCAGCTTGTTGCGCCGCAAGTTTGGCTTTGGCTTATTCATCTATTTCAGATCTCAAACTTGGGATTTGAGATCTCCAAGCTATTTCTTCTTCGCCACCTTCATCTCTGAATCCAGCATCACTGGCGCCGGCCCGGATATCCCGCCATCCTTACGAATCCTCCAGAAATGCACCGCCATAAAGATCGACGCTACCAGCGGAATCCCAATGCAATGCCAGATGTAAGCGCGCAGAAGCGCATTCGAATCAACAATGGATCCACCCAGCAACCCGAATCGAACATCGTTGTACGGTGTCAGTCCAAGCTGCGCGCCAAACGGGCCCTCGTTCCCCAGCAAGGGTGTCGCGCGCGCCATGTTGGTTCCCACCGTCACCGCCCAAAACCCAAGTTGATCGTCAGGCAGCAGATATCCCGTGAACGACAAAAGCAGTGTCAGCACCAGCAGAACTACGCCGACACACCAGTTGAATTCGCGCGGTCTCTTGTACGAGCCGGTCAGCACCACGCGAAACATGTGCAGCCAGGTCGTAATAACCATCAAGTGCGCTGCCCACCGGTGCATGTTTCGCAGCAGCTTGCCGAACGGCACGTCGTGCTCGAGATAGAGAATGTCTTTGAAGGCGATGATCTTGGTCGGGTGGTAATAGAACATCAGCAGCACGCCCGTGAACGTGAGCACGATGAAGAGATAAAACGTGATCCCGCCCATGCCCCAGGTATACTGATAGCGCACCGCATCGCGATTGATTTTCGCCGGATGCAAATGCAAAAAGACGTTCGAGAGGACCGCCAGGCTCCGATTGCGCGGATCATGGCGTTCATGAGAGACACGAAAGATTGATTTCCAAACCTGCGTCTGCTGTGGGTCTTTGTAATCCTTGGCTTCTTCGAGAGCGCGGTCCTTGAGCGCGACGGCTGACTCCTTCGCGCGCTCAACTAAACCGACATCGGTCCTCTCGCCGGTTAGCTGTTTGGTTTCTTTTTGATCTTTGGGCTCGTCCATATATTACCCGCCCGCTACCGCAGGCGGTTCTGACTCTATAGCGGAATGTAAGCGCCGGGATCGTTGAATTCGTTCCTCTCGCCCTTGGGCCACTTGTACAACTTCGCGGTGTTGACGACTATCTGGCCTTCCGCATCCAGCTTGACCTCGGCCCGATCCATTGGCCGCGGCGCCGGCCCTTCGAAGTTGATTGCCTCGCTATCATAGCCGCTGCCGTGACAGGGGCACTTGAACTTGTTTTCGCTGGCCTTCCAGTCGGGCGTGCAGCCCAGGTGGGTGCAGCGCGCGTAAACGACGAACAGCCGGTCCGAAACCTTATCCACCCAGATGCGATACTGCTGCTGCCATTTGGTATCGACGCCCAGCGCATAATCCCCGGGAAAACCAATTTTGAAGGTGCTGGACGGTTCGAAGATCGCGCGCGGCAGGAAGAAGCGAACGAACATCAGGAAGCACACCGTCAAAAACCCGGTGATGCCCGCCCAGACGATGCGGCGGCGCATCTTATTAACCGGCGGGTCGGGCGCGGACTCGACCACGACGGCCGCAGGCTTTGCTGCCGGCCTGGCAGGAGTCTTCGGCGCCGACGGAACCGCAACGCCGGCCGGTGGTTCAGCCACGGCAACTGATGTTTGTTCGTTCGGCTTGCTATCCATTGCGGAAAAACCTCTGCCCCGATCGGCGATCTTTCGGGACCGGAAATGCTCACACGTCAACGCAGGGGATTGCTGACTAAATTATACAATTCCCCGCGACACAGGATCGATGTCTCTGTGAAAACCCAAGCAGTCTTGTTCACTAGAAGTGCTGCCGCGCACAAAAATTTATATTAAACTGGCTCGGCAGCTGACTTTTATACAACTTTCGGCGCTGAATTGGCAAGAGGATTTGTTAAGAGGTTCGGCTCAGGTTCGTTAAGGAGTACAGTTTGGAAACCAAAGCGCGAGTGGTTCTTTATTCAAAGCCGGGCTGTCATCTCTGTGAAGAAATGAAAGCAGAGATGAGCAAGGCCCGATGCGCGGATCTCTATAGCCTGGAAGAGATCAATATCGAAAGTGATGCCGTGCTGTTTGCGCGCTACCGTTTTGAAATACCGGTTCTTTGGATCAATGGCGTCGAAGCTTTCAAGCATCGACTGCGAGCGGATGATTTCAGAGCCCAGGTGAAAGAAAGCGTGAGACTCGATGTGTAAGCGGAGCGGACATCCCTGTCCGCCTGAGCGGAAGCGCGAACACGATGTTCGATTATGGGGTGCTTAGGCTGAGCGTGCTAATGCACGCTGGCGGACAGGATGTCCGCGCTCCGCAGCCGTTAGTCCAGAGCGAAACTGAAATTCAATTCCTGGCTCTGCTGCTCGATTGCGGCAAACAATCGCTGCCGTTCCTCTTCATCCGTCGACCGGCGGTAATGGCCAACGAGATCCTTCATCGTCGCCAAGCCTTCATCAAAAGTCCGGCGTTTTCGATGGGTGGCGTCAGGTAGGAGATCAGCTCAGCATACGAGCGCCGTTTGGCGATCGTCCCTTCCGAAGGATTGTTGACGCTGTAGATGTATATGTTCGGCAGCTCGCCGATTAGGCGATCCGGTCAGCGCGCGCACGCCGTGCTCCGGCCTGTCGAATGACGCGACCATCCTTAGCAGATCTGCTTTTTCCTGAAGCTCCGACGCCCGGCCGAATACGTGTGGCCCCGTGGGAATCAGCCGTTGTTCGATTTCAACGAGCTGTTCATAGAGTCGCGCCACGCGCGCATCGCGCTTATTTGCGGTTTCTTTAGGATTCATTGCGAGAGCTTGCGCGATTCAGTTCAGGATCTACGTCCCATGTTAAGATGTGTTCTCTTTTAGCTGAAATGCGCCACGTCAGCAAGGTAGCAGAAGTGTTCTACTTGAGCAGGATCACTAACAGCAGGTAGTTTGTCGGTAAAGAGTCCCGTAGGGACGCGATATTTATAGAAAGAGGCAGTCCCTTTAGGTCAATCAGCCCATTAAGGGGGGGAAGATGATCGGTTTCGCTCCTAATGGAGCTCCTGCTTCTAAAATTGGGTCTGTTGTTCTATAGACATTTCGCTGCTACGGCCTTTTCTCGCCGGACAGCCGGCTGGACCCCGATGCAACGCGCGAGGTTTCCTGGACTGAATCATGTTTGAAGTCATCAATCTCGGATGTATCAGAGGAGAGCGACGCTTGTTTCGTGGCCTGAATTTTTCAGCCCAGCCGGGTGAATTAGTCGAAGTACGGGGAGCTAACGGCAGTGGCAAAACCAGCCTGCTGCGCATCCTCTGCGGCTTGGCGCAACCGGTCGAAGGCGAAGTACGTTGGAATGATAAGAACATTCGTTCGCTCGGCGAGGAATATTTTGGATCGATCGCCTATGTCGCTCATCAAAACGGTGTGAAGGACGAGTTAACCGCGATCGAGAATTTACGCATTGCCGGCGGAGTGGCCGGCAACAGTCTGGGCGAACGAGAGGCGCAGGAAATCCTGGCGCGTCTCGGTCTGCAAAAGGAATCCTATCTGCCATCGCGCTTCCTTTCCGCGGGACAGCGACGTCGTGTGGCTTTAGCTCGTCTACTAATAACCAAAGCAGAACTTTGGATCCTTGACGAGGTGCTAACCTCGCTTGATGCCGCAGCGATGGCCTTATCGGTCGGGTTTATCAGAGATCATTTGCGTAACGGCGGCATGGCGATCATTGCCACGCATCAGGACCTGAACATTTCCGCGACGGCCACACGGCGGATTGAAATAAATAGGAGTGTTAGCTGAACGTGGCACGGGTGTCCCGCCCGTAATCACGCGCAAGATGCGCGTGCTACAAAATTACTACGTGAACGACCCTTCTCTTGCTTCAATGTTTGGCTGGCTCGTCCGGCGAGATCTGATCCTGGCGTGGCGCCGGCGCGCCGATGTGCTGGCAACGTTTTTCTTTTTTGTCCTCGTCGTTAGTCTCTTTCCCCTGGGCATCGGGCCCGAGAGAGAACTCCTCCGCAGTATCGCGCCTGGCGTTGTTTGGGTCGCCGCGCTGCTGGCCTCGATGCTCTCGCTGGGGAGGTTGTTCGGCAACGATTATCAGGATGGAAGTCTGGAGCAAATAATGTTAACGCCACAGCCGCACTATCTGGTGGTGTTGGCAAAAATCCTCAGTCACTGGGTAATTTCCGAGGTTCCGCTGATCATCGTTGCACCGTTGCTTGGAGTTCAGTTCGGTTTGTCGCAGAATACCCTTGGTGTAATTGCTCTTTCGCTTTTGTTGGGGACGCCCGTCCTTAGTTTGATCGGCGCGATTGGCGCCGCACTCACTCTCGGATTACGGGCCGCGAACGTTTTAGTGGCATTACTCGTGTTGCCCCTTTATATCCCGGTGCTTATCTTTGGAGCCGGCGCTGTTTCCGCCAGCGTCGCAGGTTTCGACCCGCAGCCGTACTTTCTGTTGCTGGGAGCGACGCTGGTTCTTTCTTTGGTGTTCGCGCCCTGGGCAACCAGCGCCGCGTTGCGGATATCTGTGGAATAAGAGTTGTTCGACAAACTTTGGTTTGTCGTGGTTCGCGGAAGGAATCAACATTCAGAATCAGCGACAAACTAAAGTTTGTCGGACTTTAAATGGATGAGTCAAAAAAGAATCAACTGGTATAAGTACGCAGCTCCTGCGAATTTCTACCCATTGGCGGGCAGAATGATTCCGTGGTTCACGGCGATTACGATTATCCTGTTCGCCTCCGGTTTGTATGTGGGTTTTTTTGTGGCTCCGACTGATTTTCAGCAGGGTGAGTCGTATAGAATAATTTTCATTCACGTGCCGGCCGCGTGGATGGGGATGTTTCTATATGTTTTGATGGCGATTTATGCCGGCATCGGTTGGGCATTCAACGCGCGTCTGGCGTCGATGATGGCCACGGCAATTTCTACGACCGGCGCCATCTTCACGTTTATTTCTTTGGTTACAGGCTCGCTTTGGGGCCGGCCCGCGTGGGGTGTCTGGTGGGTTTGGGATGCGCGAATGACTTCGACACTCATTCTTTTGTTTCTGTACATCGGATTTATTTCGCTGCAAGCGTCGATAGATGACCCGCGCCGAGCTGATCGCGCGGGCGCAGTGCTGGCGCTGGTTGGCTTAATCAACGTTCCCATCATCTATTTTTCGGTCCAGTGGTGGAACACTCTGCACCAGGGTGCAACCATTACGGCGAAGAGTTTCAAGATGGCCCCATCGATGCTGGCCGCGATGTTGATTTTGCTGGCCGCGTGCTGGATGTACTCGATCGCGGTAGTGCTGGCGCGTGTGCGATACATTATTCGGGAAAGAGAGCGCGAAGCGCCGTGGCTGGCCGCGGAGGCTGTGGCCTAAATCACTATGAACTTGGCAAATTGGTTAGCGCGAGCGCGCGAATTCATTTCAATGGGTGGTTACGGTCTCTATGTCTGGGGATCCTATGCCTTGACTCTGGTACTGCTCTGCGGCGAGGTACTCATGCTTTTAAAGCGCAAGCGAGATTTGTCTCGGCGCACAAAATCACCGCAACTCAAAAGCAGAAACCCTGAGCTCGAGACTTTGTAATTATGAAAAAGCGTCATAAGAGAATCGTCTTCATCGTCGCCAGCTTGGCCGCGCTGGGTTTGGCAACCGCACTCGTGCTCGGTGCATTTCGCAAGAACCTGGTCTTCTTTTTCAGTCCTACTCAGGTTATGGCAAAGGAAGCCCCAGTCGGCAAAACTTTTCGTATCGGGGGGTTGGTTCAAAACGGAACCTTGAAAAGGGACAGCGACGGACTAACGATTCGCTTTTCCGTAACTGACACGGCTACCAGCATCCCGGTGGTTTATAAAGGAATTCTGCCCGACCTCTTCAAAGAAGGCCGCGGCTGCGTGGCGCAGGGGCGAGTCGGCGGCGATGGTGTGTTCTATGCCGATCAGATAATGGCGAAACACGACGAGAACTACATGCCGCCCGAGGCCGCCCGCGCACTGGATCAAGCAAAGGACATGGAGAAGGTCAAGAATTCGGCGAACGAAGCGGCCAAGACGCTTTCGAAATAGCAGCTTCCTAATAGCATAATTGAAAAGGATTGGAATCATGTCAGAGACTTCCGCCACACAACCGCCGGGATTTACCGAAATGTCTAAAGCAGAACAGGTGCGTTATCTTCAAGCTTTATGGGATCAGATTGCTGAGGGTCCAGGTGAGTTGCCGGTTCCTCAGAGTCATCTCGACTTGGCTGAGGAGCGCCTGAAACGCTATCGCGAGAATCCGTCCGCTGCGAATTCGGCTTTCGATGCTCTTGAACGCTTGGCGAGACAGCGAAAGTGACTAAGTTCCAAATCGAGGCTGAGCCGTCTGTTGAGGCTGACGTTGAAGCTTCGTTTGATTGGTACGAGGGTGAACAGGTTGGACTTGGAATTGAATTCCTCGATGAGCTGCGAGCAGCGTATCTTAGAATATTGGAGGGCCCCCTTAAGTACGAGGAACTGAGATCGGGAATTCGCCGGGCGTTGACGAAGCGCTTTCCATATGCAGTCTACTTTTCAATCGAAGGGCCGGTCGTCATCGTGCTCGCCGTCCTTCATACAGCAAGAGATCCCGCTGAATGGCAGCGCCGTTGATTGAGGTTTTAGCAGGCAAATGATTCCTGAAGTCGGCCAATTCGCTTTAATCCTGGCGTTGATGCTCGCGGTGACGCAGGCCACGCTGCCCTTGATTGGTGCGGCGCGCGGCATTCCGCAATTCGTTAACGTAGCCCGGCCCGCGGCCCAGGCCCAATTCATCTTTGTGGCCATCGCTTTTGGCTGTCTTGCCTACTCGTTCATCTCGAATGATTTTTCCGTCCTGAACGTCGCCACGAATTCGAACTCGCTGCTGCCGCTTCACTACCGTTTGGCTGCGACCTGGGGATCACACGAAGGATCGCTCCTGCTCTGGGTGTTCATGCTGACCATCTGGATGGTCGCCGTCACTTTATTCAGCAATCATCTGCCTGATGAAATGGTTGCGCGAGTCCTCTCAGTGATGGCCGTTATCAGCACTGGCTTTTTGCTCTTCCTGCTGTTGACGTCGAATCCGTTCGTCCGTCAATTTCCCGTGCCGCCCGACGGACGCGATCTGAATCCGCTGTTGCAAGACCCGGCCATGGTCGCGCATCCGCCAATGCTCTACATGGGTTATGTAGGGTTCTGCGTCGCGTTTGCATTTGCGGTTGCTGCTTTAATTGGCGGCCGGCTCGACGCCACCTGGGCGCGTTGGTCGCGGCCCTGGACCACAGTGGCGTGGATGTTTCTAACCTGCGGTATTGCGCTCGGCAGTTTCTGGGCCTATTACGAATTAGGTTGGGGCGGCTGGTGGTTCTGGGACCCGGTGGAAAATGCTTCGTTCATGCCCTGGCTGGTAGGCACCGCGCTGATTCACTCGTTAGCGGTGACTGAAAAGCGCGGCGGCTTTAAGAGCTGGACGGTACTGCTGGCGATTGCCGCCTTCTCTCTTAGCTTGCTGGGCACGTTCCTGGTGCGCTCAGGAGTGCTAACGTCGGTACACGCCTTCGCGACCGATCCCAAGCGCGGCATTTTCATTCTCTGCTTTCTCTGTCTCGTAATCGGCGGTTCGCTTCTGCTGTTTGCACTGCGCGCGGGGAACGTAGGGCTGGGCGGCAAATTTGAAATGCTGTCGCGCGAGTCGTTCTTGCTGACAAACAATGTTCTGTTAACCGTGGCGGCTGGCTCGGTGCTTCTGGGCACGCTTTATCCGTTGTTCATCGACCTACTCAGTGGCGGCCGAGATAAGCTTTCCGTGGGCCCGCCGTACTTCAGCTCGGTCTTTGTCCCATTGATGGCGCCGGCGATGTTCCTGATCGGTGTCGGACCGATCGCCCGTTGGAAGCACGTCAAGTTACCCGAGCTGGCGGTGCGCTTGCGCTGGGCGTTTATGATCAGCGTGTTGACGGGACTACTGCTGCCGTTTGTGATCGGCGGCTGGAAATGGCGCGCCAGCTACTCGCCTTCTGGATCGTCGGCACCGTGGTTCAGAATATTTGGAGTCGGGTCAGAACTACGACGGGCGGATTAAGCTTTCTCGGCAAACTGAAAGCGCCGCCGCGCAGCTATTACGGGATGCAGTTGGCCCATGTGGGTGTGGCGGTGTTCATCGCCGGCGTCACGGTCGTCACCAGTTACCAGAGCGAAAAGGACGTGAAGATGAACATCGGCGACACGGTCAACGTCGCTGGGTACCAGTTTCGCCTGAACAACCTGGCGAAGATCCAGGGACCGAACTATCAAGCGGTGCGTGCCGACATCGAAGTAACCAGGGATGGATCGCAGGTGGCGATAATGCATCCCGAGAAGCGAGCTTTTACCGTGGCGCAGAACGTCACCTCGGAAACGGCGATCGATCGCAGCATCCTCCGCGACTTATATGTATCCCTGGGTGACGAAGTAGGAAGTGGCGCGTGGACCGTGCGGGTCTATCACAAGCCGCTGGTGAACTGGATTTGGGGTGGCGCCCTGCTGATGGCGATTGGCGGCGGGTTCGCCGTCACCGATCGACGCTATGCCCTGGCAGCCAAGCACGCGAAGATCGAAACCAAAGTCAGCGAAAAGCCTGCTACTGTTGTCGCTGACTGACATCATGTTTTCTCCCCTGGGAGAAGGGCCGGGGATGAGGGCTTGAGAACAATGATGTCTTTTTATTCACTTTCTGTGCTTCAGTAGAGCGTCGGTGATGGGTCAATAATGAGGTAGTCACCAAGGCCCTCACCCCACCCTCTCCCAAAGGGAGACGGAGTAAGAGGGCCTTTTCTTCTTGCAGGAGTGGGATTACCGGGAGGAATACAAATTAAGGTTCTGGTTTCAATCGTAACTCTAGTAAGTCTCTTCTTCTTATGGCGCGCGTGGCGCAAGCCATGGACCCGGAGCGTTTTGCGACCTGGAGTCCTTGCAATCCCACTCGCTTTGTTTATTGCCCTGGTAGTTTTTCTGTTCATCGGCCTGCAACGCGACCCGCACGAAGTCCCTTCGCCGCTAATCAACCGGCCGGCGCCGGCGTTTCAATTGCCGCAACTACAGGAGCAAACAAAGACGTTCACCGCTCAGGAAATGCGCGGCAAAGTTTGGCTCTTGAATGTCTGGGCGACCTGGTGCGTGGCCTGTCGGGACGAGCACCCGATGCTGATCGAATATGCAAAGTCCGGTGCTGTGCCCATCTATGGATTGAATTACAAAGATGACCGGGCCGCGGCTTTGCAGCTACTTAAAGAAGAAGGCAATCCCTACGTTCTGAATGCCTTCGATGCTGATGGACGTGTGGCTATTGATTACGGAGTTTACGGCGCGCCTGAGAGTTACTTGATCGACCGCAACGGCATCATTCGTTTCAAGAAAATCGGCCCGATCACGCCGGATGTGTGGGAAGGCGAGATTCTGCCGCTGGCGAGGCGATTGAACCAATGAAAGCAGAGCGCGGACATCTTTGTTTGCCTGAGCGCGACGCGCGAACAACATTGGTGAGTTGGATGTTAACCAACATGAAATGCATTGTCTGGCTCTTGGGAATTCTATTTTCGCTCGCGCCCGCGCCGGCGATCGCCGGGGAAGCTCAACCCAACGAGGATCCACAAATCGAAGTGCGCATGAGGGCGTTGACTGAGCAGTTGCGCTGCCTGGTTTGCCAAAACGAAACGCTCGCGGATTCGCGCGCCGATCTCGCTGAGGATCTGAGACGTGAAATTCGTAAAGAGATTAAAGCCGGCAAGACCGACCCCGAGATCATCGCGTTCCTGACCCAGCGTTATGGCGATTTCATCCTATACAACCCCCCGGTGAAGCGGACTACGTATCTGCTTTGGTTCGGTCCGTTTGTGATTCTGCTGGGCGGCATTGCGGTGCTCTATCGCTATCTGGGACGGCGAAAACATTTGATTCAGGACAAACCTTTGACTGCCGGGGAACGCAAGCAAGCTGAAGACCTCTTGCGCGGTCACGCGTAGCGAAAGGTTTAGCCTGGCGATCTGAAATTTGAAAACTGCGCAGGCTCGCAGCTTGGGCTATAAGGACAATGTTAATCTTTTGGATAATCTGTGCTCTGCTGGTTTTGCTGGCATTATGGTTTGTGCTGCCTGCGTTCCTGCAACAGGGCGAGGAAACAAAGACGGACGATCGGCGCGCGGCCAATCTGCTCGTTTATCAGGATCAGTATCAGGAACTCGAAGCCGATTTGAAGAACGGATTGATTGTTCAGGAACAGTTCCAACAGGAGAAGGACGAGCTTGAGCGGCGCGTGCTTGATGACGTAAAGGCGAAGAACACTGATTCTCCCGCGCCATCGCCGGCCGGGCGAAAAGTCGGGTATGCAGTTGCCGCCGCTATTCCGATTGTCGCGGTCGCCCTGTACTTTGTCGTCGGCACTCCAAAAGCGCTGTCGCCGTCGGCGATCGCCAGCCAAATGCCCGGGTCCGGGGCCCAATCAGGCGGCGTGCGTTCCCAACAGCAGATGGAAGCCAACGTTGCCAAGCTGGCTGAGCGCCTGAAACAGAATCCCAACGACGCCGCAGGTTGGCAGATGCTTGGTCGCAGCTACATGACCCTCGAGCGCTATTCAGAGGCGGCAGATGCGTATCAGCGCGCGACCGAACTCAACGAAAAAGACGCCGGCCTTTGGGCGGATTACGCAGCAGCTTTAGGGATGGCCAACGACCGGCAACTGGCCGGTAAACCAACCGAAGCGTTAGATCGCGCGTTGCAACTGGATCCGAAAAATCAAAAGGCCCTCGACCTGGCCGGCAGTGCTGCCTATCAGGCAGGCAACTATCAAAAGGCGATCGACTACTGGCAAAAGCTTTTGCAGGTTCTGCCTCCCGGGTCAGAAGAGCTGCGGACGATTTCGGATCAGATTGCCAAAGCGCAGGAGTTGGCGAAAGGTAAGGCTACCCGATAGAGTTGCGAGGTTCAGGGTTCCAAACTTGTAGGTGGTTCGCGATCCGCGAGCTAAAGTTAAATTCTAAACTCGACAAGGAGACAAATCATGTCAGAAAGAAAATCGATTGACTGCCGAGACTATCCGAGTGAGCGCGGCTGCACGCTAAAGATGGAAGGCGCCGAAGAGGAAGTGCTGGACGCGGCTGTCAACCATGCGATTATGCAACACGGCCATACCGATGATCCGGAACTTCGCGAACAGATTCGCGGGCTGCTAAAGGACGCGGAACAGTGACGCCCCATGTTACTGAGTTCGAAAATGATGAACGCCACAAAGACACAGAGCCGCAGAGCCGGCCGTGAGTCAGAGAGTTGTCTCTCGACCTTCTCTGTGCCTCTGTGTCTCTGTGGCCGACTACAACCATAGAAATGTCCAGAGACAACCTGCTCTTCGTCATCATTGGAATCCTTTTAGGCTTTATTGCCGGCTTCATGTTTGCCACCAGCTGGAGCCAACGCGATGCCGCGACGCGCGCGGCTGCCACGTCCGTCCAACAGGGCCAGAATCTGCCGCCGAATCATCCGCCGGTCGGCGGAGATCAAACCGGCGACGGTGGCCAGCAAATGCTCGCCCAGGTCCAGGAAGCCATGAAGCGGGCCCGTGAGCACCCTGAAGATTTTGATGCTCAGGTTACGGCTGCCCAACTTGAATATAAGATCCAACGATACGATCAGGCCATTGAATACCTTCTGATTGCCAACAAACTGAAACCCAATGATTTCAATGTGCTGGGGATGTTAGCCGTCGCCAACATGGATGCCGGACATTTCGATGCCGCCGAGAAATGGTATCGGGCCGCATTACTCAAGAAGCCTGACGATATTCCGGTGCTGGATGGCCTCGCCGCGACCCTGCTGAGCATAGGAGATGCAAAGGGCGCAGAGGAAGTAATCAACAAACTCGCCAAAGTTGATCCCACGAATCAGGACTTGCAGCAGTTCCGCGACAAACTGGCCGAATTAAAATCAGGGAAGAAGTAGGCTCGATGCTGGGGATTGGTCAATCTTCGAGCCGCGTTCACGCGGCTTCCCCGAAGGGTTACTAGGCCAGCCCTTTTAGGGCTGGTAACACCGAAGCAGAAACCCAACAGGGCGCTTTAGCGTCCTTACCAATCGCCCGCTTCAGCGACGGGCTCAACCCGTTGATAAGCCCGTTGAAACGGGCTACTTTCTGGTTCCTGCGGAGTTACCCAGCCGTATAACGGCTGGTCTAGTAACCCTTCGGGAAAGCCGTCTGAAGACGGCTAGGCCAATTGTTTCCAACCTAAGTTGATCTCGATTATTCGGGAGCTCAACGCTGATCAGTCCTTATCTCACGGCGGCGCCCGAGCAGCCAGCCTTTCAGAATTCCCGGATTCCCTTCATCGATCGCGAAGTAATCCTGAATTAACTTCTGATAGAGCCGACTGCGCTCTGCCAGGGTGAGTTTGTAGCCGCGCGGCATCTGACCGCCCTTCACATAAGAGCTAATCAGGACCCGATCCATCGGCCAGTTGAGCGCGCCCAAGCCTTCGGCATGGTGACAGGCAGCACACGTCTTGCCGTCAGTACCCAGGTTCGACTTCAGTCCAATTTCGGCAAACAGCGGAGCCGCGCTGGTTCTCATCGAACCGAGTCCGGGCCCAAGTTTGGTCTCATCCAGATATCGATCGAAGCGAGGCTTCGAGTAGGTGAGGAAACGCGCGTTGACCGTGGCCACCATCGCCTGCTCGTCGCGACTCACGCTTCCGGCTTTAGGAAAAATCGGCAGCACGCCGCTCTTATGACATTGCGCGCAGTTGTTGTCGCCCTCGCCAAGTTCCCAGCGGCCCTTGATGGTTATCGACCCGTTGCGACCATAGATCCGGAAGTAATCTTTGAAATAAACATTTGTCGTTCCTTCCTCGCCGGGCTTGTCGCCGGATAGGGTCGCAACGACTGAGACATTACGGACCGTCGCGCGCGCGCGCGGATCCGGCACCCCGAACTGCACCCATTTTTCCGGGATGCGCCGGGCAGCGTTTCCGGGAACAACGATCAGGAGACGCCTGAAGCTGTCGGGACTATCGGGCGTACCCAAATGTCTCGACTCGTAGCTAAAAAATAAAAGCTGATCGTTGGGCGCTCTGCCGGCATTGAGCTGGCGCAGCATGGCCTTCGCTTGCGGCAAGGTTTCAAAGCGGCTGACAACGCGCAGAAAAGTTGGAGTCAAAAGAAAGTCAGGAATCTCAACGTACTGTCGAGTCTCGGCGAAGTAAACGCGGTCCGGAACGTTGAAGCCGAGTTCGTGATCTGATTCACGTGCGAGGGCCAGCGTCGTTACATAACCAAGAAACTCCGGATAGCGAGCGCTAAAGTTCGCATCCTGCGCCAGCCGGCACTTGTCGACCTCATTCGCAATTCCGTCGATCGTTCGTTCGTACGTTAGCTGCGCTTTCTCTCTCTCGTACCAGGCGCGAGCTGCGACAACCAGTGCGTTGACTCTTCCCCATACCCAGGCATCAGGCTGGGCCTTTATCTGCGCGCACGGGATAGCCGCTGCGACCGCAGCCGGAAGGACCAGACACAAAACAAGTGCAGCAATGGCATACGAAAGGGTGTTTGCGAAGCGAAGCGGAAGCCGATGGCAATTCATGATCATCGCATCAATAGCAGAGGGTCAGCAGACGTGTCAAAGTTTTGAAAGTGGGTCAGGCTGAGTAGCGCGGGAGTCCCGCCCGTGAACCACACCTCACGCCAAACTTAGATAGCCACCACCAAAAGGTTGTGGCCGGCAGGCTGCTCAGTTAGGTAGTCATTGACTTCGCCCGCAATTTGCCCTAGAAAGCAATGCAACGTGAGAGTGACGCTAAAATCTTTTCTGGCTAGCCTGCTCGGTGGCTTGGTCGCGGGCACATTGGATATCACTTACGCCTGTGTCTACAGTTACCTCAGGCGAGGAACCAGCCCCGCGACTATCTTGCAATCAGTAGCCAGCGGGGCCTTCGGTCAAAGCGCCTTCACCGGTGGCACTAAAATGGTTGTGCTTGGCGGGATCTTTCACTTCCTGATTGCTCTCACCGCGGCGGTTGTCTACTACCTGGCCAGTCGCCTGCTTCAGTTTCTGATCACACATGCGGTCATCTGCGGCATACTCTATGGCGTCTGCGTTTATCTCTTCATGAATTTCGTCGTGCTGCCGCTTTCAGCTATTCCCTTCAAAATGTCATATCCGTGGCCTTCGCTTATCGGGGGCTTGCTCATACATATGTTCGGCATCGGTCTGCCTATTTCGCTCGCGGTGCGTTGCGGTTCAAAGACATCGAGATGAACGAGATCAAACTAGAATCAGAGCGGCTGCTGCTGCGTTGGTTCCGCGAGGACGATCTCGAGCAGTTCTGTCAGATCTGCTCCGATGCCGAGGTCATGCGTTTTCTCGGCGACGGCCGGCCGATGACTGAGATGGAAGTATGGCGGCAGATGGCCACGTTTATGGGCCACTGGTATTTTCGTGGCTATGGCATTTGGGCAGTCGAAAACAAAAGCAGCGGCAAAGTGATCGGAAGAATCGGATTCATGAATCCGGCGGGCTGGCCTGGTTTTGAATTGGGCTGGACCCTTGGCCGCGAAAGTTGGGGAAAGGGTTATGCGACCGAAGGCGCGCAGCGGGCGTTGGAATACGCCTTCACCCAGATGAATCGCGATCATGTCATCAGTCTGATCGCGCCAGAGAACGTCGCGTCAATCCGGGTTGCTGAGCGGCTCGGCGAAAAAGTAGAAGGGCGAACAGAAGTCCTGGGCCGAAACGTCTACATCTATGGCATTGGTCGAGATGAGTGGCTTCGCTCCGATCAGAACCGGATGCCTAACGCGGTGTCTGAAAAATGAATAGGCAACCGCCAAGCAAGGTCGTCAGCTCTGTGAATGAAAGAAACCAGCCTTGCCTTTCATGATTCTTCGTGTGATTTAGTGGATCGTTTGCTGTGGGCAAATATTCGATCCACGAATCACACTAAGCCGCAAGGAACAAATGTAAAGTTAATTGAGAGAAGCCCACCAGAAGGAGATAGAGCGATGACGAAGAGAACGGTCGCCAGTTTGACACTAGTCGTGCTGGTTCTAAGTTTATCGATGACCGGTAAATCCGTTCAGCGCGATCCATCGATCCAAACTTTCTGGATAAAGTTTAAGGCAGCCGTTATTAAAGGTGATAAGGCCGCCGTAGCTCAAATGTCGCAGTTTCCCATCGAGTTGGAATATGGCATCCCCAGTGTCAAGACCAGCGCGCAACTCATCAAACGCTATCGAGAGGTCTTCAACGGAGAGACAAACGCCGCGAAATGCTTTGCCGAGTCGAAGCCCGAGGTTGATCCGCAGAACTCGAAACGGTTCACCGTGGGATGCAAGATAGAAAATACGGGCGATGTGGTGATAATTTACGGATTCGTCCGGACTAAGACCGGTTGGAAGTTCAATTCGCTCGACAATATCAACGAGTGATTGCCTGCGCGGCCGAACGCTGGGCTATGGTTCGATGGCCATCCTCGCCACGTTAGACATCGGGATGCGTTCGATGCGCCCGGTCTTTAGCACGATCACGATCACTCCACTCTCGACTATCACGCGGCGAATCGTCGACATTGGCCGATCGATTCGCGTTCCGTCTTTCTCTTCAATGATCAGCCGTGCGCCCGGCTGAGGCGCCGAAGGCTCCTGGGACTTAGGCTTCTCTTCAGTCGCCGGCTTCTCAGGAGTGGTTACGGCGGACTTCTCTTCTCCCTCGCCGGTTGCTTTCTTTGGTTCTTCCGTTTCAGTCTTGGCAGTTTCCGTTTTTGGCGGCGCTGGTTTCGTGCGAGCGGTCGGGGTCCGCCGGCGCGGATTTCGGGCAGTCGATCCTGGCGGTCGGGTCCGCGCGGATCGTGGCGGTGATGTTTTCGCCTCCTTATCCTCGGCAGGCTTATCCGTAGTCTCAGCTGTCGGCGTTGGTTCGGGCTTAGCCGGCGGGGGTTCCGCGATGGTCGCGCCGACTGAAGATACTCGCCTGGTCCCGGGCTTATTACCAGCGACCTCGGTCTTCTCTTCACTGGGTTCGGCCACCGGGATACCGCCGCTGAATGGCGCGAACGCGCCGCTGAAACGAATCCGATAAGTGCCGGCATCGTCGTTTGGCGAGCGGGCTTCGACACGCAGAATCAGGATCTGTTTCGCGCGCAGATAGAAGCTCTTGGTTACTTCAGGATGTACGGTGTTCGCGTAAATACTAATCTTCATCAACGGTCGAAATGTGATCGCGGTGAAGACATCCATGTCGCCATTCAGATTTCTGCTGTTGAAGTTGATTATCAGATCGCCCGGCTTTCCTTCGAATGCATAGAAGTGCCGCGTCAAACGCGAGTCGCCCAAATCCAGCGGCGCGATGTTGCCTTCTACCTCGTTTGCAAGCACGGGTGTTGGCAGGCTCTGATCGGAAGACTGCGCGGTCACTCTCAACGTAACCGCGAAAAGTAAGACCGGAAGCAGCGAAATGATTAAGTAGCGTTGGAATTTCACGGCAATCACCTGAGGCAAAGGCACACGTTGTCTGTCGTCCTCTTGCTGGAATTGACGAACCGTAGAGTATCAGATTTGCGCTGGGGAACAGAACCGGGAGCGAGCTCATATATAGAGTAGCGACCGGGTGCGGTGGACCCGTTGGTTCCATCTACGATGTGGGGCCCGTCGAACCGCCTTGCGAGCCCGATTGCGAAATTCCTATCCTCGGAGCACCTGGTGCCTGCTCCCGATTTACCCTTTTCTTTTTGGGGTGTCAAATCTTGATTTGTATCTGGCGTAGCTTCATACTTTTGGCTGGGAGAATTCAGCCGGAACGTAATGCGCGCGCACGATATTCAGGCTTGGTACCAAAGTCACTAGCAACTTTTCTTGCCTCCTGAGTCGTACGATGCCGGACCCATGAAACCGAATCGAAGCATCATTGGGGTCGTTTGCTTGTTGCTCAGTGTAATCAGCTTGCGTCTCTGGGTCGGGGAGGCGCAGGGTCCTTCAGTTACCATCACCATCGACGCGGCTGCCAATCGGCACACCATAAATCCCAATGTCTATGGTGTCGCGTTCGCCAGCACCGCACAATTGACTGATCTCAACTGCCCGCTAAACCGCAGTGGCGGCAACGCTACGTCGCAGTACAACTGGCAATGCAACTGCGACAACCGCGGCAGCGACTGGTACTTTGAAAGCCTCGACGATGGTAGCTCAACTGCTGGCAAAGCAAACGACGATTTCATTGCCGACAGCAAAGCAGCGGGCGCCAAATCGATGTTGACGATCCCCACTATCGGCTGGGTGGCGAAGCTGGGCCCGAATCGTGGCAAGCTCGCCAGTTTCTCGATCGCGAAATATGGACCACAAAAAGCGAATGACTGGCAATGGTTTCCTGATGCCGGCAACGGCGTGCGAACGTCGGATAATCAGAATGTCACCGACAACGATCCGAACGACGCCAATATGCCCGCCGACTCGCAGTTTCAATTGGGCTGGATGCAGCACCTCGTGAGTACCTGGGGTACGGCGAGTAATGGCGGATTGCGGTATTACCTCATGGATAATGAACCGAGTCTGTGGTCGTGGACGCATCGCGATGTGCATCCCATCGGACCAACAATGGACGAGATCAAAGATAAGATGATTGATTATGGCGCGAAGGTGAAAGTCGCTGATCCGTCGGCGCTGGTGGTTGGACCCGAGGAATGGGGCTGGAGCGGCTACTTTTATAGTGGCTACGATCAACAATGGGGCGGTCTGCACGGCTGGTCCAATCTGCCGGATCGCGCCAATCATGGGGGCAAGGATTACCTGCCCTGGCTGCTGGATCAATTACATCAGCACGATGTGCAGACTGGCTCCCGCAGTTTGGACGTTTTCACGGTGCATTGGTATCCGCAAGGAGGCGAAGCTTTCAGCAACGACGTTTCTGCTTCAATGTCAGATCTGCGCAATCGGTCGACACGATCGCTCTGGGATCCGAACTATACAGATCAGAGTTGGGTTAATAGCAAGGTGCAGTTGATTCCCCGTCTGCGCAACTGGGTCAATAGTTACTACCCTGGATTGCAAATCGGAATCACCGAATACAACTGGGGGGCCGAACCGTACATTAACGGCGCCACGACCCAGGCTGACGTCTTCGGCATCTTTGGCCGCGAAGGTCTGGATCTGGCGACGCGTTGGACCACGCCCGATGCCTCATCCCCAGCGTACAAAGCGATGAAGATGTACCGTAACTACGACGGGAATAAGTCGACTTTTGGTGATGTGAGTGTTTCGGATTCGGTGCCCGACCCTGACACGTTATCATCGTTCGCGGCGATCCGTTCGAGCGACGGCGCATTGACGGTAATGATCATCAATAAGTCTCTGTCGAACAGCGCGTTCGCAAGCGCCAATCTTGTCAACTTCTCGAGCGGTGGATTGGCGCAAGTGTGGCAGCTCGCTTCAACGAATGTTGTTCATCATCTTAGCGACATCAATTTTGGCGGGAACAACCCGAGTCTCACGGTGCCAGCTCAGAGCATCACGTTGCTGGTAATCGCCGCCGCAGTGCCCACGCCGACACCCACGCCGACACCTACCCCTACTTCAACACCAACTCCATCGCCGACTCCAGCGCCGCCGGTCCTGTACACTGAGGAGAATTCTCAGCGGGCGCTCGCGCTCGATTGCGTGAACTTTACGCGCGATCCATTTGCTCTAACTGACACCCACAACTTCAGTGCTGATCAGCGCACGCGCATCATTCTATTAGCCGGCAACATTAACTTGAGCGCCGTCGAAGACGCTTCAGTGGTAACGGCGCAGGCTCAGGATTCTCAGAGTAATACTTACCCTTTGACTGTTGAGTTCGTGGCCAGAGTGCCGGGTAACGAATGGCTAACTGAGGTGGTGATTAAGTTGCCGAATCAAATAGCAACTACGGGTGATATTTGGGTGAGTATCAGCCTGCGTGGCGTGCCGAGCAACAAGGTTTTTGTCACCCTAAAGCCGTGAGGTGAGATCAGCAACGCTCAGTAGAACTTTGTTAGTCATGAATTCTCGCCGACGATGACAATGACATGCAGTTCCGCCGGCCCATGAACGCCGATTGCCAAAGTCAGCTCGATATCGGAGGTCCGCGACGGGCCGGTGATAAATGTGACGGTACGGCTCAAGGCATCGCTGCCGTTCTCACTGATTAACCTCAACACTTCCCCCATTGTCTGACGAATGCGACCGGCTTCGATGATCGCGATATGCATCGGGGGCACCAGGGAGATCAGACGGTGCCGTTCTTCTTCGGACTCAAGCACCAGTGTGCCCGTCTCCGCTATGGCCCACTGGGCGCCGGTGATACCGGCATCGCAATCGAAGAGCGCCAGCGGAGTGGCAGCCTCTATTAACTCGGCGTGGTGTTCGACGCTTCGCATCACGCGCTGCACCAGGGGAGAATTAGAGACGGCAATGCGCTCTCTCTGCCCGATGATTTGCAACACCGCGGTCGCCGCTTCGACCTCGTCACGCACCGCAACGCAATGGCCACTGACGGCTTCCAACGAGAGTCTAAAGTGCTCAACCAGCGGTATGTCAGGCGGCTGTTCGATCGCCGCTACTCGATCTGTGTGACTAGTGCCTGTGAGATGAGCCTGGTGCTGGCTGCGCACGACGTCCAACGGCGCACTCGCCGCGAGCTGCCTGCGAATTGCGCTGAGCATCGCCTGTCGCGATTCCATGTTTTGTCGTTGGTCAACCAAGATTTCTCCAGCAGCAAGCACTTAAGGCCGGCCTCCTGGATTGTCGCGCCACTGTTCGCGGAACGAGCGGGCCGCGAGGGGACGTGCGTCACGCCCTGCGGTCCACGCGCCGAGCGGCGGCACCAGCCGTGAAATAAAGCCCCGGGCATTGTCGATGCGTCCCTTCCGCACCACGAAGCGTTGCAGCAACCGGGCGATTCTTAGACCCCATTCATATCGCCTGCGACTGGACCAGACGAAGGCGTATAAGCGGAAGGCGAGCCGCTCAGCCGGCTTTCGTTTCATCGGTCCGTTCGGTGCTGCCATAGCGCTCGCCGTTCCCTCAACTACTTCCGCCCGCAGATGTAACAGCAACTCTGGAATATCGATCTTGACGGGGCAGACCTCGCGACAGGCGCCGCACAAGCTTGATGCGTATGGCAACTGCTCAGCCTTGCTGAGACCCATTAACTGCGGCGTGATAACTGCCCCGATCGGGCCAGGATACACGGAGCCATACGCGTGCCCGCCGATCTGTTGATAGACCGGACAGGCATTGAGGCAGGCGCCGCAACGAATGCAAGCCAGCGATTGTCGCGTTACCGGATGCGCCAGCATTCGCGAGCGTCCATTGTCCATCAGAATAATATGCACCTCATCTGGACCTTCGTCGCCGGGACTCCTTTTAGCTCCAGTAATCAACGACTGGTAAGCAGTCAACTGTTGTCCGGTTCCCGAGCGCGGCAGCAGCTTGAGAAACACATCGAGGTCAGCAAACCGCGGGAGGATCTTCTCGATGCCCATCAGCGCGATGTGTACTCTGGGCAGGCTAGTGGTCAGTCGGATGTTGCCCTCATTTTCTAATATGAGAATCGTGCCCGTTTCAGCCACCCCAAAGTTGACGCCGCTAATGCCGGCGTGGCTTTCGGCAAAGCGCTGGCGCAGGACGCGCCGGGCCGCGCCGGTTAAGACGGCTACATCGTCACTCGGTTCGATTCCCAGCTTTTCACCAAACAATTCAGCAATCTGTTGCTTCGACTTGTGAATCGCCGGCACGACGATGTGCGAAGGGGTTTCGTGCGCAAGCTGAATTATCCATTCGCCAAGATCCGTCTCCACCGGAGCCAACCCGATCTCTTCGAGCGCGGCATTCAAATGGATCTCTTCGGTTGCCATGCTTTTCGATTTGACTACGTTCGTCGCCCTGCATTCGTGCAATAACCGAATCACGATCCCGCATGCCTCAGCCGCGTCGTGGGCCCAGTGAATTCTGGCTCCCGCACGCTCGGCATTGTCCGCGAAAGCTTCGAGATACTTGTCGAGGTGAGCCAGCGTTTCATCCTTGATGGCCCGAGCCCGCTCGCGCAAGTCTTCCCAATTATCCACGGAGGCCAATACAGCCTGACGGCGATCGCCGAACGTTTTCGTCAGGTTGCGCAAAGCGCTGCGCAATTGAGGATCGTTGAGCGCGTCGCGGGCGTTCTGCTTAAAAGTCTCTGGCGTCAGGTGATCCATTATGCTGCAGTACCGGGGAGCCTCCGGCCCGCGAACGTTGTTAAGCGCCCTGGTAAGTTTGTGGTATTGGTTCGTGCGACGCCAGCAATTCTGCGAGGTGCATGACCCGGACCGCCGAGTGCGTTCGCGTTAATCGTCCTTCGATCTGCATCAAACAACTCGCGTCGCCCGAAACTATCGCTCGCACTTCAGCTTTTTCGATCGCGTCAATCTTGTCATCAAGGATAGCCACTGATATCTCGGGATACTTCACCGAGAAAGTCCCGCCAAAACCGCAGCACGAATCGGCATTGTGCAGCTCCACAAATTCGACCCCACGCACTTTGCGAATCAATCGGCGCGGTTCACTGTGCACCCCGAGATCTCTGAGCCCGTGACACGCATCATGCCACGTCACACGGCCGCTAAAGCTGGCCCCTACGTCTTCCACGCCCAGCACATTCACCAGCAACGCGCTGAGTTCGTAGGTCCGCGCCGCCAGAGCCTCCGCACGCCTGCGCCATGCTTCGTCATCCGGAAACAGCTGATGAAAGTGATGGACCATTGCGGTGCATGATCCCGAGGGACTGACGATGACATCCGGCTTAGCCTCTTCAAAGAATTCAATGAACCGTTGTGCGAAACCGCGGGCCTCGCGGCGGTAACCGGTATTGAAGGCCGGCTGTCCGCAACAAGTCTGCCGCTCATCAAAAACTACCTCGCATCCGGCTCGGCGCAACACTTCCACGGCGCTCGTGCCGATGGACGGCCACAACTGATCGATCAGACAAGTAATGAATAAGGACACTCGCATCTATCGTTCCCCGGTCCCCAATAACAGAACCCGGATAGTCAGCCCCCGAACCTGCGGAGCGCACTTTTATACCAGGGCGAGACGCGTGGTCAAACTAGGCTCATTCTCCAGCCACTCATACGATTTACGCATATACCATTCGCATACCCGACTCGATCTGAGCATAACGGCGGCTCGCCTCTTCCCACGCAACTGTTCGGACACTCCAACCAGTCCCGGTTCATCGCACTAACAGGAGTCAAGCGCGTCCTAATTTATCATTCGCCAACTTTCTCTTTGCGACCGAGTGCGACCGCGCGCTGGAATGCGGCCCATACGGCTTTCGAGAGCACGGTGCGCAAGCCACCCTTCTCCATTTGATAGATCGCTTCCGCGGAAGTGCCACCCGGTGAGGTGACCATGTTGCGCAGCTCGGCGGGGTGCTTGCGTGATTCTTTCGCGAAGAGCACCGAGCCCAACATGGTTTGCAGCACCAACTCCTGCGCGACATGTCTCGAGAATCCCATGTGCACCCCGGCATCCACCAGCGCTTCCATCACGAGAAAGATATAAGTCGGACCGGTGGCGCTGAGGGCCGTGGCCATGTCGATCATTCTTTCCGTCTCGACGTACATTTCCTTACCCAGCGCACCGAGCAGCGCGCGGACCTGCGCCAATTGCGCGTCGGCGACTTGAGGCGTAGCGGTCCAGGCGGTCATCCCCTGACCGATCTGCGCGGGTGTATTGGGCATTGCTCGAACTATTGACGGATGCCCGAGCTCGCTGGCAAGAGTCTCGATCTTCGCGCCCGCAACGATCGAAAGCAGAAGCTGCTTTTCCTGTAACTGTCCTCGCAGCTCATTTAAGATTGTCCTCAGCCGTTGCGGTTTCACTGCGAGTATCACGATCGAACTAGATCCAGCGTCCGCTGTCGTGGGACCGGGTTTAGCGGCCTGTGAGTTGCTCTCAACGACAACGATGCCGTATTTCGTTTGCAGTTCCTCGCGGCGCGCCGGGCGCGGGTGGCTGCCGATTATTTGGGCAGACGTCACCAGCTCGCGTCTAAGCAGGCCGCCGATGATCGCCTCAGCCATCACACCGCAACCAATAAAGGACAACGACGCGTCTTGCAGAGAGTTCATAAGATTGTAGTGTTGAGAGTTGGCATCGGCGCAGCTTATGTGTTCTGGTTCCCATTAGCACCCCGCTTTAGCGCGGTGAGTTAAGGGTGTGTCAGAAGCCCGACCGTGAGGGAGGGCAACGCTCGAGAGAGTCGCCTATCGGCATCAACACAATAGTTCCTCGCCGGTTTTTGAATCACGATAGTTCGCGAATGTTGTCCTCCCTGACGGTCGGGCTTCTGACATGCGCTCGTCACCCCTGCTTTGTTCACTGACGGATCACAATCGTTTTATCTGTCTCCCCGCGTCATCGACATCAAGCACCCGCACCGTCGTCTCGATCTCATGTTTCTGAAAGCATTCTGCGATTGCCATACCAAGTTCATCAAAATGATCTTGGGCCAGCGCGAGTACGCTCGGACCGGCGCCACTCAAAGCAAGCCCGAGCAGTCCCGGAAGGCGCGGTGTGGCCAATGCATCCGCAAGACCAGGAACTAATGCCTGCCGCCGTTCCTGGTGCAGACGATCTCGTGTCGCTTCCCACAAGAGATCGTAACGATGTTCTTCGAGAGCCGCGGTGAACAACGCGGCACGCTGAACATTGTGCACCGCATCGGCATGACTGACGAGAGGTGACAGCGCCGCTCTTGCCCGTGCAGTTTCCAGGGTGGCGTGGGGCGAAACAACAATAACCTTGATGTCGCGCGGCCAGTATTTCTTGACGGCGATCACACTTCCATCCTGCCCGGTACAGGTGATCACCCATCCACCGAACAGGCTGGCCGCAACGTTATCGGAATGCCCCTCCATCTCAGTCGCGTAACGTAGAACCAGGTCGCTGGAAATCTCATGGTCACAGAGAGCGGCGCATAACGTAATGCCGGCGATGATCGCCGCGGCACTGCTTCCCAGGCCGCTGCCGAGTGGAATCTCGTTTTCGGCTTCGATAGATATGGGAGGCAAAGTCAGGCCTTGCTTCACAGCGGCAAAGCTCATGGCGCGGAAGATCAAATTATCAGCCATGGGAGAAAGGTTTGTGCCGTAACCCTCGCCCCGACTCCGCATCCGGCACGGCTGGAGAGATTGCGGGTCGACCGTGATGCGGACGGTCAAATAGAGCTGCAGAGCAAGACCAAAGCAGTCAAAACCCGCGCCGAGATTCCCGGCGGAAGCAGGCACGCGCACCTCTACGGCAGAACCGCAGAGATTTGTGGAGAGTGGTCTATCCTCGACGGCAATGCCCGTTTCGTCCGTCATGCGCTCAGTCGAAGCTCCTATCTTCAATGTGGTGGCGCTCGTCGTGAGATTCCAGATGTTGGAGGATGGCAGCTTTCGTCGCCTTTACGCGCGCAGGCGCGTTGCTGAATGTGCCGGCGATGCGACGCTCTTCTTTCGATCTGTTCGAGGCGCGGTCGTGAGTATAAAGGCTGTCCTGATGGTATTTGATTACGTAGTCAGCGTCCTTCAAAAGATGTCCGGTCAAGACGGCGACGACGTTTTCACCCCTGTCAATCACACCATCGTTGACCAGCCGCTTAATACCCGCGACGGTCGTGGCCGAGGCCGGTTCGCATCCGATGCCCTCGCGCCCGATGATCGCTTTTGCATCCGCGATCTCCTGCTCGCTAACGGTCGAAACCCGCCCGCCCGTCTGCGTCACCGCGCGCAGAGCTTTCTTCCACGACACCGGCGCACCGATCTTGATCGCAGTCGCCAGGGTTTGTGGATGGTTTACAGGGATAAGATTCTCGGAAAAGTCGTCCGCTGTTGAATCCTGTTCACAACGCGCGAACAGTTCCGCGAAAGGCGCCGCGCCCTCGGCTTGAACCACTTGCAACCGCGGCAGGCGATCAATCACGCCAAGCTCAAACAACTCCCTGAAACCTTTTCCGAACGCCGCGCTGTTGCCTAGATTACCACCCGGCACTACGACATGATCGGGAACCTGCCACGCGCACTGCTGTAGCAGTTCGGCAGCGACGGTCTTT
>WNFJ01143656.1_pt1 | contig 34205 bp, 31 predicted proteins | sample 5400461 | NCBI WGS metagenome assembly WNFJ01 (sample SAMN13153349, study PRJNA577476) | soil metagenome | isolation source: 115 cm saprolite on Douglas fir-dominated hillslope | place: USA:California | collected 2013-09-17
ATGGCCAAGGAAAAATTCGATCGCAGCAAGCCGCACGTGAACATCGGGACCATCGGGCACATCGATCATGGCAAGACGACGCTGACGGCGGCCATCACGAAGGTGCTGGGCAAGCACAATCCGAAGGTGAAGTTCCGCTCGTTCGATTCCATCGACAACGCGCCGGAAGAGAAGGCGCGCGGGATCACCATCGCGGTGGCGCACATCGAGTATGAAACCGCCAACCGGCACTACGCGCACGTGGATTGCCCGGGCCACGCCGACTACATCAAGAACATGATCACGGGTGCGGCGCAGATGGATGGCGCCATTCTGGTGGTGGCGGCCACCGACGGGCCCATGCCGCAGACGCGCGAGCACGTGCTGCTGGCGCGGCAGGTGGGCGTGCCGTGCATCGTAGTGGCTTTGAACAAAGTGGACATGGTGGACGATCCGGAGCTGCTGGAGCTGGTGGAGCTGGAAGTGCGGGAATTGCTGTCGAAGTACCAGTTTCCGGGCGACGTATTGCCGGTGGTGCGGGTGAGCGCGCTGGGAGCGTTGAACGGGGAAGAGAAGTGGGAAAAGACGGTGGAAGAGCTGATGGTCAAGGTGGACGAGTATGTGCCGCTGCCGGCGCGCGACATCGACAAGCCGTTCCTGATGCCGATCGAGGATATTTTCTCGATACAAGGGCGCGGGACGGTGGTGACGGGGCGTATCGAGAAGGGGATCTGCAAGGTGGGCGAGGAGATGGAGATCGTGGGCTTCCGCGATACGCGCAAGACGGTGGTGACGGGCGTGGAGATGTTCAAGAAGCTGCTGGACGAGGGTCGCGCGGGGGACAACGTGGGGTTGCTGCTGCGCGGCATTGAGAAGGATGAAGTGGAGCGCGGGCAGGTGATCGCCAAGCCGGGCTCGATCACGCCGCACAAGAAGTTCAAGGGCGAGGTGTACGTATTGAGCAAGGACGAAGGGGGGCGGCACACGCCGTTCTTCAAGGGCTACCGGCCGCAGTTTTACTTCCGGACCACGGACGTGACGGGAGTGACGCAGATGCCGGCGGGGACCGAGATGGTGATGCCGGGCGACAACGTGGGACTGGAGATTGAGCTGATCACGCCGGTGGCCATGGACAAAGGCCTGCGGTTCGCGATCCGCGAAGGCGGACGGACGGTAGGCGCCGGAACCGTGACGGAGATATTGGAATAGGTTGTGGGTTGTGGGATGTAGGGTGTAGGAAAAGCTTTTCCCACCACCTACCACCCACTACCTCGCGACCCGAAGGGGAGCGACATGCGAGAAATTATTACGTTTCAATGTACGGAATGCAAGCGGAAGAATTACAGCAAGACCAAGAACAAGAAGACCAGCACCGAGCGGATCGAGCTGAAGAAGTTCTGTGCGTTTTGCCGGAAGCATCAGGTACATAAGGAAATCAAGTAAACTGGGTGGTGGGTGGCAGGTGGTAGGTGGTGGGCACGCGAATTTCGGATTTTCCCACCACCTACCTCCCACCGCCCACCTCCCAAAAGGGGCATAGGCTAACGGTAAACCAGCGGTCTCCAAAACCGCCTTTGGGGGTTCGAATCCCTCTGCCCCTGCCAGTTGGGAAGTAAGGAACAGAAGATGGCGACTGAACTACAACCGGGCGACTCAGGAAACTTTGTGCAGCGGGCCACAAGCTGGCCGGGCCGCGTGAAGAATTATGTCCAGGAGCTGCAGATGGAAATGCGGCGCGTAACGTGGCCGAGCTGGAAGCAGGTGCGCGCCACTACCGCCGTGGTGATCATCGCCGTGTTTGCGTTCGCGGCTTACTTCCAGGTGGTGGATGCAGTGGTCGGAAATGCGATCCAGAAGTTGTTCAACGCGCTGACGCGCTGACGGAAAAGGCAAATGGCCCAGGACGAAACGACTCCCACACCAGAAGCGACTGACGAGCAGGAGCAGGTTCCCGAACCGCCGGAGACGCCGGCGGTAGTTGAGGAAGCGCCGGTTGAGGCAGCGCCCGAAGAAGCGCCGGCGGCAGTTGACGCGGCGCCGGAAGAAGTTGTGGAGGCAGAGGAAGTGAAACAAGAGCAGTTGGCCGAGGAAGTGTTTGCAGGCGAATCGCCTGCGCCGGAACCCGTGGCTGCGGCGGAACAGCCCGCCGCGCCCGTCGAGCAGGAGGATTCCGACGCGAACAAGAATTGGTACATCATCCACACCTACTCGGGATTCGAACAGAAAGTGGCGGACTCACTCAAGGGCCGCGCGCAGGCATTCGGTTTTGCGGACAAGATCGGGCAGATTCTAATTCCTACTGAAGAAGTGGTGGAACTGCGAGGCGGGAAAAAGGTCACCAGCAAGCGCCTGCTTTATCCGGGATACGTGCTGGTGCAGATGGAGATGAACGACCAGCTCTGGCACGAGGTGAAAAACACGCCGCGCGTGACCGGATTCGTGGGCGGAGGCAACAATCCGGTGCCGCTGTCGCCCGACGAAGTGAATTCGATTCTATTCCGCCAGGCGACTTCGGCGGAGCGGCCGCGTCCCAAGCTCACGTTCGAAAAGAACGAGACGGTTCGGATCACCGAGGGGCCGTTCGCGAATTTCTCGGGCAAGATCGATGAGATCAATCCGGAGCGCAACACGCTGCGCGTGCTGGTGACGATTTTCGGCCGGGCGACTCCGGTGGAGTTGGATTTTCTGCAAGTGGAAAAAATATAGGTTCCTAATATGGCAAAGAAGGTTAACGCACAAGTAAAGTTACAGATTCCGGCGGGAAAGGCGACGCCGGCGCCTCCGGTCGGAACGGCTCTAGGCCCGCAGGGCGTGAACATCATGGAGTTCTGCAAAGCGTTCAACGCCAAGACGTCGGCGAAGGATCAGGAAGGACTGATTATCCCGGTTGTGATCACGATCTACAGCGACCGGTCGTTCACGTTCATCACGAAAACGCCTCCCGTGCCGATTCTGATCAAGCGCGCGGTGAATCTGGCCAAGGGGTCGGGTGAGCCGAATAAGAACAAGGTGGGCAAGATCACGGCGAAGCAGGTGGAGGAGATCGCCAAAATCAAGATGCCGGATTTGAATTGTTTCGATCTGGACGCTGCCGTCCGGTGCGTGAAGGGCACCGCGCGGAGTATGGGAGTAGACGTAATTTAGGTCAGACCCGCCAAGCATTCGAGGGCACCAGGCGGCACACGCTTGAATGCGTGTGCTATGGCTGATCGTGGGAATTGATGAAGCCCACGAGATTGTCCACATATTCTTTCGGCATGGAACCGGCCACGATTGCGGTCAGGTGCGACTTGCCGGGCAGTACGACATTGGTGAAATTGTAGAGTTCGCGCGCCATGCGGGTGGTCTTGGCATGCGGGCGATCGAGTTCGCCGTTGATAGCCATCACCGGCGCCTTCACCTTGGTCAGGTCGATCTGCAGAGGTGCAGGCGCTGCGACAGCCGGACGCGGTGCCGGCGGAGCAGCGGCCAACTTCTCCGCTTCCTCCCGGCTCATGCCGTTGTCCATTGCATGGTGGATGCGCAGTTTGTGCGACAGATCGGCTTCCCCCGGATCGACGCCTTGCTTGTCCGGCGGCAACTTCGCGATGAATTCCGGATCGGATTCCGGAACGCCCGAGCCTCCGAAAGCAGCCGTGATGAAGCGCTCCGGATGAGCTGCCAGCAGACGCCCGGTAATCCCGCCGCCCATCGAGTAGCCATGGATGTGCGCCTTCTCGATCTTGAGATGATCCATCAGCTCCAGGGTGTCTTCGGCGCGGCCGGGTCCGTTGAGCTGCGGCTTGTCGCTGCGGCCGTGGTTGCGGTTGTCTATCGCGACGACGCGGTGATTCTTGGCGAGCGCTTGCGCGATCCCGTTATCGAACCAGTTGCCTTGCGCGCTGCCCGTGTAGCCGTGGATCAGCACCACATACGAGCCTTTCTTGCCCAACTGCATGTAATGCAGCTTGACGCCATCCGACGTGGTGAAAAACTCATGAGTCGGTTCGTCGACGCCTACGGTGGCAGCCGAGAGTGCGAATGCCGCGGTTGCGAATGCGATTCCGATAGAACGCATATTGAATTATCCTCGTTTCTCCAAAATAGTCCGGACCTCGGACGTAGGATCGTTCTCCACGCGGCAAGGCGTGTCGAAGATCATGGTTGCGCGCTTGTCCGCCGTGTAGGCCGGCCAGTTCGGCAACCCCGAGTGATTCGGATTTCCTGTGCGCGCGAGCGCGGCCCACGCGCCGGCGGCGTCCGCTTCCAGCTTGCGCATTTGCGGCGTCACCGGGCCGACCATGCTCTCACTGACATCGATGTGGTTAAACACGAACGGAATTTCCACCGTGTGCGGAGAGCGCAAGCCCATCACCGGCGTCTCCCAGGCAAACACGTACAAAAACGTCGGCGCCTTGCCTAACGCGGCGCGGCGTTCGGCGAGATGGATCGAGTTCATCGCGGCCGCGTCAGTCTGAATGTCGACCGCCAAGTCGTATGGCGTCGCTTTCGGATATTTCTTGCGATAGCTCTCGATCACGGCTGGCGCCGAATCGCCGAGAAGTTTCCGCGTGCGTTCCAGCAGTCCGGCGTCGTCCAGCTTGCCGAAGCCTGGTTCGTCGATTTCGTAAACGGTTCGTTCGGTGCGCGTGTAGCCGACGATCACCGGCACGCCGGCTGAGATGGGCGTCGCGACGGGGTCGAATGGATGCGCGGGCAGCACCTTGCCATCGACGACAGGCCCCAGGCGCGTTGAACCTGCGGCCTCGAGAATTTTTTCGAAAGGCACTTTCTGCAGTTCGCGGCCCTGTTCTTTATGGATGCCCAGTGTCTTCAAAACCTCGGCGGTGGATTTGCTTGCGGTTTCGCGCGGGATCCCGCGCAGGCCGGCGCCGCTTTCAATCACCGCCCGATTGAAGAGTCCCTTCGCGGCAGGCATGCCGAGCAGCGTGGAAACTTTTCCGCCGCCGCCCGATTGGCCGAAAATCAGCACGTTGTTCGGATCGCCGCCAAAGGCGCTGATGTTGTCGTGAACCCACTCGAGAGCCGCCACCAGATCGAGCTGGCCCGGGTTCGCGGCGTTTTCAAAACCGGGCAGGTCGCCCACGAACAGGTAGCCGAGAACATTGAGGCGATGATTCAAGGTCACCGTGACGACGTCCTGGTGCTTGGCGAGTCCCGCGCCATCGTAGCCCAGCGAGCCGCCGCTGCCCTGATCGTAGCCGCCGCCGTGAATCCAGACCATGACGGGACGCTTGGCGCCGTCGTTGACGCTCTTGGTCCAGACGTTGAGGTACAGACAGTCCTCGCTCGGCGTAACCGTCGACGGGGCTCGCAGGATGCCGAAGTATTCCAATTGCTTGACGCCTCGTTGCCGGTGCGACTGCGGAGCATAGTGGCCGTATTCGAAGGCGTCGCGCACGCCGGTCCAGGATTCGGGCGGCTGCGGCGGCATGAAGCGGTTTGAGCCTCCAGTCGGCGCGCCGTAAGGAACTCCTTTGAAGATGTGCAGTCCGTCTGCGATGCGTCCGCGGAGCCTGCCGTTGGTTGTGGCGACGATGGGAGTGGCACCCGCGTCCGTGTCTGCGCGTAAAGCGAAGCCAGTCGCTGCCAGGCCGATAGTGCTGTTCAAAAACATTCGGCGATTCATGCTCTCTTACCCCCTAAGCTTGTGGGGCAGGTTGGCAACCTGCGGCGGGTTGGTAACCCGCCTGCCCACGCTTCGAAAACGGCCTGTCCAGCGCCGGTTGCCAACCGGCGCGCAGGATGACATCCGGGATGACATCCTGCCCCACAAATCACTGACTCTTGGCCGGCGCGATTGCGGCGACATCGGCGAGCATCAGGTCGCCGCAGATCTGGCTCATCGTCGCAACCTGATTGACGAAATGTTTCGCGTCGAGATAATCCATGCGAGCTTTGGACGACCAGTAGCCCGTCATCGATCCCATGGTGGAAGCGCCCGGAATCCCGAGCCTGCGCGCGATGCCACCCAGCCCATACCACGGCCCTTGCTCCCCGCCGTGAATCCCTTTGCGTCCCGGACACTGCACCTGGACGCGCTTGAGATCGTTGTCCTTCACGGCCCTGATCGCGAGATCCACCAGCTTCTGGTTGTTGGTGATCCAGACGGAAGAAAGTTCCGCGAGATTCGTTCTGTGATAGGGCTTGCCGTTTCCTTCAGCGACCTGGATCTGTCCGAGGTGCTCGATCCCCATGGCGGCGATCACGTTCTTATAAAGATCGGGATGGCTGGCCGCGTAATCCTGCGATGCGAACGCGCGCTCGGCGCCGGGCATGTAGTGGCGGCAATCGAGAAAGACCATCAGCGTGCGCGGGCGTTCGGCTTGCGGGATGTGCGCAAAGTATTTCACCATGCCGAGGATGCCGAGCCCGCCGTTCTCCTGCGAGATGGACGGCCCATCGGTGTGCGTGATCAGCAGGATTTGCTTGTCGGCCGGAGTTCCGTAGTCTCGCCCGGGAAGGTAGCCGAAGAACTGGTACGCCTGCGCTTCTTCGGTCTGGGAGAGGAGCCGCAGATTTGCGGTCTTCCCTGCCCCGGCCGCTTCGACAAGTTGGGCGCCGGTGTCACGATCGATATACAGGCTCGGCATGTCATGCAGCGCCGGAACGCCGAACGTGTACACGCCGGACAGCGCATCGTAGGAGAGCGGCATCACGATCAACGCGCCGATTGCGCCGCCTTTGATAAGCGCCTGCTGCGCCGTGCCGAGGCCCATGATCGGAAACGGGCTGAGCGGTCCCTCTTCACTGCGCGGCAACAGCGGATTGGCGAAGGTCTCCGGATTCGACAGGTACTCGTAATCGTCGGTTCCTCTGCTTCCGCCTGCGCTCCGATCTTTTTCGACCATCGCGATTTTTCCACGAAGCGCCTCAGGCGGCATTCCTTCTTTGTAGACGGCAAGCTGGCCGGTGACGCCTTCGTCCGCCGTTTTTCCCGAGTTGCAGCCATAGCTGGCGACCTTGATCTTCTTGCCGTCGACGTGCAGCGACCAATTCGAATCGTCCGGGAACTCCGTGGTGTACCAGCGCGTGAAGGTCCACGGGTTGCGAAAGACATCCACGACGCCGGCTCCGCGCAGTTCTTTCTCGAGCATCTGCAAATAGTGCTGCCAGGATGGGCTGCCGGTCATGGTCGGCCCGCCTTTGGAATCCTTGGCGACGTGCCAGGCGTGGACCTCCTGCGGATTGACCAAATACTTGGGATTTACTTTCGTCAGGTGTGGGTTGGAGGGTGGCAGCGTTCCGGCCCGGAGAGTGACGCCAGGCGCGAGGCTGACCGCCGCGCCCAAGCCTTGGATGAATGTTCTGCGCTGCATCGCTTGCCTCCCTTCGCCTACCGTGCGGTAGGTTTTTCGACCGATCGGTAGTATATCAAACTAAGAAGCTGGCCCGCGAACGCCGGGCAGAAGCCCGGCGGCAGGCTAAAAGCCTGGCCCCACATTCAAAAGGTTGCGATGGGGTTCACCGGGAAACCGGTGCCGCCGGGGACCGGCACGGCCGACAGCGTCACCAGGAATTCCCAGCGATGCCGCTGTGCCGCTGCGTCCGACACGGCCTCGAGATCCATCACGTCAATCAGCGGCAGCCCCAATGCTACGATCGCGAGCTGGTGGATCGGCCGCGCCACACCTTCAATGCCGGATGGCTGCACGTCTTCCACGGCGTCGTTACCGAGCAGCGCCACATCGCGCTGCTTCAGCCACGGCATAACCGACGCGTCAAACCCGGCCGCGCTCGTTGCGACGTTCCACGGGCCTAGCTTCGCACGCCGTACCCAGCGTCCGGTGCGTAGAAATAAAGCATCGCCACTCGAGATCTTGATCCTCGCATATTTCTCCCAAGCCTCGAGGTCCGACGGATAAACAGGCGTTCCCGGCTCCAGATACGGCACGCCCTTCAGGCGCGGAAGATCGACCAGAATGCCCCGCGTGACGATACCGTCCTTCTGATTCTCGATGCCCAGGATGCCGCAGCCGGACTCGTTCACCTTTCCTTCTCTGACATAGCCGTTGTAGAGTTTTCCGGCGACTGAGTAGTGACAGAGCGCGTCAATGTGCGTGATCGTCGACCCGTGATACCAGATGGTGTAGAGATCCAGCGCGTGCCCGCCGGCATCCAGCGTCATCTGCTGTCCGATGGGCCGCCGATTGTCGGGAAATTTCTCCTTGTCGAGCGTGTGCGCGAGCGAGACGGAGATGCCATCGCGCACCAGCCGCACCGCCTGGCGCCGTTTTTCGGGCGTGATCAGGTTCAACGTGCCGCGCTGGTCGTCCTTGCCCCAGCGTCCCCAATTCGAAATCTCCGTCATCCACTTTTCGACCTGCTCGCGAGTGACGCGCGTAGGCGTTTGCGCGCTGACCGCGAACACAACGCAGGCCAGTGCCGCGATTCGCATCAACATATTTGGATTCATTGGTGAGCCTGCTCACTTTCTCTTAACGAGTAGTGGGCGTCGAGCCCGCGACCTTACGGTGCGCATCGAAGAAATCGAAGATCGCGGCCATGTTCGGGCCGGCGACGTCTATGTGACTTCCACCGGGCACCTCGATATACTTCACGTCGACGTGGAGCCGGTTCATTTCGGTAACCATCGCTCGCGATCCATTTACCGGCACGACGTTGTCGGCGTCGCCGTGCACGACGATCTCCGGGATCTGCCGCATGGTCTGGACTGTCGCGGGATTACCGAGCCCGGCAATGGGTCCCAGCGCGGCCCAGATTTCAGCGTGCTTCGCGCCCAGCGCCCAGGTGCCGATCCCGCCCATGGAGTGGCCCATCAAGTAAATGCGGTTTTCATCGATCTTGTATTGCCGGCGGACGCGCTCGAGCACCTCCATGACATCCTGGGCACTCCGTTCGGCGTTGCGGCTGGCAGCGCCGGTACCGGTAAAACCGTAAAAGCCGTCAATCCGATAGCCGAGCGGCGCGACCACGATATAACCGTGCTGTTCGGCCAAATCCGGAATCATTTTGTAGTTTGCGCCGAACATGGAATCTTCCGTGCCGCCGAGCCCGTGCAACGCCACCACGAGCGGAAACGCGCGCGCGGAAGTGTACGCTTTCGGCACGTAAATCCGGTACGGCATGATCTCGCCGGCGGCTTCGAGCAAATAGTGACGCTTGAAATCCCCGGTGCGCGTGGCGAATGGATCTTTTCCGGCCTTGGCACCGGCGAGCACTTGCTCGGCGCTTGCGAGTTCTTTAGCCAAGTCGAAAGACGCAGTGGGACGCATCTCGACGCGGCCGAGATTGACGTTCCGAATGTAGTCGAGCGGGTACAGCGCATCGGCGCGGATGGACTCCGGCGCCTGCTTCGCTTCCGCCTGGATACGGTTCAAAGCAGCGTCCAAGCCATTTTGTGCAACGACGCGGAGGCTCGCCGACCCCAACGTCCGCGATCCATCCAGCACCTCCACCTGCACCTGGTATGTGCCATCGGCCACTCCTGCTAGATCCAGTTCCATCAGGAATGGAGATTCGCGCAAATCGCGGCTGACATCTACGAATTTGACGAGATCCTTGACGATTTCGCCCGGAGGCTGCGCGCCGGCGCCCGCCAGACCGCCCTGCGGCGCACGCGGCTTGCGGATGGATACCTGCGCCGTGAGCGAGCCCCGCAGCTCGATCGCCGGACTGTAGATCTGCTCCAGCCGCACCGTGTAGGGCTTCGAGGAGTCGACGAATACCCGATCGGAACGAAGCACCAGCGAACTGTTGAAATCGAGCGCATCGGTCCAGGCGATTCCGTTCAGGAGCGCCATGCCCTTGGCGATCAGCCGCCGGACCTCGCTGATGCGGCCCAGCCGCGTGGCTTCCGCCAACTCGCGATCGTTCGCGTCGATCTTGTCTTTGAGTTCTCCCTGAGGATTCACGGTGCGTTTTCGGACCGTGTAGCCGAGGCGTGTCAGGGGCAGATTCGGCAGTTGCGGCAGCGCGGGCGGAACGAGCGCGAAGAGAATCGCGGCGGCGATGAAGGAACGCGTGGATTTCACTTTTGTCTCCCTATTGAATGGAAGTGTATCACTCTCCAGCCCTGACACTCCCTGACGTGGCTCTGTTACTGAGCCGCGCGCGTCAGCGAGCGGTTCTTACTCAAGGTGATTTTATCCTTCCTGCTTCCACATGGCCCGCAGCTCTCCGCCGGGATCGTTCTGGACCTGGCAAGTGGTATCGAAGATCATCGTCGCGCGTTTTTCCGGCGTGTAGACGGGCCAATCCGGAAGCGACGGATTGTTCGGATTTCCGGTCTTGGCGAATGCGACCCATGCCGACGCCATCTTGTCGGCGAGCATGTGCGCCTCCGGACCGGTGCCGGTAATGCCTTGGCCGTTGGCGTTGTGAAAGACCAAGGGCACGTCGGTGCCGTGCACGGCGCCAAACTTTCCACCGTAGCCCGGCGATGGCCACGCGAACACGTACATGTAAGCCGGCGCCTTATGCAGGGCGGCTTTGCGTTCCGCTAGCGTGATCGCATTTCTCCGGCCTCCGCGATCGGTGAGCATTGTACAAAGTAGTTGGAAGGGATTCAGTTTCGGATAGGCCCGCGCGTAGGCGGAAATGATACGATCGGCGTCGTTGCCCGCCAGGGTCTTCACTTGTGCCAGCAGCCCGGCTTGATCGAGCGCGAAATCGGTGCGGCCGAGCGCGGCGTCCTGCATGGTGTTGCTGACGATGATCGGCACGTCGGCCGAAATTTCCGGAGCCGTTGGGCCGAAAGGATGCCGTGGGAGCACGACGCCGTCCACTACCGGGCCGAACGTGGCCGGCGGGGTTTGCGCGAGCAACGTGGCCTGCGCGGAGATCATCATCTCCACCGGAACATCCTGCAATTCGCGCACCCGGGACTTGTCGATCCCGATTTGCGCAAGCATGCGCGCGGCAACTTTGTTGGCGCTATCGCGCGGCGTCGAGCGCAGCGCGGCGCCGCTCTGCAAGGCCGCACGGTGGAACAAACCCTTGGCCGCCGGCATCGCCAGCAGGTTGGAGACTTTGGCGCCGCCGCCCGACTGCCCGAAAATCATCACGTTGCCTGGATCGCCGCCGAAGTTCTCGATGTTGTCGCGCACCCACTCGAGCGCCGCCACGCAGTCGAGCATTCCCGCCACGCCGGACTTCGCAAACTCCGGCGCCAGATCTCCGAGATGAAGATAGCCCAGGCAACCCAGCCGGTGATTGATGGTGACCACCACGACATTGCCGAACTTCGCGAGTGGATGGCCGTTGTAGCCGGGATTTCCGCTGGTTCCAGTGACAAAGCCGCCGCCGTGGAAAGAAACCAGAACCGGCCGTTTGCCGCCATCCTTGAGCGCCGGCGACCAGACGTTCAGTACGAGGCAATCCTCGTTCTGCCCGCCGGGCTGGTTCAGCCAATCGATCAAGCGGACATAATCAACCCGGCCGCCCGCGAGCGCCTGCGGAGCGACGTGGCCCCAATTGGCCGCATCGCGGACACCCTTCCACGGCGCGGGCTTAGTAGGAGGCATGAATCGGTTCTTGCCCGCAGTGTCGCCGCCATAGGGAATGCCCTTGAAGGCGTTGATGCCTTCCACGTTTTCGCCGCGAACCTTCCCGGTCCGGGTTTCCGCAATTGGGGCCTGGCCGGAGGTGGCTGCACGGCCGGTGCGGGTGGCGAAGCCTCCCAGCAAAAGCGAAGTCTGCTTCAGGAAGTTGCGGCGATCAGAGTGGATTGTGGCTGGCATGGATGAACCCTCCTCGGTGTGATTCGACTATCCGGTAAACTTACCGACCGTCCGGTTGAGCGTAAACTTAAGGCCATCGTCCAGTCAATACCGGCAGTGCCCGAGTTGACACGGGCGGTGGGGATGTCGTAACCTGCCGCGTAGCCGGGTAATTCACGAGGTGTTCCCTGCCTAAGCCAGCACGAGCCAAGAATGTCACGCCGATTTGGCGCAAGGAGGATCGCGCCGATCATATCTACCGCGTAGCGGCGGAGATCATGTGTCACAAGGGCTACGAAGCGACATCCATGAACGATATCGCCGACGCCGTGGGACTCACCAAGGCCGGAATCTACCACTACATTCGCGGTAAAGAGGAACTTCTGTTCGCGATCATGAGCTACGCCATGGACATGGTGGACGACGACGTAATTGTGCCGGCACGGCGGGTCGCGGATGCCGAACAGCGGCTGTGCACCATCGTGGAGCGGCATGCCGAGCGCATCCTCGAAGTCGGCGGCTCCGTCACCATTCTGTTGGAGGAAATGTACGCGTTGACGCCGGCGCACCGGCGGATCATCCGCAGCCGCAAGCGCGCCTACTTTGAACTGATCCGCCAGACGCTCGAAAAACTGGCCGCCGAAGGGAAACTACGCCACGTGAATCCCAGCGTCGCGACCTTCAGTCTGCTGGGGATGATCAACTGGATATCGCGATGGTATCGGCGCGACGGCAGACTCTCGCCTCCGGAGATCACTCGCGACATGATCGAAATCGCGGTCAACTCGGTGCTGAAGAGCGGCGTCAGTCGAAAGGTGTTAGATAGCGGAAAAACTCTGGCCCGCAAGAAAGCGGGAAGATAAGTAGGGCAGACGATCGTTTTTTGTCGTCTGCCCAGCGGCTACCGCTGCCTAGCGGCTACCGCCCGCGCCCCCTTGCTTCGCGCTTTCCGAAGCGAAGAAACGGTCGAAGAAATCCAGCGCGGTCTTGTTGACATCGCGCCGCACCACCACTTGATCGCCGAATTCCATGGATGGGTCGCTCTTGGCGTCGTAGCTGGGCCACTTCGGAAGCCCCTTGCCGTTGGGATTGCCGGTGGTGGCGAAGTTCACCCAGTAACTCGACATCGCATCGGACAATTTGTGGTCCGTATCTTCCCACTGCCTTCCGGCGCGGAAGTTTCCGAACACGTATTGAATCTCGGCAGCGTGGTATGCGCGATAGCGGTCGCTATTCGGGATGGGCGGGACGCGCGTGAAGTAATAAAGATATGCGCGCGACTTTCCGTGCTGCGCCTGCGCGCGGACCCAGGTACGCATCTGCCAGCCCATGCCCTGATCGCGCGAGCTATCGTAGTGCGAATCGGCGGCCTGCGCGTCGGATCCGGCCGGATACAACTTCAGGAACTCATCCGCGAAATCGCCATAGCGCTTGTGCACCTGATCGAGAAATGTTTTCGAGGTTGCGTTCGCCGGCCAAGGCGCGAGCGTCCGGGCTTCGTCGTGATTGTAGCCGGCGATCACCGGCACGTCGATCTGTTTCGAATGCTCGAACGCCGAGGTGACATCCTCCGGCAAGAACCAGCCGTCCACGCCAGGCCGGACGGCCGCATCCACTTTCAACAGGTCCGCAGCGGGCTTGGCCCGCAGAGCCGCCAGTGTTCCCAAGCGGCTGCCGATCTGCTCCATTTCGGCGGGCGGGGACCGACGCCCGAAGTTCGCTCCGCTCTCGCCGATCGCGCGATGGAACAGCCCTCTGGCGAGCGGCGAGGCCACGAGAAAATTCACCGCCGAGGAGCCGGCCGACTCGCCGAAGATGGTTACGCGCTTCGGATCGCCGCCGAACGCCGCAATGTTTTTCTGCACCCATTGCAGCGCAGCCACCATGTCCTGCAACCCGTAGTTGCCCGAGGATCGCACGTCGGACTCCTTGGTCAATTCCGGATGCGCCAGAAAACCGAAAATGCCCAGGCGGTAGTTGATGGTCACGACCACCACGCCTTTTTTCGCGAGATTCTCGCCGTTGTAAGTGGGCGTGGCGCCGGTGCCGCGCGTGTAACCTCCGCCGTGAATCCATACCATCACCGGCCGCTGCTCTTTGGCCGACTTGGCCGCCGTCCAGACGTTGAGATAGAGACAATCCTCATTCATGGGACTCGGGGGCTGGTAGTAAATCGACGTCTCCGGGTACGGCGACTGCACGCAGACGGGCGAGAACTGCGTCGCCTCGCGCACGCCGCTCCAGGCGGCCGGCGATTGCGGCGCTTTCCAGCGCCTTTCGCCCACCGGTGGGGCTGCGAACGGGATGCCCTTGTAAACGCGCACCTCAGGATTTGTGCCGGGAGCGCCGGAGACCAGCCCGCTATCGATGCGGACGGGGTCGCCGATAGCGGTGCAAGGAAGCACGAGCAGAAGCGTGCAGAGTATGCGGTTCATGCCAACCAGCATATACCAGCCAACTGCGCAGCAGAAGTGGGGCAGACGATCGTTTTTTTGTCGTCTGCCAGCCGGCCTATCTCAGCCGGGCGCTAGACCAAGGCCAACTCTCCTTGGCGTCGGTCAGCCCAGCCCTGACAGGATTGTTCTCGACATAATGGATGACACCCTCAAGTTCATCTCGAGTGCGGATCCAGTGGTCGAAGGATTCCTCCTGCCAGAAGGGGATACCGGTGCGTCGGAGGATTCGATTGGCCATCCGAGAAGTTCGACCTTTGAGCCACCTCATAATAGTCGCCAGTGAGACCTGAGGTTTGAAGACGGCATGCACGTGGTTTGGCATGATGACCCACGCTAGCAGATGATAGAGGTCGCGCGTTTCGCCGTACCGAAGTACATCCTCCAGCATTGCAGCTATGACTGGATCGCGGAGCCAGAAGGGTCCGCCGCTAGACGCTGGAAGAGATCCGGCCAGACGCCATGTCACAAACACAACAGTATTGTCGGGGATCCAGTGAGGGAGGCGGCGACGGTAAAAGGCCATGTTTTGCCAAAAGCTGGCAGACCACAAATGACGATGGTCTGCCCTACTGCGTAGTGCGTTTTTTCCCTGGGAAGTCTCAATGGATTGTTGGAAATCAAGCACCTGGCAGACCACAAAAAACGATGGTCTGGCCTACTCGTACCGCAGCGCGATCACCGGGTCTACTTTCATCGCCTTGATCGCCGGAATGTAGCTCGCGGCCAGAGCGACAACCAGAATCAACGCTGCCGTCCCGCCAAAGGTCACCGGATCGGTTGCATCCACGCCGAACAGGAGTTTGGAGATGATGCGCATGACAGCGAAAGCCAGTATCAGCCCGATAACAACGCCGATTCCCGCGAGCTGCGCGCCCTGCCCGACGATCAGCTTCAGAACATCGCCCTTCGTGGCACCGAGCGCCACTCGCACGCCCAGCTCGTTGATGCGCTGGTTCACCGAGTAAGCGATCACTCCGTACAGCCCGGTCGCCGCCAGCACCACTGCCAGGCCTGCAAACACGGCAAACAGCAGCGTGCGAAAACGCGGCTGCGCAACCGAGTCGTGCAGCATGTCTTCCATCGTCTTCACGTTGAAGATGGGCTGATCGGCGTCCATATTTCGAACCTCGTTCCGCACCGACGCAGTCATCGACGCGGGCTCGGCGTTAGTGCGCAGCACGATCGTCATGGTGCCTTCCACGAAGTTCATCAGCGGCGCAGGCACTTGCAGATAGTGATAGTACATCTCCGGATTGATCTCGGCGTCCAACCCACGGTGCTTCACGTCGCCGACGATGCCAACGACGGTGCACCACTGGCTGTCGTCGAAGCCGGCCTTCATTCGCTTTCCTATGGGATCCGCATTGGGCCACGACCGGCGAGCCATGGTTTCGTTGATCACAACCACGCCCGGGGTCTTCTCGCCATCCGTCTGATTGAAATATCGCCCGCGGATGAGCGGAATTCCCATGGCGGCAAAGTAGTCGGCGCTGGCCGCCCGGTATTTCGCTCGAGGCTGCTCCGCGCTGGGCAAAGAGGGTGCATTCTCGATCACGAAATTGAGACTGGCGTCGCTGCCGCTCAAGGGCAGGTTCCTGGCGACGCCTGCAAGTTGCACGCCGGGCAATGTCTGCAACCGTGCGATCAACTGTTTGTAGAACAAAGCCACGTTCAGCCCGGAGTATCGGGCCTTGGGCAGAGCGATTTGCATCGTGAGGACGCGATCAGGCCGGAAACCCGGATTCACGTTGGCCAGCTTGACGAAACTGCGGATCAGCAGGCCCGCCCCAATCAGGAGGTCCACGCAGCACGCAATTTCACACACCACCAGCACATTGCGCAATCGCGCGCGGCCGCGGCTGCCGGTAGTGCTTCGCCCGCTTGTTTTCAGCACCGTGTTCAGATCCGTTTTGATGCTGGCCATCGCGGGCGCCAGTCCGAAGAGGATGCCAGTGAATACGGCAACCAGAAACGTGAACAGCAACACGCGCCAATCGATGCTGATCGCGCCGACGCGCGCGAGATCCGCCGGGCCCAAACGCGTCAGAATGGACACGCCCCAGTACGCCAACAGCAGCCCAATAACGCCGCTCGTGACCGAAAGCATCACGCTCTCGGTTAGCAGTTGCCGTACCAGCCGCCAAGGATCGGCCCCCAGCGACGTTCGAATGGCAACTTCCTTCTCCCGGCTTCCCGCGCGAACCAACAGCAGGTTGGCAACGTTCGCGCATGCGATCAGCAGAACGAACGCGACAGCACCCAGCAGCGTCCACAGCGTCTGGCGAATATCGCCCACGAGTTGCTCGCGCAGGGGCACGATCTTGACGCTCCAGCCAGCGTCGATATCGGCATATTGCTGCTCCAGGCGGCTCGCAATGGACCGCATGTCCGCGTGCGCCTGCTCCAGGCTGACACCCGGCCGCAGATGCGCGATGACTTTCAGCGTCCGAAATCCTCTCTGGTTGAGCGCCAAATCCTTCGGCTCAGGACTGTACGGCATCCACAACTCCGCCGGCGTGTCGAGCAGGCGAAAATCGGCGGGCGCCACGCCCACGATCGCATAGCTGGCTCCATCCACGATCAGCGATCTACCCAATACGCTCGAGTCGCCGCCGAAACGGCGATGCCACAGGCCGTTGCTGATCACGGCCACGCGGTTGCGCCCGGCCTGGTCCTCTTCGGGAAGAAACGCGCGTCCCAGCACTGGCTTGACTCCGAGTAAATCAAAAGCCGCCGGCGAAACCACCGCTGTTTCCACGCGCTCGGGTAGTTCTCCGCCGGTAAGGACGGCGGGCTGAGCCCGGATGGCGGCGATCTGATCGAACACCCGGTTCTGGTCCACCCAGTCCTTGTAATCGGCGGCGGATACGCGCTCCTGCTGGACGCCCTTGCTGAGCTGCGTTTGCCAGACCACCACGAGATGCTCCGGATCTTTGAACTGCATGGGCCGCAACAGCACGACATTCACGACGCTAAAAATCGCTGTGTTCGCGCCGATGCCCAAGCTCAGCGCGATCACGGCCACAGAAGTGGACCCCGGGTTCTTCAGCAGCATCCGGAAGCCGTAGCGGAGGTCTTTTAACAAGGTATGCATCGTTAGACCGATGAACTCTCAATTGTAAGACGAATGGCTCGGGGCTCTTGCAAAACACTTCGGACCGCGGCGCCACAGTCTTGCTTCGAAGCGTGGTTCGCGGTCCGAAAAAAATCTGATTGCTCGCGTTTTGGTTAGTCGCCCCAAGAGGCGCACCCAGCTTTTACCTTCGTTTTCACGTTCATGCCGATTCTCCTTTCTGGCTTGAGTTGTCTCCAACGTTTCTTCCAGCCGCCGTGCGGCCCGTGCTCAGTCACCCCAAACAGCGTTACCGGCCTTCACTTTCGTTTTCACGTTCATGCCCCTTCTCCTTTCTTGCTTGAATTGTTGCCACGTTCTTCCAGCGGCCTTGCGGCCCGTGCTTAGTCACCCCAAACGGCGCTACCGGCCTTTACGTTCGTTTTCACGATCATGCCATTCTCCTTTCTCTCTTTTGGGTATCCACCACACTTCCAATCGCCTTGTCGCCCGTGCTTAGGTGCCCCAAACGGCGCCACCGGCCTTTACGTTCGTTTTCACGATCATGCCATTCTCCTTTCTCTCTTTTAGTTGTCAACGCTTCCAGCCGCCTTGTGGCCCGTGCCTAGCTGCCCCAGACGGCGCTGCCTGCTTTCACCCTCGTCTTGGCTCTCATCCGTTTCCCCTTTCACTTAACTCATTCGGAAACGGGAGACAAAACGGCTAACACAGGTGACAATTCTTTTTTGAAGCCCAGCGTGGCGGCCAAACGCCTCCTTGCCCGGGTTGTGTCAGAATACCTCTTGATGGATGGAGCCTCGCCAGTCACGCAGTTGCTGGTTGAGTGGAGCCACGGCAACCAGGCAGCGCTCGAAGAGCTGACCCCACACGTCTACCGGGAACTGCACACCCTGGCCAAGGGCTACCTGAGGCGCGGCCGCCCAAACCAGACGCTGCAACCCACCGCGCTGATCAACGAGGCATGTGTTCGCCTTTTGGGACAATCGCAACCGGTTGAGTGGGAAAATCGTGCGCATTTTTTCGGAATTGCCGCCCGGTTGATGCGCATGGTCCTGGTGGACTATTCCCGCGCCCGCCACGCAGCCAAGCGGGGTGGCGCTGTGGAAGCCGTCACTCTGGACGTCGATGCGATGGCCCTCAGTTCCAGCCGCGCTCCGGACGTTCTGGAGGTCAACGAGGCTCTGGACCACTTGGCAAAGGTAGATGAGCGTAAGGCCAAGGTGATCGAGCTGCGCTATTTTGGCGGCATGGACCGCGAAGAGATCGCCACTGCACTGAGCCTAACTGTCCCGACCGTCAAGCGGGACCTGCGCCTGGGAGAGGCTTGGCTGCGGAGATTTCTCCAGGGCGAGAATCCGGCATGAGCGAAGATCGTTGGCAGCGCATTGAAGACGTCTTTCATCGCGCCGCCGACCTCCCGGCGGCCGATCGCGCCGCATTTCTTTCCACGGCCTGCGCCGGCGATAACGAATTGCGGCGCGAGGTGGAATCCCTCCTGGCGAACGACGATCCTGAAAGCATGGTACTGGAAGCGGCCGTTGCTCACGCCGCCGAGCACCTGCCCGATGCCGCAGGCGCAAGCGATAATCTCGTGGGCAAACAGGTCGGCCCATACCTCATCACCAGCCTGATCGGCAAAGGCGGGATGGGCATGGTCTTCAAAGCCCGCGATACGCAACTCAACCGCGTTGTCGCCCTCAAGGCCCTTCCGTCCGACCAATTCGCCGACCCGGAACGCAAGCGGCGCTTCCTCCAGGAGGCCAAGGCTGCTTCCGCGCTGAACCACCCCAACATCATCACAGTTCACGGCATTACGCAGGAAGACGGCGCGGACTTCCTGATCATGGAGTACGTACCGGGCAAGACGTTGGATCAGTTGATCCCGCGCAAGGGACTGCCGCTGAAGCAGGCGCTGAAGTACGCGATCGAGATGGCGGACGCGCTGGCGGCGGCGCACGCGGCCGGGATCGTACACCGGGACGTGAAGCCTTCCAATATCATCGTGACCGAACAGGGCCGCGTGAAAGTGCTGGACTTCGGCTTGGCGAAGCAGGGTGCTCAACCACAAGAAAGCGAGAGCACATTGACTGAAGCGCCGGTCACCAAGGCCGGTCTGGTGTTCGGGACGGCCGCTTACATGTCTCCGGAACAAGCCGAAGGCAATCGAGCCGATGCGCGCTCAGACATCTTTGCATTCGGCGCCTTGTTGTACGAGATGGCGACCGGCCGGCGTGCCTTCAAAGGTGAGAACGTGATCACCATCCTGGCCGCGGTGATGAATCAGGAGCCGCCCCCAGCGCATACCATCATCCCTAACGCACCGCGCGAACTGGAGTGGATCATCACGCGATGCCTGAAGAAAGACCCCGAGCGCCGCATCCAGCACATGGTGGAAGTGAAACTGGCGCTCCAAGAGCTTCTTGAAGAGATCGGATCTTCATCCGCAACGCCGGTAGCGCCCCAGCCACAACGCCGCGTCTGGCTGGTTCCAGCGCTCGTCGCGCTGGCGCTCGGCCTCGCGCCCGGCGCGTGGCTCGGAAACCGGATCTTTCGCAAGGAGCCGATTACGTTCCAGAGGCTGACGTTTCGCAGCGGCGACATCTACATGGCGAGATTTGCGCCGGGCGGAAGCGTGGTTTATGCGGCGAAATGGGATGAAACTTCCGCCACCGTTTTCTCGGTCCAACCCGGTAACCGGGAGGCGCGCGACCTCGGTCTTCCTTCCGGCAACATCCTCGCAGTATCAAAATCCGGAGAGATGGCGGTGCTGCTGGGCGGCAGCACGAGGATTCTCGGAACCCTGGCGCAGGTTCCACTGAGTGGCGGCGTTCCACGGGAGATCCTGGAAAATGTAACGACCGCCGACTGGGATCCTGAGGGAAAGTCGTTGGCGGTGGTAAGAACGGTCGACGGTCGACATCGCGTGGAGTATCCCATCGGTTCGGTCCTGTACGAAACGCAATCGTTACGTGCACCATTATTTGTTCGTATTTCGCCGGGCGGCGACCTGGTGGCATTTTTCGACTTCGGAGAAGCCGGCGATTATTCGTTGAGCGTGATAGGCGCCAAGCGGCCAAAACAGGTCTTGTCCAGAGGTTGGCGGGCGGTAGGGGGCATGGCCTGGTCGCCCAGCGGCAAGGAGATCTGGTTTTCCGGTGGGCGCACGGGGATCGATCCCGCCGTCTACGCCGTCGATCTTTCGGGCCGCGAGAGAATGCTCACGCAGATAACCGGCTGGGGACTTCTCTTCGATGTTGCGAACGACGGCCGGGCACTGCTCAGCACCGTGGATTCCCGCATCGGTATCCGGTGTCTTGCACCCGGGGCAAGAGAAGAACGCGACTTGGCATGGCTGGACGCATCGCATGTGTACGACCTTGCGAATGACGGAAAAGTGCTGCTCTTCTCCGAGCTCTCGTACGGCGAGGGCCGGAATACCGCCATTTATTTGCGTCGCACGGATTGGGGTACGGGAACCGCCCTTCGCTTTCGCCGGATGGCAAATGGGTCGCGTGTACGCGGCGAGATGCCGAGAGGTCGCAAATCCTGTTGCTGCCGACCGGACCAGGTGAACCTACGCTTCTGCCTGCGGATGGAATTCGGCCGGAAATCGTGGAGTGGTTTCCCGACGGCAAACGAATTCTGGTTACCGGCGACGAGCCGGGGCAACAACCCAGAACGTATGTCCGTGACCTGGCCGGAGGGAAGGCCCGGCCAATTACTGCGCCGGGTGTCCGGGCTTCTAGAGTTTCGCCCGATTCTCAGTCCGTCGTCATGATTAGAACCGGAAGGCTTTACGTGCATTCCGTCGATAGTGGGCGCGAGACGGCAATTGGCTCAGTTGAGCGAAGCGACACCGTGATGCGGTGGAGCGGCGACGGGCGCTACCTGTTCCTACAGCGCAACGACCCCGAGAATCGAAGCGCGAAGATTCTGCGCAGGGATGTCCACACGGGGCGATCGGAGGTCTGGCGCGAGCTGAGACCGCCGGAGCAAACCGCCGTTGTTTTTGGCTTGGCCCGCATTTCAGGCGACGGCAAATCCTACGCTTTTTCCTACCAGCGCGATCTGGCCACACTCTATCTGGTCCGCGGCCTGAAATAATTTCTAGGCTTGACCTACCCTGCGTTCGCGACAGCCCCTTCCGATGCCGATCCAACCAAAGCGACGTATTTGGCGAAGACTCCCGAACGGTAGCGCGGCTGGGGAGGTTTCCATTTTTTCAGCCGATCCTGAAGAACGCTGGCGGGAATTTCGAGGTTGATGGCGCGCTTGGCGATGTCGAGGTGGATGCTGTCGCCTTCCTCGATGGCGGCGATGGGGCCGCCTACCGCAGCTTCCGGGGCGACGTGGCCGACACAGAATCCGCGCGTGGCGCCGCTGAACCGGCCGTCGGTGAGGAGCGCCACGTTTTCCGAGATGCCGGCGCCTACAATCGCGCTGGTTACGCCCAACATTTCGCGCATGCCCGGACCACCGCGCGGCCCTTCGTAGCGGATCACTAGGACGTCGCCGGAGCGGATCTGGCCACCCATCACGGCGGCCATCGCGGCCTCTTCAGAATCGAAGACTCGAGCCGGGCCGCGGTGCTCGCTGCGTTCCATTCCAGTGGTTTTGATCACGCAGCCGTCGGGCGCGAGCGAGCCGCGCAGGATCACCAATCCGCCGCTTTTCTTGATGGGATTGTTTAGCGGATGGATCACTTTCTGTCCGGGAGTTTCTTTGGCCTCGGCGGCTTCTTCGGCGAAGGTGCGTCCGGTGACGGTTAACGCCGAACCGTCCACGTAGCCGCCCTGGAGGAGCCGCTGCGCGATCACTGGGATTCCGCCGGCGTTGTCGACGTCGACCGCGACGTAATTGCCCGCCGGCTTCAAATCCACGAGCAGCGGCGTGCGTTCGCTGATGGTTTGAAAATCGTCGATGTTGAGCGGAACATCCGCTTCGCGAGCGATCGCCAGCAGATGCAAGACGGCGTTAGTTGAGCCGCCCGATGCCGCCACGGAAGCGATGGCATTGTCGATTGCGGCGCGGGTCACGATGTCGCGCGGGCGTATGTTGCGATTCACCGCGTTCAGGATCAGTTCGCCGCAGCGCTCGGCAACGTCGTTTTTGCGCGGATCGACTTGCGGCACCGAATTCATGCCCATGGGCGAGAGCCCGATGATCTCCATCACGGTCGCCATGGTGTTGGCGGTGAATTGGCCACCGCAAGCGCCCGCGCCCGGGCAGGCGGTGTTCTCGATGGCGAGCAGTTCTTCGTCGGACATTTTGCCGGCGGCATTCGCGCCCACTGCTTCGAAGACATCCTGTACCGTCAGGTCGCGGCCCTTGTAGCGGCCGGGCATAATGGAACCGCCATAGAGAATGAGGCCGGGAACATTCAACCGCAGCAGTGCCATGGCCGCGCCGGGTATGGTTTTGTCGCATCCGACCAGCGCGACGATGCCGTCGAACATGTGGCCGCGCGCGACCAGCTCGATGGAGTCGGCGATCAGGTCGCGGCTGACGAGGGAGGCCTTCATGCCTTCGGTGCCCATGGTGATGCCGTCGCTGATGGCAATGGTGTTGTACTCCATGGGAGTGCCGCCGGCCTTGCGAATTCCCTCGGCGACGTGCACCGCGAGGTCGCGCAGCAGAAAATTGCACGGCATGGTGCCGATCCAGGTGTTGGCGATGCCGATGATGGGTTTTTTCAGATCCTCGTCGGTGTAGCCGATGGCCTTGAAGTAGGAACGGGCCGGAGCGCGGTCCTTGCCTTGGGTGATGGTGTAGCTTTGGAGTTTCATGGAAACTTTAGAATACACCGGGGCTGGGGACTCGGGGCTAGGCACTTGGGTTTCCGCTCGACGCCCGCTGGCTAATTCACGTCCGTCGGATGAACGACGGAGATCCCACTGTAACGCTTGAAGTCGTCGAAATCGAAAGTAAGGATTGTGTTCACCCTATGAACTATCATTGCAGCGACGATTCGGGCATCATGCACCCGAACTCCAGTGACTCGCTGCTCCAGCACGAGCTTTCGCCAAGCCGGGAAAATCTCGGGTGTCTCGGGAAGAAATCGCAAGAGCGCCTGAAAGTGATCCAAGTATCGAGCTGCCTGCTCGGGAGTGAAACCGAGGCCGTTCGCAGTGGCCGGTCGTGTCGAGGCGCTCCAGAATTCGACGAGGTTTTGCGGAAAGCAAAGGAGCTGCTCACCCTGGCGATAAAGCGACTTGACGGCACGGCGCGCCGTATCGCGCAACTGAAGGTCAGAAGTCTGGATCGCACCGACGAGGACGTTGGTATCGATTGCGATCATCGATACCAGTTATCACGGCGCATCGCCCCCTCGCCTACTCCGGGCGGAACCTGAACGATGTCGAAAAGCTCGTCGATCGCCCGGTCCAGTTCTTCTCCTTCACGGGGAATCGCCTGAACCGATCTCGCCGAATCCATAGCGGCGGCTTGAGTCGCGATGATGGTTCGCAGAAAGGCATCCAGCGAGAGACCACGGGCTTTTGCTTGGGCGGCAAGGTTCGCCTCAGCTTCGGGTGGGATTTCAAGTTTGATCGTCATCGTCGCCTCTGTCAACATCGTACCGCTGGTGGCTGGTGATTGGTGGCTGGTGATTGGTGCTCGTGGCTTGGGCCCGTCACAGGATGTTGACGGCTCTCGCCGCTATTAGGGCTACCGTCGTGAGGGATATCGATGCTTGGACGATCATCATTAGTTTGGCCCAGCGTGACAGGACCGGGACGTCGGTCGGGGAGAATGCGGTGCTGGTGTTGAAGGCCAGGAACAGATAGTCCACGAATCCCGGGGCCCAGCTCCGCGTGTGCTTGCCTGGGACCATCATCTGCGGAAACAGGAATGCGCCTTCGGTGTGGGCGGCGCGGAGATCGCGCTGGTTGGGGCCGCCGGCGTCCAGACGCCAGTACCAGGATGCGAAAACCAGCACGTTCGCGACCCATAAGGCACCGGCTGCGCGCAAGAGCGTTGGCGGCGATTCGGTGTGCGCGGGGAGACCAATGATCAGCAACGCAAGCGACCAGATCATCGAAGCCGTCACGCAGCCCAATACGACGTGGCCGAGAATCTGATTCATGTCGTGGCGGCCGGTTCGATGCGTGATCACGGTGGGAACCAGCAGCACGGACACAACGGCGAGCAGAAGCCAGAAGGGGCCGAAGCTCAGGCGTTCGGGCAGCACGGAGTTCAGCCCACCCACTGCGAGAACGGCCAGCATGGCGGGCCATCGGGGCTCCCGTTCCTTTTGCGCCGGCTCGGCCGTACGCTGGGGCTGCGTTTTCGACTCCGTCATATATGGGGCTATGATGAATGTAGCAGGCCTCTTATGAGGGTAGTCGTACGTAGCTCCTCTCTGCTCTTCACGGTGCTCTCAATAATCCTGAAGGCGCCGATTACGAGGGTCAAAGCTGAGCCGACGGGTCCGGGCAAGAAGCCGGCGGGCCGGGAATCGGGCATCCAAACGAAGGGCTGGAATCGGATAGCCTCGTAGAATGCGAATCGTCTGCATTCATGCGCATCCGGACGATGCGGAGATCCTGGCGGGAGGCACGCTGGCGCTGCTTGCCGAATCCGGCCATTCCATCACGATTGTGAGCATGACGCCGGGCGATTGCGGCTCGACGGTTCATGGCGCGGAGGAGATTGCCGCGATCCGGCGCAAGGAGGCCGCGCAGTCGGCGAGTCTCATTGGCGCCGGTTACGTGTGCGCCGAATTCCGGGACATGGCCATTTTCAATACGGACGATGCCAGACGGCGCGTGACCGAGTTGATTCGCAAGGCACGGCCGGATATCGTGCTCACGGCCGCGCCGGTGGACTATCATTGCGACCACGAGGCTACCAGCGTTCTCGTGATCGACGCGTGCTTTGCAGCGTCCGCGCCTAACTACGCGACCACAGCGCTGGACGCGGCGCCGGCGCTTGCGGCCATTCCGCATGTCTACTTAGTAGATTCGATCGGCGGCGTGGATCGCTTCGGGGCCGCGGTTGAGCCCGACTTCGTCGTAGATGTCACAACTACTTTCGAAACCAAGCGGCGCATGCTCGCCACGCACGCCAGCCAGCGCGAGTGGCTGAAGAAACAACACGGCATCGCGGATCCCGTGGAAGCGATGGAGCGCTGGACGCGTGCGCGCGGGGCACTGGTCGGCATTGACTTCGGCGAAGGATTCCGGCGCTATGCGGGGCATCCCTATCCGGAGTCGCCACTGTTGGAAGAACTGTTGGGGGAGAAGGCGATCGTTCATAGGACCATATGACGCCGCTGCCCCTGGCTTCCGAAATTGCGCTGGCGGGGCTCGTTGTTGTGGCGGCCGTCTACGACATCCGGTTGCGCCGCATTCCCAATTGGCTCGCGGCGGCCGGCTTCTGTCTTGGATTCATCCTGAACACGGCCATCCTGCGGCTGGATGGTCTGGCGCTGGCCGGCTTGGGCGCGATGCTCGCGTTGGCGATTTATCTGCCGCTCTTCGCATTGCGGGCGATGGGCGGCGGCGACGTGAAACTGATGGTCGCGATCGGGGCACTGACCGGTCCAAGGAACTGGATCATCCTGTTTCTCCTCACGGCCATACTGGGAGGAATACTAGCCTTGGCGATGTTGCTGATCCGCGGCGGGCTGGTTCGTGCGGTGCAAAATGTACTATTCATCCTGGGGGAACTGGTACGCCTACGCCTGCCTTTTCGAAGCGATCCGGCGCTGGACATAAGCCATCCGCGCGCCGTAACGCTGCCCCACGGGGTTTCCATCGCTATTGGAACGCTCACATTCCTTGCGCTAAAAAGTTTCACGGAAAAGTAGTAACAACAGTTCTGGGCCGATTCGCTCTTGTGGAGAAGCGCTTTTCGGGTTAGAAGAGTAGCGGAGGAGAAATTCTGGCCGGCTACGACCTTGTCGGGATCACGGCTCGCCTGGCCGCGATTGCCATCGAACAACAGCACCAGGCGCGGCGCGATTCCCTGACCGGATTGCCGAATCGCTTTTACTTCATCGAGCTGCTGGAAGCCGCGCTGCTGGACGCCAGGGAGCGATCCGGGACTCTGGCCGTTCTGTTTATCGATCTGGACCGGTTCAAGCAGATCAACGACACGCTCGGTCATGCGGCGGGCGACCGCGTGCTCGAGGAGGTCAGCGCGCGGCTGAAGCGCTGTCTTGCCGAAGATGATTTGGCCGGCCGGATGGGCGGCGACGAGTTCACCGTGGTCCTGAAGCATCCACGGGACGAGCGGAGCGCCATCGGGGCTTCGTACGAACTTTTGAATGCGCTTCGGGCGCCGCATCGAATCGACGGGATCGAACTCTTCGTTACGGCGACCATCGGCATGGCTATTTTCCCCAGAGACGGCCGCAGCGCGGCGGACCTGCTGCACAACGCCGACGTCGCCATGTATCACGCCAAGAACGGCGGCAAGAACAATCTGGAAGTGTTTGCAGCCGAAAACCACGCCCCGAGTCTGGAGCGGTTGCGGCTGGAGAACGCACTGCGGCGCGCGCTCGAGAACCGGGAGTTCGATCTGCTCTATCAACCGCTGGTTAGCGTGAACGGCATGCTGGAGGGTCTGGAGGCGCTGCTCACCTGGACGCATCCGATCTACGGAAAGGTTTCGCCAAAGCAGTTCATTCCGATCGCGGAGGAGACCGGCCTCATCATTCCCATCGGATCTTGGGTATTGCGTCGAGCGTGCATCCAGGGCGCGCGCTGGTGGAAGGCGGGTTATCGCGCGGCGTGCATATCCGTGAACGTGTCGGCGCTGCAATTCGAGCGGCGCGATTTTGTGGAGATTGTGGACGCGGCATTAGCGATGAGCGGCCTACCCGCGCAATGTCTGGAGCTGGAGCTGACCGAAAGTTATGTAATGCGCGATCTTCCCGAGTCACTGCCGCGCATGTCGCGCCTGCGGGAGTTGGGCGTTAGCATCTCCATCGATGACTTCGGCACCGGCTATTCGTCGCTGAGCTACTTGAACAAACTTCCAGTGGATTCTCTGAAGATCGATCAGTCGTTTCTGCGCACTTTGCAGGAGCCCGACGGGTCGCTGCCCGTGGTGCAAAGCATCGTGCAGCTTGCGCACAGCATGAATCTGACTGTGGTGGCGGAAGGTGTGGAGACCCAAGACGAGTTGAATCTGGTGCGCGTGCTCGGTTGCGATCGAGTGCAGGGGCACGTGTATGGGCCGTCATTGCGAAGCGGTGAGGCGGAAGCATTGCTGGCGAGAATGGACGCGATGGCGACGGTTGGCAGATAGTTTCTCGTTTTTCGTTTCTGGTTTCTCGTTCACGAAACGTTGAGGACGACCGACGAGAAACGAGAAACTAGAAACGAGAAATGGGTTTTATGGCACCCGCAGCGACAACAACTCCGCCAACTGCTGGAACTCGGCCGTCCACTCCGGCTGGCCCTTTTCGCGCATTTCCGGATAGACCGTTTCCAGCACGTGGTAGCAATGGTTCTGCAGCGACCACAAGACCAGCGGCAGCGGCAATGACTTCGCGGTCGCGACCATCTCGCGAAACTTGCGCAGCAGATCCAAATCGCGAGGGTTTTCGAAGAAAAGCGCCGAGCTGCGCTCCAGGTTGCGCCGCAGTGTCATCTCGAGCGACTCCGAGTCCAACGGCACGTCCGCGATGCGCACATCTTCGAGCAGGCCTTGAATCTGTTCGACGTTCAGCTCGTCGGCTTCAAGCGACCGGCGCAGCAGATCGTTGAGCGCGATCTCCGCGGTGATGCGCATTCCTTTCGGGATGGGAATATAGCAGTCGCGCATGAACCGCAGAAGCGGCGCCTGGTTCTCGTATAGCTGCCTGTATGCCGGCTCGGCTCCTTTCAAGGCCGTTTTGAGGATCTCGTTCAGAACTTTGCGCTGCTCGTCGCGGAACAGGTTTCGCAGCGAGTAGGTCCGGCCTCCGAAGCCTTGGTCGATGAGGTGAATCGTATCGGCCAGATCCGAACGGCTGAACGCTTCCCGCACGGTCTTCGCCAGTTCGCGGTAAGTATCCTCTCCCGTGAACATCGAGACGCCGCCGTGCACGTTATGATCTGCCAAATGCAGCGCGCCGAACATCAGCATTTCGGATTCCTGGGTGATGGCTGAAGTGAAGCGGGCTTTGCCGAATGCCAGGCGCATTTTTCCGGACCGCTTGGCGCGGTAATCCTTGCTGTCCACGCTGTAGGAATAGATCTGTGCGGTTTCAGGATAATCCTCGAACAGGGAACTGATGGCGTAGTGCGCGCCCAGCTTCACCAGATCCACCATCGCGGGCTTGACGAACTTCGCATAGACGGTCGCGCCGTCAGCGTTTTCCGGAATGTTGCTCTTGGCTTCGGCGAGTTTTTCGAGGAAGCGCTGCTCTAGAGCGTCGCCGAAGAGTTCCTGGGCCAATTGCACGACGCGGCCCGCGTACTGGATCACTTGGACGGTCTCGAGACCGGAAAGTTCGTCGAAGAACCAGCCGCAACTGGTGTACATCAGCATGGCATGGCGTTGGAGCTCGAGCAGCTTCCAAACGGTGACGCGATCGGCCCGCAGCAGGTTCTTGCGTCGGAAGTGACGCGCGGCGAAACGCTCCAGGCTTTCCGGAGAGCGGTCCAGAATCACGTCGATGTAGTCGTTGCGCGCCGCCCAGGGATCCTTCAGATATCGCGCCGCGGTTCTTTCGTAGCAGGGAGCCACTTCGTCGCGCAGCCAGTCGAGCGCTTGGCGCAACGGCGCGCGCCATTCCTGATTCCACTCCGGGTGCCCGCCGGAATTGCAGCCGCAGTTGTCGCTCCAGCGTCCTACGCCGTGCACGCAGCTCCAGGCGGTACTCTCAAAGACTTCGACTTGATGCGTAGCCGGCTGCTGCTCCAGGTATTCGGCGTAGTTGGTGATCTTGGCGAGATCGTTCGATTCGATGTGATTGAGCGCGAACGCCAGTGCCATGTCGCCGTGCGAGTGATGGTGGCCGTACGTTTCGCCATCGGTTGCGATGTGCGCGAGCTGCGGCCAATCGCGCTGATCGGAGAAGGCGGTGAGCAGGCGATCGGCAAATTGTTCGCCATTGCTCAGCAGTCCCTCGAAGGCGACGGCGCGGGCGATCGGTCCGTCGTAAAAAAACAGACTGATGTCGCGGCCCGAGGCAAGCTTCAGCAGGTAGGCGCGCGCCGGATCGATGCGGCCGCCGCTGACATCCTCGCCATCCATGGATTTGGCCTGAGAAGGGGCGAGCACGGTGTAGCGGATGCCGTGTTGCGCGAGAATATCCAGCGTTTCCAGATCGACGGCGGTTTCCGGCAGCCACATGCCCTCGGGATCGCGGCCGAAGCGGTGCTTGAAGTCCTGGACGCCCCAGTAGACCTGCGTGAGCTTGTCGCGCGAGTTCGCGAGCGGCATGATCATGTGGTTGTAGCACTGCGCCATGGCGGAACCGTGTCCCGAGAAACGCTGCGCGCTGGCATGATCGGCGGCCAGAATATCCCGGTATGTCTCGGGCACTTTCTCCTTCAGCCAGGAGAGCAAGGTGGGGCCAAAATTGAAATTGATGCCGGCGTAATTATTGACGATCTTGACGATGCGATTGTCGGAGTCGAGAATGCGGGATGCGCCGTTGGGGGCGTAGCATTCCGCGGTGATGCGCTCGTTCCAATCGTGATAGGGGCGAGCGGAATCTTGCAGCTCGATCGCTTCCAGCCAGGGATTCTCGCGAGGCGGCTGGTAGAAGTGGCCGTGGATGCAAAGATAGCGCATATACGTTTCTAGTTTCTGGTTTCTAGTCTCTAGTTCGTGGCGATTGCGATTTCCCGAACGAGAAACTAGAAACTAGAAACTAGAGACTTACTCTCGTGTCACTACTACCGCCGTGCCGTAGCACAGGACTTCGGTAACGCCTTGCATGACTTCCGTGGCGTCGTAGCGCACGCCAATGATAGCGTTGGCGCCCATCTGGGCGGCGTGCTGCGACATTCGCTCGAATGCGTGGGAACGGGTTTCCTCGCACAGATTGGTGAATAGCGTGATGTTGCCGCCGACTAGGGTCTGCAGGCTGGCGCCCACGGTTCCGAAGATGGAGCGCGATCGGACGATGATTCCGCGCACGATTCCCAGGTTGCGTTCGATGCGATAGCCATCCAAAGTAAACGCGGTGGTCACCATGTGACCGTCGACTGCAGCCAGTTGTTCCTCCATTTAGCCTCGCAGTCCCGCCATCACGCCGCGCATGTACGCCAGGCTCTTCTGCATTCCCAGCATCGGATCGTCGGCGTGGATCTCGTATTCCAGCATCACGCCGCCGGTGTACTTCATTTTGTGAAGCTGCTTGAAGATGCCCACGATGGGCAGGTCGCCCTCGCCGACGTCGCACTGGGTGTCCTTGGCCTTGGAGTCGGACAGGTCCTTGGCGTGCATACTGTGCAGCCGCGGTCCAGCTTCGCGGATGGATGCCACCACGTCGACGCCGGTGCGGGCGGTGTGGCCGATGTCGATGCACAGGCCGCAGCGCGGGTCCATATTCTTGACGACTTCGAGCACGCTCTGCGGCGTCGGGAACTGCTTATCTTCCGGGCCGTGGTTGTGGACCGCGATCTTGATGTCATATTCCTTGACGAACTTTTCGAGCTTCGGCAGGGTGACGTGCGTGGGCGCGCATACGATGATCGGCAGCCCGGCCAGCTTCGCGTATTCGAATTTTTGGCGGATGTCGTGTTCGTCGTCCTTGTTGAAGGAGATGTTGCCGCCGCCCTCAATGATGAAGCCGGCGTCTTCGAATTCTTTTCGCGCGGCTTTGATTTCGTCGGGAGTGGAAGTGAGGGCGAGATGGACGTCCTTGATGTCGATGTATTTGACGTTGAGCTGCTTGAGCATCGCGATGGCTTGAGGCCGCGTGAACTTGCGCAGCGAGTAGGTGGCGATGCCGAGCTTGAAGTCGTAGGGATCTTCGGTGGAGGCGCTGAAGCCGGTCCGGGAAGCAGCGATAACGGCGGCGGAGGCGCCCAGGAATGTGCGACGGGAAGTGCTTGGAGTCATGTATCGATTTTACATCTGCGGCGCGAAGCGCCGCCGGTCACTTCGTGACCGGGGAATACAAGGAAGTCGAGGAATGGGCCGCTTCGCGTCCCTGAATTCGAGGAAGCTCTCGCGTGCGTTTCCAGGTAGTTGAATCCTTGAGTTCCTGGCTGGGAGTGCGCGCCCTTGATGGCGGACGGCGCGGGAATCCACGCGGGTATGTTGCTGTTCGGGCCCGTTGCTCTCGGGCTTCCAGTCAACGGCGTGCCGACTGGGGCCTCGCGTCTAGCGGCTACTTCCGGTGTTGAGCACCGTGGTAGACGTGCAAGATCTCGATGGCCTCGCTCTTAACCCGATAGACGACGATGTAGGGCAGTGGCGTAAGGACCAGCTCCCTGGTACCACCACGGCGTCCGAGACGGCCACGGTTGGGTGAGGTCTTCAGAGAATGGATATCCCGTCTAGTCACCCCGGCGTTGTGCAGGCGTTTCGGGCAAAACGCTGTTTTCGCCGTTCCCGACGAAAACTTAGCGGCATTGGACTTTAGCCTGTGCTATGGCAGGACCGTGAACGAAGAAAATTGTGCGGCTCGACGGAACAGACCGCCCGAGGCCAACGTACAATACCAGTGTGTCCCTTATAAGAGACCGATTGTTATGGCCTCGAATCCGCCCCCGCGCGCGTGCCCCGCTTCGGGACACGGCCTGGGTTCGCACCGATCTGTGTGTTATCCTCATTGGCGTTGGTAGATTACAGTGGCGGGGAAACTCGACAGTAATGCCCACGCGGCGGCTATCGCCAGGATTAGCGAAGCAGCTAAACACGAATCCGAAGTTTTGCACCACCTGGATGAAATCTTAAAAGGTACGGCTTTCAAGGGTAGCCCGCGCAGCCAGGCTTTCTTGCACCACGTCGTTGAAAAGGCTCTCCACGGCGATTCCGCGGACTTGCGGGAACGCAGCATCGGCATCGCTTTGTTCGAAAGGCCCGCCTCATACGATACCGCGGATGACGCGATCGTTCGTGTGACCGCCAGCGACGTTCGGAAGCGGCTTCTTCAACACTACGGCAATATGAGAGCGGAGCCGAAAATCCGGATCGGTCTGCCGCCCGGTTCGTACGTGCCCGAGTTTTCTTTCTCTCCCTCGTCCGCGCTCAGTCCCCGGGAGTCTTCGATGACCGTAGCGCCGTTCGACAATCTCGGTGCTGCAGAAGAGGCCGGTGCCAACATCCGATTTGGTTGGCGCATGGCCGCTTTGATCGCCATACTTGTCGTGCTGTTTGCCGGCGCATTTTGGTGGATCCTCGGACGGCGGCTTGGCTACGCCTCGAAGGAAAATCTGATTCAAGCAGCGTTTCTGGGAACGCCGTCCGCGACTCAGGTCGTGGTGGCGGACGATGCCCTGGTTCTCATTCAGGTTCTCCTAGACCGCAGGTTTACGCTCCAGGAATACGAAAACCTAACGTATTTGCAGGTGCCGGACATGGTGCAGCGAAAGGATCTGCAACGGTTCTGGGAAAGCCTCTCCTCACGTCAGATAACGAATGCGGGAGACCTTCAGAACGCCAACCGCATAGTCGCGGATCTGAGAGCGCGGAATCGGGATGTCACTATTCGACTGGCCCGTCAAATGCACGCGAGAGCGTTCCGAAATGGAAACTTCGTCATACTGGGCAGTTCCATCTCCAACCCTTGGGCGGCCCTGTTTCCGGTCGAGGATTCAAATTTCCCTTATGAGGAGCTGCCCCGTCCCGGTAAGCCGGAGGTGATTCTAAACCGTCGTCCGCTTCCTGGTGAACCCGCGAAATTCGAGGTCCATAAGGACGCGAAAACCGGCGAGACGATCACTTTTGCGAGGGTGTACTTGGTAGAGAACCTAGCCCGCGCTGGACGCGTGTTCCTGGTTGCAGGACAGTCCATGTCGGCTACCGAGATGGCCGGGGAACTTCTGCTCCGCGACGACTCCGCTGCAAAGGTTCGGAAGATGTTGGCGCTCCCGGCAAGCGGCCCTCTTCCCGATCTCGAGATGGTGCTGCAAGTCTCCGAACAAAATGAAATCGGCAATCGAGCCGAATTAGTGTCGGCCCGGAAGATCGGGCGCCATTCCGATTGACATCTTTCGGTAGCTACCGAATCACCAGGGTCACAATATTGGCTGCGTAGCCATCGACCGTGAGGTTAATACTAACCAGCCCCGCGCCCGCCAAGGCGTTGGACAGTGACACGTTCACTTGGTCTTCGCCGGCATATTGTCCTTGCGGACCCGCATATAGGACTGGTGCCGCGATGCCGCCGATGGTGCAGTGTACGTTGTCAAGCAAACTTCGGCCCCGGATTCCGGTTCCATAAAGTTCAAGCACCGCCTGATCGGCGGCGCCTCCGATAACAATTGGCGTGGCGGTGCAGTTGCCCGGCTGCGCGCACGTAAAGGTGAAGGTCGTGGTTGCGGTTCCATCCGCGTGCAACACGCGAGCCACGCCTGCAGCTACTCCATTGCCGCTGGCGTCCGCAGTGAACAGGCCCGGCGCTACCGATCCGATCGGCATACCCCCATAGCTGGCCGTTCCGTCGCTCCCCGTGATGACAATGGAAGTGTCGCCAGTCGCCGTCCCAGCAGGAACCTGAAAATTCACCTGTGTGGGCGATACATAAAAGAGGGGCGCGGGATGAGCGAAACCACTGCTGTCGATGACATCGACGGTTGTTCCTGCCAGAACAGTGGGCAACGCACCGCCCGGCGCCGCTTGGATCGAAGTAGCAAGCCCGGCTCCAATGGCGGTTGCGATGCTATCGGCAGCCAACGTCGCACTGCTGTAGCTCGCGGCGGACACCACTGAGAGCCCGGTATTCCCCGAAGCGTCGGGCCACGGCGGACCTGGACTGGTGGGCAACGCCGCTGTCGCGGCAGACTGACCGTGGAAGATGCGCGTGATCTCGCCGGCGAGCCGCAGATACCAATCACTCGGCAGCCTGAACCCGTCGGCATCCAACGTGAGCCAATAGCCCTGATCCGGGGCATCCTGCCGTCG
>WNFJ01082419.1_pt1 | contig 34196 bp, 26 predicted proteins | sample 5400461 | NCBI WGS metagenome assembly WNFJ01 (sample SAMN13153349, study PRJNA577476) | soil metagenome | isolation source: 115 cm saprolite on Douglas fir-dominated hillslope | place: USA:California | collected 2013-09-17
ACGCCCGCCGACACCGATCTGCAGGGCATGATCCGGGATAACCTCACCGCCGAGCGCATCGTCATCGGATATTACGCGGAAATCATCCGCTGGCTAGGCCCCGCGGACCCTACCACCCGCCGGCTTCTCGAAGACATCCTCAAGGAAGAAGAGGACCACGCCGACGAGCTCAACGACCTGTTCATCGAATGACCTGATCGCGGAGGACAGGGCCTAGCTGTACAGGTCCACCCGCCGCACGATCCGGGTTTCGTCCTAATTGATGAGTTTTGACCAGCGACTCGCGGTGGTTCCAGATACAGGACTACTGTCCGATCAGTCAGCGGTCCGGATACTGAATCTGGATGATGTGCGGCTCAACTTCGGCGACCAGGCGTTCGGCCGCCTCAAGCAGACTCAGACGGACTTCTTTGGCTGGGAAGCCGTGCCAACCGCCGCAGTCTTGCCTGCACCTCGCCGACTGGACTGAACGGGACGTGGACGATGCCGTCTATGACTACGTCGAGTACCCAACCAGCTACTTTGAGGTGGGCCCGGGTTTTGCTGGAGACTCTTGCGGTTGGGACTCAAGTACACTCCTGAGTCGTGTTTGCCGTGATACTGCGCCTGATGCGGCGACTGCGGGGCCCGGGTGCCGAAACACCAGGCAAACCGTCGTCGCGCACTTTGCTGTGGACCCGGTATAAGGCCGTTATCGCGGTAGCGGCAGTGGTCATCTTGGCCGGCGTGGTAGCCGGTGCGCTGCTTGCGCTGCGCAGCGGGGGGCAGGCGGTGAGACCGTCGGCAAGGCCGTCGGCAAGGCCGTCGGCGAAGCCCTCGCACCACGCGTCCCAGTTGCGGTCGCCGTTTACCGGCGAGCCGGTGCGCTCGCTGAACCGGATGCTCGCGGTGAAGATCGACAACATCGTGTTCGCGCGGCCGCAGACCGGGCTCACCCACGCGGACATCGTCTACGTGCTCCCGGTGGAGGGGGGGCTGAGCCGGTTCCTGGTGATCTTCTCCTCCGTCTACCCGCTCGTCATCGGGCCGGTGCGCAGCGCGCGGGAGGACGACCTGGAACTGCTGCGCCAGTTCGGGCGGCCGGCTTTCGCCTACTCGGGCGCCACGGCCGCGCTGCTGCCCTATATTCACCGGACGGCCAGGATCGTGAACCTGTTCGACGGCATCACCGGCGGGTACTACCGGGGCACCAGCCGGATCGCCCCGTACAACCTGTACGCCCGCACGCGGCAGTTGCTGCAGCAGGCTCCCCGCGCGAGCAGGGCGCATGACATCGGCTTCCGGTTCGGCCCGCCCCCGCCCGGCGGGAAGGTCACCCGGTCGGCGTCGGTGGCCTACCCGGCGGCCTCGTTCGGCTTCACCTGGTCGGCGGCCAAGGGGCGCTGGCTGGTGTGGATGGACGGCACCCGGGCGGTGACCACCGACGGCGGGCACGACGGTGCGCACGTCCCGGTTCCTGGAGTACGGCAAGCCTCCGCCGTACGCGGAGACGGTCGGGTCCGGCACGGCGCTGGTCCTGCGCAACGGCAGGGCCTGGACGACGCACTGGTCGCGGCCGGTCGCGGATGGCGGCACCACCTTCACCACCGCCTCCGGCCAGCGGATGACGTTCGCCCGCGGCCAAGCGTGGGTCGTGTTCGCTTACCGGTAGCAGCGGCTCACCCGGTGCTCACGCGCTGGCTAGTCGGACACCGATCCCGCAAGGTAGATCACTCGCCGGGCGATGTTGACGGCATGGTCGCCAAGGCGCTCGTAGAAGCGCGCCGCCAGCGTCATCTCCATCGTCACCGGGACCGTCATTCGACCCGCGGCAAGTTCGGCTATCAAGCTGGAGTGAAGCTCGTCCATCTCGTCATCACGCTGGCTGAGCGTAAACGCGGCGGAACGGTCGCGCTGGTACCAGGCGTCCGCTGCCTCGCGCCACATCTCAGATACCAGGGTCCCCATTCGCTCGACAAGCCCTCGGCAGCGCGCCGAGAGGTCCTCGCTGAGAATGTGATCGGCCCGAGATGCGATCAGTACCACGAGTTTGTGGGATCGTTCGAGCTCGGGCACGATCCGCAGCACGGAGAGCAAGAAGCGCAGGTCTGAGGCGACGGGCGCCTGCAGCAGGATCTCCCGGTTGACCAGTTCCTCGATCTCCGGGTAGAGGGCGTCGATGGTCTGCTGACGTTCGGTCAGCACCCGGACCACCTCGTTGTCGCCACTCAGGAGAGCATGAGTCGCCCCGGGCAGGTCTTCAGCCACCATGGCGAACAGTTCGATGACCTTGGCCTCGATTGCCTCCAGCGCGCGCTCAAATTCCTGTCGATGCTCGGCCACAGTCAAAGCCTACCGGCGGCGCCCTGACCCTGCTGCCGCACCTTCCCACGCCGGGTCCGTGCCTGAAGGGACGTAACAGTTCCGCCTGTGGAACGAGGCCACCAGGTGGGCCGTGCAGACCCGCAAGACCATCCGCAAGCTGCTGTGCACGCGCCTGCGGTTCCACCCACCCGAGATCACGGGCGGCGAGGTTAAGGTGAATTCAAAGTGATGGGGAGAGAAACAGTTGTCGACGGCCCGCTTATAGTTCCGTTAACCAGGGGCGCGTGGGCTGCTAGTTCCTCGCAGTATGGGGACATTAGTCCCTACAAGGCGTGCTCGCTGATCGGTGTACGCTGCTCGCATGTGGAGGCAGTCATGAGAGTCGTGGTGGCCCTCGGCGTGATGACTTGCTGCGCTGGGGGCAGCCAATGACTGCGGAAAATCAGCGCGAAAACGTCCGGCTTGCCAGTGACCGCCTGGCGCCGATCGCCGAGAAACATGAATTGATCGTATCACGCAGGAATGGCCCGCGGATCGGGCTGCCGGCCCTCGAGGAAGCGGCATACGCTCGCTCGCGACACGATGTGCGGTGGGTCACCACAGCCTAGATGACTTATTTCCAGGGGGTCAGTAGTGGTCGTAGGCGATCAGCGAGCGCATAACCGGCTGGCCGGCGTGATCGTCGTGCCAGATGGCGCGTCCGATCCTGGGCAAGCCCAGGGTCAAGTTCATTCACTGCTTGCCGGCTTTCCACAATCCCAACAACACGGTGGGCCGTGAAATTATGGGCACACCGGCATGACTGAAGGGCTGGAGGTGACCGGCGAGGTCTTCGGGTCGGCCGCTAGCGTCGTCTTCGGCCAGGCCGCAAACCGCCTGCACACCATCAAGACCATCCTTGTGGCAACACTCTGTCGTTATGTAGCAACACTGGGTCGTTAAGGAGAAAAGAAGACCGTGACAACCACCACGAGCAGAAGAGCGCGCTGGGCGGCAGTGACGACAGCCGTCCTGGGCACGCTCATTGTCAGCGCCTGCAGCTCCAACAGCAGCTCCAGCAGCAGCACCCCCAGCGGCGGCTCCAGCAGCTCCAGCACCAGCTCGAGCCCCTCGGGCACGCTGAACGGGAGCGGATCGACGTTCCAGACCAACTTCCAGCAGGGCGCCATCTCGGCCTTCAAGTCGGTCGACTCCGGCATCACGGTCAATTACGGCAGCGGCGGCTCGGGCAAGGGGCGGACGGACCTGGCCGGGGGGGTCGTCAACTTCGCGGGCTCGGACTCGCCGATCCCCACGACCGAGAAGGCGAACTTCAAGGGCAAGACCGTGCTCTACTTCCCGGTCATCATCGGCCCGATCACGATGTCGTACAACCTGTCGGGCGTCAGCAACCTGAAGCTGACCCCGACCGTCATCGCGGACATCTTCCAGGGCAAGATCACGTCCTGGAACAACTCGGCGATTAAGGCGATCAACCCGGGTGCCAGCCTGCCGAGCACCCCGATCACCATCGCCGTCCGCGCGGATTCGTCCGGCACGACGCAGAACTTCTCCCTGTTCCTCATGGACGCCGCGCCCAGCGTGTGGACGCTCGGCAGCAGCTCGACCATCAAGTGGCCCTCCACCGCCCACGCCGCCCAGGGCAACAGCGGGGTGGCGCAGGTCATCAAGACCACCCCCGGGGCCATCGGCTACGTGGACTTTTCCACCGCCAAGGCCACCGGGCTGACCTTCGCCTCGGTCAAGAACAAGGCCGGCAGCTACATCGCGCCCTCGGCGGCGGCGGCCTCCGCCTCCGCGGCCACGGCCACCGTCGCGCCGGACCTCACGTTCCACGCGGTCTGGGGCTCGAGCGCGACCGCGTACCCGATCACCTACCAGTCGTGGGACCTGGTCTATGCGAAGCAGCCGAACGCGAACGACGCGGCGCTGCTCAAGGCCTACCTCGGCTACCTGCTCGGAAGCGGCCAGAGCCTGCTGCCCAGCCTGTTCTACGCGCCGCTGCCCGCTAGCATCGACTCGATGGCCAAGGCGCAGCTCAGCCAGATCACCGGTTAGCGTGGGAACACTGTGACGCAGGCAGACATGATCGGCTCGTCATCGTGAGTACCGTGACGCAGGCGGGCCCGGCCGTTCCAGCCGGGCCCGCCCGCGCCCTGTCACAGCGGCGGCCGCTGGGCGACCGCGCCTTCCAGGTCGTCGCGCTCTCCGCCGGCCTGCTGGTGCTGGTGATCCTCGTCCTGATCGCCGTCACGACCAGCCAGCAGGCCTCGTCGTGGTTCAGCGCCGAGGGCCTGAAGATCTTCACGAACAACTGGAATCCCGCGGCCAACCAGTTCGGCGCGCTGGCCTTCATCTTCGGCACGGCCGTCACGGCGGTGATCGCGATCATCCTCGCCGTCCCCGTCAGCGTGGGCATCGCGTTGCTGCTGACCGAGGTCGTGCCGTACCGGTGGTCGCGGCCTATCGTGTACGTGATCGACCTCCTGGCGGTGGTCCCGTCGGTGGTCTGGGGCCTGTGGGGGATCCTGGTGTTCGCGCCCTGGCTCCAGGGCATCTACACCTCGATCGCCTCGGGCGTCAAGGGCGTCCCGGTGCTCGGCCCCCTGTTCGGGCAGCCGGTGAGCGGGGCCTCGTTCTTCACCGCCGGCATCATCCTGGCCTTCATGATCACGCCGATCGTGACCTCGCTGTCGCGCGAGGTCATCGCCACGGTGCCGGCGATCGACAAGGAGGGCGCTTACGCGCTGGGCGCCACCCGCCTGGAGGTGATCACCGGTGCCGTCTGGCCGCACAGCCAGGGCGGCGTCGTCGGGTCGGTGCTGCTCGGGCTGGGCCGGGCGATGGGCGAGACGATCGCGGTAGCGCTGGTGATCGGCTCGTCGCCCGCGATCACGTCGCACCTGTTCGCTCCCGGCTACAACATGCCCGCGGTCATCGCGAACCAGTTCGGCGAGGCCTCCGGCGTGTTCCGCGCCGCGCTGATGGGGATGGGCGTGCTCCTGTTCGTCTTCACGATCATCATCAACCTGATCGCCCGCGGGATCGTGGACCGCAACGCCCGGCGCAAGAGGGGGGCCTGATGGCCGTCGCCACCGAGCAGCCGAGGGTCGACCTGCGAGAGCCGGGGGGCTGGCGGCGTACCAAGAACCGCATCGCGACCGTGCTGATGGTGCTGGCGTTCGTGGTCGTAGTCATTCCGCTGGGGTTCGTCCTGTTCACGGTGATCGCCAAGGGCGCCTCGTCCATCGGCTGGTCGTTCCTGACCAGCCAGATCCCGCCGTCGCTGGCGCCCCCGGGTACGGGCGGGATCGGGCCGGCGGTCTCTGGGACGCTCGAGATTACGGCCCTCGCCACCGTCATGGCCGTGCCGCTCGGTGTGCTGGGCGCGATCTACCTCAACGAGTACGGCGGCAACCGCCCGCTGGCGCGGCTCATAGGGTTCTTCGCCGACGTCATGACCGGCGTGCCGTCGATCGTTATGGGGCTGTTCATCTTCTCGATCTGGGTGCTGCACTTCGGCATCTCGGGCCTGGCCGGGGCCTTCGCGCTGGGCTGCCTCATGCTGCCGGTCGTGATCCGCTCCAGCGATGAGATGCTCAAGCTGGTGCCGGACTCGCTGCGGGAGGGGAGCTACGCTCTCGGCGCGACCAAGGCCCGCGTGACGGCAACCGTGGTGTTGCCGACGGCGCTCCCCGGAATCGTCAGCGGCGCGCTGCTCGCCGTCGCCCGGGCGGCAGGGGAGACGGCGCCGCTGATCTTCACTATCCTCGGGGGCACGACCATAGTGAACGCGAACGTGCTCCATGGTGCCAACAACGCGCTGCCCTTTCTGATCTTCTCGAACGCGACACAGCCGTATGTCGGCGCGCAGGCCCGCGCCTGGGGCGCGGCGCTCACCCTCATCGCCATAGCGTTTATCCTCATGATCGTCGCCCGTATCGTCACCGCCCGGTTCACCAGATACTCGCGCTAGGAACGTCATGGAACAGCCTGAGGACACCGTTACCAACCTTCCGCGGCCCAAGCCGCTAGCGGCCCAGCAGAGGGGAGAGCGAGCGCCCGGCCCGACTATCTTCGAGGTGCAGAACGTCTCGATCTGGTACAGCGCCTTCAAGGCCGTCACGGACGTCTCGATGTCCATATACGAGAACGAGATCACGGCCTTCATCGGCTCGTCCGGGAGCGGCAAGACGACTGTGCTGCGGGCGTTCAACCGCATGAACGACCTCGTGCGGGGTGCCCGCGTGGAAGGCGAGATGTCCTACCGCGGGGAGCCGCTCTACGGCACGAATGTCTCCCCGATAGCCGTGCGTCGGCGCATCGGGATGGTGTTCCAGAAGCCGAACCCGTTCCCGAAGTCCATCTACGACAACGTCGCCTACGGGCCGCGCATCAACGGCGAGCGCAACAAGGGCAGGCTGAACGAGATCGTCGAGCGCTCGCTACGCCAGGCCGCGCTGTGGGACGAGGTCAAGAACCGTCTGAACACGTCGGGCCTGAGCCTGTCCGGCGGGCAGGCGCAGCGGCTGTGCATCGCCCGCACGATCGCCGTGGAGCCGGACGTCGTCCTGATGGACGAGCCCGCCTCGGCACTGGACCCGATCGCGACGAGCGCCATCGAGGACTTGATGAAGGAACTCAAGTCGCGGTACACCATCGTCATCGTCACGCACAACATGCAGCAGGCCACGCGGGTCAGCGACCGCACCGCTGTCTTCTCCGTGCTCGTCAACGAGACGAGCGATACCCGCACGGGCGTGCTCGTCGAGTACGGCTCGACCAAGCAGATCTTCGAGGACCCGCACGACCCCCGCACCCAGGCCTACGTCACCGGCCGGATGGGCTGAGCCGAGCGACGGCCAGGACGACCGCGCAGCTGCCGGCCGGCCTGCCCAGCCACTCAGGAGCATTGCGCGCCGTAACGGACGAGACCTCCCTGTAGACCACCCGATGCCGTTGATGTGCGTCTACTGCGGGATCTGCCATAGTGGGAGTCGAGTCCTGCCGATTCGGGGGAGACTCGTCTGAGCGCGGCTAAGCGGCAGTCCGCTCCGTGGCGCTGGTCGGGCCCGCGACAGCGACGCGTTCTGCGCATGTCGGTGCCTTCCACCAGACTGGTGCAGAGCCGTGCGCGTTGGTCCATGTCCGGCGGGGAGCGGGGGCGGCTGAGTGGAGGACTGGCAGGCGTTGGTGCCCGGCCCGGGCGGTTCCGGGAACCAGCCTGGACCGGCGGCGGCAATGTCACCCGGCGAGGAGGAACGCGCCCGGACGCTCAGCCTGATCGACTTCCTGGCGGACTACAACGCTCGCCGGAACCCGCCCGTTTATGACATCAAGGCGTTTGACCTGTTCCTGCTGCGCGACGCCGACCTGCCCGCAATGCCAGGGATAGGCTTGTCTCCGGCCGCGGAGGCCTGGCTGACGGTCGACTTCCTGGATCTTCCGCAACGGCCGCAGGTACCCGGGGAACTGATGGAACTCCTGGGCGACAGTGCCACGATCAGTCCCCACGTGCGACCCGAAGTCCGGGAGGCACCGGGCGGCGCGGACCCGGGCGAGCCCGGGACAGACCCCGACCCGGAACTGGTGGCCGCGGCCGAGCGGTGGATCGCGGCCGTGTGGGAGCCGTTCGCCGCCCGGTGGGCTGAGGTGACGGCCGCCAAGGCACTCCACCGCGACTTGTTCCAGCAGCGGGAGCTCCTCGCCACGGACCGGGAGTCGCTGCAGCTGGTCTGGGGATTCGGGCGCCTGCGCTGGCGGCATGACGGCGAGGTGGTCGATCACCCGCTGGTCTGTATCCCGGTGGAAGTAGAGCAGGACGAGGCCACCCAGCGGATCCGGGTGTGCCCGGCCGGCGCGCCGGAGGTTGAGGCGCGGTGCCTGGCTGGCCTGTCGCTGGCCGACCGGGCCGCCTTCATGAGCCTCCGCCAGTCGGTGAGTGACGAGGGCACCGACGTCTGGGACGCCAGGGTGCTCCAGGAAGTGTTGCGGCGACTGATCCGCGCCATCGACCATGCGGGCACGGTCGTCGAGCATGCCCCGCCGCCCGCGGAGGCTGCCGAGGCCGTGGTCGATGGCAGCTGGGTGTTGTTCACGCGCCGGCGGCTGCCGGACTACCAGGGTTTCCTCGAGCGGATGCGGGCCCTGTACCGGGACCGGTCGGTGGCGGTGCCAGACACCCTGCAGGCGGTCGTCTCGGATTCTCCGTCAGCTCTGGCGGGACAGGCGGCTGCCGCCGACCGCGGCGCACGCGGGCCTGCCGAGCCGCTGCTGCTTCCTTTGCCCACGAACGAGGAACAGCAGCGGATCCTCGCGCAGGCGCAGCACAGCACGGGGGTCACTGTGCAGGGGCCGCCGGGCACGGGTAAGTCACACACGATCGCCAACATCATCAGTCACTACGTGGCATACGGGAAACGGGTGCTGGTGGTGGCCGAGAAGGAGCAGGCGCTGCGCGCGCTGACGGGAAAGATTCCCGCCGGCATCAAGGACCTGACCGTCTCGGTGCTCGGCACGGATGCCGACAGCCGCCGCGAGCTGGAGTCGGCGATCGGGCAGATCCAGGCCCGGGTCACGGCCATCGACAAGGCGTTCGCGGACGAGCGGATCCGGCAGCTGACCGCCGATCTGGACGCGGTCAGCCGCAGCATCGCCGCCGCGACGCAGGCGCTGCTGGCCACCCGTGAGGCGGAGGTCGAGCGCCTTCCGGGACGGTGGGAGGCGGGTGACACGCCGACCAGGGCCGAAGCAGCCCGGTGGGCGGCCGGGCAGCGCTCGAGGCTGTGCTATATCGATGATCTGATCACCCCCGCTACTCCCCGCCCAGTCACCGCCGGGGAACTCGGGGAGTTCACGCGACTGATCCGCGAGGTGGGCGCGAGCAGGGCGGATGCCTGCGCTTGCGAGCTGCCGGACCTGACGGCCATCCCTTTCGCGGCCGAACTGGAAGAGCGGTTCGCCAAGCTTTCGCGACTGCAGGCATCGCTGCGGGCGCTCGGCGATGCCGTGTACGACTGGGGCCTGGCCGTCGGCTGCGGCCGCGAGGGCCTGCAGGCGCTCGCGGCACGGTGCCACGCCGGAATGGAGTGGGTGGCCAAGAACGCCGGCACCTGGCTCGGCCACGTCCGGGACCAGGCTGATGATCCGCTGCTCGCCCGGGACTGGCTGTCCTTCCGTGCCCAGCTTTCCAGCGATCGGCAGGAAGCACTCCGTCTGCGCGGGGTGCTCACCGCCTACCGGGTCATGATTCCCGACATTATCGAGCCCTCCCTGGTCGAGGGGCTGCAGCAGGCCAAGGACCGGCTGTCCGAGCTCGGCAGGCTGGGCGTGTTCGCCGGTCCGGCCAAGCGGGCGCTTCAGGAGTGCGAGGTCGACGGCAGGCAGCCGAGGACCGTTGCGGATATCGATCTGTGCCTCCAGGCCGCAGCTCTGGAGAGCCTGCGCGAGCGGATACGGACCAGCTGGCGCAACCAGGTCGCGCGGGTGGGCGGTACCGAACTGGCTGCTGCCGTGCCCGAAGACGTGCTCGGGCCCTTGCTCGAGGACCTGGGCCGGGCGCTTGGCTGGCCGCGCGCGTGGGCGCAGTTGCGCGCCGACCTGGCCGCCGTCGGGGTCAGCAGTCCGCCGGCGGCTGACGCGGACACGCTCGGTCGCCTCGCGGATGTCTGCGTCCAGGCGTGCGACCAGATCGAAGTGCAAGAGCTCTCCCGCCGGTTCCGCAGCCTCGACGAGTGGCTCCGCGCCGGCGCTCGGTCGGCGCCCGCCTCCCCGTTGTGGAATCTGTTCGTGGATGCGCTCTCCCGCCAGGACCTGACGCAATGGCACCGGCTCCGGGAGGAGCTCAAGGACCTGCATGAGTTCGCCCCGCAGGCACGCTGGCTGCGTGAGCTGAGCTCGCGCCTGTCCGGCTGCGCCCCGATCTGGACCTCCCGTATCCTCGCCGACCCAGCGGCAGCCGGGGATCCCGCCGATTTTGACGCCGCCTGGCAGTGGCGGCAGCTGGACTCGTGGGTGCGCCAGGCTCTCGCGGGGCCGACCCCGGCGGAGCTCCAGGCCCGGCTCGAGGAGCTCTCCGGGGAGCGGCGGCGCGTCATCGCCGAGCTCGTCAGCGAGCGCGCCTGGCGCCGCCTGGCCGACAACCTCGCAGACCCGCAGCGGCAGGCTCTCAACAGCTACGTGCGCGCGGTGACCAGATTCGGGAGGACGGGCGGCAAGTTCGCCCAGCGCTGGCTGACGGAGATCCGGGCCGCGCTGAATGAGTCGAAAGACGCCATCCCGGTGTGGATCATGCCTACGGCGCGGGCGCTCACCAGTTTCCGCCCGGAGACCGTTCCGCCTTTCGACATCCTCGTCGTCGACGAGGCGTCCCAGATCGGGCTGGAGGCGCTGCCGCTGCTGGCACTGGCCAGGAAGACCATCGTGGTCGGCGACGACAAGCAGACCAGCCCGGAAAACGTCGGCCTCAACCGTCAGCAGGTGTTCGACCTGCTGGACGAGCATCTGGCGATGATCCCCAAGTACCGCACCCTGCTCGACCCGGATAACAGCCTGTACGACATCGCCTTCCAGAAGTTCCCCGGCGTCGTGATGCTCACCGAGCATTTCCGGTGCCTGCCTCAGATCATCGGCTTCTCTAATGCCCACGCCTACAACCACCGGATCATCCCCTTGCGGGACCTGCCGCCGCGACCGGGATGGGCCGCCCTGGGAGCGGTCAAGGTACTGGACGGATACCGGAACGGGACGGTCAACGAGCCAGAAGCCGACGCGGTGGTGGAGCTTGCCGCCGAATTCTGCGCCAATCCCGACTACGACGGCATGGACATCGGTGTCATCTCGCTGCTCGGGTCCGCCCAGTCCAAGCTCATCTGGGACAAGCTGTATGACCGGGTCGGCCCGGAGGTCATGGACCGCAGGCGGCTGCGCAGCGGCGAGCCGGCGAGCTTCCAGGGCGACGAGCGCGATGTGATCATCATCTCGACTGTGGTCGCGGTCGATCCGGCCATCCCGTCCGGCCGCGTTTCCGCCATGACGGGCAACTCCGCGATGCGGCGCATCAACGTGGCCGCGTCGCGGGCTCGCCAGCAGATGTGGATCGTCTACTCCGCCGATCCCGACAGATTCCCCGACGGTGACTTGCGCGGTGCTCTCATCCGTCACTGCCGGGACGCTGGCACGGCCGCGGCACCGCCCGCCGACCTGCTGGACGCGTGTGAGTCGCAATTCGAGCGCGACGTGCTGCAGAAGATCATGGCGGGCGGCTACCGCAAGGTATCCGTCCAGCACAGGGTCGGCCGCTACCGCATCGACATCGTCGTCGAAGGCCCGCACGCCCGCCTGGCGGTCGAATGCGACGGAGACCGCTGGCACGGCCCTGACGTCTGGCACAAGGACCGGGCCCGGCAGCAGGTCCTCGAGCGCGCGAGCTGGACCTTCGAGCGCATCCGCGGCTCCGCCTTCTACAGTGACCCGGACGCCGCCCTGATCCCTCTCTGGCAGCGGCTGGCAGGCCTGGGCATTCCGGCCGGCGACTGGTGGTCAACCCAGACTCCCCAGCCGGTCGCCCGCGAAGTCTCCGGCCAGGGCAGGCTTCCTGACCTGCGGCACGCTGCCGACGGGGTGGCCGCGGGCAGCGGATCAGACAGCGACAATCGTGACTGCGATGACGCACCCGGGGATGACGCACCCGGGGATCACGCACCCGGGATAGAGCGAGGGGTCACGGCGGGGACCGCTCCGGGTGGTAACCGGGCGGACCCGTCTCTGCTCCCCTACCAGGCCTGGACACCGCGCATGCTCCCGCACCCAGACACCACGCCGCTGCCCGCGGTCATTGCTGGGCTCCTGGAGATCGTGGCTGCGGAAGGGCCCATTCATGCCCAGCGCGCATATCGCGTCTACACGCTCGCGGCAGGAGGACGCCGGGTCGGCCCGGAGATGCGACGCGCCTTCCACGCGGCCACGCGGCACGCGCTGCGTGCAGGCGAGGTCCGACAACTCGACGACGAGATCGTCGCGCTAGACGAAAAGACGCTCTACGCTCCGGGCAAGCCGTCGGTCCTGGTTCGGGAGCTGGGTGCGCGCCAGCTCTCCGACGTCCCGCGCAGCGAGGTGGCCAAGCTGATCAGGTATCTCGGCCTGGAGGGTGCCGCCGATGACGTGATCAAGCGGGCCGTGCTGAACGCCTACGGGTTGGTGCGGCTCACCGTGAGAACAAGCCAGTACCTGGACGAGTGCCTGACCTATCAATCACGCCGCTCACCACAGGAACGCCCCGCGGCGGAGCGGCCCGCCGTCTGGGCTCAGCCGAAGCACCCGTTCACGTAGTCCCGTCGCTGGCCGCGCGGGCCGTGGTGGCGCGCCGTACCCGCGGATCCCGCTGAGTCCCAGCGCCTCGCCTCAAGCCGAGCCCGGCCGCAGGGAAGAAGCCAGTACGGCGCAGAGTTTACCGTCTCGCCACCTACTCGTTGCTTACATATGCCTTCGGTGTTCAGCTATAGGCCATCTCGATCACCTAGATATTGGGAATGGCCCTAGCAGTTGCCGTCGGCCGCTATAAGCGCAACCAGGTGGGCGCAAAACTTATCGATCGGGATAATCGGGCAGAATCCATGACCAGCCGAGGTAAATCCGAGTGACTGAGACCGCACCACTGATGACCGGTGCTGGCCGGTCGAATCTCGGGCCGGTCACTACGCTATATCACTCGTCGGCGGCTTTTGTCGCATACCCGGTCCTTCGTTGTCCCGTACCGCCTTTCGGGGCACAGCGGCACGGGCCTTCCCCGGCGGGGCCGAGGCCGTTCACCCTTGACATAGCCAGCATTCTGGGACGGGCGATCATCGCGATCTCCCGGCGACATCCGGAATGACCGACATGCCGGGGGGCAACGAGCGAGCGATCCTGGCTGAGGGCGGGCCGGACCTCGCAGCGGGCGGCTCCTCCCCGGCCGAGGGCGAGCAGGCGGCCGGAGCGCATGACGCTGCGCCGGGCCGGCCGAAGCTGGAGCCGCCACGCATGGCCGGCGAGGCGCCGCGGCCCGCGGCGGGAGTGCTCGCAGACCGTATCGCCGCGGCGCTGGTGCACCATGAGCCCGGCTGGCGACTGCCGCGGCACACTGCGCTCGCGCGCCGCTACAACGTGAGCACCGCGGAGATCGACGCGGCCATCGATGAGCTTGCCGCCCGCCATCTCATCCGCCGCCTGCCCGACGGGCAGCTATACCGGTCTAGCCCGGCTGAGTACCTGATCCCGCTCGAGGGCGTGCCCGGGCTGGCCTCGCACGTGGACCCGATGGGCGGGGAGCTCACCTGCCGGAGTCGGCAGGTGTCCTGGCGCCGGGTTCCCGAGGACATCGGCTGGGCGCTGCGGATCTCGGCGTCGGAGCCGGTCTGCGTGGTCAAGGGCCTGTGGACGGCAAGTGGCGAGCCGGCGGCGTTCTCCACGACGTACCTGACGGCCGACGTGGCCGGGCCGTTCACCGCCGCCTATGCCGGGCCGGGCGGGCAGGCGGTCGGCGCGGTGGACGGCCTGACCCTGGTGCCGCTGACGGCCCGGCCGGAGGAGCGGGGCGAGGAGCGCGTCGATCCCGTCCCGGTCGGCCGGCCCGCGGCGCTGCACGTCGAGATGCAGCCGCCGCCGCCATCGGTCGCCAGGAGCCTGCGCCTGTCCGCGGGCCAGCCGGCGGCCATGGTCACCGTACGGTTCGACGACCTGAAGGCGGTGCGGCCGATCGCGCTGACCGTCGCCGTAGTACGGGCCGACCTGTTCCGGATCGTCGTGGAGTCCGGCGAGGCCCCGCTCCCGGATGGCGGTGAGGGCAGTTTCTCCGGGGCCTGGACACACGCACTAGAAGGCTGGGAACCCTAGGGCACCGGCCCGCTCCCGCGGCCGCCATAGCAGAACAATTCCTCAGCGCTCCTGCTGATCGCGCGGGCTGGCGGCCGAGCGGGGCATGCCACGATCCGAAGTTATGCGAATGCTTTCCCTGATAGCCGAACGTGTGTTCTACTTGCGTAATGGGGGAGGGAATACGGCGTCCGGACTGGTGGACATATCCGGAGCAGTGCGAGAACGGGCACCCGTGGGGACCAGGACGGGTCATCGTCTCCTGGATGCCGTGCCAGTGCGCGCCGGCCCGCGAGGCGATGCGCCGGGGGAGCGGTCACCGGATGATTGCCTGCCAGGCCCCCGGGTGCAGGTCGGTCTGCTACGAGCCACGCCACGATCCGGCCACCGCCCGCGAGGGTCCCGGATATCCCGGCGCGCCCGGACGGCCAGGCGGGGGATCACGGTGCCGTTTAATTAATCAAGCCCCCATGTCGTCCAGGTGCTCACCGGCCCGTCGGGACGTATCGCGAGCAGCACCCGCTGCTCGGCGAGCAGCGCGGCGAGGTGCTCGGTGTCGCCGGGCACCGGCGCGCCGTGCTTTTCGCGGATGGCCCGGAAGTGGCCTAGCTCCCCGGCCACGTTCTCCCTGATCTCCACCTGTCCCGGCACCAGCACGCACCGGAACCCGTCGGGGTCGTCGATGGCCAGGCTCACGCGCGGATCGCGCCGGAAGATCGCGTACTTCGCCCGGGTGCGGGTCGTCGATACGTAGAACAGCTCGCCATCCCAGTGGAACCAGTTGGGCGTCAGGTGCGGGCGGCCGTCCTTGCGGATGCCCGCGACGATCACGTTGCGGGGTTCGGAGAGGAACGCGGCCAGCTTGTCATTCGACGGCATGCGGTAAAGCTACGGCAGCGCGGCACAGGCGCGAGCGCCACGCCCGTTCAGATGAGCCCGGCGATCCGGCCCGGCGCGTGCGCATGCCGCAGGCCGGGAATTGCCTTGTCGCCGGTCGGCCTACGCGTGCACCTGGGGACGCCGGTCGTGCCATGGTGCGGCCTGCTCGAGCTGGCTCGCCACCTGGACCAGCAGGTCCTCCCGCCCGTACGCCGCTACGAGCTGCACGCCGACGGGCAGGCCGTCAGGGGTCCAGTGCAAGGGCACGCTCACGGCCGGCTGGCCGGTCATGTTGAACTGCGCCGTATAGGGGATGAAGCTGACGATCCGCCTGCCCTCGCCCTGCGGTCCCTCCGCGGTGAACCACCCCAGCTCGGGCGGGGGCGCGCCCAGGGTCGGCGTCAGGAGCAGGTCGTGGCTGGTCCACCAGTGCGCCATCCGCCGCGCCCACATCCCGAACCACGCCCGGCTCTGCAGATACGCGACGGCGTCGAGTGCGGCCCCGGCCCGGCGGTAGCCCGCGTTGCGCGGCTCGATCTCGTCCTCGCCGATCGGGCGGCCGAGCAGCGCCTCGAACGCCCGGAACGTCGCCTCGGTGTCGGCGGCGATGATGGTGCCGAAGTGCCGGCCGAACGCCTCCTCGAACATGGCCCCGGGCGCGGACTCCTCCACGTGGTGGCCGAGCTTCTCCAGCAGCCGCGCGGTGCCGGCGACCGCGGCGCGGCACTGCGGATCATCGAGATAGCCGTCGGCGCCCGGCCGGTCGAGCACCCCCACCCGCAGCCGGCCCGGGTCGGCGCCGACCTCCTCGCGCAGGGGCCGCGGCAGCTGCGGAGCGTAGTACGGCTCACCCGGCTCCCGGGTGCTGATCGCGTCCAGGATGCCGGCCGCATCACGCACGGTGCGCGTCAGCACCCCGTCGATCGTTGCGCCGGCCCACGCCTCGCCAACCATCGGGCCCAGGCTGAGCCGCGCGCGGGTCGGCTTGAGCCCGACCAGACCGCATGCGCTGGACGGGATGCGGATGGACCCGCCGCCGTCGTTGCCGTGCGCCACCGCCACCATGCCGCTGGCCACCGCCGCCGCCGACCCGCCCGAGGAGCCGCCGGCGGAACGGCCGGGGTCCCAGGGATTGCGGGCGGGGGGGAAGCTCCGGGCCTCCGTGGTCACCGTGGTGCCCATCTCAGGTACGTTGGTGCGGCCGAGCAGGACGAAGCCAGCCGCCCGGAACGCCTCGGCGAGGTAGGACGTCACCGGCCAGGCCAGATCTCGCATAGGGCCGATGCCGAAGGCCGTCGCCTCACCCTCGACCGTGCAGCCCAGGTCCTTGAGCAGGATCGGCACCCCGCGGAAGGGCCCGTCGGGCAGATCGCCGGCCGCCTCGGCCCGTGCCTGGTCGAACCTCGTGCGGATCACGGCATCCAGCCGCGGGTTGACGGCCTCGATGCGGCCGATGGCCGCCTCCACCAGATCCGTGGCGCCGACGTCGCCACGACGAACAAGCTCGGCCTGCGCAGTAGCGTCCAGCCACGTCGTACCGGTCACATCCGCACGCTATCGGCTCGGATCCGCGTCGGCTACCGCCAGTTGCGCACGCCGTGAGATCGCTGCAGCGGGCTCGGACATCGGCCGACGGTCGGTCCACTCAGCCAGGCGGCGCCGTCGGGCTGCGCGGCCCGTCCGCGCGACGCCCGGCGGGCCGGGCCCGCCGCTACCTGACCGTCAGCGGACCCGCGGCCTTGAACGTGGTGACGACCGTGCTCACCGTCGGCTGCGCCGTGGCGCTCTCGTTGCACTTGCCGTTCTTGAGCTTCGGCAGGTCGCCCTGGAAGAGCACTACCGCCTTGCCACTGCCCGTCGCGCCGGCGAACTTGCCGGTGCTCTCGGCGGCAGAGACGGTGTAGGGAACGGTGGTCGCGAACTCGAACCGGCAGGTCGAGGTGGACAGCAGCTTCTGGGTGGTGGTCCCCATACCGCCGACGATCACGAAGTCGCCGACGGCGGTCTTGAAGGTATGGGTCCGCCCCTTCTTCGGCGAACTGCCCAGGGGGTAGCTCGCCGTGGTGTTCACCGGCCCGCGGAACGTCAGATGGAACACTGGATTACTCGTCATCGCCGCTGCGCCTTTGAGCGTGCCGCTGATTGTCTCGGTGCCAGACTTCGTGGCGGCCGCCGTCGTGGCGGCGGCCGGCTTCGTGGCGCCAGACTTCGTGGCGGCCGGCTTCGTGGCGGCCGCCTTCGTGGCGGCGGCCGGCTTCGTGGCGCCAGACTTCGTGGCGCCAGACTTCGTGGTGGCCGCCTTCGTGGCGCCCGTGCCGCTAGCGTTGCCGCCACATCCTGCCGCCAGCAGGCCGATGCCCGCCGCCAGCGTCGCAGCCGCCAGAACCGTCCTAGTCACGTGCGTTTCCCCCCGATGACCCGCGCCAGGCGCGGATTGATCCGCCCCGCGGTCCGCGGAGCGCGCCGACTTGATCTCGGTGCCGCCCCCGCGGCCCGAGCCGACTGAGGGCAACCTGAGGCTGCCCCGTCGTGTGTCGCTGGATTGTGCCCGCTCGCGCCCGGAACGAACCAGAGACCAGCCGGGCGGTTCAAATGCCGGGCTACGTTCGAGGTCGTATGTCGCCTTCGAGGCCCGAACGCGCCCCTCCGAAGTCGGCGGGGCCGTGCTAGCCCAGGGGGGCCCGGATGAAACCTGGTCAGGAGCGGTCGTGGGAACAGTCGCTGGTGACCACAAAGCCCGCCAGGCGGACCGGACGGGCGGAATCTTGTGAGATTTTGCCCGCTTCCTTCCAGTAACGCGCGTCGCCGTGCCCAGGCAGGAATTCCCGGTCATCGATTTAGGGCGCCCTGCAGGCGAGCGGGAAGCACGGCTGGCGGAGCAGGCTCCGCGAGCCGTGTTAGCTGGCGGGCCGCGCGGCGGCGTCGGCGGCCGCGCGGGTCAGCGAGGCAGCCGGGAGCCAGCCGTCGTGCCGGTACAGGATCTGCCCGCTCGCTGAGGTCACCTCGATCCAGGGCAGGTCCTGGACCCCGTGCCCGTCGGCGAGGCGGCCGCTGGTATCGGCGACGACGGGATAGCCGAGCGCTCCGCCCCCGGCCCGGGCCAGCAGCTCTGGCAGCGCACCAGGGCTGGTCTCGGTCTGGACCTCGTCGACCGCGACGACGGTCGGCCAGCCGCGGCGAAGCGCCTCATGCTGGTATACCGCGAGCGCCTGCAGTTCGCGGGGGAGGTCGGACACCTGGCTGACCCAGCTGGCGAGGAAGACCACGACGTGCGGGTGCCCGCGGCCGAGCAGGACCTGGCCGGCGCTGCGGTCCCCGCCGATCACCGCCAGGCTGGTCGCCGTGCCCGGCCCGATGCTCGGGGCGGCGGTCATCGACACCCCGCCGTGCGGCACGGGGTGGCCGGGCAGCAAGGGCGACAGGCCGCCGGCCATCAGCTCGGCCTGCTGGGCCACGCCCGCGTACGCCATCTGGGTCAGGTAGAGCGTCCGCTCTCTGCCGCTCGCGTCGATCAGGTAGACGGCCGGCTCATGGTCGATGTTGCCGTGCGAGGCGGCCACGTACACGTGGTAGGCGCGCCACACCGCGGCGAGCTGGCTCGGGCTGCCGGTCAGGAAGTGCCAGGAACGCATCATCTGATGGGCCGCCGAGTACGCCCGCACGTCAGCCACGCGGATGGCGTCCGGGTTGGCGTCGATGCCCAGCAGCTGGACGTGCCGGGCGGCGGCCGCCCCGAGCATGGTCACCGCCTGGGTCATGCTCCACGTGGTCAGCGGGCACACGGTGGTGCACCGGCTGTCCACGAACGCCATGACCACGGCCTTGCCGCGGAACTGGCGCAGCGAGACTCGGGCGCCGAACTGATCGGTCAGCGTGAAACCCGGCGCCACGGTGCCGGGCAGGCTGGTGCCCGGGTCCACGTTCGGATTCGAGGCCGCCTGGCTGAGCTGCGCTTGGCCCGCCGCTTGCGAGGCCGGCCCGGAACCGGACAGGGACATGATCACGGCGACGAGGATCGCCGCGACCGCAACGGGCGCGCCGAGGACGAGCGCGACGACGGCAGGGCGTGCTGGCACAGTCGTCAGGCTACTACGGCGCGTCGTAACTACGGAGGCTGGCCAGCGCGGCGCAGAGTTCCGGCCACGGGAAGACCGCCGCGTCCGGGTCGCCAGCGCCCGGCAGGCAGGCGGGATCGAGGATGACCCGCACGCCCCAGTCGCGCAGCCTGGCCACGCTGGCCAGGAACAACGGATGGCGCGCGAGCGCGACGTTCGGCCAGGGCGCGGCCATGATCGGCAGGCCGAGGCCGACCGCCTCGTTCACGAGGCCGAGCGCGAGGGTGTCACTGATGCCGGCCGCCAGCTTGTTGATCGTGTTGAAGGTGGCCGGAGCGATCGCAAACGCGTCGGCCGGCGGCAGCACATCCGGCTCGTCGGGATGCTTGTAGTGGACCCGCACGGGATGTCCGGTCAGCTCGGCCATGCGGTCAGCGTCCAGGAACGTGGCGCCCGCCGGAGTGGTGATCACGCATACATCCCAGCCCTCGCGCTGGGCGAACCCGGCGAAGGAGGGCAGCTGCCTGGCCGGGCCCGCGCCGCATGCGATCAGGTACAGCACCGGTCTGTTGTCGGCTATCGCCATGGGACTGCCTTCCCGCGCCGTCCGGCCCCGGGCACGCGCAGATATTTCGCAAGCACGAAATGTATAGCATCGTCGGCATTGGGGATGAGCCCAGGCTGGCCGGGGAGAGCCTGGCCGGGGAGCACGGAGACGGGGTCGTGGGGGCTGGCGATTGTGCGGGCGTATCCGACGCGCCCGCCAGTACCACGAGACGCGCCTCACCAGGCGGGAGTCCAGACCATGGTCCGCTTAACGCTGGCGTCCTCGAGCTCGGCGATCACCGGGATGTCGCGAGCCTCGAGAACCCGGAACCGGTCACGGGGCAGGAAGGCGCGCCCGATGTCGCCGACGAGAACCGACGCGCCCCGGGCCCTGGCCCGCTCGGTGAACCGGAGCACCCGCTCGGCGAGCGGCCTGGAGTACCAGACATCACCGGCCAGCACCACCTGGGCGCCTTCTCCGTCGCCGTCCAGGACGTCGCCGATGACGGTCGGCACCGGCACGCCGTTGGCCCGGGCGTTGAGCCCGATGGCCGCGACGGCCAGGCCATCGATCTCGCTGGCCAGCACCGCGGCGGCGCCAGCCATCACCGCCGCGATCGCGACCAGGCCGGAGCCGGACCCGAGGTCCAGGACCCTGCGGCCCGCCACGAGATCGGCATGATCGAGGACGTAGCGCGCCAGGGCCTGCCCGCCGGGCCACGCGAAGGCCCAGAACGGCGGCGGCTGGCCCGCCCCCAGCTCGTCTTCCGTCCGCTGCCATAGGCCGAGCACGTCGCTGGCCAGATGCAGCCGGATCTCCGCGACCTGCGGCACGACGGCGAGCTGGCAGGTCTCCCGCACGAAGCGCGCCGGCGTCAGCGGCTGGGCTGGCACCGCGGCCTCCCCGGCGTGCTCTCGGCCCGGCCTCGGATCCGGCCGGGTGCGCGTCGGCTTACCTTTCGTTTACGCCAGCGGTGGGTTATTGCCCGGCGTGTCGGGTATCGACGCTCGTGACACTGAGTAAGCGCGATGAGACTGCTGGTGACGCTGAGTGCCGGGTGAGCAGTGGTGCCGAGGGACGGGGAGCACGGGGTGTTGAGTGGGGGGCAGCTCAGCAGGCAGGTAGTGGCCACAGGGGCCAGGTTCGGCACCGGGGTAGCCCACCAGCCCCGGGCGCGCGTGATCACGATCGGGGCGGCGATCGTCGCGCTGATCGCGGGGCTCGGCACGTACGTGCTGAAGGGCGGCGGGGGCACGCCGGCCAACGCGCCGATCAGCCCGGGCGTGACCCTGCCCGGCCCGTTCCGGGTGGTATCCATGACGCCGACGCCGGGTGCGCGGCGGGCAGACGGCAGTGATCCGGTCCAGGTGACCTTCTCCGCCCCCGTGGCGGCGGGGTCCCCGCGGCCCAGCGTGGCTCCGGGCGTCCCGGGCAGCTGGCAGGCGGCCGGTGACACGCTGATGTTCACCCCTACGGTGCCGTTCAGCCCGTCGACCCGGGTTACGGTCTCGGTACCCGGGGGGCAGGCGGGCGTCCGCTCGGCTAGGGGAAGCCTGCTGGCCAAGCCCATGACAGCGCAGTTCACCACGGAGCCATTCTCCAGCCTCGCGCTGGCCGACCTGCTGGGCCAGCTCGGCTACCTGCCGGGGTCGTGGCAGCAGCAGAACCTGGGCATGCAGATCGCCAGCAAGTTTGCCTCGACCGAGGCGGGCCTCGCGGGCGAGCTACAGCTCGCCTATGACCCGCCGCCCGGCAGCATGGACTGGGGCCAGGGATACCCGGCCTCGCTGGCCGGCCTCTGGCAGCCCGGAACGTTCAACGTGATCCTCAGGGGCGCGGTGATGGCCTTTCAGTCCGAGCACAAGATGACGATCAACGGCAACGTCGACGGCGCCCTGTGGAACGCGCTGTTCAAGGCGAGGAGCGCGGGCCAGAACAACGTCAACGGCTACACCTATGCCGTCGTGAGCAAGGGCACCCCGGAGACGCTCACGATCTGGCATGACGGGGCGGTCGTGCAGCACAGCCTCGCGAACACCGGCATACCGAGCGAGCCCACCGTGAACGGGACCTTCCCGGTCTACGAGAGATTCCTCAACACGATCATGTCGGGCACCAACCCGAACGGCAGCCACTACTCCGACCCCGTCCAGTACGTGTCCTACTTCAACGGCGGTGACGCCGTGCACTACTTCCCGCGCGGCGGCTATGGCTACCAGCAGAGCCTGGGCTGCGTCGAGCTGCGGTACAGCGACGCCCAGAAGGCCTATCCGTACCTCACCTACGGCAGCCTGGTCACGGTCACCGGCTGACCGTCTCCGGCTTACTGGCACCCCCCCGGCGAAGCCGGGCCAGTCGCGACGGCCGGCCTTGGCCGGCCCGAGCGGATGGCACGCGGGGGGTCCTGGGGGGTCGTCCCCCCCGGGCAAACACAGCACAGCAATGCCGCCGCCCATCGCGGCGGCATTTCGTTTACCTCCCTATGACCACCTCTGGTGACTTTTGTCACGGGTGTCTTTCACCTCCCCGTAAGCACCCGCCGCAGATACGGATCACCTGGTATACATCGGGTCAGGTGGCGTCGGCCCGTGAGGCTACCGGGCAGCAAGGCTGGGGGTCGAAGGTTGTCCCGAATGACGCTTCTCCGCAGCGGGCGGACCGTGGCGCTTGCGGCGGTGATAGCCGCGCTCCTGGTCGGCGGGACGTGGTTCGCCCTGACCAGGGCGTCAGCACAGCCGCGCACCGGCAAGGATGCGGCAGCGCATCCCGCCGCGCAGCACCCGGCGGGGAGCCGCAGGCCCGTGACCTTAATGTCGGTCACGCCGGCCGCGCACGCCCGCCAGGTCGACGGCGCCGCCGCGATCCGATTCGTCTTCTCCCAGCCGCTCGCGCCCGACTCGCCGCTGCCGACCCTGTCCCCGTCGATCGCGGGCACCTGGCGGGCCAGCGGCAACAGCATCGAGTTCGTCCCGCGCCTGGGATTCCCCCAGCTGACACACGTCAAGCTGGTGATCCCGGGCGGGCCCTCGGGCGTCCGGTCGGCCGACGGCGGGCTACTCGCCGCGCGGGTGGTCGACGGGTTCTGGACCGGCACCTATAGCACCCTCAGGGTCGAGCAGCTGCTCGCGCAGCTCGGCTATCTGCCGCTGAGCTGGCAGCCCGTTCCCGGGGACCCCCCGGTCCCGACGGCCGATGCCAATGCCCAGCTCAGCGCCGCCTATAGCCCCCCGCTGGGGTCATTCACCTGGCAGCCGGGATATCCGCTGGAGCTGCGGAATTTCTGGCGCGCGGGGCAGCCCAGCCTGATCCTTGGCGGCGCGGTCATGGCCTTCGAGTCCGATCGGGGCCTGAACATGGACGGGACGGTCGGTCCCGCGGTCTGGCAGGCGCTGCTCAAGGCGGTGGCCAAGGGCGAGAACAACCCGAATGGCTATACCTACGCGCTGGCCAGCAAGGCAAGCCCGGAGACGCTGAAGATCTGGCATGACGGCCGCCTGGTGCTCAAGACCCTGGCCAACACCGGGATCCCGGCGCGGCCCACCGTCGACGGAACCTTTCCCGTGTACCTGCGCTACCGCTTCCAGATCATGAAGGGAACCAACCCGGACGGCAGCAAGTACGCGGATCCGGTCTCGTTCGTGTCGTACTTCAACGGCGGGGATGCCGTGCACTACTACCCGCGCGCCACCTTCGGCTGGCCGCAGAGCCTGGGCTGCGTCGAGCTGCCCTACACGCAGGCCCAGCAGGCCTGGCCGTTCCTCACCTACGGAAGCCTGGTCTCGGTCGTCGGGTAACGGCTGCGCGTAACGGCGACCACGACCGACGCAGGCCAGCGGGCCGGCACCGCGCAGCCGATCCTCGCGCCCGCCCGTTGCGGGCATCGATAGCATCGGGACACGGGTAACCGCCCACCGATGCGCGTCACTGCATGCCAGCAACAGCATGCCAACGACAGGAGTCAGCCGTGCCAGCCGACAAGCTTCAGATCACCCTCGCCGGCCGCGAGCGCGTGGTGGAGGCGGGCACGACGGCAGGCCAGGCGCTCTCACAAGAGATCCGTAACGGAGCGTCGCCGGCCCACGCCGTGATCGCGGCCCGGGTCAACGGCGAGCTGCGCGACCTGGCGTGCCCGCTGGCCGACAGCGACGCGGTGGAGCCCGTGAGCATCGGCAGCGCCGACGGGCTGGCGATCATGCGGCACTCCTCCGCGCACGTGCTGGCCCAGGCGGTCCAGGACCTGTTCCCCGGGGCCAGGCTGGGGATCGGGCCCCCCATCGAGAACGGCTTCTACTACGACTTCGACGTGCCGTCAGCGTTCGGGCCCGAAGATCTGAAAGCCATCGAGCAGAAGATGCGCCAGCTGGTGAGGCAGGGGCAGCGGTTCTCGCGCCGGGTCGTCACCGACGCCGAGGCGCGGGCGGAGCTGGCCGGCGAGCCCTACAAGCTCGAGCTGGTCGATCTCAAGGGCGGCATCGCGGGGAACGCCGGGATCTCGCCCACCGAGGTGAGCACCGAGGAGCAGGTGGAGGTGGGCGTCGGCGAGCTGACCATCTACGACAACCTCGACCCGGCTACCGGGGAGCTGCGGTGGAAGGACCTGTGCCGCGGGCCGCACCTGCCGACCACCAGGCAGATCCCCGCCTTCAAGCTGATGCGCAGCGGCGGGGCGTACTGGCGCGGGAGTGAGAAGAACCCGCAGCTGCAGCGGATCTACGGCACTGCCTGGCCGTCGCGCGAGGCGCAGGACGAGTACCTCACGCTGCTGGCCGAGGCCGAGCGGCGCGATCACCGGCGGCTCGGCGCGGAGCTCGACCTGTTCTCGTTCCCGACCGAGATCGGCAGCGGGCTCCCGGTGTTCCACCCCAAGGGCGGGGTGATCAGGAAGGTCATGGAGGACTACTCGCGGCTGCGGCACGCCGACGCCGGCTACGAGTTCGTCAACACGCCCCACATCACCAAGTCCACGCTGTTCGAGACCTCCGGCCACCTCCAGTGGTACGCCGAGGGCATGTACCCGCCGATGGAGCTGGAGGGCGCGAAGTACTACCCGAAGCCCATGAACTGCCCCATGCACATCCTGATCTTCAAGGCGCGGGGCAGGTCCTACCGCGAGCTGCCGCTGCGGCTGTTCGAGTTCGGCACCGTGTACCGGTTCGAGAAGTCCGGCGTCGTGCACGGCCTGACCCGGGCCCGCGGCTTCACCCAGGACGACGCGCACATCTTCTGCACCGAGGATCAGCTGGCGGGCGAGCTGGCGTCGCTGCTCGACTTCGTCGTGGGCCTGCTGCGCGACTTCGGGCTGACCGAGTTCGAGGCCGAGCTGTCCACCCGGCCGGACAAGTTCGTCGGCGAGCCGGAGGACTGGGACCGGGCGGAGGCGGCGCTGAAGCACGCGCTGGACGCCTCCGGGCTGCCCTACGTGATCGCCGAGGGCGAGGGCGCGTTCTACGCGCCCAAGATCGACGTGCACGTCCGGGACGCGATCGGGCGCCGCTGGCAGCTGTCCACCCTGCAGGTGGACTTCCAGCTGCCCGGCCGGTTCGCGATGGAGTACCAGGCCGCCGACGGCACCCGGCAGCGCCCGTACATGATCCACCGGGCGCTGTTCGGGTCGATCGAGCGGTTCTTCGGGATCCTCGTCGAGCACTACGCCGGCGCGTTCCCGCCGTGGCTGGCGCCGGTCCAGGTGGTCGGGATCCCGATCGCCGACGCGCACGCGCCGTACCTGGAGGAGGTCGCCGCCCGGCTGCGCTCTCACGGCATCAGGGCCGAGGTCGACGCCGGCGACGACCGGATGCAGAAGAAGATCAGGCACGCGCAGCAGCAGAAGGTGCCGTACATGCTGCTGGCCGGGGACGAGGACATCGCCGCGGGCGCGGTCTCGTTCCGTTACCGCAGCGGAGAGCAGAAGAACGGGGTCCCGGTCGCCGACGCCGTCGCCGAGATCGTCACCGCCGTCGCCGAGCGCCGCCAGGTCTGATGGCTCAGCAGGATCAGGACGCCTCCCGGGACGCCCCGCAGGACGGAGCCGGGATCCCGGACGGGTTCCAGCGGCTGTGGATGCCGCACCGGATGGCCTACATCAAGGGCGAGGGCAAGCCGACCGATAACGCCGGCAGCGACGGCTGCCCGTTCTGCCGGATTCCCAGGCTGACCGACGCCGAGGGGCTGATCGTGGCCCGCGGCACCCTGGTTTACACGGTACTCAACCTGTACCCGTACAACGCCGGCCACCTGATGGTCTGCCCGTACCGGCACGTCGCCGACTACACCGAGCTTGACGAGCCGGAGACCGCGGAGCTCGGCAGCCACACCAAGCTCGCCATGACCGCGCTGCGGTCCGCGTCGGGCGCCCAGGGCTTCAACATCGGCATGAACATGGGGGCGGTCGCCGGCGCGGGGATCGCCGTGCACCTGCACCAGCATGTCGTGCCGCGCTGGGGTGGGGACACCAACTTCATGCCTGTCGTCGGGCGGACGCGGGTGCTGCCGCAGCTACTGGCGGACACCCGCACCCTCATCGCCGAGGCGTGGCCCGGTCACTGAGGGCCCGCGGCCGCGGCCGGGTCGGCTCCGAGCGCGCTGAGAATCGACTCCACCTCAGGCCGCGCCCGGTCAGCCTGGCTTGGCGGCGCTCGCCACCTTGTCGGCCAGGTGCGACGGCAGCGGCTCATAGCGCAGGTAGGACCGGGTAAAGGAGCCGGTGCCTTGCGACATGGACCTCAGGTCGATCGCGTAGCGGGTGATCTCGAGTTCCGGTATCTCCGCCTTGACCAGCGTCCGGGCGCCGGGGACGGGCTCGGTGCCGAGTACCCGGCCGCGGCGTGACGACAGGTCGGACATCACCGCGCCCACGTAGCCGTCGGGGACGAGCACGGACATCTCGTCGACCGGCTCGAGCAGCAGCACCCCGTCCACCGAGTGCGCCTTGCCGTCGAACAGCGTGACCCGGACGTCGACCATCGGGTAGCCGGCCAGCACGCCCTGCTCCATCTGGGCGCGAACCCCCTTCTCCACCGACGGGATGAACTGCCGCGGCACCACGCCGCCGACGATCTTGTCGACGAACTCGAAGCCCGAGCCCGACGGCAGCGGCTCGACCTCGACATGGCAGATCGCGTACTCGCCGTGCCCGCCGGTCTGCTTGACGTTCCGGCCCAGGCCCTGGGCCTTGCCCGCGACCGTCTCCCGCAGCGGAACCCGCAGCTCCGCGGTCTCCACGGCGACGCCGTAGCGGCTGGACAGGCGGTCAAGCAGCAGGTCGACGTGGGCCTCGCCCATGCACCAGAGCACCAGCTGGCGGGTCTCGGAGTTGTTCTCCAGTCGCAGCGTCGGGTCCTCGGCCACCAGCCTGCCCAGCGCCTGCGACATCTTGTCCTCGTCCGCCTTGGACTTCGCGGTGATGGCCACGGGCAGCAGCGGCTCCGGGTTGGTCCACGCCTCCATCAGCAGCGGGCGTTCCTTGTCCGACAGCGTGTCCCCTGTCTCCGCGCTGGCCAGCTTCGCCACCGCGCAGATATCCCCGGCGGCGCACTGCGCGATCGTGCGCTGCTGCTTGCCGAGCGGCGAGGTGAGCGCGCCCACCCGCTCGTCCTGGTCGTGGTCGGCATGGCCGCGGTCCGCCCGGCCGTGCCCCGAGACGTGGACCACGGCGTCCGGCCGCAGCGTGCCGGAGAAGACCCGCACCAAGCTGATCCGGCCCACGTACGGGTCAGAGGTGGTTTTCACGACCTCGGCGAGCAGCGGCCCGCTCGGGTCACACGACAGGCCGCTGACCGGCTTCCCGTCGGGCGAGGTCACGGCGGGCAGCGGATGCTCCCGAGGAGCCGGGAACGCCTGCGTCATCACCTCGAGCAGTTCCTCCATGCCGATGCCGTGCGGGGTCGCGGCGGGCAGGACCGGGTAGAAGCTGCCGCGCGCGACGGCCTTCTCCAGGTCCTCGATCAGCACCTTGGCGTCGATTTCCTCGCCGGACAGGTACCGGTCCATGAGGCTCTCATCCTCGCTCTCCTGGATGATCGCCTCGATCAGCGCGCTGCGGGACTCCTCCATCCGGTCGGCGTCCGCCGTCTCCGGGTTGCGTTCGGTGCGGGAGCCGCCCGAGTAGTCATAGAGGCGCTCGGAGAGCAGCCCGATCAGCCCGCGGATGGCGCCCTGGCCGTCGGCGACCGGCAGGTACAGCGGGGCCACGGAGTCGCCGAAGGCGTCGCGGCACGCGGCGAGCGCCTCGCCGAAGTCCCCGCGCTGGTGGTCGATCTTGGTGATGACGACGGCGCGCGGCGTGCCGACGGCGGCGCACTCCTCCCAGAGCATCCGGGTCAGGCCGTCCACGCCCTCGGCGGCCGAGACGGTGAACAGCGCCGCGTCGGCGGCTCGCAGGCCGGCCCGCAGGTCGCCGGTGAAGTCGGCGTAGCCCGGGGTGTCGAGCAGGTTGACCTTGATCCCGTTATGCATTACCGGCGCGAGGGTCAGGTTGACCGAGCGCTGCTGCCTGACCTCGACCTCGTCGAAGTCGCTCACGGTCGTCCCGTCCTCCACCCGACCGGGGCGCTGGATCGTTCCCGTGGCGACCAGCAGGGCTTCAACCAGGGTGGTCTTTCCCGCGCCCGAGTGGCCGACGAGCACGACGTTCCGCACGCTATCGGGCTGGCCGGCCGCGGGTGCCCGGCCCGCGCCTGGAGATGTGCCCGTCTTCTCCGCCATCCGATCGCCTCCTGTTAGCTTCGTTCGGCTGCTGCACGACCAGCCTTTACCTGCCGGTTCCGGATCACAAGCCCCCCGGCCGCAATCACCGCTACTGCCATGATGCCCGCTGACAATATCGGCGCCGGCCGCGGCGCGCCCGCCGGACCGGCACCGGGAGCGGGCGCGGGGGGCTCGCCAGTAAGATCAGACGGCCATGCTCAACGTGCTGCGCCCCGCTATCGACCGGCTGCTCGCGCCGATCACCGGTGCCCTCGCCCGCACCCCGGTCACCCCGAACGCGCTCACGATCATCGGGACCGCGGGGATGTCGGCCGGGGCCCTCACGCTGTTCCCGACCGGCCACCTGTTCGCCGGGACTATGGTCTGCTGGTTTTTCGTTATGGCCGACATGCTCGACGGGGCGCTGGCCAGGGTCAAGGGCAGCACCGGCAGCTTCGGGGCGTTCCTGGACTCCACCCTTGACCGGATCGCCGACGCGTCGGTCTTCAGCGGCCTGGCCGCCTGGTTCGTGCTCGGCGGGCACAGCAGGCTGATGGCCGGGGTGGCGCTGTTCTGCCTGGTGTCAGGAGCACTGGTGTCCTACGCCAAGGCCCGCGCGGAGGGCCTGGGACTGCGCGCCGACGTGGGCCTGGCCGAGCGAACGGAGCGGCTCCTCATCGCGCTTGTGGCCGCCGGACTGGACGGACTCGGCGTACCCTATGTCCTTCCTGCGGGGCTATGGGTGCTGGCGGCGGCGAGCGCTTTCACGTTCGGGCAGCGGGTTGCCGCCGCGTACCGGTCCAGCCGCGGCAGCCGCGCCCCGACAGAGGGGACAGCCAGGGGAGGTAGCTAATGCCCGGATTGGGGGACCGGCTGACCGAGGCGGGCTACGCCCTCGGCTGGTCTGTGGTCTGCCGGCTGCCCGAGTCCTGGGCGCGGTGGGCGTTCCGGTTCACAGCCGACATCGCGTGGCGGCGCCAGGGACCCCAGGTCCAGGTCCTGGAGGCCAACCTGCGCCGCGTGCTCGGCCCCGACGCCACCGGCGCCGAGCTGCGGGCCCTGTCCAGGGAGTCGATGCGCTCCTATGCGCGGTACTGGCTGGAGTTGTTCCGGCTGCCGGTGACCCCGCTGGAGCGGCTGACCGCGCAGACCGTAGCCTCGGGGCACGTCCAGGACGCGCTCGACTGCCTGGCGCGCGGCCGCGGGGTGATCTTCGCGCTGTCGCACTCCGGCAACTGGGACCAGGCCGGGGCTTGGATCATCGCAGAGGGGGCAGGTTCCTTTACGACGGTGATGGAGCGGCTGAAGCCCGAGTCGCTCTACGAGCGGTTCGTCGCGTTCCGCGAGGGACTCGGCTTTGAGGTGCTGCCCGCCAGCGGGGGAGCGAACAGGTTCGGGGTACTGGCGCAGCGGCTGCGCGCGGGCAAGCTCGTCTGCCTCGTCTCCGACCGGGACGTCACCGGCGCGGGCATCGAGGTGGAGTACTTCGGCGAGAAGGCGCGGATGATGGGGGGCTCGGCGGCGCTGGCGATGCAGACCGGTGCGGCACTATATCCCGCGTTGTTGTGGTATGAGGGTGACTGCTGGGCGATCCACGTCAGCGAGGAGATCCCGGTGCCAGCGGAAGGGGACAGGAAGCAGAAGGTGGCGGCGATGACCCAGGAACTCGCGCGCTGCTTCGAGGCCAGCATCAGGAGGCACCCTGCCGACTGGCACATGCTGCAGCGAGTGTTCGTCGCCGACCTTGACCCGGCGCGGCTGGCCAGGTCCGAGGCCGCTGTCGCGGCGGCAGATGCGGCTCAGGACGCGGACGGGTCACAGGCTGTGGACGGGACCGGCGCCGCGGGCGGGTCCGAAGTGGCGGGAAGGTCCGGGAGGGCGGGGCCATGAGAGTAGGCCTCGTCTGCCCGTACACCTGGGATGTGCCGGGCGGTGTGCAGGAGCACATCAGGGGCCTCGCCGAGGCACTGATCGACCTTGGGCACCAGGTCTCGGTGATCTCGCCCGCGGACGACGATACGCCGTTGCCCGACTACGTGGTCCCGGCCGGCCGGGCGGTGCCGGTTCCCTACAACGGGTCGGTCGCCCGGCTCGCGTTCGGTTTCCTCTCCGCGAGCCGGGTCCGCCGGTGGCTCAAGGAAGGCGGTTTCGACGTCCTGCACGTGCACGAGCCGGCCGCGCCGAGCCTGTCGCTGCTCGCCTGCTGGGTGGCCGACGGGCCGATCGTCGCTACGGTGCACACCGCGATGCCGCGCTCGCGCGCGATGCACGCCGCCGAGCCGATCCTGCAGTCGGCGCTGGAGAAGATCAGCGGCCGGATCGCCGTATCCGAGGCGGCGCGCACGACCCTGGTCGAGCACTTCGGCGGTGACGCGGTCCTGATTCCGAACGGCGTCCCGGTAAAGAAGTTCGAGAAAGCCGACCCGCTGCCGGGCTGGCCGGGAGCCGGCGGCGCGCTCGGCTTCCTCGGCCGGATCGACGAGCCGCGCAAGGGGCTCACGGTGATGCTGAGCGCCTTCGAGATCCTCGGCCAGCAGCGCCCGGGCGCGCGGCTGCTGATCGCAGGCCCGGGAGACGCGGAGGAGGCGCTGGCCAGGCTCCCGGCCTCGCTCCGGCCCCGGGTGACGATGCTCGGCCAGGTGAGCGAGGAAGACAAGATCCGCGTGTATCACTCGGTGGACGTGTTCTGCGCGCCCAACACCGGCGGCGAGAGCTTCGGCTACGTCCTGGCCGAGGCGATGGCGGCCGGCGCTCCGATCGTCGCGAGCGATCTGGACGCGTTCCGCCGGGTGCTGCGCGGCGGGCGCGCTGGCGAGCTGTTCGAGACCGGCCGCCCGGCCGACCTGGCCGCGGCGGCCGGGCGGCTGCTCGATCACCCCGAGCTGCGGGCTGACCTGTCGGCGGCCGCGTCGGCGGCGGTGCGCGACTACGACTGGCCGGTGGTGGCCCGGGACGTCGTGCGGGTCTACGAGGCCGTGGTGCCCGGAGCCGGTCACGTGGCCGTGGCCCCGTGATGAGCGGCGGCGTGGTCAGCGGGCCCGTCGCATGCAGGCCGCGTTCCCGCCGATTTCATGATCTCGGGCTAAAATCTAGGCATATGAGGCGGCTCGTCTCATGATTGAGGACCCAAACCCATGTATTTTCCGCGTTTGGGTCCAAGATCCTCGGAATCGGCCCCAGGCGCCACGCAACGGTCGCGGAAACGTGGGCCGGATCCTTGTGGGCGGGCCCGTGGTTAGCGGCGCCACCAGGAGGTGCCGGCAATGATCACAACCATCGTGGTCGTGGCCGCGATCGCGATCGTAGGCGTGTACGTGTCGTGGCGCGCGGGCCGGCTGGACCGGCTGCACGCCAGGCTCGAGGCGGCCCGGGCGGCCCTGGACGCCGCCCTGGTGCGGCGCAGTTCGGTCGCGCTCGAGCTGGCCTCGTCCGGCCTGCTCGACCCGGCCACCAGCCTGCTGCTGGCCGGAGCGGCGCATGACGCGAGGTCGGCCCATGATGGCCAGGAACTGCCGCAGAGCGACCTGACCCGCGCCCTGCGCGCGGTCTTCGGCCAGCCCGGCTTCCGTTCCTCGCTGAACGGCCGGGAAGGCGCAGAAGAGCTGCTCACCGAGCTCGAGGGCGCGGCGCACCAGGTCTTCCTCGCCCGCAAGTTCTACAACGACGCGGTCGCAACCACCAGGGCCGCGCGACGCCGCCCGCTGGCCCGGGTGCTGCGGCTCGCCGGGGGTGCCCCGCTGCCGGACTTCTTCGAGATCGAGGACTCCCTGGTGAGTACGGGTACGGGCGAGGCCAGTCAGGGCGCTGACATCCCGCACCTGACCGGCTGAATGTGTCGGCCTGTATGTCGTTACTGCACGAAGATGTCCACTGACGGGCGCAGCCCGGCGCAGACTCGGAGCACCTGGTGGATCGGGTGGGCCTCGAAATCCTGGAACGGCGTCGTGTCGACCGGCTCCTCCGCGTCGATGGCCGGGAACGCCTGCTGGGTGAGCAGGTAGTCGAACCGGGGAGCCCACTTGCGCGAGCCCAGCCGGGCCGTGATCGAGCAGTTGTCGACCATGTACGCCACCCCGCGAGCATGCATGTACGGATTCAGCGAGTCCACGGCTTCGATGACCGACTCGTTCGCGATCTCGGAGTACGGGTGGCCGTGCCCGATGAGGACGTCGACCTGGGCCATCATCACGCCGCAGAACACCCCCGCGGTGAAGGGGTCGAGCGGGATGTCCTCCTCGATCCGGTCGGCCCGCACCTTCTGCCCGACCAGCCACATCTGCGACTGATCGATCTTGCCCATGGGCCGGCGCGCCAGCCGCTCGCCGGCCAGCACGACGCTGCGGATCTCGTTGCCCGAGCGCACCTCGTCGTAGATCTCCTCGATCAGCTCGAGGCCGACGGGGTAGGCGACGGAGTAGGCCTCGGCGAAGATGCGCCGGCCCTCGGGGTCCAGCCGCTGGTAGACCCCGTCGAGGCCGCGGCGGGAGATGGTCTTCGAGATCGGCCCGGTGACCGACTCCGCGGAATGCCGGAACGCGTCCTCGTCGGTCATGCCCAGGTCGCGGTAGCGGCGGTAGAGGCTTTCCACGATGCCGTGCACGGCGCCCAGCAGGATCGCCCGCTCGCCGGAGATGTCCGACAGGTACTCCGACAGCAGCGTCGTCTGGAACGTGTACGGCGCGCCGAGTGCCACCGACCACGCCAGCGCCCGGTCGGTAGCCCGGCCGGTCACGTCCTGGTGCACCGCGAAGCTGGCGTTGATCCCGGCCCCGTTGACCTCAGCGCCCTGCAGGTACAGCGCCCGGACCGAGGCACCCATGCCCTTCGGGCACACCGCGATGACGTCCACGTCGGCCGGGAATTCCTCGCCGTTCTGGCTCAGGTAGCCGAGCAGGAATCCGTGCGACAAGCCGAGGGTGGTTCCCGGCCGCAACGCCGCGAACACGTCCCGGTACAGCTTCGCCTGGGCGGCATCGGAGATCAGCAGGATCACCATGTCGGAGTGGCTGATGACCTCGAACATCTCGCCGAGGCTGCCATCGGCCTCGGTGAATCCGCTCTCGCGCGCCTCGTCGGCCGACGCGCTGCCCTTCCGGAGCCCGACGACGACCTTGACGGCGCCGCCCCGTGCTTCCGGGGAAGTCGGTGCTTCCCGGGAATTCAGCGAGTCCCGGAGGTTCTGCGCCTGGGCGCTGCCCTGCGGCCCCCAGCCGATCACGCCGATCTGCCGCACGCCCTCCAGCGCCCGGGGCAGCACCCCGAACAGGTGCCGCCCGCCGCGTACGATCGCCTCCCGGCGATCAGCGACGGTGATGTACTCCTTCTCGAAGATGGACGTCTCAAAGTCCAGACCCTGCTGCGACACGGATCCTTCTCTCATCTGCGTAACGGCTCGCTGTGTCTCCCGCTCGCGGAGCTTGCTCCGCGGCGGGGTGCTGAAGGGGGTCGTCCCACCTGGGCTGGCACGGTTCGCCCGGAGGTCAGGGCTACCGTATCGCGCCCGCAGGTCATACTGCGGACGCGGTCACGGCACCGGAACTGGCTGAGCGCCTACCATGGGGACATCATCGAAGGGCAATGATCGAGTGAGGTTCTCCGTGTCAGTCGCCAGTTCCGAGAGTTCGGCCAGTTGGGTCAGGCCTACCGCCGCCGGCCCGGCGGGCGGCACCGCCAGCCCTGCTGGCCAAGCGGGCACTGCCAGCTCAGCTAGCGCAGCCAGCACTGCGCGAAGCGCCGCCGAGACCGGGACGCGGCGGGTCAAGCGGGGCATGGCGGACATGCTCAAGGGCGGCGTGATCATGGACGTGGTCACGCCGGACCAGGCCAAGATCGCCGAGGACGCGGGCGCGGTGGCGGTGATGGCGCTCGAGCGGGTG
>WNFJ01102402.1_pt1 | contig 34187 bp, 36 predicted proteins | sample 5400461 | NCBI WGS metagenome assembly WNFJ01 (sample SAMN13153349, study PRJNA577476) | soil metagenome | isolation source: 115 cm saprolite on Douglas fir-dominated hillslope | place: USA:California | collected 2013-09-17
GAGCGGAGCCGGCAATCCAGTGACCGCGTCACGACTCTTACCGTGAACTGCTCATGGCTGCGTGATGACGCGCGCGGCAGCGGGCACCGGGCCCGCCCACGCGCGCTGCCGAACGGCTGAGCCGGGCCACCGGCCACCCGCGATCCCGGCCTGCGGGCGCGGCTGGCCTACTTCTTGGCCGGTTTCGCCTTCTTGGCCTTGGGCGGCAGCGAGCTGACGTGGGACAGCGCCTTTTCGATCCAGCCGCCGGCGAGGTCGGGCGCGGTGCGCCAGCTCGCGGGCAGGCTGGTGTATCCGCCCATCGGGCGCTCCGCTGGCCCGAACGGCCCGGACCCGTCAACCGCTTCGAGCTCGCGCCTGGCGGTATCGCCGAGCCGGACACCAACGGCCGGCCCAAACAGCCCGGCGAACATGTTGCCGTGCACGAACGCGCCGAGGTTGCCGAACATCGGCTTGATCTCGACCTCGGGGCCGTCGGGAATCAGGGAGCGGAAGAACTGTTTGTCAGCCTCGCTCGGTTTGGGTATCTCCATGCGCGCACGTCCTTGCCTGCGTCCGCCGAATGCCTGACGTCACATCATCCTCCCTGATCGCCGCGGTGGAGGCCCGCGCTCCGCCAAGCGCCGGTTTTGAGTCCTGCGTGCGCCCCGGCCTGGCCTGGCCGCGCTGTATCAACGGCCGCCGGGCGGGTAGCGTCGATTGCCGGCTGCGGGATGTTCCCGCGGCCGCGGGAGGTGTGGGATGGCGCGCGCGATCTGGACGGGGGCCCTGGCCTTCGGGCTGGTCAACGTCCCGGTCGGCCTGTTTTCGGCGACCGAGGACAAGACCGTGCACTTCAACCAGTTCGAGGAGGGCACGCCGGACCGGATCCGCTACAAGCGGATCAACGAACGGACCGGCCTCGAAGTGGACTACAACAAGATCGTCAAGGGCTACGAGCTGGACAAGGGCAACTTCGTGCTCGTCACCGACGAGGAGCTCGAGGCGGCCGAGCCAGGTAAGTCCCGCACCATCGACATCACCGACTTCGTCGATCTCGACGAGATCAACCCGATCTACTTCCAGAAGACCTACTACCTCGCCCCGGTGGGTGAGGGCGCAGAACACGCCTACACGCTGCTTCGGGCCGCGATGGCGGCGACGAACAAGGCGGGCATCGCCAGCTTCGTGATGCGCGGCAAGCAGTACCTGGTCTCGATCCGGGCGGACGAGGATGTGCTGGTGCTCGAGACGATGTTCTTCGCCGACGAGATCCGCGACCCGCGGAGCGTGATCGACAGCCTGCCGGATGACCACGCCGCCGGCGGCCGCGAACTCGCGGTCGCGAAGCAGCTGATCGAGTCGATGGGGACCGCGTGGCAGCCGGAGAAGTACCGTGACACCTACCGGGAGCGGGTCGAGGACCTCATCGAGTGCAAGCGCCAGGGTGAGCAGATCGTCGCCGAGACCGCGCCGCCACCGGAATCCAACGTGGTCGACCTGATGGAGGCGCTGCGCCGCAGCGTCGAAACCGCGAGGGACAGCCGGTCCGGCACACCACCGCCGGCCGAGGCGCACACGACCGGCGCGACCGAGCGATGACGAGCCCGCGGTCAGGCACCCTGGCCGGCTGCTGAATCACGGGTCTACCGCGGGTCCCGGTCTCCGCGCGCGCACCAGCGAGTGTGCCCGCCGTCAGGCGGGCGGGCTTGCCGCCCGCCCCGGCTCGTTTTGCCTGCACGCGCCCGGGTAGCCACTGGCCATGACCCACGATGGCGACGTGCGGGCGGCGGCGCCAGCGAGTCCGGCGAGCGGCCGCCCCGCGGAGAGCAAAGCCGAGCGTGACGACCGCAACCTGGCCGAACTGCTGCAGGAGCTCAGGGTCGCCGGCCTCGGCGTCCAGGTGCTCTTCGGCTTCCTGCTCTCGCTCCCCTTCACCACCAGATTCGTGCAGCTGAGTCATGCTCAACGCGGGCTTTACGTGGGCAGCCTGCTGCTCGCGGCGATATCGACGGCCCTGCTGCTCGGGCCGGTCGCCTACCACCGCCTGGTGTTCCGCCGCAATCAGAAGGAACACCTCGTCCGAGCCGCCAACACGATGGCGATCTGCGGCTTGGCCGCCGTGGGCCTTTCCATCTCCTCGGCCGTGCTGCTGGTGATCAGCTACGTGGCCAGGGGCCTGCCGGCCATCCTCATCACCGTCTTCGTCGTGGGCATGTTCGGCGGTCTGTGGTTCGCCTTTCCCCTGGCCCGCCGGGGCACGCCCGCCGCCGCCACGCGGCAGGCCAGCAAACGCGAACCGGACGAGTGAGCGTGGAGCCTGACGAACGGCCGCATCACCCGGGCGGGATGAGGGCGCGGGCCGGGTCGCGCCGCGCAGCCGTTCGGGATCAGTGGTTTTGAGTTTTCGCCCCGTCGCGGGAGGGTCTGCCGGACGTAGCGTGGCTCTTGTGGCAGCAGGCAGTCTTCCGCCCGGCGATACGTCGGCCCTCCCGGCCATCCCCGCGTCCGCCGGAGCGTTGATCTTCGACCACGCTGGCAGGCTCCTCATCCTGAAGCCGACCTACAAGTCCGGGTGGACCATACCCGGCGGGGTGATGGAAGCCGACGGTGAGACGCCGTGGGACGCGTGCAGGCGCGAGGTACGGGAGGAGTGCGGCATCGACGTGCGGAGCGCGCGGCTGGCCTGCATCGACTTTCGCCGGCCCAGGCCAGGCAGGCCGGGCGGGATAAGGTTCCTCTTCGACTGCGGCGCGCTCGATGACGCCGTCCTCGCCGCCGTCGTCCCGCAACCCGAGGAGATCTCCGAGCACAGGCTCGTGCCGCTGCCCACCGCCCTGGACCTGCTCAGAGGGCCTATCCGGCGCCGGGTGCAAGCCGCGTGCGCGGCCCCGGCGGCTGTCTACCTGGAGGACGGTCACCCAGTGCCGCAGGTCCGGCCCTGATCCCGCCGCCGTTGGGGGACCGGGTCGCGCCATGATCCCACGGGGCCGTCACGCGGGCCGTGGTCTCACCCGGTGAGGGTGAGGACGCCGCTACTGGCCTAGATCACAATCGGCGTACCGGCACGGGCCGGGAGTGCGACCCGCCGCTTTCAACCGCGCGGGAAGGTGAGGGAATGCAACCCGAAGAGCCTGGCACGCAGCAACCCGAGGCCCTGCTCGTGGCGACCTCATGGCAAGCGACACTTTTCCTCGGCGTGGTAACGCTGATACTCGGGCTGATCGTGAGCTTCCGCCCGAGTGGCTCGCTCAACGTGATCGCCGTCCTGCTCGGCATCCTCATGATCATCTCGGGAATCTTCCACCTGGTCCGGGTCTTCGACGCCAGGGAGCCGCACCGGGTCTGGCTGGGCATCGCCGGCCTGCTGTTCATCGTGATCGGCGTCATCCTGATCCGTCACCTGCACCTCACGCTGGCGATCATCGGGCTGATGGTCGGTATCGTCTGGATCGTCCAGGGCGTGGTCTCCCTCATCGCCGGCCTGTCCGGTGGCTCCCGCCAGGGACGGGGCTGGTGGATCTTTTTCGGGCTCGTCAGCCTGATCGCCGGGATCGTTGTCGCATCCGCCCCGGTGACGTCCTTGACGGTGCTCGCCACGCTGCTCGGAATCTGGTTTGCCGTCATGGGTGCCTTCGAGATCATCGGCGCCTTCTTGCTCAGGCACCTGGCCGCCGCGGCGAAGCGGGACCTGGTGAACGCGTGAGCCCGGCGCTCGTGACACCCGGGCTCAGCCGCTTCGCGGCGCCCGGGCTCTCGCTCGCGGCGCCCGGGCTCTCGCTCGCGGCGCCCGGCCACCAGATCGTGACGAGGTCGCGTCCGGATGAGCCGATGTCGAGCAAATAGCCGGAATCGGCTCCCGACTCGCGCAGCGCCGCTTCGACTTCGCCGCCGCGCTCCGGCGGTAGACACAGCCTGCGGCGGGTGACCTCGGCCAGTTCGGCGAAGCTCGCGTACTCCGACGTGGGCGGCCGGGTCCACGCTTCCGCGGTGACACCGAGGCCGAGGGCGGTCAGGATCGCGACCGCGTCCGCCGCGGTCGGGCCGTCCGGGCGGCGCAGGCCGTGGAAGCGCTCCCATAGCTCGTTGAGCGCGGCGAGAGGGTGGTGGCGCGTGATCTCGACCACGACCCGCCACCGCGCCCGCTTCGTGAGCATCGTCACGAACGGTTCAAGATCGGCGACGTTGTAGAGGACGTGGTGGCAGGTCACCACGTCCGCGGCGCCAACCTCGCCCGCAACGTCCGGCCAGCGGCCAGCCACCGCGGCGGCGGGGGTACCCAGGCGGGCCGCGCTCGCGGTCAGCATCCCGAGCATTTCATGATCGACATCCACGGCGGTGATACGTGTCGCGTGCGGCGCGAGTGGCAGGCACGCCGCGCCCGCCCCCGCACCGACGTCGAGAACCTCGCCGGGCGGTTCGAGTGCCGTGCGCTCGCGTTCAAACGAGATCCCGAACGGCTGACGCACCTGACGCTCGGCCCGCCGTGCGAACATCTGCCGGGGCAACACCCACGGCGACTGACTGACCTGCGATCTGATGTGGTCGGGAATCGCCCAGGCCGCCAGGTCCCTGCGCCACCGGTCGAGCAGGACCAGGGCCGGCTCGGATGTCATCGGCGGCTCGGCGTCACTTACACCTGACATCTGCCAGTACCTGTCTTAGGAGTCACGTCTGAAGGGTAAGCAGTCGACTTCCCCACCCGAAACGGTTCCCATACCGGGACGAACCGGGCGGGAAAATGACGTTTCGGGTGGGAAGTGCGGGTGAACGGAGCTGGAGCTGCCTCAGTCGGGTGGGTGAACGCGGCGGCCGGTGACGCCGGCGAGACTGATGCGTACGAAGCGTTGGTCACCGCCGGGTGCCCAGCGCCTCGGCACGAGTGCGGACAGGCGATCCACCTGGCCAGGGTCCTCGATTTCCGAACATTCCCCAACGATGGTGACCGACCATCCGCTGCCTGCCACTTGATCGTATTCGTCGGCCTCGAACGCCACGACGGCGCGGTCGACCGCTCGTACCAGCCTCGACCCGTTGCCGGTGCGGACGACGACCGCTTCGTCGTCCAGGACGAAGTCGACGGGCTGCACCGCGGGCAGGGCCTGGTCGGAATAGACGATCCGCCCGACTTGCGCGCTCGAGAGCAGACGCAGGCATTCGTCCCAGGACAGAACGTCCGAGCCCGCGGGATCGTAGTGCACTGCGAAATCGTGCTGCGGCACACACCTCCTCCGGTAGGGCTGAACGTCCTGTCACGACGTGCCTGCAGCGGCACACGGCTCGTGTCGCGGGCGCGGCCTGCGCGGTTATGGTTGAGCTGCCGCAGCGCGGAGCTGCTGTCCGGTCGGCCACGGTGACAGGAGGACGGGTGCAGTATCGCGTCTCGAGAGCCGTCGCAGGGCCCATCCTGCACCTGCTGTGGCGGCCCTCGATCACCGGTGCGGCGAACGTGCCTGCGCGCGGCGGCGCCATCTTGGCGTCCAACCACCTGTCGATCGTTGATTCGTTCTTCCTGCCCCTCATGCTGGACCGGCCGGTTACCTTTGCCGCGAAATCCGAGTACTTCACCGGCACGCGGCTGATCGACCGGGCAACCGCCATCTACCTGCGGCGCACCAACCAGCTCGAGGTGGACCGCGCGGGCACCAGGGCTACCCGCGGGATGCTCGAAGCCGCCCTTGACCTGCTGCGCAAGGGCGAGCTTTTCGGTATCTACCCGGAAGGAACCCGGTCGCCGGACGGGAAGCTGTACCGGGGCAGGACCGGCGTCGGCTGGCTCGCCCTGGCGTCCGAGCTTCCTGTGGTACCGGTCGCGATGATCGGAACAGATCACGTGCTCCCGCCGGGCCGGACGATCCCGCGCCTCGGCCCGATCGAGGTGCGTATCGGAAAGCCCCTGACGTTCGAGCGGCACCGGGCCACCGGTGCGCCCGCCAAGGCGCGCCGGATGATCACCGACGAGGTGATGCACGCAGTCAGGGAGCTGTCCGGGCAGGAATACAGCCCTGTCTACGCGTCGGCGCGGAAGGAGCAGCTCGCCGCCGCGACCAGGCCGAAACCCCGCGGCGCCCGCTGACCTGGGCCCGGGAGCCGCCTAGAGGTGACGCTCGTCCTCGTCGTCCCCTGGGTAGCCGCTGCCGTCGTCATCGGGGTAGCCACCGCCGTCGTCCTCGAACGCGGCGTCGTCACCGGTATAACCACGCCCGCCGCCGGTACCGGAAAGGCCGCCCCCATCATCGGGGTTCCCGTGGCGGCCTGCGGAGGGGACGACGGGGAACGCCTGGGCAGCGGCTCCCGGCGCGGCCGGGCCAGGGTATTCGGTGGGGGCCGCGGGCCGTGGCTGGCCGTTCTCCTCGTCGCCGGCCCGGCCACTGGACAGGGATGGAAAGTCTTCCGTCTTCGCGCCCGGGTTCCAGACGTAGGCCGGCCCGGCGCCCTGGTCACGGTCGGCTATGCCGCTGTCGCCGGTTCGATGCGGCAATCGCGGGTCGGGCGCGCCGCCGCCCGGCTGGCCGTTCACCGGCGGCACGTTACCTCCGGACTCAGGCGGGGGCGCGGGCCGCGGCGACGCGGGCGGCGACGCGGGCGGCGGTGTTGGCGGCGGTGTTGGCGGCTGGCCGAAGGGCGCGTCGCGGTGGCCAAGCGCAGGCGACAGCGGCGACGCGGGCGGCGGTGCTGGCGGTGGGCTGAAGGCCGCGTCGCCGTGGCCCAGCGCGGGCGATAGCGGTGTGGGCGGCGGGCTGAACGCGCCGTCGCCGCTGCCGAGCGCCGGCGGCGCCCCGGGCGGCGTTCCGCCCGGGGCCAGCGCCGGCGGCACCCTGAAGACTCCGCTACCCGGCGCGGCGGGCGGCCCGGCGAGCGGGTCGGAGGCTGGGTCGCGGTACAGCGGCGGCCCGTGGTTGGGCCCGGGTGATGCTCGCCAGATCGCGTCGCTGCGCCCGTTAAGGCCGCCCACCGGGTACGGCAGTCCGTGGGCGGGCCCGTTGCCGTTGGCGATGGAGTCCGGCGATCCCCACGGCGGCACGCTGTCCGGTTTGGGTGCCGGCTCCCAGGGCGGCCCGTCCGCCTGCTTGGACCGCTTGGCCACCTCGAGTTTGGGAACGGGCGCCAGTTGCGGCCGCTGCCGCGCCTGTGCTGCGCTCCACGACGCCGCGCCGTCGTAGGCGTCCGGGTCATGTGCGGTGATCCGCGGGGAAAGCGGCCGCGTCGGCGGTGATCCGTAGGCCGGCCTGGCCCGTGCCCGGGCGCGGCGCCGTTTCATCACAACGATGATGGTCAGCAGCAGCAACAGCAGCACGGCGCAGACACCGATGACGGCGTCGCGCAGCAGTGCGGCCCGGCGGTGCGGCGCGGCGGCCTGCCGAGCGACCGGTGCGGTGGCGGGCGGCGCGGGGCTGGCCGGCCGGATTGCGGTCTCGATCTGGGCGGCAGCGGTCAGCGCTCCCTGCGCGTCGGCGGTGCCGTAGCCGGAACCGTTCTTACGGCCGGCTGGGCGGCCGAACCGGCTGCCTGCGGTCAGGGCCTGGCCTACCTGCGCCGGGGTCAGATCCGGATACCGCGCGCGGATCAGGGCGGCCATACCCGCCACCATCGCGCTCGCCGCGCTGGTGCTGCTCACGGTGGCATAGCCGGTAGCGGAGGTGGCGGTGATCACCCCTCCGCCAGGCGCGGTCAACGTCACGTACGAATGCCGGCTCGAGAACCGCGCCTTGACGAAGCCCTTGTTGAAGGCGCCGACGGAGATGACGCCCGGATACGCGGCAGGGTAGTTGACCTGACCGCGCCCGGGGCCGCCGTCCCCGGCGGGCGCGATGAGCACGGCTCCCTTGGTGAGCGCGTACGCGACGGCCTTACGCTCGGCCGCGGAACCGCCCACCGCGCCGGCCGCGCCTGGCGTACCGCCCGCAGCGGCCGCGCCCGGGTCGAGGGGCAGATCGATGACCTGCGCGCCATGATGGACCGCGTACCTGATGCCCGCCGCGATCGCGGCGGGCAGCCGGGACGCGACGGCCGGGTCCGCGGTCAGCGGATCGGCCGGCTCCAGGCTCACCCGCACCGAGAGAATCTTTGCCTTGGGCGCGATGCCGATGATGCCGTCCATGTGCCCGGGGCCATGCCCACGCCCGGCGATGAGCACCGCCACGCCGGTGCCGTGGACGCCCCAGTAGGGGTCGCCCGGCTGCCGCCCGGAATGCGTGTAGTCCGGACCGGTGACCACCGATCGGGAAAGATCGGGCTGGGTGGGGTCGACGCCGGTGTCAAGCACGGCGATGGTCACGCCCGTCCCGCGGCTGACTTGCCACGCCTGAGTGACATGAACCTCTGTCAGCCACCACTCATGGTTGCGCACCTGGTCGGCGAGGCCTGGCGTCGCCGTGAGCCCGACCGCCACCGCGGCGGCCGCGGCCACTCCTGCGGCGAGCGGCGACAGCGGGCGACACGGGAACGTCAGTGACACGACGGCGATGCCTTCCTTTTTACGCGGGCACTCCGGAATTGTGCCATGCTCCGGCCGCGCAGTCCCGCGCTGCGGATTCTGCTCGCGCAGGGAAGGGGTGACCATGGCTGCGCGCGCGACAGAATGCTAGGGCGCGGCCGCGAGCCGCACGTGGGCGCCGGGCGGCAGGCCGAGCCGCTGCGCCGCGTCGCCCGCATTGACCGCGAGCGACACAAGACCGGCCGAGTCGGTGAAGGCGACAAGCTCACCCGGTGCGACAGCGGCGAACGTCTCGAGGTAGGGCACGGTGAGCTGTCGCCTGCCGCAGCGGACCACGAGGGTCCCGCCGAAACCGGCACCGAGCATCCCGATCTCCGATGCGGCGATCGACAGCTGCACGTTGCCGAACCTGTCCACCGACATCACCTCGCCCTCCACCTCCCCGTCATGCACGCGGCTCGTCGGCGCGGGAAGTGTCACCAGGTCGGCGACGCGTGCTTCGGCGCCCACCACGGCCAGATCGACGCCGTTCGCCAGGTGCGCGGCAACCGGGGTGAAGATGTCGCGGCCGTGAAAGGTCGGGGACACCGGGTGCAGCCACAGGTCGCTGTTGCTCAGCTGAACGGCACGACCCGCGCCGCCCGCGCCAGCGATCGCCCAGGAAAGCAAACCGTTGTCCGGGCCCACGAAAATCCGGTCGCCTGCCTGAACCGCGACGCCGAGCCTGGATGTGCCCACGCCGGGATCGACGACCGCCACATGCACAGCCGGCGGCAGGTAGGGCACGGTCTGCGCAAGCACCGCCGCTCCCCGCCGCACGTCGCCTGGCGGCACAAGATGTGTCACGTCGATGACGCGGGCGTCCGGTGCGATTCTGGCCGCCACGCCATGGCATGCGGCGACGAATCCGTCCTCAAGGCCGTAGTCGGTCAGGAACGTCAAGCAGTTATATGAGGCCACGAGTGGTGAGCGTACGTCGGACTTGACCATCGGGGTAGGCCCACCCTCGGCATACCGTGGTTCAGTTCAGCCGGTGCCGCGGCGTCGGCGCCCCGGACCGGGCGCTGTGACGGCCCTGCCGCCTCCCGCCGGGCGGGGAGTGCTACGGCCACGCAGGCCGGTACACCCGCTACAGGCCGGCCGGGCGGGCAGGTACAGTCGCACAGCAGGTGCAGCCGCGCTGCGACGTACAGCCGGGCAGGCAGGTCGTGAGATGCCAGCAGAACCGCTGTCCGAGGAGGACAAGGCGATCCTCGTGTTCGAGCGGCAGTGGTGGCGGTACCCGGGCGCCAAGGAGCAGGCGATACGCGAGGTTTTCTCGATTCCGGCCACGCGCTACTACCAGCTACTCAACGAGCTGATCGACCGGCCTGCGGCGCTCGCGCACGACCCGATCCTGGTCAAGCGGCTCCGCCGCCAGCGCAGTGAGCGCCGGCGGCTGCGGTCCGCCCGCCGCCAGCCGTGACCGGGGCTACGCGATTCCAGCCGACGGAGGTGACGCTAAGCCGTGGAGGACGAGACGACAGCGGGCGGCATTCCCGAGCCCGTCACGCCGGAGGGACGGGCGGGCCTGGCCGCGCTGCTGCGCGACCCGCGCGGCGCGCTCGTCGGGCTGGACTACGACGGCACGCTCGCGCCGATCGTGGCCGATCCGCTCGCCGCCAGGGCGCACCCGGGCGCCGTGCCGGCGCTACGGAGGCTGAGCGCGCACGTCGGAACGCTCGCCGTGATCACCGGCCGCCCCGCCACGCTCGCGGTCGAACTAGGGGGCCTGCGGGGCGTGCCGGGGATCGTGGTACTCGGCCACTACGGCGCCGAGCGCTGGGAATCGGGCACGCTGTCCGCCCCGCCACCACCGGCCGCCCTCACGACCGTGCGCCGCGAACTGCCCGCCGTGCTTTCCGGCGCCGGCGCGCCGTCGGGCACATGGGTCGAGGACAAGGGGTACGCGATCGCCGTGCACACGCGGCGCACCGCCGACCCCGACGGCGCCCTCGCGCTGATCCGCGCACCGCTGGCGGCGCTCGCGGAGCGCGCGGGGCTGGCCACCGAGCCGGGCAAGATGGTGGTCGAGTTGCGGCCTGCGGGCGTGGACAAGGGCGCGGCGTTGGCAAAACTCGTAGCAGAACGGCTCGCGCGGGCCGTCATGTTTGTCGGCGACGATCTCGGTGACCTGGCGGCGTTCGCGACCGTGCGCGAGCTTCGCTCGGCCGGCCTGCCTGGCGTGACGGTCGGCAGCGGCTCTGCGGAAGCCGGGCCGGTAGCGGCGGCCGCCGATTTGGTGGTGGACGGCCCGGCCGGCGTCGTCGCGCTGCTCGACGCCATCGCGGCGGCGCTCGGCATCTGATCGCCTGACCGGCCGTCAGCCGAGCGCACCGAGCTGGTCGGTGAACCACTGTCTCGGCGGCAGGGCGGTGGCGGCTTCCGCGAGGCGAGTACACCGCGCGAGCCGTTCGGTAGAAGGCATGGACAGGGCCTGATGGAGCGCGTCAGCGGTCCCTGAGATGTCGAACGGGTTCACGAGCAGCGCGTGCGGGCCCAGTTCTGCCGCGGCCCCGGCCTCGCGCGAAAGCACCAGCGCGCAGGCTCGTTCCGACAGCACGGGTCCCTCCTTGGCCACCAGGTTCATACCGTCCCTGATCGGGTTCACCAGCAGCACGTCCGCCAGCCGGTACGCCGCGAGCGATCGCGGGTAGTCGTCGTTGACCTGCAAGATCAGGGGATCCCAGTCGTCTGTGCCGTACTCGTCCTCGATCTCGCGCGCGATCCGCTGCACCGAGGCCGTGTACTCGCGGTACTCCGGCAGATCGTGCCGCGAGGGATAGGCGAATGCCAGGTGCACGACGTTGCCGCGCCACTGCGGGTGGGTGGCGAGCAGTTCGCGGTAGGCGGCGAGCCCGCGCACGATGTTCTTGGACAGCTCCGTCCGGTCCACCCGGACGATCAGCTTCCGATCACCAACCGCGTCTCGCAGCGCCTGGACCCGCGCCCCGACATCCGCCGCGCTGGCCCGCTCACGCAACTCGGCGCCGTCCACGCCGAGCGCGTGCACCGCGACGCGGGTGACATGACCGCGGTAGCGCGCGGTGCGGCGCTCCTTGTCCACCTCGGCGCCGAGGAATTCCGCGCAGCAGTCGAGGAACGCCCCGGCCCATCGGTCGCAAAGGAACCCGGCGTGGTCGGCGCCGAGGATGCCGTCGAGCACCTCGCACGCGATGTCGTCGGGCAGAATCCGGAAGTAGTCAGGAGGCGCCCACGGCGTGTGCGAGAAGTGCGCGATCCGCAGCCCGGGCCGTGCGTCCTTGAGCATCCGGGGGACCAGGCTGAGGTGGTAGTCCTGCACGAGCGCCCGTGCCCCGCGCAGGCCCGTGCCGCTCGCGGCCTGGCCGCTGCCGCCCGGGGTCCCGCCCGCCGCGCCGCCGGTCCCGCCCGCCGCGCCGCCGGTCCCGCCCGCGGTCTCGCCGGCCTGGTCAACCGCTGCCGCGAGCGCGCTGGCGAACGCCTGGTTGTAGGACTGGTAGGACCGCCACTCCCGCTGCCACGCCAGCCCGAAATGCGGGCTGTTCGGTGTGTCGTAAAGAAGATGGTGGACGAACCACAGCGTCGAGTTGGCCACTCCGTTGTAGGCGCGGTGGAACGTCACGGCCGGGATGTCGAGCATCTGCACGGCCGCGCCCGTCTCGTGGCCGTCCAGATCGAGCCTGCCGCCAGGGGCACGCCGTGCCGCGGTACGGTCCGGGTCGCTGAGCGCGGCGCAGATCCACAGGACGTCCGTATCGGTGCCAGCCACCGACGAGAGCCCCGACACCAGGCCGCCCGCTCCGCGCCGCGCGGTGAGCGTGCCGTCGTCACGCAGCGAGAACGAGACCGGCCCGCGGTTCGACGCGATGAGAACCTGGTGCTTGCCCATGTCCGGCCACGCTAGCCGAGGGGCGATCGGCCGGGCCCGGGGATTCCCCATGCCGCCGCACGCGGACGGGCGCCACCGCACGCACGCACGCGCGGCGCCCGGCCGCGGCCGCGTCCGTTAAAGTGTTGTTCATGGCCCCATGACGCCTGCCGACGGCCGTGCTACGAGGGTCGCGTCACAACTGCATACAGCTCATCCAGAGGGGTGGAGGGATTCGGCCCGTTGAAGCCCCGGCAACCACCACGGTGCAGCATGCTCGCCCGGCGTATGGCGGGTCCCGTGACAGGTGCCAATTCCGACCCGTGGCCAGGGTGGCCGCAGGGAAAGATGAGGAGAAAGGGCCTCGTTACGTGAGCACACCCACCCCAGGCAATGAAAGTTTCAGCGCGTCGGGCCCGGCTTCCCGCGTGTCTTCCCCCGGATCCGGCCCGGTTTCCCCGGCCGCTGCCGCGCACGGTACCCCCAGGCCGGGGAAGTTCGGATTCGCCACGGCGCTGTCGTGCCGTGAGTGCGGGCACACCCGTGAACTCGGGCCGTGGTACGCCTGCGAGGAGTGTTTCGGCCCGCTCGAAGTGGCCTACGACCTGCCGCACCTGACCCGTGCGGGCATCGAGCACGGGCCGCACAACATCTGGCGCTACGCGAGCCTGCTTCCCGTGCCCGCGGACGTGGCCACCGCACCGAACACCGAGCCCGGCTGCACCAGGCTGGTGCGCGCGGACAACCTCGCCCGGGCGCTCGGCATGCAGCGGCTATGGGTTAAGGACGACAGCGGCAACCCGACCCATTCCTTCAAGGACCGGGTGGTGGCGGTGGCGCTCGCGGCCGCGACGACCATGGGCTTCAAGGTCCTTGCCTGCCCGTCCACGGGCAACCTGGCCAACGCGGTCGCCGCGGCGGCCGCGCGCGCCGGGATCCGTTCTGTGGTGCTGGTCCCGGAGGACCTGGAACGCCAGAAGATCATTACCACCGCCATCTACGGCGGCACGTTCGTGACCGTCGCGGGCAGCTATGACGACATCAACAGGCTCGCGTCGGAACTGGCCGGCGAGCACGAGGACTGGGCCTTCGTCAACGTCAACGTCCGGCCGTACTACTCGGAGGGGTCCAAGACCCTCGGCTACGAGATCGCCGAGCAACTCGGCTGGCGGCTGCCCGAGCAGATCGTCGTCCCCGTCGCCTCCGGGTCTCAGCTCACCAAGATCGACAAGGCGTTCACCGAGCTTTCCCGCGCTGGCCTGGTCGACGAGGCACCGTACCGGGTGTTCGGGGCGCAGGCGACTGGATGCTCACCCGTCGCCGCCGCCTTCAAGGCAGGCCACGACGTGGTCCGCCCGGTCAAGGCGAACACGATCGCCAAGTCTCTCGCCATCGGCAATCCGGCCGACGGGCCCTACGTGCTCGACGTGGCGCGCCGCACCGGGGGCGCGGTCGAGGACGTCAGCGACGGCGAGATCGTGTCGGCGATCCGCCTGCTGGCCGCCACCGAGGGGATCTTCGCCGAGACCGCGGGCGGGGTGACCATGGCCACCCTGCGGAAACTGCTTGCGGCCGGCCGGCTTGACCCGGCCGCGGAGACGGTCGTCATCAACTCGGGTGACGGTCTGAAGACACTCGACGCGGTGGCGCAGGTCGCGCAGCCGACCGCGACGATCCAGCCTTCGATCGAGGCCTTCAGAGAGGCGGGCTTGGCATGAGCGTTTCCGTACGCGTCCCCACGATTCTGCGCAGTTACACCGGCGGCGCCGTGGAGGTGAGCGCCGAGGCGGGCACCCTGCGAGACGTGCTCACCGCCCTGGACGCGGCGTATCCGGGCATCGCCGGGCGCATCCTCGATGAAAGCGGCCAGATCCGACGATTCGTCAACGTCTACGTGGGGGATGAGGACGTGAGGTTCGCCTCGGGACTCGACACGCCGGTCCCTTCAGGAACACAGGTCTCAGTAATCCCAGCAGTTGCGGGGGGCTGAGCCCGCGGGCCGGGGTGCTACCACCTGATAACGTTGTCGCAAATTGCTGAGCCATTCGTGTGATTACGTGGGTAACGGATGCGCAACGCTTCCCGTAGGAGGTATGGTCGTCTGCGGTCGCCGACCGCTCTCAGCCGGTAGCGATCGACGGGCTCCGCGGTTGCCTGGGCGGGGCTCGAGGCCCGAGCGCAGTTAGGGAGTTGTTTGTAATGCCGCAGGGCACCGTCAAGTGGTTCAACGCGGACAAAGGCTACGGCTTTATCGCGGTCGACGGTGGCAGGGACGTGTTCGTGCATTTCTCGGCGATCCAGTCGGATGGTTACCGCACCCTCGAAGAGGGCCAGCGGGTCGAGTTCGAGATCACGCAGAGCGACCGGGGACCGCAGGCTGAGGCTGTCCGCGCCCTCTAAACGTTCTGTCACGTTCGCCGGATGACCCGGTTCCCGCGATGGGGACCGGGTCATCTCATTCTGCCCGCCAGACCTCGCCGGCCAGGAACACGCGGAGGCCGGGTGGCGTGGGTAACCCGCAGGTGCCCGCTGGCACCCGAACCGGCGCTGGCGCACTCGCACCCGGCCGGCGTGCGGCTATCTCGCCCAGCTTGCACTCTCGACCCGAGAGTGCTAAACAGGTCGTTGGCACTCTCACCTTGAGAGTGATAACACGCTACGGCGGGATCGGGGCGACGAGGCCCGGGCGCGTGGCCGGGAAGGGACCGGTTACGGACCGAGCCGTCCGTCGCGGGCGTCGGCTCGGTCCACGCACGCCACCAAGAGTTCCGGAGGACTGGAGCCTATGGCAGCCAAGATGATCGCGTTCGATGAGGAGGCCCGGCGCGGCCTCGAACGCGGCATGAACCAGCTTGCCGACGCCGTCAAGGTGACCCTCGGCCCCAAGGGACGCAACGTCGTCCTTGAGAAGAAGTGGGGCGCCCCGACGATCACCAATGACGGTGTGTCTATTGCCAAGGAGATCGAGCTCGAAGATCCGTGGGAGAAGATCGGCGCCGAGCTCGTCAAGGAAGTCGCCAAGAAGACCGACGACGTCGCCGGTGACGGCACCACGACGGCGACGGTGCTGGCCCAGGCGCTGGTCCGTGAGGGCCTGCGCAACGTGGCCGCCGGGGCCAACCCGATGTCACTGAAGCGGGGCATCGAAGCCGCGGTGGAACGGGTGAGCGAAGAGCTTTCCAAGATTGCCAAGGACGTCGAGACCAAGGAGCAGATCGCGTCCACCGCGTCCATCTCCGCGGGTGACGCCGCGATCGGCGAGATGATCGCCGAGGCGATGGACAAGGTCGGCAAGGAAGGCGTCATCACCGTCGAGGAGAGCCAGACCTTCGGGCTCGAACTCGAGCTCACCGAGGGCATGCGCTTCGACAAGGGTTACATCTCGCCCTACTTCGCCACCGACCCTGAGCGCATGGAGGCGGTTCTCGAGGACCCCTACATCCTCATCGTCGAGTCGAAGATCTCGGCCAACAAGGACCTGCTGCCACTGCTCGACAAGGTGGTGCAGTCCGGTAAGCCGCTAGTGATCATCGCCGAGGACGTCGAGGGTGAGGCGCTCGCGACCCTGGTCGTGAACAAGATCCGCGGCCTGTTCAGGTCCGTCGCGGTGAAGGCGCCCGGCTTCGGTGACCGCCGCAAGGCCATGCTCGGTGACATCGCCATCCTGACCGGTGGCCAGGTCATCAGCGAGACCGTCGGCCTCAAGCTGGAGACGGCCGACCTTGACCTGCTCGGCAAGGCACGCAAGGTCGTTGTCACCAAGGACGAGACCACGATCGTCGACGGTGGCGGCGACGCCGACCAGATCTCCGGCCGGGTCAACCAGATCCGCGCCGAGATCGAGAACACCGACTCCGACTACGACCGCGAGAAGCTGCAGGAGCGGCTCGCCAAGCTGGCCGGCGGCGTCGCCGTCATCAAGGCAGGCGCGGCGACCGAGGTCGAGCTCAAGGAGCGCAAGCACCGCATCGAGGACGCGGTGCGCAACGCGAAGGCCGCCGTCGAAGAGGGCATCGTGCCCGGCGGCGGTGTCGCTCTGCTGCAGGCGGGGCGCAAGGCCTTCGAGAAGCTCGAGCTGAAGGGCGACGAAGCGACCGGCGCGCAGATCGTGCGGCGAGCGCTTGAGGAGCCACTGAAGCAGATCGCGATCAACGCCGGCCTCGAGGGCGGCGTGGTGGCCGAGAAGGTGCGGTCGCTCGAGCCGGGCCGCGGGCTCGACGCCGCGACCGGCGAGTACGTCAACATGTTCGAGGCTGGCATTATCGACCCGGCCAAGGTGACCAGGTCGGCGCTGCAGAATGCGGCGTCCATCGCGGCGTTGTTCCTCACCACCGAGGCAGTCATCGCCGAGAAGCCAGAGAAGGAGAAGGCGCCGGCCGCCCCAGGCGGCGGCGACATGGACTTCTGACCCTAGTCCGGCCTTCAGCGAAGGGCGGCCCCGCACGGCGGGGCCGCCCTTTCGCGTGCATCACGAAGCGCCACGGCGGTCCGCGGGACCAGCCGCGCGGCTGGTCCCGCGCGGCTGGTCCCGCGCGGCCGGGGCGGCTCTTTCGCGGCGCAAGGCGGTTCCGCGCGGCGGGGCCGCCCTTGCGCGCATCACACGGCGGAATCCTGGGAATGTGATAACCGTGGAAACCGTCCCCGTGAATCCTCCGGCGGCGACTCCGCCCGGGGACGGGGCTCCCGTACGCGAGGGCTGGCAGGTATCGCCCCTGGTCCCGGCCATCGGCGTCGCGTTACTCGCGCTGCTCTGGCTGCTGTCGGCGTTCGACGGCTGGGCCGCGGCGGCGTTCTGCTCCGACCGCGGGCTTGGCGGCAGTTGCCGCGCGCACGTTGTCGCCGCGGTCCGCCCGTCCGTCCTGCCCGCGGCGGTCGCCACTGTGCTGGCCGTGACCGCGCTGGTGGCATCCCTGCGGGCCCGGTCCGAGGCGGCCGTGCGCGCCGCGCGGATGCGCCTGCTCGTCATGTCGGCGCTGTGCTGGGTTATCGCGCTCGCGGTGGTCTTCGTCGCCGGCCAGTCGGCCGCGAGCTGATCAAGGCAGCGGCTGGGACGGTTGAGGGCATATCCCGTAGATCTCTGGCGGCGCGGATCGGCGCCCAGACGACGACCGGCAGCGTTGTCGTCGTCGCCGATGCAAACCAGTATCGGCTCCTCGAAGACAAGCACCGCCTGGCCGGATCGCCGCCTGGCCCTGCTGGCTGGGATGGCGCCCGCATCCACCGAGATCTACGGGACACACCCTAGCCGAACCTGACCGCCCGGCGGCGGAACCGGCCGCGGCCGGCTCAGGTTCCCTCGCCTGCCACCAGGTCCGCGGCATCGATGATCTCGTACGCGTATCCCTGCTCGGCGAGGAAGCGCTGGCGATGACCGGCGTAGTCGGCGTCGAGGGTGTCGCGTGAGACGACGGCGTAGAACCGGGCGCGGCCACCCGCCTGCTTGGGCCGCAGGATGCGGCCGAGCCGTTGCGCTTCTTCCTGCCGTGACCCGAACGTGCCTGACACCTGGATGGCCACGGCCGCCTCCGGCAGGTCGACGGAGAAGTTCGCGACTTTCGACACGACGAGCGTGGTGACGCGCCCGGCGCGGAAGTCGGCGAACAGCCGTTCCCGCTCGGCCACTTTCGTATCACCCTTGACGACGGGCGCGCCCAGGCGCGCGCCGAGCTCGTCCAGCTGGCCGATGTACTGACCGATCACGAGCACCCGCTCGCCGCGGTGCCGGCCGGCGAGATGCTCGACGACGGCGGTTTTCGCTTGTGTGGTGGAGCAGATGCGGTAGCGGTCACCCGGTTCCGCGGTCGCGTAGCTGAGCCGCTCCGAGGCCGGCAGGGTGACCCGCACCTCGACGCAGTCGGCGGGCGCGATCCAGCCCTGGGCCTCCATCTCCTTCCACGGCGCGTCGTAGCGTTTCGGGCCGATGAGCGAGAAGACGTCGCCCTGACGGCCGTCCTCGCGCACCAGCGTGGCGGTCAGCCCGAGCCGCCGCCTGGCCTGCAGATCCGCGGTCATGCGGAAGACGGGCGCGGGCAGCAGGTGAACCTCGTCGTAGATGATCAGGCCCCAGTCCCGTGCCTCGAACAGTTCGAGATGGGTGAAGACGCCGCTGCGCCGGGTGGTCATGATCTGGTACGTGGCGATGGTAACGGGCCGTACCTGTTTCCTGATCCCGCTGTACTCGCCGATCTCACCGTCGGTCAGGCTGGTACGGCGCAGCAACTCGGCCCGCCATTGATGCGCGGCGACCGCGTTCGTGACCAGGATGAGCGTGGTGGCGCCGGCCAGCGCCATCGCGGCGGTCCCGACGATCGTCTTGCCCGCGCCGCACGGCAGCACGACCACGCCGGAACCGCCGTGCCAGAACGCCTCGGCGGCCTCTCGCTGGTAGGACCGCACCTGCCAGCCGTCTGACGTCAGGGCGATCTCGTGCCGCTCACCGTCGACGTAGCCGGCCAGGTCCGCGGTCGGCCAGCCGAGTTTGAGCAGCACCTGCTTGAGCCGGCCGCGCTCGCTCGGGTGCACGGCCACCGTGTCCGTGTCGATCCTCGGCCCGGTCAGCGGCGCCACCTTCTTGCTGCGCAGCACCTCCTCGAGCACGGCGCGGTCCAGCGCGGAGAGCACAAGCCCGTGCGCGGGATGGCTGTGCAGCTGCAGGCGCCCGTAGCGGCCCATCGTCTCTGCGACGTCGACGAGCAGCGAGTGCGGTACCGGGTAGCGCGAATATCGCAGCAGCGCGTCCACGACCTGCTCGGCGTCGTGCCCGGCCGCACGTGCGTTCCACAGCGCGAGCGGCGTGACCCGGTAGGTGTGCATGTGCTCAGGCGCCCGCTCAAGCTCGGCGAACGGCGCGATCGCCTTGCGGCAGTCGGCGGCGAGCTCGTGACCGGCTTCGAGCAGCAAGGTCTTGTCCGACTGGACGATCAGCGGCCCCTCAGTCACTTCCGGTCCTCCCTCGCCGTACGGCTGACACTCCTGACACTGAGGTACCTGGCCATTGGTACCTAGCCGTTCGCGTGCTGCGGGCCGCCGGCGCGCAGCACGCGAACGGCGGCGACAGCCCGCTCCTCGGCGGGCCATGGGGCCCAAGGCTCGAACGGGCCAGGCACGTGTGCCGCACCGTACCTGTTCGCGTCGTCGTCCGCGCGCCTGGACGCCGTGGCCGCGATCTCCACGGTGCCGTCCGCCGACTCTGCCGCGGGCGCGTATCCGAGCCGCCGCAACGCGTCGAGCACATCGGCGCGGCGGGACGCGGAGACGAGCACGGTAGGTGCGAGCAACCGCAACCGCAGCCGCGCCGCGGCCGCGCGGCGATCAGCCGCGATCTCCGCGGCGACATCGGGGTCGTCGCAGCGGATATACGAGGACGCGGTGCCCACGCGGATCCGGCCGTGCCTGCGCGCGACGTCTTCGATGAGGTAGCGCAGCGGCTGCGGGACCGGCGTGCGTGAACGTTCCCTGAGCATCGCGAGCAGGTCGCCGGCCGTCCGGCCCGCGTCCATCGCCCGCCGCACCGAGCCGCCGGAGAACCGGTAGACCGCGGCGCCGCCGGTCGATTCCACGTCGGCCGCGAGCGAAAGCTCACGGGCCAGGGCGGCGGTGAGCGGGCCAGGTGCGACCGCCGTCATGTCGGCCTGCAGCAGCACGTAGCCGACCGGTTCAGGCAGGATCCCGGCCAGCGCGGCGGCCGCCTCGGCCAGCCGGCCTGACACCGCCGCCCGGCCGTGTGTGGCCAGCCCGCCGAGCCCGGTCAGGCCAAGCAGCGCGGCCTCCCGCATCGCGGTCGCCGCGAGCGCCGCCTGCGACGCCTGCGGCCTGCGCGGCCACTGCCACGCAAGCCGCCGCAGCATCCCGCCCGCGCTCACCGCGGTGCCTGGCGCCACGGTGGCAAGCTCGCCGAGTACCTTGGCGCGCACCCGCGGTGCGTCCATCCGGTCCAGGCCCGTGCCGAGCGCGCTCCGCAGCCTGCCGCCCTCGTCCCGGCGGCCAACCAGGCCAGGCACCCTCGTGGTGGCGAGCCACGCGATCACGAGCGCCGCCCACCGGTCCGCCGGTGCGCTGTCAAGCCAGCGGTCGAACGCGCGGGTAGGAAGCCACTCACCGTCGGTCCAGCTCGACGCCGCGAGCAGCCCGGCCGCCCGCGCGACTTCCGTGAACAGCGCGGTCGCGGCCAGGTCCGCGTCAACCGAGCAGGCCGCCCGGCGAAGTTCGCGTATCCCGAGGCCGCCCGAGCGCAGCACCGGCGGCGGTGTCGCGGCCCACCGGCTCAGCAGATCCTCGACGCACCGCAGGGCGCTCAGCGCCGCAGCCGCCGCGGCCTGGTCCACCTCGCGCACGCCGTTAGGGATCTCATCGAGCGCCGGTGGCGTGGGCGAGACGCGGCCGGGGCCGGCCGGAACGCGTGGCTCACTGATGACGGCGCGCAGGCCGGGTGCGGGCCGGAAGCCGCCGGCGGTGTCCCAGGCGAGCGCGCGGGTACACAGCGCGGCCAGGCACCGGCTCAGCGGCCCCGGCGGCGCGCCGAGCGCCGCTTCGAGCGTGACCGCGGGCACCGGGGCCGCCAAGGCGAGCAGCGCCTCGGTGACCTGTAGCGAGAACTGGTCGAGGTCGTCGAGGGCGCGTTCGAGTGACAGCCGTCTCGCGGCGCGGGCGGCCAGCGCGCCGACGCCGGCCGGCGCCGGTGTGACCAGGTCGGGACGCGCGGCGAGCAGCGCCGCGAGGTCCGCGTCACCGCGCTGGTGCAGCCAGCTTTCGAACCCGTCCCCATGCGCGTGCCGCCCGTTACCGTTCACCGGATTCACAGTACTGCGGCGTCGGCAGCTATAACCGTGGTTGGTTCGGGCAGTATCGGCGCATGAGCGCGCGCAGCGAGCAGATCGTGCTCGACTACCTGAGCCGCGCCGCGGACGCGGCCCACGGCACGTTGCGCTCTGACGAGCGGATGCGGTTCGTCGCCAGGCTCAGGGTGTCCATCGAGGAGCAGCGGCGGGCGGTTGGCGCGGTCGAACCGGCCGACGTGCGGCGCGTCCTCGCGGGTTTCGGCGAGCCCAAGGTTCTCGTCGAGCGCGAACGCCGCAGGCTCGACGAGGCGAAGGCGGCCGACAGTGAAGCCAGCGGGACCGGCGCCACCGGCGCGGCCACGCATGGGTCAGCTGGGCCGGGCTCAGCTGGGCCGGGCTCCGCTGGGCCGGGTTCTGCTGGGCCGGGTTCTGCTGGGCCGGGTTCTGCTGGGCCGGGCTCCGCTGGGCCGGGCTCTGCTGGGCTTGGCTGGGCGGGCGAGGCCAGGTCCGGGCCGGGCGGCCGTGGGCCGGGCATGGCCGAGCACGGTCATCTCGAGCAGGGTTTTCGCACGGAGGTTTCACTGGCGCATGGGCCGCCCAGCCCGACCGTGTCCCGGCCTGGCACACGTGACCCTGGCACACGTGACCCGGGTGCGGGTGACCCGGGTGCGGCTGACCCGGGTGCGGGTGACCCGGGTGCGGCTGACCGCGGTGCGGCTGGGCGAGGCACGGCTGGGGGAGGTTCAGCTGGGCGGGGCACCACTGGGCGGGGCGCGGCCGGGCCAGGTTTTCGCACGCAGGGCGCGGCCGGCCCCCCAGCGTCCCGGTCGCGCACCCGTGGGCAGAGCTGGGCTGAGCCGGGCAGGCGGGCGCAGGGCGTGGGCGGGCCGCCCGAGTCCATGTCGGCGTCGCCGGACGCCTTCCGCCAGGACGGCGCCGGGGGGCCCAGGGCTATACCGCCTGCGCGCCCCGAGCCCGGCCGTGAGCGGCCTGCCCAGGCGCACCCGGCGCTCCGGCCAGAACAAGCCGATGGGTCGCACGGCCCCGTTCCCGTCGGGGGCCCGCACGCTCGAGCCGGTCCGAAGGTCGCGTTCGAGCCGATCTCGGTCATCCGCAGATTCCCCCGTGAGCTGCTCTCACTCGTCCTGCTCGGTCTGGGTGGGCTGCTGTTACCGTTCCCGCTGTGGCCGATCGGCGCCTTGATCGCGGTTACCTCGCGCGTCTGGAGCGCCGGAGACAAGTTCGTCGGCCTCGTCGGGCCGCTGGCCGTGACCGCGGCAGGCGTGGGAGTTATCGGAGCGCTGAACAAGAACCCGAGCATTCCCGTGGATCTGCACGCATACGTCGCGGCCGCGCACGCCGACGCATCGCTCATCATGCGGATCGGGGCAGCGCTCGGCGCTGCGTATCTGGCGGCCCGGCTGCCGCGCCGCGGCCGGCCGACCCCCGCCCGCAGATCAGCCGATCGGCGACGCGACCTGCTGCGCGGCCGCTGACGCCTGGCGCGCCGGGAGCAGCCCGAGCGCGAGCCTCGCCCACGCCGCGACGAAGCGAGGTTCGGTCACCCGTCCAGGCGAAGCGCCAAGTTGCGTGCACGTGAGCCAGTAGTTGACGACCGCACCGCCGAGGACCGCCGCGATGGCCGGCCAGTCGATGTCCGCATCGGCGAATTCGGGCTGCTGACCGCCCCAGGTGATCATGACCTCGTAAAGCGGCTGGACGAGGTCCTCCCGGAATTCGTCGACAAGGTGCGGGAACTGGTCCAGGTCACGGAAGACCACCCGGATCAGGTTGGCTTCCTCCGTCATCTTGGCCAGGCCGAGCTTGCACAGGTGCCGAAGACGATCAGGCAGCGGGGTCAGCTGCGCCGAGGTGAGAGAACGCATGGTTGCATCGATCTGGTCCGTGGTCCGTGCCGCGTGGGCACGGACCGCCGCCGCCATCACCTCTTCCTTGGATCTGAAATGGCGGTACAGGCCACCGGCGCCCGGCGACAGCCCGGCGGCTGCCTCGATTTCCGCGACCGCGGTCGCGGCGTAGCCTTTCTCGGCGAAAAGGCGGAGCGCCCCGTCGATAATCCGTTCCCGCGTTGAAGTCGTCATACGTGTGCCTCCCCCCTGACAGTATCCGCTTACTATCCGGCCATGCGGCCGTGTATCACCCGCGCGCCGGTCTGCGCGTGCGGCGAATCGTTCGTCCGCTGGGCCGGTGGGCCCGAATGGCCGGTCGTGCCGAGCGGCTGGGCGAAGAGACGGCCCGCTGGGCTGTGCCGCCCGGCTGGCATTGGGCGTGTCCCACCTATTTCGCGTCGTGATGGCAGTTAACCGGAATTTGGCCCGAGCCCGAAGCGGCCGGTCTGGGCGTGATTGCGGCGGTTCCGTCACGGGTAGACACGTAATGTGACAAGGCTGCTGCGTAACGCGATCGCATGCAGCCTGAAGCTACCGGATGTCCCGGCCTCGCGCGCGATCCCGTCCTAGCACCCAACCAAAAGCGTGAGGCTGTGGAGACGCGGCCCCGGCTCATGGCCGGGGCCGCGTCGCTGTACTGGGCGTCGATGGCACCACTGCCGCGCGGGCCGGATGCGCCCGACTGGTTTACCCGGGACCCGCCGCCAGTCGCCGAAATTCCTGGCCCGTTGCATCGGCAGCGCAGCGGCGAAGGCTCTCGCCTCGGCTGGTACCGACAGCACCGCACGGCGCGAACGTGATCTGGGCCGGATTTCGATCGGCGCCGGCGAAACCCGCGCGTACCGAGTGCCGTTTGGACCGATAGCCTGAACTCGCGCGCTGCGCAGCTGTGTTGGTTCCGATTCACGCGAGGTCATGCCCGTGCCCACTGGCAAGGTCAAGTGGTACGACGCCGACAAGGGGTTCGGCTTCCTCACCCGCGATGACGGCGGCGAGGTCTTCGTGCATTCCTCCGCTCTCCCGGCCGATTCGGCCGGCTTGCGGGCTGGCCAGCGCGTCGAGTTCGGCATCGTAGAGGGCCGAAAGGGAGCGCAGGCCCTCCAGGTCAGACTGCTGGAACCGCCCCCCTCCGTGACCAAGGTGAGCAAGAAGAAGCCCGACGAGATGATCATCCTCGTCGAGGATCTGATCAAGCTCCTCGACGGCATCTCGAATACGTTCCGGCGGGGAAAGCAGCCGGACAACCGGGATGCGGCGCGGATCGCGGCGGTGCTGCGCGCGGTGGCTGACGACCTGGAACCGCCCGATGCCGCAGCAGGCCCGCAACCACGGCACCGGCAGCCAGGTGCCCGCCGATAAGCACCGGTCCGTGGACCTGGCGCACGTTTTCCCGCCCGAGGGACCCGGTGGTTCTCCGCGGTGCGGCCCTGCGGCTGGCGCCATACGGGGCCGATGCGCGGGTGCGGGCGACGGGTGGCGAGCGAGGGGTGGCGACTGCGGGTGGCGCTGGGTCCGGCTGGGTTCTCAATGTACTGAGGGCGACGTGGGTGGGTCGGCTCGGGCGAACTGAGCGCCAGCCAGCCTCGCCGTCCGCACTCTGCGACGGCGACTCGCGATCAGCGTGACCAGCGCGATCCCGAGCGCGAACGCGGCGACGGACAAGCCGACTGTTCCGCTTGCGGTGACCGACAGTACAACACCGACAAGGCCGCCGGCCACCCAGGAAAGCTGGTGGAGGGTCTCGGAGACCGCGAACGTGGATGAGCGGATCTCCTCACCGATCTCCCGCTGCACGATCGAGTCGAGCGACAGCTTGGCCAGCGCTTGGCCGAACGCCGCGACGAGCGCCACGATGAGCGCCGCGGCCAAGCCGAAGAACCACGCGCAGACTGCCGTGACGATCGTCGACACGGCGATCGTGCCGAACATGATGAGGTGCGGCATCCGTGATCGCAAACTGGATCCGGCGGCGGTCCCGGCCAGGCCGCCCGCCGTGGCGGCGATCACGAGAGCGCCGAGCGCGACGTTCTGGTTCACCCCGTGGAAGTGGTCAGCGCGCAACAGGAATGCGAGGAACATCACCATGAAGCCGGAAAAGGCGCGCACGGCGGCGTTGGCTCGCATGGCCTCACCGACCACGGGACCGACGCTACGGAGCGTACGCGTTCTTCTGCTTTCCGCGGGCGGGCGCTTTGCCGCCCTGGCCCGCGCGCCCGCCGGCGCCGCGGCCGGAGCGCCCGCCGTGTCGACATGATCGGGCAGCTTGATGCTCAGCGCCGCGCCAACCAGGAAGATCAGTGTCCCGAACCGCAGCACCCAGCCCGCGTGGATCAAGACGCTGATCCCGGCGGCGATCGGTGCCGCGATCGCCGCGGCGATCAGTGACGCGAGCCCGCACCTCGCATTGGCGGTGACCAGCGTTATCTCGGCCGGGAGCAACCGCGGCGTGACGGCGCTGCGGGTGATTCCGTACGCCTTGGACAGCACGAGAACAGCGAACGCGGAGGGCAGCAGGGTGAGCGGGTCCCTGTGCAGTATCGCTCCGGCCATTCCCCAGCACAGCAGACCCCTGCCCAGCATGGTCCCGGCCAGTATGTACCTGCGGCCCGTGCGCAGGCGGTCGAGCATCGGGCCGATGAACGGCGCGAGGACCGCGAACGGTGCCATCGTCACGAGCAGGTAGAGCGCGACCTGGCCGCGTGCCGCGTTAGGCGATGCGTGGAAGAACAGCGTTCCGGCGAGAGCGACAGCGATGAAGGCGTCTCCGGCGCTGCCCACCGCGGTCAACTCGATGAGTTCGGAAAGCCCGGTGCGTCCCGCACCCGACGCGCGGGTGCCGCGGTGGATCAGCATCCCGGTCCAGCGCGCCGCCGAGCCGCCGGTCCTCGCCGCGGGCCGGGCGGCGGACCCGGCCGCCGCGGCGGCCCGGTGCGTCGTGTCCCGGACTTTGCGCCAGGAGGCGGCTGCTCCCATGAACCCAGTATTCTTCGAATCTGGTAGCGGAACGACCCCGCCACCCCGCCGGATGCGAAAGGCACCACGATGATGGGGGAGAATCACTAGGTGTGAGCACTGTACGGACGCGGACCAGGACTCCGGCCCTCGACGAGATCGGCGCGCAGGCGGTCGACGTGGCACGCGCGGCGGCCGAGGAAATTGCCGGGCTCGGCCAAGTCGGCGCACACGTCGGCATGGTGGCCGACGGCGACCGCGTGGTCACGCACCTGTTCGAGTGCCTCGACCCGGCGTACGCGGGCTGGCGGTGGGCCGTGACGGTCGCTCGTGCGGCACGCGCCAAGACCGTGACGGTGAGCGAGACCTCTCTGCTGCCCGGCCCCGACGCGTTGCTCGCGCCGGAATGGGTGCCATGGCGCGACCGTCTGCAGCCGGGTGATCTCGGTGTCGGGGATCTGCTTCCCGCGTCACATGACGACGAACGGCTCGTGCCGGTGGCGGTGCTCGGCGGTGACGACGTGCCGGCCTGGAGTGGCGGCGACGATGTATCTTCGTGGGGCGGTGACGCCGGCCTTGCGGTCGGAGTCCCAGTCGAGGGCCCCAAGCGGGTGCTGTCGGCGATCGGACGCGACGATACCGCGGAGCGCTGGTATTCGACCGATCATGGTCCCCGCGCGCCGCTGGCGCGCGCAGCACCCGCCAAGTGCGCGACCTGCGGGTTTTTCGTGCTGCTCAGCGCTCCCCTCGGCCAGCTCTTCGGCGCGTGCGCGAACGCGTACGCGCCGGACGACGGCCGCGTCGTCTCAGTCGATCATGGCTGCGGAGCGCATTCCGAGGTCGTCCTGCCCACGGGCGCCGACCTGTCCGCGTCACCGATCATCGACGAACTCGGCTACGACCTGGTCGATCTGCCCGGCGTATCGATGCAGGAGACCGCGTTCGAGCCGTTTGACCGCAGCTGATAGGCGAATTGCCGATCGGCCGGCCGCGCTGTGGCTGAGGCGAGTCCTGATGTCGTGGCGCGGCGCTTCACGCGTCGTGCGCGCTTTCCGCACCGGGCCCGCCGGGTACCTGCGACTGCGGCCGAAACAGGGGGTGCGCCGGCGCCTGGCCGTCCATGTCCGCTCCGTCCGCCGCCTGCGGCTGGACCTGCTCCCGTGTTCGGTCCTCCGATAGCGGGGGGGCCTGCGGCTCAGGGGCGGCATGTTCAGGCGAGGCAGACGCACCAGGCGCCGCCACGCTCCGGGGCGCCGCGTCAGGCGGGGACGCTGGCTCAGGCTGGACTGGCGGCTTGGACAGGGCGGCGGCCTGCCGCCGCGCGGTGCGAGCGCGCAGGCGTTTGAGCCGCGGGACGTACCACAGGCCGAACAGGCCCATGGCGAATCCGGTGGCGCACGTCCAGATCCACCAGCGCTCACCGGCAGGCAACTGGTCACGCAGCAGGAGCAGGGTGATCAACGCGATCGCCCATCCCGCGGTGACCAGAGCCGTCACCAACCGCTCATTGGTTTCCATGGGCGGCGGGGCCGGCCGGTACTGGCGCGTCATGTCGCAAGCTTAGCTTGATCATTAAGGTGCCCGGTGCCCGGTGCCCGGTGCCCGGTGCCCGGTGCCCGGTGCCCGGTGCCCGGTGCCCGGATGCCCGGTGCGGGGCTGGGGTGCGGGGGGTGCGGGTGTGCGTGCTCGGTGCTGGTCGGGGCGCGCTGGTGGCGAAGGGAAATGGCGGCCTCGGGGGTCGCCATGTTGCGGCGAAGTCATGGTGTACTTAAGGCGCGCCCGGCCGGGCGCGCAAGCCCTTCCAGGTTCACGAGGGCGACCCCGCAGCGGACTATGTCCGCGTTGCTGACGGTTTGCGGAATGCGCGGAACCCCGTATACCGTTAGCAAGAGTAATGACACAGGCTAACGAACATGACCTCGACGCAGACCAGAACCGACGCTGGTTTGGCCAACGGCCTCCGCATCTCGGTAAGCAGGCTGGCACGTCGGTTGCGGGTGGAGCGCGCAGGCGGCCTGGCGGAGAGTGGCTTGTCCGACACGCAGGTGGCCGCGCTGGCCGTCCTCGACCGTCAGATCGCGATGACGCCGGGCGAGCTGGCCGAGCACGAGAAGGTGCAGCCACCGTCCATGACCCGTGTGATCACCGCTCTCGAGGAACGAGGCCTCGTGCGGCGGGCCCCGCACCCCACCGACAGGCGCCAGGTGGTGCTGACGGTGACGGACGAGGGCAAGAGCCTGGTGAACCAGTTCCGGCGGCGCAGGGACGCGTGGCTGGCGATGCGGCTGCGCGAACTGACGCCGCAGGAGCGGGCGACGCTGCGCGCCGCCGCGCCGATCCTGGAGAAACTGAGCCAGGCCTGACCGGGCGCCGCGGCGCCGGGCCGGAGCCCCTCAGACGGATCTTCAGCTCGCTGCGGATCCGGAACTACCGGCTGTACGCGGTCGGCCAGGTCGTGTCGAACACCGGCACCTGGATGCAGCGGGTCGCGCAGGACTGGCTGGTCCTCGAGCTGACCCACGGCAGCGGTTCGGCGCTCGGCATCGCGACCGGCCTGCAGTTCCTGCCCTTGCTGCTGTTCAGCCTGTGGGGCGGGGCGATCGCCGACAGGTATGCCAAGCGGCGCATCCTCATGGCGACCCAGGCGATCATGGGTGGGCTCGCCCTCATTCTCGGCGTCCTCGCGCTCACCGGCGTGGTGGAGATCTGGCAGGTGTACGCGCTCGCCTTCGCGCTCGGACTGGTCAGCGTCGTGGACAACCCGACGCGCCAGACGTTCGCGGCCGAGATGGTCGGACGCGCTGACATGCCGAACGCGATCGCGCTCAACAGCGCGACCTTCAACCTCGCCCGGATCCTGGGCCCGGCCGTCGCCGGGCTGGTCATCAGCCTGGCTGGAACGCCAATCGCGTTCATCGTGAACGCCGCCTCCTACGGCGCGGTGCTTGCTGGCCTTGGGCTCATGCGCACGTCCGAGCTGCGCCCGGTGGAGCCCACGCCGAGGGCGAAGGGCCAGGTGCGCGAGGCCCTCAGGTACGTGAAGGCACGCCCCAGCCTGTGGATGCCGATGCTGCTGATCTTCTTCGTGGCCACGTTCGGGATGAACTTCCAGGTGACGACCGCACTTATGTCGCGTGAGGTATTTCACACCGGCGCGGGCGCGTTCGGGGTCGCCTCCGCCGTGTTCGCCGCGGGTGCGCTGGCGGGTGCCCTGCTCGCCGCGCGCAGGCGGCGACCCGGTCCGGCGTTGCTCGCCCTGACGGCCGTCGTGTTCGGGGTGCTCGAGATGATCACCGCGCTGATGCCGGGCTACTGGTCGTTCCTCGTGCTGCTCGTGCCGACCGGCCTGGCGCTGCTGACGTTCAGCACCGCGGCGAACTCCGCGACGCAGCTTGGCACCGCGCCCGAGATGCGTGGCCGGGTCATGGGCCTGTACCTGCTCGTGTTCCTTGGTGGAACGCCGCTCGGTGCGCCGCTGGTCGGCTGGGTGGCCGAGCAGTTCGGCCCGCGGATGAGCCTGCTGGCGGGCGGTGCGATCTCCGCGGTCGCCGCGCTCGTGGTCGCGGCGATGCTGGCGCACAGTCGCGCCGTGCGCGTCCGTGACTACCTGCGCCCGCGCGCCCTGGCCAGGCTGGTGGCATAGCGGACGGCGCCGGGACCAGATCAGCGCTGATCTTCGGTGCCGGCAGGCCGCGGCGACCTCGGTGCCGGCGTGTCGGACGGAGCGCGCACCGGTTCCCCAGCCCGCGTGGGTTCCTCAGCCCGCGTGGGTTCCTCAGCCCGCGCGGGTTCCTCAGCCCGCGCGGGTTCCCCAGCACACGCCGGCTCCTGTGCGTCGGGTTTCCGGCGGCGCAGTGGCCAGCTTGCGAGCGCCTCGTACGCCGGGCGGGGACCTGGCTGGCTGCGGATCAGGTGAATCCTGTCGGCAATCCACGGCGTGCCAGCGAAACCCGCGAGCGCCGCCACGAGGGGACGCACGTCCGCCGGCGCCCGGCACCTGGCCAGCGTCAAATGGGGCAGGAAAGACCGGCCCTCATCCGGTGGTGGCGCGCCCGCCCGGCGGGCGCCGGCCGACACGGACGCGGCCAGGGCAGCCAGGGCCCGGTGATCGCCTTGCAGGCCGGTCCACAGCACGCGCGCTCTCGTACCGTTGGGGAACGCGCCACCGTGTGCGAAGCCCAGGGCGACCGTTTCATGGCGGTGGGCGGCGCGCTCCAGCCGCGGCATCAGGCGCCCCGCGGCGACGTCGCTCACCTGCCCGAGGAAGGCCAGGGTGACGTGCCAGGCCTCGTGGCTCGTCCACCTCAGGTCCGGCCGGCCCTCGCGCAGCGGCCCCGCGGCGGCCTCGATCTCGTCGAGCGCGGCAACCGGCGGCACGATGGCGACGAACAGCCTCATGTCGCTATCTCCAGCCGGGTTACCGCCCAATCGCGCTCAACCCGCCGCTCAGTCTCCCGTCGCGCCGTCGATGCGCTCACGTAGCAGGTCGGCGTGCCCGTTGTGCCGGGCGTACTCCTCGATCATGTGGACCAGGATCCAGCGCAGCGAGTAGCGTCTGGTGCGCCCATCGAAGGTCGCCTCGAGCGATGGCGCTGCGGACACCACCCTCCTCGCGGCCTCGCACTCCCCGTACCAGGTTGCGAACGCCGCCTGCACGTCGGCGGTCTGCGCGCCGTTGAAGTCCGCGTCCCTGTCCTGCTCGGTTCGGTAGATGTCAGGCAGGTCCTCACCAGCGAACCCCCGGCGGAACCAGCCGCGCTCGACCTCGGCCATGTGCCTTATCAGGCCGAGCAGCGACAGCGTGGACGGGGGCACGGACCGATCCCGGAGTTGGCCATCGGCCAGCCCTTCGCACTTCCAGGCCAGCGTGGCGCGATGAAAGTCGAGCCACGCGGTCAGCATCTCCTGCTCCCCCGCCTGCAATGGCGGCTCGACCCGCTCATCTGTCATGTCCCGATTCTCTCAGTACCGGCCGCCGCACGGTCCACCTGTCTGGGCAATGTGCTCGGTCAGCCGCCGGATCGGGCGTCGGGCGCCGCGCGCGGCGCCCGACGAGAAGCGGGTGAGCGCTGCGTACGCTGGGCTGGTGAAGAGGCCCAGGGCCGGCTCCGGATGGCTCCTGCCCGCAGTGCTGGCGATTCTCGTGATCGCCGTCGTCGCCGGCGCGATCCTGCGCTGATCCCAGCGGCCCGCGGCCAGCGGCCCGCGGCCCCCGCCGCCAGCGGCCCGCGGCCCGCCGCCGCCTGCGGCCCGCCGCCAACGGCCGGCAGGCGCGCTGACGTGGCCGGGCGCACAATGGGGACATGGCGGACGCTCCGGTCGGACGGCGCATCGTGGTTGGCCTGCTGGGCCTCGGCGTGCTCGGCGTGGCGTTCGGAGCCAGGGCGGCGAACGGGATCGCGGAGCTGATGGCCCCGATCGAGGAGCGCGACCCCACGGGCCTGACCGGTCTCATCCCCGCCGCCGGCGGGTTCCGCTACTACTCGATCAGCGGCGGGGAGCCGCTGCGCACGCCGCAGGACTACCGGCTGACCGTCGGCGGCCTGGTGGAAAGGCCGCGTACATACACGTACGCCGACCTCGCGGCGTTGCCGCGCACCCGGATGGTGCGCGACTTCCAGTGCGTCACCGGCTGGCGGGTGCCGTCCGTGCCGTGGTCCGGGGTGCGGCTCAGCGACCTGCTCGATGCGGCGGGTGTCGCACCGGCCGCCCGCGCGCTCGCCTGCACGTCGTTCGACGGCGCGGACACCGAGTCCCTGACGCTCGATCAGGCGCGCAGGCCCGACGTCATCGTCGCGCTCGGGATGTACGGCAAGCCGCTCACCCGTGCGCACGGTGGCCCGGTGCGCCTGTACGTCGCCCCGATGTACGGTTACAAGTCGCTGAAGTGGCTCAGCGGGATCACGCTCACCGATCGGGTGGTGCCCGGATTCTGGGAACATAACGGATACGACGTGGACGGCTGGGTGGGCAGATCGAACGGCCGGGGCGATGCTCCCACCTCGTGACGATCAGGGCGTCGCCGCCAGGCTGAGCGGGACAGTGCGCCGATTCACCGGCGGCGAACGGTGGGTGCACTGGGGCACGGCCGCGCTGATGGTGATCTGCATCGTCACGGCCGCGTTCCTCTACGTGGGTCCGCTCGCCATCTTCGCGGGCCGTCGCAGGGTGATCGAGCTCATCCACGTCTATGCGGGTCTCGGCCTGCCACTACCGATATTGCTCGGCTGGCTGTCCCGCAGTTTCCGGCGCGACGCGGCCCGGCTGAACAGGTTCTCATCCGGCGACTGGGAGTGGCTGCGCTCGCGTGACCGGCGCACCGGCAGGATCGCTGTCGGCAAGTTCAACGCCGGCCAGAAGCTGAACGCCGCGTTCGTCACGGGATCGATCCTTGTCATGCTCGGGTCCGGCGTGATTCTCTTCTGGCCCAATCCGTGGGCGCTGTCGCTGCGCGTGGGTGCGACGTTCGTGCACGACTGGCTGGCGCTGGCGATCTTCATCGGCATGCTCGGTCACGTCTGGTACGCGGCCCGCGAGCCCGAGGCGATGCAAGGCATGTGGAGCGGGCGGGTACCGAGGTCCTGGGCCGCGCGGCAGCACGCGGCCTGGCTCACCGAACAGGACACCGGCGGCGAGCCCACACGGCAGGATCCGGTCCGGTAGCCGGCGGCGGGCCAACAGCGGCGCAGCAGCGGCGCACGAGCGTGCTTACAAGCGTTCGACGACGTAGTCGATGCAGGTGGTGAGCGCTTCGACGTCGGTGGGGTCGATGGCGGGGAACATTCCGATGCGCAACTGGTTGCGGCCGAGCTTGCGGTACGGCTCGGTGTCCACGATCCCGTTGAGGCGCAGGGTCGCGGCGACCGCGGTGGCATCGACCTCGCCGGTCAGGTCGATGGTTCCGACCACCTGCGAGCGCTGCGCCGGGTCGGCCACGAAAGGCGTCGTGTACGACGTCTTTTCCGCCCAGGTGTACAGCCGCCCGGAGGAGTCCGCGGTGCGCGCGGTCGTCCACGCGAGGCCGCCCTCCGCGAGCATCCACTCGATCTGCTCCGTGAGCAGCAGCAGCGTCGCGACCGCAGGAGTGTTGTACGTCTGGTCCTTCGCCGAGTTGCCGATCGCGATCGGCAGGGACAGAAACTCCGGCACGTACCGCCCGCTCGCGGCGATCTCGTCGACGCGGGCGAGGGCCGCGGGAGACATCAGCGCGATCCAGAGTCCGCCGTCCGCGGCGAAGCATTTCTGCGGCGCGAAGTAGTACACGTCGAACTCGCCGGCCTGTACGGGCAGGCCGCCGGCGCCGCTGGTGGCGTCGACCAGCACGAGCGCCTCCGCGCCGCCCACTCGCTTGATCGGCATCGCAACGCCGGTCGAGGTCTCGTTGTGGGTGAGGGCGTAGACGTCCACGCCCTCTTCGGCCTGCGGCAATGGGTGGCTGCCCGGCGGGCTGGCGATGACGGTCGGCTCCGCGAGCCATGGCGCGCCGGCGACCGCCTTCGCGAACTTGCCGGAGAACTCGCCGAAGGACAGATGCTGCGACTTGCCGCGGACCAGGCCAAACGCAGCGGCGTCCCAGAACGCAGTGGTGCCGCCGTTGCCGAGCACCACCCGGTAGCCATCGGGCAGCGAGAAGAGTTCGCTGAGGCCGCTGGTGACCCGGTGGACGAGCGATCTGACCGGCGCCTGCCGGTGTGAGGTGCCCAGGTAATGGTCCGCCGACGCGGCGAGCGCGCTCAGCTGCTCCGGGCGGATCTTGGAAGGCCCGCAGCCGAAGCGCCCGTCGACCGGCATGATCTCAGCAGGGATCGCGATGTTAGTCACGGACCAACTCTAGAGCCCGCTTGAGAACCCCATGCTCTGCTGCGCGGCACCCAGGCGGCGCCTGGCTGCGTTGTCGCTCGGTCACGTGGTACCTCCGGCTCTGCCGCCCCGCGAATCCCTTCGCTTCCGCCTTGCCCGCCACCGCCTGGCCCTGCTGGCCGTCAGGGCGCTGCGCGCCGGGCCGCTCGCTCTGCCCTCCACGACCGAGGGTTCTCAAGCGGGCTTCCAGTGAGGCTCCGCCTCTGACCGCCGAGGTGCGGGCTGGCCTGGGCTGCGAGGTGCGGTCAGGCTGATGGGCATGGCTGCTGTGGTGACGGTGAATGAGCTGCTCGATGGGCATGTGGCGCTGGACGTCGAGTGCCTGGACCGGATCTACCTGAACGGCTACGTGCCGAACCTGCAGGTCGGCGGCCAGGTGGTGT
>WNFJ01588489.1_pt1 | contig 34164 bp, 29 predicted proteins | sample 5400461 | NCBI WGS metagenome assembly WNFJ01 (sample SAMN13153349, study PRJNA577476) | soil metagenome | isolation source: 115 cm saprolite on Douglas fir-dominated hillslope | place: USA:California | collected 2013-09-17
TCAGAGCTTCGCGCACTGCAAGCTGAAAGACTTTTTCTATTTCCTTCCCATCCCTGCAAAGATCGAGTGTGCGATGAGGTTTGGTGTGATCGCCCATATAGTCGTAAGCCTATCATGACAGACCCTTCAATGGCTGGCCGAAAGTAAATTCCACTAAGTGTCCATCGGGGTCGCGCACCATCGTGAAGTAACCAACCACACCGCCAACATCGATCGGCGGCTCAACCAGGGTGTTTTGCTGGCGAGCCAGTTCTGCGATTCGATCAACTTCTTCCCGACTCTCGCATTGAAATCCGAAATGATCGAGACGCGCCTTCACTTCATCCTGCACTATCACGAGAACAAAGACGGGATCCGCGCCCGGCGGTGTAGTAGGGCCGAGCCAGACATTATGTCGACCCTCTAGCCGTCGGTCGCGCACGATCGAAAGACCGCAAAGCGAAGTGTAGAACTCGACGGAAGCGTCGATGTCGCTACAGTTAATGGTGATGTGGGTCCAGTGGGTTGGCATCGTGGTTCATCGTCCGGGAAAAACAAACGCGCTGCCAATCTTACGGCAACGCGCTCGACTTGTTAACCGACTGTTGAGCTGCCAACTGTTTCAGGCGAACGGCGACATCTTGTCGGCGGTTCGCGAGCATCCCGCTCGCGTCGTCTCAGTGCTGAATTAAAGCCCGGCAAGATGCCGGCATCCCTTCACGATGTCGTCGCGAATTCGCCGTTAAGCTTCATGATCTCCAGCGTCATTTCGGCCGCCGCGTACATGTCTTTCACGTCGAGCCATTCCTTGACGGTGTGAATCGCGCGCATTCCCGTGCCGAGGTTGGCGCACTCGATGCCTCTGCGGTTGAAAACATTCGCGTCACAGCCGCCGCCCGAGGCCATCGTCTTCACATCCAGGCCCATTCGCTTCGCCGCTTGAATTACAAGTTGCACGACATGAGAGCTGTCAGCCACGTTCATGGACGAGTATTCGCGTTCGATATGAGCTTCAACCGATCCTTTTGTGGTTTTGCCGGCTACCGTCACCTCATATCGCGAGGCTGCGTCCTCGAGGCACTTGGTCATGTGCTGTGTTTGGGCGTCGAGCTTCTCTTCGCTGTGCGAGCGGGCTTCGCCTTTCAGCACGACCAGATTGGGAATGATGTTAGTAGCCATGCCGCCTTCGATCTGCCCGATATTAGCGGTTGTCTCATGATCGATGCGTCCGAGCTTCATCACCGCGATCCCTTCGGCGGCAATCTTGATTGCCGAAATCCCTTCCTCAGGAGCTACGCCCGCATGCGACTCGAGTCCATGAATCCGGTATTCCATATGATTAGCCGACGGCCCTTTAGTAAACAAAAACCCCGGATCGTCTGAGTCAAACACAATTCCGTACTTCGCCTTGATTTTAGAAACATCCACGTTCTTGGCGCCCAGCAATCCCACCTCTTCACAGATTGAAAAGATTGCTTCGATGGGCGCATGCGGAATGTTCTGTTCCTGCAAGCACCGGATCACTTCGATGATCACGGCACAGCCGGACTTGTCATCGCCGCCGAGCACGGTCGTTTCATCGGTGCGGATGATGTCGCCTTCGACGATTGGCTTGACGCCTTCACCGGGAACAACGGTGTCCATGTGCGCGCTCATCATGATCGAATCGGCGCCCGGAATCGTGCCCGGGAAACGAGCGATGACGTTGCCGGTGTTGCCGCCGACTGCCTCTCCGGCGTCATCGATCTCCACCTGCGCCCCTATCTCTTCGCAGTATTTCTTGATGCGCTGGGCGACGTCGCGCTCTTTGCGAGAGTGGCTGTCGATCTGCACCAGTTCGAGCAGCAGGTTTTTGATGCGTTCCTGGTTAATCATCGGACCTCCGTGAAACGTAAACCGTGAATCTTAAATCGTGATTGGTAATTAGACCTTCTATTTACCACTCACCGTTTACTATTCACAAGCCGCAGATGCCGAACCAGTTTTGAAATCTCATTAACACCTCGCTTCAGCGAGGTGGCCAGGCCGAGATACTTTGATTGCGTGTTAATCCAGAGGACGTGGCTCTCCGAAGTCACCTCGCTGAAGCGAGGTGTTAATCAGATTACTGATTCATTCCTGCGTCGCCCTCCACTCTTCGCCCCGCTGATCGAGTTCATCCAGAGCTTGCTGCAACTCGTCGCGCTTTGCTTTCAGCTCGTCTTCATCGGCGTCCGGCGAAACAAAAATCGGCGGCGCGATGCCGACGAGCGCGCGGGTGAAGGGCTTCGGCGTCTGAAATCCGTCCCAGCTCTTCTTTACTTCCCAAAACTTTCCGGCAGTGATCGTGAATGGCAAAATAGGATGGCCGGTTTTCTTGGCCAGCAATGCGGCGCCCATCTTGGCGACGTACCGCGGGCCTTTGGGCCCGTCAATCGTAAACGCAGTCGGACAGCCGTCTCGCATCAGGCGCACCATCTCGACCACCGCGCCGGTAGCGCCGCGGGTCGACGAACCGCGCGCCGCGCCATAACCAAAGCGCTGAATGAAGCGCGCAATGTATTCGCCGTCGAAACTCTGCGAGGTCATCACCACGATACGGCGGCGGCGCCAGAAGTAGGTGGAGAGAAACACGCGGTTGTGCCAGAAAGTATAGATGGGAATCTTTTCGTCGCGCGAGGCAGCTTCCCAATGCTCCCAACCTTCAACTTCAAACCTTACCGTGCGGCCAATCAATTTGATCAGGATGAAAAACGCCAGATCGGCAGCGCGTATCAACCAGCGATCTCTGAATGAATATGATGAGAGGCCGGCGAAGGAGTAGGCGCGGGTGGTATTGGCGGACGACAGTCGCCCGCTATGCGTTGCGGAACGAGAAACTATTTTCCATTTGTCATTTTCCATTTTTCATCTGCCATTTTTGGATATTCAAAATCGAGACTCCCGAATGCCTTTAGGAGGTGAGACGACCCCGATCGAATGGCAAATGAAAAATGTCAAATGAAATATGGAAAATGGCTTTTAGCTCGCTGCCGCCTTCACCGGTAGATCCCCGGCTCGCCTGGTGGCCGCGTCTTCCAGCGCCGGTGAATCCAAAGCCACTGATCGGGATAAAGCCGCACGTACTTCTCGACGACGCCGGTGAACAATTGAGTCAATCGCCGCACGTCTTCGGTTTCGTCACCGGTGGCGTTGTAACTCAGCGGCTCCTGTATCTTGAGCAGAAAGCGCCCGCGTTTTTTGTCCCAAGGCGCAAAGACCGGGAGCACCAACGCTCCGGTGCGCAAGGCCAGCTTCGCCAGAACGAACGTCGTCGCAGCCGGCACGCCGAAAAAATCGACAAAGATTCCTTCGCGATCGAGCGTGTTCAGATCCACCAGAATGCCCAGCGTCCCGCCGCCCTGGAGAAGCTGAAGCATCTCGCGCGCGGCTGAGCGCTTATCAATTGTGCGATTGCCGCGACGAGTACGCGAACGTTCGACCAGCGCTTCAATCTTTGGATTATCGATCCTGCGCACCAGGAAGCTCAAAGGATGGCCAAGCAATGAAAGCCCGAAACTGGAAAGCTCCCAGGCGCCGACGTGGCCCGTGAAAAGAATGACTCCGCGTCCGCTCTCTTCAGCCGCACTGAGATGCTCCAGTCCTTCGCATTCAATCAGTGCCGGCAAAGCCTTGGGTGACGGCTTCCCAAAATGGCTGAACACCCCCAGCAGTCGGCCCAGATTCTGAAAGCAACCCCGGAGTAAATCTTTACGCCGGCCCGCGTCCAGTTCGGGAAACGCCAACTCGAGATTGCGGAGGCCGGTGCGTCGCAACCGGCCGGAAAAATAGTAACCAAAGCGGCCCAGGATTGATCCGGTGGCCAGAGCCAGTCGCAACGGCAGCACTGTAAAGGTTGCGAGCAGCGAACAGGCAATCATGTATTCCAAATTGATTTGCAGCGTGGACTTGGCCATGGGCAGACGAGATTGAGAGGCGAGTGTAACGCACCCTAAGGAACGGTGACCAATGACAAGTAAAAGGTTCGGACTTTGATCTTCGGGCTTTAGTCTTTGATCTTTGTTGCCGCGCGTCTTGACCACAATCCGTCCTGAATCGCCCGGTCGGTCCAAAGAACGAAGACTAAAGATCAAAAATCAGGAACCGGATCTTTGACCTGGTCATTCACTTTACCCCCTCCTCTGATATATTCTGCAACGCGATCATTGTCCGTTTCGTATTTGAAGTTAGGGAAAGGGCCTTCGGCCAAACTCTCCTCTGCCGAACTTGCGACTTGATGGTCCAGAGCAATCAGGACAGATGCCATATTCTCATCGTTGAGAACAGCGATGACGTTCGGGCCGGACTGGCTGACGAGTTGAGCAAACTCGGGCACAGCGTCATAGTCGCCGGCGCGCGAGACGAAGCCCTGGCCCGGGGGGATCTGGAAGAGTTCGATCTCATAGTCAGCGACCTGATCAATCAGGAACCGTCCGAGGATACTGAGAATGTCCGCTCTTTCAAGCTGGGCGTGACCAGTTCGCGAACGCGGCGCGCGATTCAGGGGCTGCACGATCTCATCGAAAAGACTCTCTGGTTCAAACTTCAACGCATCGATAATCCCAAAGAGAGAGCGGACGTTCGCGAAAAAATCGATCTCGAACTTCCCAGTGATTTGACGCTGATGAATGCCGTGCTCGAGTACCTGCTGGATCGAGTAGCGAAGTTAGGTCTGGTTCAAGTCGAACAATCGAATCTGTTCGTGGCGCTGGACGAAGCTTTCGTGAACGCAGTTAAGCACGGCAATCGCAACGATCCTGGAAAGTTGTTGCGGGTTACCGCCGAGCTTTCCGCCCGCGAGGCAATCTTTACCGTAGAAGATGAAGGCGAAGGTTTTGACGTGCGCGAGATCCCCGATCCGCGCGACCCGGCGAATTTGTTCAAGTCCTCCGGCCGTGGCGTGCTGCTGATCTACAACATCATGGATGAGGTCGAGTACAGCGAACGTGGCACACGCCTGAAGATGGTAAAGAAGCGTCCGGAAGGGTTGCCGCAGACCGGATCGGTGTGAATCGAAGTTGAGGCGACAAATGAGGCCCGGTTCAGAGCAAAGGGTGTAACCACAGCAAACCAAGTGGCGACCAGCGTTAGAACTCACAAATTTAACCTGCACGCAAATCCACTTTGAAGACAAAGCACATTCGAACTTCCAGAAGGTGGTCAATGGGCATGCCCGCCCTGGTTGCCCTGACCGCCGGAGTTCCGCGAATTGTTGCCGCGCTGCTCGTGCGCAGGGAACCGTTCGGCGATGCCTTCAGCTACATCGAGACGATAGTGGCAAATCGAGCGGATCTGGTAACCGGCAACTTCTCGCTCAATAATCTTTACGGGTTTTGGTTGCCACTGTATCAATTCTTTTGTTCAATCATTTCGGTGGTAATAAACCAGCCCTTGTATGTCGCCAGATTCGTCTCCGTGGTGGCCGGAACCGGAGTCTGCGTTTTGGTTTATTTGTCTAGCCGCATTCTGACCTCCAGCCAACGCTGGGCGTTGATTGCCGCCCTGGCGATCGCATTCAATCCGTTTCACCTTCAGTATTCCGCGGCGGCGATGACCGACGTGCCGCATGCCGTGATGGTCCTGGCGTGTCTGTACTTTGTGCTTACCGAACGCTGGACGCTGGCGGCGTGCGCCGGAGCAGCCGCTTCCCTGATCCGGCTGGATAGTTGGCTGTTGGTTGCCCTGGTGCCTACGATTCAGCTTGTGCGGCGAAGGAAGTTGCCCATCTTGAGCACCCTGATTCTTGCCAGCGCGCCCGCCTTCTGGTTATTCATCTGCTGGAAAGCCACAGGCAATCCGCTGGCGTCTTTTCATGCTCACCACGATTACGTGCTCGCGAGAGTTGCCGCACACCCTGAAGTTGGTCGGATAACCTTCGCACGAACCTGGGACGACGCTGGCCGCTTCATTTATGCCGCGAACGTGGCCGTGTTGGCCGGATGCTTCGCGGCGGTGTGGTTGGTTTTTCGTGAGTGGCGTCAATGGCGTGAATGGATCAAAGGGCTCGCCCAGGGCGAGGCGCCAAAGTCCGCTAACCTGCTCATTTGCCTATTGTTCTTTTTTGGGTACGTCGGTTTCACTTCGACGGCGTATCTGAGTAAGGAACAAAGCGACATCTGGCATCGCTACGGTTTACTACCATTCGCCCTTGGTGTGCCTGTCCTGGCGTACTCGGCTCAGCAAGTTTTCAGCAGTCGGTTGGTTTTGGCGCAAGCAGCTCTGGTGATTGTGCTGGTGGCCGGTGTCGTTCAATTCAAGATTCAGGCTGACGATGTGGCTCGCTTCATAAGGACACCCGACCAGTCGCAAGCGATCGCCAGCTATCTAAAGCAGGAACATCTTTCTGACCCATCGATCAAGATTTTCTGCGACCAGATCGAAGTGCGGGTCAGCTCTGGTATCCCTCGGAAACAGTTCTATGACTCCTGGACCGCTCCCAAAGATAGGGACGGCTTTCTCGGATACTTGCGAACGAATGGCATAACGTTCCTGGTGATACCGTACGAATCTGAGCAGTCGACGGCCAGGCAGTTGTTTCCGAATCTGAGGAAAGACCCACTTCCCGCCTTCGAAGACGTAATGCCGGCCAATGACAGTACTCTTGACAGTCTCTATCGGGTTCGAGTTGAAAAGCTGCCGCCACCGGGTTAAATCGCGGGTTTAGCTACTCCTCCTTATGAGCGCCCATGCTTCGCTTTTCCATTTGTGATTTCCCATCCTTCACTGGCCATTAGAATTCGAGGCGTAACCTGGCAGGTAATAGCCGATGTGAAATGAAAAATGAGAAAGGGAAAATGGCGCCGCCCTTCAAGCCAGGAACAGCAAGTGACCGCATGCTTTCGGCGTGGCGCTGGTGGTTGCTGCCCGCGGCCCTCGCTCTCATCCTCATACTGGTTTTCGTCGATCCATTCATTGGGGATTGGGATGCCCTGGAATACACCCTCAGCGCCCTGCGCGGCTATCCTTCGTCGATGGCTTTGGGCAGAAGCCTGTTCATCTTTTTCAATCACGAGCTTTATGTAATCGCACACGCGGCTTTTCATCTGCAGCCACAACACGCTTACCTGCTGTTCAAGTATGCAGTCGTAGCGCAAGGGGTGTTGGCGATCATTGCCTGCTGGATCCTGACTCGCGATCTTTCCGGCTCAAAGTACGCGGCAACGATTGCAGCTTTGTTGGTGACCTTCTCACCCGTGTTCGTACTTTACAGCGGACAGGTGATGACGGACGTGCCCGCGCTACTGCTGACAACGGTGGCGCTGATCGTTCATCTTCGCGGGCTGCAACAAAGAAGAGTGTGGCTGGTTATTGTTGGCGCCGCGCTGTTGGGCGCGGGAGTGAATCTGCGCGAGACAGTTGCCTTCTATGGGCCGTGGTTGGTGTTCGCGCCGTTTGTTTGTGGCTGGCGGACGAACCGCAAGGGAATATTACTGGTCGTTTTTTCATGCTTGATCTTTGTAGTTTTTGCCGGGTCTGGCTTTGCTTATTGGTTCCTCTCTGACCCGAGTTACCGCGCTGCCTGGTACGGTTGGCGAGAATCAATGCGCGTCGAGTCCGCGCTGCACCCGCCCGCCGTTCGCAATGTCTGGCCGTGGCTGCTTTTCTTTCTGGCGGCCTCGCCGCTGGTACTGCTTACTTTGCCGATGGCCTTCGTTTGGGAATGGCGCCAGCGCAGGCTCTCTCCAATGCTGCTGCTCGCGGCCGCGGGTCTGTTTGCCAACCTGTTGCTGCTGCTGAATTACAGCACGGCCATCGGGTGGCGCTATCTTTCCACCGGACTCCCGGCGCTCGTGCCGCTGTGCTCGAATTTTCTCTTTCAGTACTTATCGAGGCGATTGAGAGCGGAGCGCCGCGCGTTCATCACCGCGACCGTCGCGATCGCTTTAATTGGTGTTGCAATCGGAGCGTATTTGTGGCCGTTAAGGAGCGCGACGAGAGAAGTAAGGGCAGCTTCGAAAGAATATGATCAGGAACTGATGCGAGTTCCGCGCGACGGCGTAATGATCTCCGGCGCTCAGATCGTCGCGGTCATTTATTGGCGCGGCATCGGCGCGGGCGAGTGGGATGTGATTGGACCCGGAGCCGGCTGGCCGCAGGGAAAATTGGAGCAGACCGTCATCGGCTATTTGAAATCGGGTCGCCGAGTTTTTCTCGACGCCGATCCGCGTTGGTGGCAACCGTGCGGCTGGCACATCAGCGAAGTCAAGGAACTCGTCAGTATCGAGCCGCGCTTTCATTTTCGGCGCGTGTCGCCGACGATCTACGAAATCAGGACGCGGGATGATGAGTCAGCGAAGGATCATCCTCAGTTGAAAACTTTGTTGCCAGAGAACCGGCCCGCGGACGCGAAGAAGTGTTTTAATCCGGGATGAGCAGAGAGATTGGAAAAAGAGGTTGCACTTACGCCGTTTGCAACTGCGCAACCGCCGGCTCAATCGGAACCATGAACTCGTTGGTGACCGGATACAGGGTCTCTTGCCAGTATGGAGTGCGGGAAATCCACTCGCCGACTGAATCCGCATCGACGGGTCGAGAGAACAAGTAACCCTGCCCATACTGGCACTTGAGTTTGCGAAGCTGCATCAGTTGACTCAAAGTCTCAACGCCTTCGGCGACGACTTCCATGCCCATGTTGTCAGCCAGCGAAACGATGGTGCGTACGATCTCGATATTCTCAGCCGCTTCGCCGATGCGCCCGACGAACGAGCGATCAATCTTCAGCGTGTTTACCGGGAAACGGTGCAGATAACCGAGCGACGAATAGCCGGTGCCAAAATCGTCAATGCTCAATTGCACCCCGAGCGCTTTCAGGCGCTTCAGCAGTTGCACGGCCATCTCAGCGTTGTCCATCACCGCGCTTTCAGTAATTTCGAGCTTCAGATGCCTCGCTTCGACGTGAGTCTCTTCGAGAATGTCCTTGATTTCGTTAACTAAACCTGGCTGGGACACCTGCTTGCTGGACAGGTTGACGCTCATAAAGAGCGAGCGATTGGCCGGCGATTGCCACTGCCATTGACTGAGCTGCTGACACGCCTTTTTCAAAATCCACAAGCCCAGGGGAACAATCAGCCCGGTATCTTCGGCCAACGGAATGAAGTCTGAAGGATTGATAAATCCGCGTTCAGGATGTTGCCAGCGAATCAAGGCTTCAAATCCGGCCAGTTGACCGTTATCCAGCGAGACGATTGGCTGGTAGTAAACGCGCAGTTCTTCGCGATCGAGCGCACGGCGCAGGTCGTTCTCCATTTGCAGCACATAGACCGCATGCGTGTGCATGCCTTTATCGAATACTTCATAACACGCTTTGCCTTGCGCCTTTGCCCGGTACATGGCCGTGTCAGCGTCCCGCAACATTGCCTCTGCATGGTCGTATCCGGTAGAACTCAGCGCGATCCCGATACTGGTGGTGGTGAAAACCTCGTGTCCGCTGAGGTTGAAGTGCGATTGCAGCTTATCCTGAATGCGGCGCGCCATGTTGGTCGCTTCTGCAGAATTTGGAATCCCGTCGAGCAGGATAGCGAACTCATCGCCGCCCAAGCGAGCTACCATGTCGACTTCGCGAGTGCAGCTTTCCAGGCGACGGGCCATTGCGATTAGCAACTGGTCGCCGATAGAGTGTCCCAAACTGTCGTTCACGTTCTTGAAACGATCCAGATCCAGAAAGAGGACTGCGAACTGATAGTCCTCGTGCTGCTTGGCGCGTTCCATGACAAATTTCAAGTTCTCGGCCAACAGCGCCCGATTGGGCAGGTTGGTCAGCGCATCGTGGAACGCCGCATGTCGAAAGTGATCCTTACTCTCCTGTAGTTGAAGGCTGATTCGTTCCTGCTCGGCAATGTGCCGGTTGAGTTCTTCCACGTGCCGTTCAGCCTGCTCAGCGCGGTTACGCTCAGCCTCCGCCCGCGCGCTTTCGGCTTCAGCTCGCTCGCGTTCCGCCTGTTCAGCCTGGGCCGACGTTTCCTTAAGCTCGTTCAAATATTTGTGATAAGTGAAATAGAGAATGAAGATCACCGGCACGCCCACGGCCAGAATCGTCAGGCCCGCTTTCTGGATCGAATTCGAAGCTGCCGCGGCCACGGCTGCGCCGGCAAAATAGGTGATCGATGTCCAAAGATAATGCTTCTGCCACGTTTCCCAGATAGATTGTCCGGCTTGAAAGGCCAGTCCGACGGCGCAGATGCCGCTACTCATGAAATACTGAACCAAGGCCATCGTAGCGACCCCGGCAATGAAGGTTGACCATTCCTGAAATCTCAAGTCACCAATCGGTCCAAAGAAAACGCGCAACACCACCACCGTAACGAAAGTCGCACAAATCATCATCCCGCAGTTGAAAAGAACTGTGAGCAGCTTTCCGCGGATGCGCAGAGCTCCAAAAAGGCCGTCAGCAAGAGCCAGCAGCAGGCCCGCGTAACCGCCGTAAAGCAGCAGCACCAGGAAGATGAAAGTATCCGAGACCGTGACGTTGGTATTGACGCGAGGGATCTGTACCGAAAGTTTCGAGCTGACGAGGACCATCACTCCAGCAAGAAGCAAAAGCCGGAGATCAAACCGCGGCATTGGCAGCCAATAAGCTGAGTAAGCGAGCATCGCCGCACCCGCGACGACGATCGTCCACTTATAGGCGTTGGTGAATTTTTGCCTGCCGGTCGGTTCAACTGTGGATTCCACGATTCTCCTGGACTCAGATGATGTCAGCGTAAATAGATCGTTTCGTAATCGCTGTGGGACTGATAGCCGGCCTTCTCATAAAAGGCGGCCGCCTTATGGTTTCGCTCGTTGACCGTCAGACAGATCGACTGACTACGGGTCAACAGAATTGAAGACAACTCGTTTAGACAACGAAGCCCGAATCCTCGTCGTCTTTCCTCTGCATGGACGTGAACGCCTTCCAGATATGCAACCTGCGGCGTCTCGCCGACAACGTCGGCCTTAAAAATCAGCCGGCCTTCCTGGATCCATAACCAAATTCGGCCCTGGCCGATCCGCCGAGCTGTTCGTTGACGAAAGCCTCCGGGATCGATTTGCAGCGTATTGATACCGCCTTCGTCACAAGCCATTGAAGCATTCACGGACAGAACCTTTTCCAGGTCGGTGATCGTCGCTGTTCGCAGATCGACCGCTTCGTAGCCAGATAAAGGGCGGCGTAGTTCTAACAACTGCTCAATGCAAATCAGTCGCGGTTCCTGTCCCGGGCGGGCGTAATGTTTCCAGAAGTTATTGACCGTGTCGCGCTCGCCCCTGATCAAAAAAGCGTTCTGGCAGTTACGCGCCAGACGGGCGAAAACGGCAATAGAGCTCTCAGTGCGCGTTTCAATTAGCGTGGCATGACCAAGCAGGGCGACGCCGACAATTCGTCCCTGAGAATCGCGACCTGCATAGAACGATCCGCGATTGTGCGGGCTAACCAGCCCGTTGTCGCGAATCAGGCTGGTCATGAAGACAGTGTGCATTGGACGCTCAGCCAGGAAATCGAGTACTTCCGCTTCTTCTTCCTGACAAAGCTCCTCTACCGTGCAAGCTTCGGGCGCCCTGGCGAAATTTTGGCATTTCGCTGATGACTCCGGACCCATCAATGTGACGGTCATGCCTGCTCCTTAGGTTTATTTTTCATTAGGTTCTCCGAGTGTCGGCACTCGAGCCGCCGTTCGCTTAGCGAGTGGCTGGCATGTATGGTCCACTGTCGCCGGTAACCATCGCTTTCATGGCCTGCACGTTGTTGTCGCCGAGAACTACGCCATCGCCAGTCAACACCTTGTCACCGAGGATGACTCCATCGCCGAGAATGACTCCGTCGCCAAGAATTACGCCATCACCAAGAATCACTCCACTACAGAAGATCGTGCCGTCGCCCAAAATGACTCCCGCGCTCGTGAAAACGCTGTCGCCGAGAATTACTCCGTCGCCGAGAATCACGCCGTCCCCGAGGATGACTCCATCGCCGAGAATTACGCCATCGCCAAGGATTACGCCGTCACCCAGAATTACTCCCATGGCGTAATAAGACTTATATCTGGTAATCAGACTGGTTCCGGTGGCGTACTGGTGCTTGAAGAAAATCCCCCGCGACCAGGTGAACGTCTGTCCCGCGATCGTGGTACGCGGATCCGGCGGCGTGACGGTTGTCAGCATCGGATCGCCTTGTTTCGAGGTTGAACTGAGGTTGGTGCGAACGAGCTTAGCCAGTCGCGTGGCGCCTTCAGCGTTCACTTCACCGGTGCCTTGCTCCAGCATGTTCCAACCGGCCAGAGGCTGCGCCGTATACATCAAGATCATCTTGACCATGTTCGGCGTCAGCTTTGGATTGATTTGCAACATCAAGGCTGCGACGCCCGACACTATTGGCGTCGCCATTGAGCTGCCGCTCAAGTACATCAGACGTGTGTTATCGCTGTTGTTGACACCGGAATCCAGCTCGGGATGTTGGGTCACGATAACATTGAGGCTGACCGGACTTCCCAGCAGGCCGGTGCCGAGGACGCCACTGCTGCCGGCATCAGATTCAGCGTAGATCAGTTTGTTACCCGGCGCGATTAGATCAGGCTTCAACAGATTGTCGTAATGAACCACGCCCCTGGCATCAGTCCAGCGACTGCGAGTCGGCCCACGCGAGCTGTAGGTGGCGACGCCATCGTCGCTGCGCACGTTGGTTCCGAAGGTGTTGGCGGCGCCGACCGTGATTACCGAAGGCTCATTTCCGGGTGCATGGATCTGTCCGTAGATTTTCTTGCCGTTTGCATCCTTGCCATTGTTGCCCGCGGCCGCCACGACAACGATTCCCGCGTCGACCAGAGCCCGAGCCGCCCGGCATATTGGATCGTTCTTATAAGAACTAATTGCCGGAGCACCCAGGCTCATGTTAACGATCCGGATATTGTATCTGTCCTTATTGAGCGGATTTGTTGAGCTAACTGGTTTGCTTGTGTCGGCCGGGCTGATAATCCAGTTCAGCGCGTTGAGCAGGGCGGAAGTCGTGCCGGTACCCTGCGAATTCAGCACTCGCAGGTTGATGATGCTCGCCCCCGGCGCAATGCCCTGGTAGTTAGTGCCGTTCGAGTAGCTCGCCGCTGCCGCGGATGCAGCCACGTGACTGCCATGTCCGTACGGATCGGTTGTGGTGTTGTTCTCGCCGGTAAAATCCATGGTCAGCTTGATGCGCGTGCCGTCCGTCGTGAACGCCTCATGCGCGGTATCTAAGCCTGAATCGAGAATCGCAATGCCGATACCGGTTCCGTCAATCGCTGTCGCACCCAACAGACCGGCAATCAAACCCGGCGCGTTGCGAACCTGATCGGTTCCAGTTGTAGCCGTGACATGGCCGAATGATTCCAGTGTCACATCAGGAGAGAGATAGTTTGTGGCTCGGTTGGCCGCGAGGGCTTCAACGGCCTTAACGGGCAGGTCAACTTTGATTGCCCCAAGCTGCGCCATGCTCTCGCTGACCGACACGCCGTAGCGTTTGAGCAAGGCACTGACTTCGGCATTGTGAACATCGTTCACTTGCAGAATGGCGGTCACCCGGCCATTCGGACCTGCGCTGTTCATCAGCTCGCGCATGTCAGAAGAAATCTTTTCACCTTCGAACTCTTCATTTATCGGGCTCTGCCGCTGGTCCTGGTCTATGGTCGCGATCTGGTTACCGGTGCTCAACTGATCAATTGAGATCGGCTCGAAGAGTTTGGCGAGGCTGTCATCGGACGCAATGTATTGCGAATAGGCTTCCGGGTTTGCGCCGCCGATGATTTGCAGGTGGCTGGTTTCGATTGCGGCCTTAACCGCGGATGACGCGACCAGCGTGGCACGCGCGCCCGCATATTGATGAAGTTGATCGACAAAGAGGACGATTTTGCCTTCAGCCTGTTCGGCTTCGGCAAAGACCGCCGCCACTCGGCCTGCGAATTCGTCACTGGTTCGCGCGCCCTTGGCCAGCGCATCGAGACTAAGACGAAAAACGCGCCGATTGCGCAGTGTTGCCGGCACGTCACCGAAGGCTATTTTCATTGCCACGCCGCGGGCGATGGCGTCACGATCGAGATCGGATTCGCCCACCACTACAGGAGTCTTGCGACTCGTCGAGAGGCTCTCAATGACGCGGGCAATATCAGCTTCGTAGCCACGAGGCGTTTCCAGCTTGCCTCGCAGGGCCAACAAACTGAGGTCGGTTGCATAGCTTGAAAGCAGGGGGAAATTCTTGTCGGCGACGACTTCGGCGCGCGGGGCCGGAAAACGATTGGCTGACTGGGCCGCGATGCGCTGACTGAAGGTAAAACTGGCGCACGTCGACAGCAGCAAAGCCAGGGTAGTGATCCATATAACGGCGGGGGCATTTTTCTTTTTCATAATTATCTGGTCCATTACCGGCGTCTTAATTTTCACCGGCCCGAGTTTTTTTGGGTCAGCGGACTTTTGGTCATCGCTTTGTGAGTGCCGAATCGGTGAGTCCCGGCCGAGTTGTCTCGAATTTTGGAATCCGCTTCGGGGTGCGGTTCGCGTCAAGACTTTGAAAGAGCACGCCGCGTGGAGACACTCCACGGGCGCTGCTGTCAGTGCGAGACCTGTGCCAGCCGCGACATTAAGGGACAAATGATTGATTGGCAGAAGGTTAGTCCTGATAGTCTGGCGCCGTTCGCGAAGACGGCCAATTCAATCTGACTGTGCGCCTCAGTCAGATTGGGGCACCTGTGGTCTTTGTGATGGGTGGCGAGGCGATAATGGCCGTTACTTAAGGACGGTATTTGAGGATGCTGTCGCCTTCCAGAAATTCTGCCTCAGGTAGTCCGGGCATGGACAAGCAATGGAATTAGGTGAGATCCAAACTCGGAAAAACAATGCGTGTCGCCGTTGGCTGTTGGATGCTAAGTGGTCAATCTATTCAAGTCGGCGGCCTATTTGCGGGAACGAATCGGCGTCTTTGCGGGAACGAATCGGCGTCGTCCCGCGGAACCAAATAACCCTTGTAGAAAACAAAGCTTCTTGCCGCTTGCACCTTGCGCTATAATGCCCGCGGCCCTGGGATTTTGCGGTAAGAATGCCTGCAATCATAAAGACGTCCAGGTAAACTGAATGTTCGAACGCTACACAGAAAAAGCGCGACGGGTAATTTTCTTCGCCCGCTATGAGGCTTCGCAGTTTGGCGCCCCGGCGATTGAACCTGAGCATCTCTTGCTCGGGCTGATGCGCGAAGACAAGACTCTCACCGGCCGCTTCTTCCCACGCGCGCAGATTACCATCGAATCAATCCGCAGAGAGATAGAAGGCCGCACGCTGCTGCGTGAGCGGATTCCGACGTCAGTCGAACTGCCGCTGGCTCCTGAGACCAAGCGTGTTCTTCATTACTCGCACGAAGAATCCGATCGCCTGCAACACCGGCACATCGGCACCGAGCACTTGCTGCTTGGGCTCTTGCGCGAAGAGCGTTCGATGGCTGCACAGATTCTGTTCGAGCGCGGGCTGCGGCTGGCCGCCGTTCGCGATGAGATTGCCCGGCAAAGCGGCGCCGACGCCCGTCACCGCAAAGACATCCCGCACCTGCTCGAGTTTTCGCGCGATCTAACGGAAGACGCGTCAAACGACCGCCTCGATCCTTTAATCGGACGTGATGCTGAGATCGAGCGCGTTGTGCAAATCCTCTGCCGCCGCACCAAGAACAATCCGGTGCTCATTGGCGAGCCCGGCGTGGGCAAGACTGCTATAGTAGAAGGTCTGGCGCAGCGGATCGTGCGCGGCGACGTTCCTTCTTTTCTGGAAAACAAACGAATCCTTTCGCTCGACATCAGTTTGATTGTGGCCGGCACAAAGTACCGCGGCCAATTCGAAGAGCGCTTGAAGCAAATCATGCGCGAGCTAATCGAGAATCCGCAGTACATTGTTTTCGTCGATGAGTTGCACACTCTGGTGGGCGCGGGTTCGGCGGAAGGATCGCTCGACGCGGCGAATATCTTGAAGCCGGCGCTCTCGCGCGGAGAAATTCAATGCATCGGGGCCACGACACCCGCAGAGTTTCGCAAGTCAATCGAGAAGGATCGTTCGCTGGAACGGCGCTTTCAGGCTGTCAAGGTCCCCCCGCCGTCGGAAGATGAAGCGGTTCAAATCCTCGAAGGCGTGCGCGAACGTTACGAGAGTTTTCATCAGGTGCGCTACACCGAAGATGCGCTCGAGGCCGCCGTCCGACAATCGACCCGTTATATTCCCGACCGATTCCTGCCGGACAAGGCAATCGATGTAATCGACGAAGCTGGAGCGCGCGTTAAGCTGCGCGTGAGGGCCGAGCAGGGCAATCTGGATGCGCTTACCGCGTCGCTGACTGAGTGGGAGCGCGCCACCTATGGGAGGGCTCAGGCCCCGATAGAAGATGAAGAAGACTCTATCGTGATGGCCGAAGTCAGCCGGGCGGACGTTGAAGAGGTCATTGCGCGTTGGACCGGAATTCCGATCACCTCGCTGAAAGAAGAAGAATCAAAGAGGCTGCTGCGCATTGAAACTGAGTTGCACAAGCGTGTGATATCCCAGCGGCCGGCCATCTCAGCTTTGGCGCGCGCCATTCGGCGTTCGCGCGCCGGCCTGAAGAACCCGCACCGGCCGGTCGGTTCGTTTCTTTTTCTGGGGCCTACCGGCGTCGGCAAAACCGAAGTGGCGCGTTGTTTGGCACAGTTTCTGTTCGGCAGCGAGCGTTCAATGATTCGGTTTGACATGTCTGAGTTCATGGAAAAGCATTCCGTCTCAAAGTTGATCGGTTCACCGCCCGGTTACGTGGGACACGAAGAAGGAGGGCAATTGACCGAGCGGGTCAAGCGTTCTCCGTACGCCGTTTTGCTGTTCGATGAGATCGAAAAGGCGCATCCCGATATCTACAACGTTCTGCTCCAGGTTTTCGAAGATGGCATTCTTACCGACGCGCTCGGCAATACCATAGACTTTAAGAATGCCATCATTATTATGACCTCGAATATCGGCGCGCGCTTTATTCAGAAAAAAGGAGCGATGGGATTCCAGGGTTCAAACGATGTTTCGCGCACCAAGATGGAAGAAATGGTGATGAACTCAGTGCGCCAGACATTCAATCCCGAATTTATCAACCGGCTCGACGAGATCATCATATTCGACGAGTTGGGAGATGTTGAGTTGCTGGACGTCCTTCAGTTGCAGATCGATCAGATCAACAGCACGATGTCCAACCATGGGTTTATTGTGCGTCTATCGGACGATGCCAAGCGCTGGATCGTCAACAAGACCTGTGCTGATCGGTCTTACGGCGCCCGTCCTCTACGGCGCTCGCTGCAGAAACACGTCGAAGATCCGCTGTCAGAAGCGCTGATCCAGGGCCAGCTCGGCGATGCTACGCTGGTCGAGATGTTTGTAGAGGGTGAGGATTTGAACTTTCGCTCGATCTCGATCGACGAAACCGGAATCGAACAGGTCAATGACTTGCTGGTGACTCCCTAACCAACTTGGATCGAGTCTAGAGTACCGACTCTAGTCGGACTCATGTCACAAAATAGACGCGACAGGAGTTGGCGCTCTAAACCTCGCTTATTTTATCCAGTTTGGACTTTCGCTTTATTTTCCCTGTATAATGCGCCGCTTTGTTAGGTTGGAAACTGGCAACGAGCAAGGGCTGCGGTGAATCCAAGTGCTCCCCAGGTTGCGCAACCGCGCCGGGTTTGTGTTACGGTTTTCCCGAAGTAAGCGCTGAAACTTTTCATAGGCTTGTGTTACGTCCCCAGAGGAACCTCTAAGGGAACCGGCACTTATGTACTCTTATCGCGTTGTCTCGCTGACCATACTAAGCGTCGTCATTGGCACTGCTGCTTTGTTCCTCGCGGAGCCCGTCCGCGCGCAACAAACACCGCCGCGGGTGGTTGAGAATGTCGATATCATCGGCAATCGGCGCCTGCGCAAAGACGACATCATCTATTACATTCAAACCCGTGCGGGTGACAACTATAATCCGGATCAGGTCGCGCGCGATTTGCAAACCATCCTGTCTCTCGGCTTTTTCGATAAAGTCGGCACCCGCGTGACGGAAGAGGTAGGACCCCGCGGCGGAGTTATTATCACCTTCATCATCGTTGAACTGCCCATCATTCGTGATATCCAGTTTCAAGGACTGAAGAGCGTTTCGGAATCCGATGTGCTCAAGACGTTTCGTGAGCGGCGCGTCGGCGTTTCCAAGGAAGCTATCGAAGATCCGGTCAAGGTCCGCAATGCTACCCGCGTCCTGAAAGAACTGTTGGCGGAAAAGGGACATCCCAACGCAACGGTCAATGTAAATCGCGAGCAGGTCTCGGCTACTTCGATTGCCATAACCTTCGAAGTCAACCAAGGGCCGCGCGTACGCGTCGCCGAAATTCGCTTTGAAGGCAGCAAGGTCTTCAAAAGCGGCAAGCTCCGCGATCAGATGAACTACGTCAAGGAGGCCGGACTGATAACGCGTTTTCGTGAATTGGATATCCTGCATCGCGCGAAGCTCGATTACGACCTGCACCGTGTGGACAATTACATGAAGTCCAAGGGCTATTTGCAGGCCCGCCACGGGGAACCAAAGATCGAAGGACTGGGTCCGCGCCGCACCGGATTTCCCATCTTGCCGCTGCCGTTCCTTTCTTCAGTTGACGACACCCTGCGTATCACGGTGCCGATTGTCGACGGCAAGCTCTACCGGCTTGGTGATATGAAAATCGAGGGCAACTCGATTTTCTCTGAGCAGGTCATCAAGAACGTCATCGGCTTACAAAAGGGAGAGGTCGCCAACGGCGAGGGACTGAGCAAAGCGCTTTACGAGAATCTTAAGAAAGCCTATGGTTCGCAGGGTTTCATTCAGTACACAGCTGAGATCACGCCGACTTTCAAGGACAATCCGCAAAATCCAAACGAAGGTATTGCCGATTTTCTGATCACCATTGACGAGGGCAAGCAGTTCACGCTGCGTCGGTTGGAATTCACGGGAAACACCTTCACGCGCGATAACGTGCTGCGGCGCGAAGTGCTCATCAACGAAGGCGACATTTACAATCAGAATTCCTTCGAGTATTCCATCATCCGCCTGAACCAGCTTGGCTACTTCAATCCGATCGACAAAGACAAGGACGCGGATTATCGCACTAACGAGGAAGAAGGCCTGGTCGATGTGACGGTTAAGGTGTCAGAGAAAGGCCGTCAGCAGATTTCTTTTAATGGCGGTATTTCCGGTATCGGCGGATCGTTCTTCGGCCTCGAATATTCGACGAACAACCTGTTCGGGCGCGGGGAAACTCTTTCGTTGAATCTGGCCGCGGGTAACCGGCAGCGGTCGTTTCAGTTTTCCTTCACTGAGCCCTACATCAACAACCGGCCCATCACCGCCGGCTTTTCAGTATTTGCTTACTCGCAGAAATTCTTTGGCGAAGGGACTTTTCTGTCGCAGAACACCGCGGCAAATCGGGGACTGTTTGGCAACACGCTCGATTTCTTCAATACCAGCGCGGAAAACCTCTTTACGCGCAACTCGCTTGGGGCTTCGATTTTTGCCAGCGCGCCTCTGTCAGAGTTCTACAAGAAGCGGCCCTTCACCCAGTTTTCCCGTGTCGGCCTGTCTTATCAAATTGCTCAATCCAGTGTGAAAGATCCGGCAGTCAACACGACCGGCGCTACCGAGCAGTTTATTCCCGTGATCTATCGTCAGCCGAGCATTCTTAGTAGCCGCGCGACGGCCTCTTTCGTCTATGACACCCGCAATGCCAGCATCGATCCGACGGCGGGACGCTCGCTATCTATCGGACTCGGCTTCGCCGGCCTGGGCGGCGACGTGCGCACCTATCAACCCACGCTTGAGTTCACGCAGTTTTACGCGATGCGCAAGAAACGGTCTGCGAATCCCGAGGTTTTCGGCTTTCGAATTCTGGCCGGCACGGTGGGAAGTTTCGCTACCAGCGGCAAGGTGAGAAACGCGAACTCGCTGGCCTTCGTTGACGGAGTGCCCATCTACGAGCGTTTCTTCCTCGGCGACGAATTCACGATCCGCGGTTATAACGTGAGATCGATTAGCCCGGTGACACCGCTCGACAACTTCATCACTTCGCGCAACGTCGTGATTGCGACAAATGCCACCGGCACGCCGTCTGTGGTTCCAGGCCTGCCCTCATCGCTGGGAAATATCGGGCGCTTCACCGGGGCGACGGGAAGCAATATTGCGCAACTGCCACGTGCTTATACAGCCACCGGCGCCGACACTCAGGTGCTGGGAAATTTCGAGTATCGGATTCCCATCATTGGCAGAACAGTTAGCGCCGCGCTGTTCGTCGATGTCGGCTCGGCCTTCAATCTGCGCTCAAAACGCGACCAAACTTACTCGAGCGAGTTTTTGGCTGACGATCCCTTCCTGCGAACTGTGGGGCTTGTCCCGTGTCCGCGACTGGGCACAGCTGTCGGTATAAGCCTCACTACGTTGGCGGCGTGCAATAACTTCTCAAATCTGGCTTTAACCACCAATGGCGGCCTGATTGCTCGCGACAATCGCCTCATCACCCGGGCCGAGTTTGACGAGGCCCTCCGCCTGGGTCCGGTCGACCCGTTCACCGGGCTGCCCTTTGGATTGCAGCAGGTTTTCCTGCGCGGGGAAGCGCAAACAAACACCGTCGTGCGCCTCAACCAAAGTTTGTTTGCAAAGTTTACCGACATCCGCGCCAGCATGGGTGCCGAAGTTCGCTTTCAGGTACCTATTCTCAACGTGCCTTTTCGCCTTATTTATGCGTATAATCCCAACGCGCGTCGCGACCAGATCATTGATGGGTTTCCATTCTTCTTTAACGAGAAAAAGAGCGTCTTTCGCTTTAGCGTAGGCCGCACTTTCTGAGAACTCATAAAACTAGGAGCGATAGCTACGGGCGCTTAGCAACCCAAACCTGCGGCCTGCACAACTAACACTTGAGCCCAAGCCGCTTCTCAAATTTAAGGAGTATTACAAGAGAGTTATGAAAATATTTCGTGCGATAGCCGCGGTCGCTTTTTTCGCGGTCATCATGGTGGGATCGGTGCACGCGCAGCCACGCACCACCACCCCCGCGCCTACACAGGCCACCGGCAACATGCCTGATGCGAAGATCGCGCTCGTGAATACCGACGAATTTGCCGACGAAAAGACCGGCATCGTTCGGTTGGTGGCGGCTATGAAACGCGTCGATGCCGAGTTTCAGCCCCGGCGAACCGAGCTGCAGGGGCTGCAGCAGCAGATTGAGAAGGCCACCGCCGACTTGAATAAGGCAGCTCCGGTGCAGGATCCCAAAGTTACCGCCCAGCAGAACGATAAGATCGAGCAGATGAAGAAGGATTACCAGCGAAAGGGCGAGGACGCCCAGGCTTCGTATCAAAAAAGGCTGCAGGAGGTCCTGGGGCCGGTTTACGAGGAAATTGGTAAAGCCCTCGACGCCTATGCGAAAGCTCATGGCATCACACTGATCCTCGACGTGACAAAGATCCAGGGCATCGTGAGCGCTTCTGAATCGCTTGATATTACCAAGCCTTTTATCACGGAGTTCAATAGCAAGAACCCGGCGACAGCGTCGTTGACGCCGAAGTAATTGCGACCTTTTTCGAGCATGCTTTCAGCTCAGGATGCGGAGGTGCGGCGATAGCGCTCGTCTCCGCATCTTCGACTTGAAGCCGGCAGAATCATCCATGAAAAGAACTGGCTTAATCATTGCTTTCATATTTGTCGCAGCGATCGCCGCGGTTCCCGTATTCGCTCAGACGCCAGGGACTCAACCACGGCCGGAGGCGCCAGTTACGAACGTGCCCGTGAGTAAAGTCGCGGTTATTTTTTCCGAAGCGTTTCAGGATCCGAAAACGGGCATCGCGCGGTTCGCCGTCTTGTTGACCAAACTAAATTCGGAATTCCAGAAGACGCGGGACGATCTGATTCTGATGGAACAGAAGATTAAGCAGCTCAATGACGACCTCAACAAGACGAAGAACGTAGCCGATCCGAAAGTTACACAGCAAAAGATCGATCAACTCGATCAGCTAAAGAAAGAATATCAACGTAAGGGCGAGGACGCGCAGGCGGCTCTTCAAAGACGGCGTGTAGAAGTGTTGGGCCCGCTGCAGGATGATGTCGGTAAGGCCCTGGATGCTTACGCCAAGTCTCACGCGATTACGATGATTATCGACGGCAGCCAGGTGCCGGGGCTTCTGTATGCGTCGGATACTATCGACATTACCAAAGTTTTTATCAGCGACTATAACTTGAAAAATCCCGCGACCGCATCAGCGACGACGCCCAGGTGACTCGGTCAATTGAGTTCAGAGTTGAAGTTCAGAGTTCAACCTTCAGGCTGGTCGTTCGTATGGTACAAAGCTAAAGCTTGAACTCTGAACGTCCGCTTTTGACCCGGGAAAACTCATGGAAACGGTTCTCGATTCCGAAGGCATCAAGAAGCTTCTGCCGCATCGTTATCCCTTCCTGCTGGTCGATCGAATAATCGAATTGGCTCCGCTCCAGCGCATCGTCGGGATCAAACAGGTCAGCATCAACGAATCGTTCTTTCAAGGGCATTTTCCCGGCGCGCCGGTAATGCCGGGCGTGCTGGTGATTGAGGCCCTGGCTCAATGTGGCGCGCTGCTGGCCTTGCGGGAAATAGAAGACCGCGACCGGAAACTCGTGCTCTTTACCGGTATCAAGGAAGCGCGTTTTCGACGGCCCGTCGTTCCCGGGGACACCCTGGTTTTGGAAGTCACCGCGTTGCGCTTCGGTCCGCGGATTCAACGTATGCGCGGCGAAGCAAAGGTTGATGGCCAGCTTTGTGCCGACGCAGAATTGATGAGCATCATCGCCGACCGCCCAAACTCTTCCCAATGAACGCTTCTCCCATTCAAAGCCGCGAATCCTCGATGCAGATTCATTCGTCCGCCGTCGTCAGTGCCAAAGCCCAAATCGGTAGCGGCTGTTACATTGGCCCGTACGCAGTGATCGGGGACGAAGTGACACTGGGCGCCGGCGTGCGTATCGATGGGCACTGCGTCATCGATGGCCGCACGCGCATCGGTGAAGAAACTCACGTCTTTCCATTCGTTTCGATTGGTTTGCCTCCGCAGGATTTAAAGTTTGCCGGCGAGTCTACGGAAACTGAGATTGGCCGTCGCAATCGTATCCGGGAGTTCGCCACGATTCATCGCGGCACTTCCGGCGGTGGCGGGCTTACCAGGACCGGCGACGATTGCTTCTTAATGGCGCAAGCGCACGTCGCGCATGATTGCCTGCTCGGGAACAACGTAATCATGGCCAACGCCGCGACTCTCGCCGGTCATGTGATCGTCGATGATGGCGCGAACATCGGCGCCTATTCCGGCGTGCATCAGTTTTGTCGGGTCGGCCGCGAGGCTTATGTCGGCGGCTATTCGGTGGTGGTCAAGGATGCTTTGCCGTTCGCGCTGACGGTCGGCAATCACGCGAAGTGCTATGGACTCAACAAAGTTGGGGTGCGCCGCCGTGGCTATTCGCGCGAAACCATCGCTGCGCTGCATCACGCCTTTCACCTGTTGTTATCTTCGAAACTAAACACGACCCAGGCGCTCGAACGCATTCGTGAAGAGATCAAAAACTCGGAAGAAGTGAACGAGTTGGTGCGATTTGTCGAGACATCGAAGCGCGGCGTCGTGAAGTAAGGGTTTAGGGTGTCGGGTTTAGGGTGTTGGCAACACTCGAAAGGAGACTCACACATGCTAAGAAGTTACCGGGATCTATTGGTTTGGCAGAAAGCAGTCGAGCTTGCGCTTCTGGTTTATCGCTTGAGCGAAGGATTTCCGAGGCGCGAGATCTATGGATTGACATCGCAGGTTCGACGAGCGGCTGTGTCCGTGCCTTCTAACATCGCCGAGGGTTACGGGCGCAGCAGTAGAAAAGAATACGTTCAATTCCTTTCGATAGCTCAGGGCTCGCTGAAGGAAATGGAAACGCAGACGATCATCGCACAAAGGCTGGGCTATGCGACCTTGCCACAAGCGGGAGAGAGTCTTATCCGACTCCGAAGTGGTCGGAAAGATGCTCGGGAGCCTAATTCGCTCCCTAAAGGCGAAAGTCGTGTAGCGAGAATCACCCCCACATGCCTACCCTACACCCTAACCCCTATGCCCTACACCCTATGAAATTCGGTTTAATCGCAGGCAACGGTAAGTTTCCTTTTCTGGTGCTTGAAGGCGCGAAGCGGGCCGGTGCTGACGTCGCCGTGGCAGCCATCCGCGAGGAAACCGATCCCGAAATTGAAGGCCTGGCGGACAGGCTTACCTGGATCGGCATTGGCCAACTCGGCAAGCTGTTACGCTTTTTCAAGAACGAAGGCGTGGAAAAAGCGATCATGGCCGGTCAGGTCAAGCATGTGCAGATTTTCAGCAGTGCAATTCCCGATCTGCGCACGCTGAAGATGCTGCTGCGACTCCCGCGACGCAACACCGATGCGCTGATCGGGGCAGTGGCTTCTGAATTGGCAACCGAAGGCATAGAGTTAATTGATTCGACTTACTTTTTAAAGGACCAGCTTCCGCAACCTGGCACGTTGACCAGGCGCGCCCCCGACGAAGGTGAGCGCGGCGACATCGAATACGGCCTCGAGATAGCGAACGAAATTGGCCGGCTCGATCTTGGTCAGACCATCGTCGTCCGCGATCGCGCCTGTGTGGCGATCGAAGCCATGGAGGGCACCGACGCAGTCATTCGGCGCGCGGGTCAACTGGTGCGCGGCCGCCTTACGGTCGTGAAGATCGCCAAGCCCGATCAGGACATGCGCTTTGACGTTCCCGTAGTCGGCGTGCCCACAATTGAATCGATGATTGAATCACGGGCGACCTGCCTCGGTCTCACTGCGGAAAAAACTCTGATGTTTGATCGCGAAGAAATGATTGAGCTGGCTAATAAGAACAAGATCGCGATCGTGGCGGTGTAGCGAAAGTGTCGGCTTGCGTGCCAACCTTGACTTGCCCCCATTTTAGTTATAAAAGTCGGCGTAGCTAAATCACAAATCAGTCCAGCTCGACTTCACTGCGTATCAGCGTTGTCTAACTGACTCTAAAAGAAAAAGGAGTACCAATCATGGCATTACGTTTAGGAGACATAGCCCCCGATTTCACTGCCGAAACCACCGAGGGAACCATTAATTTTCACGAGTGGCTGGGTAATAGTTGGGGCTGTCTGTTTTCGCATCCCAAAGATTTCACGCCCGTCTGCACGACTGAGTTGGGCGAAGCGTCGCGGCTCAAACCGGAATTTGATCGGCGCAACGTCAAGGTGATCGGGCTGAGCGTTGACCCAGCCGATTCGCACAAGCGCTGGGCGGAAGATATTCGCGAAACTCAGGGCACGGCCTTGAATTTTCCGGTGATTGCCGATCCGGATCACAAAGTGGCGGAACTCTACGACATGATCCATCCGGAAATCAGCGACGTTTTCACGGTGCGTTCGGTATTTCTCATCGGCCCTGACAAAAAGGTCAAGCTGATGATCACCTATCCGGCGAGCACCGGACGCAACTTCGACGAGATCCTGCGGGTGATAGATTCGTTGCAGCTGACGGCGGGCTACAGCGTGGCCACGCCCGTGAACTGGAAAGACGGTGACGACGTCATCATCGTGCCTTCGCTCAGCGACGAAGCAGCAAAGGAAAAATTTCCCGGCGGCTGGAAAACTGTGAAGCCCTACCTGCGCGTCGTGCCGCAGCCGAACAAGCCGCAGACCAAAACGGCGGAACAAGGCTGACTACGTCCGGGGCACTACCCCGAACGTCACGGAGTCTCATCAATTCGCGTCCGACGAGGGGCACGGTAAGCCGTGCCCCTCGCATTATTTCGGTAGGGTAAAGAAGTATGCGAGCCATAGTAACCACGCGCAACGGTAACGTTGACGTAATGAAAGCTGAAGAGCGTCCCGATCCGGTTCCAACCCGGAACCAGGTGTTGATTCGTGTCAAAGCCTCGGGCTTGAACTTTGCCGACATCCTTGCCCGGCAAGGTTTGTACCCGGACGGCCTTCCAAAACCCTGCGTAATGGGTTACGAAGTTTCCGGCATCGTCGAAGCGGTGGGCGCCGAAGTTGATGGATCTCTGGTGGGCCAACCAATCATCGCGATGACTAGATTCGGGGGCCAGGCTGAATTGGTCGCCGTGCCCTTTGCCCAGACATTTGAAAAGCCCGAGACGTTGAGCTTCGAGCAGGGGGCGGCGATCCCGGTGAATTACCTGACGGCCTGGGCCCTCTTGGTTACCATGGGCGGCCTGAAAAAAGGCGAGTCAGTCCTGATTCACAATGCCGGTGGCGGCGTCGGACTGGCGGCCCTGGACATCGCGAAACATATCGGCGCGGTGACGTACGGAACGGCCAGTACCGGTAAACACTCCTTCCTGAAAGAGCGTGGATTGGATCACGCAATCGATTATCGCAATCAGGACTGGCTGCCGGTCTTAATGGATCTTACACAGGGACGTGGTGTTGAACTGGCAATCGATCCACTGGGCGGCGCGAGTTGGAAGAAGACCTATCGCGCTTTACGAACCACCGGTCGCATGGGCGTCTTTGGTATGTCGACGGCGTCGGCATCAGGGATTCGGGGAAAACTGCGCGCGCTCATGGCCGTGCTACAAACTCCGAAGTTTCATCCGCTGGGATTGATGAGTCGCAACAAAGGCGTGTTCGGCTTGAACCTCGGTCATATGTGGGGCGAAAGCGAGAAAGTTGCGAGCTGGACGTTCGAGATTATGCGCGGCATCGAGCAAGGCTGGATTCAGCCCCATGTGGATCGCACGTTTTCGTTCGACCAGATAGGCGAAGCGCATCGCTATCTGGAGGCGCGAAAAAATATTGGCAAGGTTGTGCTGGTGCCTTAGCGCTGGGAGCGCGGACGTCTCGTCCGCATTGAGCGCGAAGCGCGAAACACTCCAAACGAACTGAAGAGTTGCATCATTAAGCGCCAATGTTAGAATACGCCCGCACTTAAAGGAGCTTCAGTCCCGCCGAGTCCATGGCTCAATCGAGAAGCACATTGGCACGCAGCGGTTTTGGCGCTACAGCACGCCGCGATGCGTGGTGGATTGAGCTGATTCCGGTTGTCCTCGTGCTGGGGGCGTTCAGCGTTTACGCAACCTGGCGCACCTTCGAGAATAACTACTACGAATTCGGGCCTTATCTCTCACCCTTCTATTCGCCATTGATCAAACCAAAGTGGTGGCCTTTGTCGCCGGCTATTTTGATTCTGTGGGTGCCGTTGGGTTTTCGCGCTACCTGCTACTACTACCGCAAAGCCTACTATCGGGCCTTTTTTCTCGATCCGCCCGGATGCGCCGTCGGCGAATCACACCCGCATCGCTATAGCGGCGAAACCCGCTTCCCCTTCATCCTCCAGAATCTGCATCGGTATTTTCTCTACGTTGCAATCATTTTCTTAGTCATCCTTTGGTACGACGCCATTACGGCTTTTTGGTTTGACTCGCCGGCCGGTAAACACTTCGGAGTCGGTGTAGGCTCCCTGGTTTTGTTAACGAATATCATTTTGCTGACTGGCTACACTTTGTCGTGTCATTCACTCAGACACATCATTGGCGGCAACGTCGATTGCTTCTCATGCGTAGTTGCCGGCGGTCCACGGCACAGCGCCTGGAGTAAAGTTTCTTTTCTTAGCGAGCGTCACATGCTGTTTGCCTGGTTAAGTCTATTCTCGGTAGGGCTCGCTGATTTGTACGTGCGCCTGGTGGCGTCCGGTGTCATCAGGGATTTGAGATTATTGTGACGGAAAAATACGAGACTCACGAACACGACGTTTTGATCATTGGCGCCGGGGGAGCGGGGTTACGCGCAGCGATTGAAGCGCTGGCTCAGGGCGCAAGCGTCGCTGTGGTCTGCAAGTCGCTGCTTGGCAAAGCTCACACGGTCATGGCCGAGGGTGGCATCGCCGCGGCGATGGCCAACGTTGATCGAACAGATGATTGGCGCGCCCACTTTTGCGACACAATGCGCGGCGGCAAATTTTTGAACAACTGGCGTATGGCGCAGATTCACGCGCAGGAGGCGCCAGAGCGCGTTCGGGAACTGGAACAGTGGGGAGCACTTTTTGACCGGACGGTCGATGGAAATATCCTGCAGCGCGCTTTTGGCGGGCACACTTTCAAAAGATTATGTCACGTTGGTGATCGCACTGGCCTCGAGATGATTCGCACGTTGCAGGACCGCGGTGTGAATCTGGGCATCGATGTCTATATGGAATGCGCGATCACACGGCTGCTGAAAGAGGGTGAACGGATCGCGGGCGCGTTCGGATACTGGCGAGAGAACGGACGCTTCATTGTATTCAAAGCAAAGTCAGTAGTCGTCGCCACGGGCGGCATCGGCAAAGCCTGGCGGATCACTTCAAATTCGTGGGAATACACTGGTGACGGGATGGCATTGGCCTACGACGCGGGCGCTGAACTGATGGACATGGAGTTTGTCCAGTTCCATCCGACGGGAATGGTCTGGCCGCCGGGGGTGCAGGGAATACTTGTCACCGAAGCAGTTCGCGGAGAAGGCGGCGTGCTGCGCAACAAAGACGGCGAGCGCTTCATGGAGCGCTACGATCCGGAAAGGATGGACCTCTCGACGCGCGACGTCGTGGCGCGAGCGATTTACACTGAGGCGAAGGAAGGCCGCGGCACCGAACACGGGGGCGCTTACCTAGATATCTCGCACAAGCCGGCTGAATATGTGAAGAAAAAACTGCCGAGCATGTATCACCAGTTTCGTGAACTGGCCGATGTGGACATCACCAAAGGGCCGATGGAAGTTGGACCTACGTGCCATTACATGATGGGCGGCATTCGCGTCGATGCAGAGACCGCACAATCGAATGTGCCGGGATTGTTCGCGGCTGGTGAAGCCGCGGCTGGGTTACATGGGGCGAACCGTCTGGGCGGAAACTCACTTTCAGATTTGTTGGTGTTCGGCCGACGGGCTGGGCTAAGCGCGGCAGAACATGCGAAGCAAGTCAGTCCGCCGTCGGTTGATGATGCGCGAGTTGAGGAAGCTACGCGAGAAATGCTGGCGGCGTTTGAGCGTAGTGGCGGGGATAGTCCTTACGACCTGCACCGTGACTTGCAGGAAAACATGCAGAACTTCGTGGGCATCTTTCGCAGCGAAGAAGATCTGAGACGCGGTCTTGATGAGATTCAGAAACTGAAACAGCGCGCGGCCCACGTTCACGTTGACGGCTCGCGCTTATTCAATCCGGGTTGGCATCTGGCGCGCGACTTGAAATCAATGCTGACAGTCTCTGAAGCAGTGGCACTAAGCGCCCTGGAACGCAAAGAAAGCCGGGGCGCGCACAGCCGAATCGATTATCCAAACTATGATGAGCAATGGAGCAAGCTGAATAACATTGTCTCGCGCGATGGGGATAGGATGAGCTTGACTCATGCGCCGATCGCAGAGATGCCTTCGGATCTTCGGGCGATCCTGGAAGAAAGGAAATAATTCACCACGGAGACACGGAGGACACGGAGACAAACCAAAACTGAAGACAAGAGGTAGAACTCCCACCATGAAGCCTAAAGGAAGACTTTTTGAAGAAAAGCTCACTGGAGAGATTATCGGCGCGGCTATTGAGGTTCATCGGCAACTCGGTCCGGGATTGCTGGAATCGTCATATCAGGCATGCTTAGCTCGCGAACTTGTATCAGGCATGCTTAGCTCGCGAACTTGGGCTGCGAAGTGTTTCTTTTGAGTCCGAGAGGCCGTTGCCGTTGGAGTACAAGGGAGTCAGGCTCGATTGTGGCTATCGCATCGACTTATTGGTCGCGGGTTTGGTGATTGTTGAGGTAAAGTCCGTGGAAGCATTAGCACCGATCCATGAGGCCCAATTACTGACTTACTTAAAATTGACTGGCATGAAGATAGGTTTACTCATTAACTTCAACGTAGTCGTTCTTAAGAGCGGAATTCGCAGACTGGTTCATTAACTCCGTGCTCTCCGTGTCTCCGTGGTGATTATTGGTTTATGGCTGACGCAACCTTTAAAGTCTTTCGTGGTGATCGCGATAACGGCGAACTGATCGAATACCAGGTGCCGGTTGCGCCGGGCATGGTAGTGCTCGATGCGTTGCATTACATTCAGGCCCATGATGCGCCTGATCTCGCGGTGCGCTGGAACTGCAAAGCCGGCAAGTGTGGTTCGTGCTCGGCGGAAGTTAACGGCCGCCCTCGATTGACCTGCAAAACTCGCATGGATGCGCTCCCGCTAAATGAGCCAATCACGGTACAGCCGATGAAGGCGTTCCCAGTGCTCAAGGATCTGGTTACCGACGTCTCGTGGAACTATCGCGTTAACAAGAAGATCCCTCCTTTCACACCGCGGCCGAACGTTGAGTGGAAGATGGATCAGCGCGAAGTCGATCGCGTGCAGGAGTTTCGCAAATGCATAGAGTGTTTTCTTTGCCAGAACGTTTGTCATGTGCTGCGCGATCACGACAAACAAGAGCAGTTTGGCGGTCCCCGTTTCTTTGTGCGCGTCGCGGGTCTCGAGATGCATCCGCTCGATTCCTTAAATCGAACCGAGTTGCTCAAAGACGAACTCGGCATCGGCCTCTGCAACATCACCAAGTGTTGCACCGAAGTCTGCCCCGAGGACATTCACATCACCGACAACGCGATCATTCCTTTGAAAGAACGGGTCGTGGATGACTTTTACGATCCGGTGCGGTGGTTTTTGCGGAAGCTGACGGGTAAGAAGCGGAAGTGAGCGTGCTACAACAAAACTTGTCGACCCGCCGCGCTATTGATAAGCTCGTGGCGAGTTGAAACCAGTACCGGAGACACCATGCCAGAGTTCGTAAAAGTTGCCACGACTGACGAGATTCCCAACGGCCAGGCAAAGATGGTCGAGGTAAACGGAATCGAAATTGCGATCTTCAACGTGGCAGGCTCCTACCACGCGATCGATAACACGTGCACACACGTAGGCGGGCCGCTTTGTGAAGGAGAGATCGAAGGCATCGAAGTCACTTGTCCGTGGCATGGAGCCGTCTTTGACATCACCAGCGGCCAGGTACTCGGGCCACCCGCCCCGCAAGCCGTAAACCGGTACAGCGTTCGAGTCGATGGCCCGGACATCGAAGTAGAAGTCTGACGATTGTTCCCGGGAGACTGACGTGGATTTGCACTTGAAACCAATTTCGAAAGACGGCATTCCGGAGGCCATCTCAAAGGCGGAGCTCTATCGCTATCTCAATGAGCCGGGCGAAGCCGAATCGATTTGCCGCGATATTCTCGAGGCTGATCCCGACAATCAAACCGCGCTGCGTTTGCTCGGCCTTTCGATCACAGATCAATTCAACGGCAGTCCCACCGACCGTCACAACGAAGCCCAGGTTAACTTCCAAAGTCTGCGGGATGAATACGAGAGGTTCTATTACACCGGCCTGCTCCACGAACGGCAAGCGAAAGCCCAACTCGAGGCTGGTCGCGCGCCGCACGCCGTCGCGCCCCTGTTCGATCGGGCGTTTACCTACTTTGAGAAGGCGGAGAAAATTCGCCCGCCCGGAAACGATGATGCGATTTTGCGCTGGAATCGTTGCGTGCGCATTTTGCAGAGCCGCCGCGGGTCCGATTGGCAGAAATTAATCGATACGATCGACGCCGGCGACAGCCCGCCTATTTAAATCCATTTAGCTAACCAATAATTCGATCAGGGATCCTCATTTTGCTCCATCTGGCTTTGCGAAACAAAGTACTTGACACGGCAGGGCGGTTAGGCTATAAGTTTGCGTCGATGGCGATTAGGCTAGCCCAAACCCCGCCCGAACCACCGCCCGCGCTGCATGACCGCGCGATGGACAATCTTCGCTATATCCGCGAGACGATGGAGCGTGCGGCATCATTCACCGCGGTGCCGGGCTGGGGCCAGGTAGCCATCGGCATTTCTGCCCTGGCGGCCACCTATGTGGCGGCACAACAACGAACTGCCAGAGGTTGGCTCGGAACCTGGGTAGCGGAAGCCATCATCTCGCTGCTGATTGCCGGCTGGTTGATGGATCGAAAGGCGAGAGCAACCGGAGTCCCCCTGTTCTCGGGTCCCGGGCGCAAAGTACTTTTCAGTCTCTCACCGCCGATGTTAGTTGGCGCCCTCTTGACGATCGTTTTATTTCGAGCCGGGTTAACTAAGGCCATTCCCGGAATTTGGCTGCTGCTGTATGGGACCGGAGTATTGGCGGGAGGCATGTTCTCAGTAAGCGTCGTCCCGGTAATGGGAATTTGCTTTATGGTGTTGGGTGCGGCGGGGCTTTTCGCGCCCGCCGCATTTGGAAATTGGTTGATGGCGGCAGGCTTTGGCGGACTGCATATCATCTTTGGCGCAATTATCGCGAGGAGATACGGTGGCTAAACAAGCACTAAAACACGAAACAAAAAAAGCGAGACCCGAAAAGCACAAACTAAAGTCGGTGCATAACGCGCCCTTGAGCATGCACGCGATCGATCGACTGATCCACGAACGGCTCCGACTGGGGATTATCAGCGCGCTTGCGGTAAATGATTCGCTGACTTTTAACGAACTCAAGCATTCGGTAAAGACCAGCGACGGCAACTTGAGTGTGCACGCGCGCAAGCTGGAAGAGGCCGGCTATGTCGCCTGTGCGAAGTCTTTCGAGGGGCGAACGCCCAGGACCGAATATACTCTGACCGCCGTCGGGCGCCGCGCGCTGGAACGTTATCTAAACCACATGGAGGCGGTAATCGGCCGCATGCGCCGTTCAAGCTGAGCATCGACCAGCTGCAAATTTTTTTGCGTCTGGGCTTTGCGAGGCAAAGTGCTTTGCTGTGTTCTGAAGTGGCCAAACGCAATCGTTCGGCAGCCCAGAGAGAGGAGACCGCCGGTGAAGGCCAAGATCGTCAATCAAGCGCGTGAAGTTCATTCTTCCGGCGTTGACGGAAGCTACCAGCCCCTTCTGGCGGCCGGTCAAGTACTCGTTATTTCCGCCCCTTGGTTTAGCAACCCTGGCTGCGTACCTTGACCCAGACATCGAGATCTCGCTGCACGACGAACACGTTGAGAAGCTCGACCTGAACGATGAACCGGACCTGGTGATCATTCAGGTCTATATCACCAACGCCTATCGGGCATACCGGATCGCGGACCATTACCGTGCGCGCGGCTCCTACGTCGCGCTCGGCGGCCTGCACGTCACATCGCTGCCGGACGAAGCAGCACTCCACGCGGACACGATCTTCATCGGGCCCGGCGAGGACACCTTCCCCCGATTCTTGCGAGACCTTGCGGGCGGGTCACCACAACGCCGCTATGAGTCCGCGGTACGTACGCTGGGAGGACTGCCGCCTATCCGTCGGGATCTCATTCAGCGACACCGGTACCTGGTGCCGAACTCGATTGTCGTCTCGCGCGGCTGCCCCCACCATTGCACCTTCTGCTACAAAGACGCGTTCTTCGCGGGAGGACGATCGTTCTACACGCAGCTCGTGGACGATGCGCTGGCCGAGATTGCCCGTTTGCCGGGGAGACATCTCTATTTTCTCGACGATCACCTTTTCGGGAATACCCGGTTTGCGCGAGATCTCTTCCACGGCATGAAGGGAATGGGCCGCGTCTTTCAGGGAGCCGCAACCGTCGACTCGATCCTGCGCGACGATCTGGTCGAACAAGCCGCCGCTGCCGGTCTCCGAAGTCTGTTTGTCGGCTTCGAAACGCTTTCCAGCAACGGCCTCGCAGGTGCCGGCAAGCGCCAGAATCTCGGCCGGGATTACAGCGAAGTAGTCCGCAAACTCGACAGCCTCGGCATCATGATCAATGGCAGCTTCGTCTTCGGCCTGGACGGAGACAGTCCGCAAGTCTTCCCCCGCACCGTAGACTGGGCCGTCCAGGCCGGAATCACGACGGCCACCTTTCACATTCTGACGCCGTACCCCGGCACGGCTCTTTTCGCGGACATGGCCGCGCAGAACCGGATCAAAACGCGCAACTGGGACCTCTACGACACGCGGCACGTAGTCTATCGCCCGTCAGGTCTGACGCCAGACGAACTGAAGCGCGGTTACGACTGGGCCTACGAATCGTTTTATCGCTGGAACTCAATCCTGAAAGCGGCGTCGGCACACACATCGGCAAAGCACTCGTTGAAACACTTCTTCTACAGCGCGGGTTGGAAGAAGTTTGAAACGTCCTGGGACCTCGT
>WNFJ01449515.1_pt2 | contig 34154 bp, 31 predicted proteins | sample 5400461 | NCBI WGS metagenome assembly WNFJ01 (sample SAMN13153349, study PRJNA577476) | soil metagenome | isolation source: 115 cm saprolite on Douglas fir-dominated hillslope | place: USA:California | collected 2013-09-17
AAGCACGGGTTCCAGCACTGCTACCGGCGTGAGAATTCCAGTGCGCCCAACCTGAATAAGGATGTCTTTCAAACGCGTTTCGACGCGTTCCGCTGCGTATTTGTAAGCGATAGCCCACCGCGGTGATTTGGCCGTGAACCCGAGGCGCTCCCGCTGCTCAAATGAATTCACTTTTACGACCGCCCCATCGGTTTGATACGCAAAGTTGTGACGGATGCCATCCAGCTCGTGAATCGCGTCCAACATTTCCCGAACCGACTCAGCGAGCCAACATCGTTCGGTAACCGGCAGGCCTAGTTTCTTGAGCAGCGGAAAAATTTCGGAGTGGAGATCGACATCCACTCCTTCGGTTGCTCCGGTCCCGTAAAGCACGACGCCGAGGGGGCGTTTCGCCACTATTGTCGGGTCGAGTTGCTTGAGCGAACCGGCCGCGGCATTGCGCGGGTTCGCAAACAGCGGGAGTTCCTCCTTCTTGCGCTCCTCGTTTAGTTTTTCGAACCCTTTTCGGTCCATGTAAACTTCGCCGCGTACCTCCAAAAGTTTCGGCGCATCACCGCGCAGGCGCTCCGGGACGGAGCGGATGGTCCGGATATTTTGGGTGATATTGTCCCCGACGTTGCCGTCTCCGCGCGTCGCGGCCTGGCGTAGCTTGCCGTTTTCGTAAACGAGCGAAACCGCGACGCCGTCCACTTTTGGCTCAATCACGACCGGAATCTTTTCATTCGGCAAGAGGCGCTGGATTCGAGCGTAAAAATTTTTCAATTCGTCTTCCGAGTAAGTGTTATCGAGACTGAGCATTGGGATGAGATGCGGGACCTGCTCGAAGGCTTTGAGCGGTTTTCCGCCGACACGCTGGGTCGGCGAGTCCGGCGTAAGGAGTTCTGGAAATTGCGTTTCGAGATCGGCGAGCTCCCTATAGAGTCGGTCATATTCGCGATCGCTAATTATCGGCGCGGCTTGGTCGTAATAGAGACGGTCGTGCTTGCGAATCTCGTCTCGCAAGTGAGCGATCTTTTTCTGGGCTTCCTTTTCGTCCATCAATATTTACCACGATACGAGCGCGCGAAATCTCGGCAATCACCCCCAGCGGTCATTCCGAGCGAAGCGAGGAACCTCGCATTCGAAAGCTTAGGACACACAATTTCACGCGCGTGCTCACATAAGCGTGCGTGAGGTCCTTTGCTTCGCTCAGGATGACGGCGTCAAACAGCAACAAGACTTTCAATTTTCCGCAAAAACAGCTAAGCATTCACGAAGTGATGAAACCCGGCGAGCGCATCATCGGGGTAGAAGGCGGCGGCACAAAAACCGCGTGGGTGTTGGTCGAAACTGTAGCCGGAATCGGTGATCCCGGCTGGGAATTTCGCATCATCGACCAGGGCAAACTGCCTCCATCGAATTTCCGCCTCACCACGCCCGAGCGTCTGCGCGCGATCTTTGCTGAGCTTCCAAAGCAAATCGATCGCGCCGGAGTTTTCCTCGCCGGTTGTGCCACAGAGGAAGATCGCCGCTCGCTCAAGCAAATCTGTCTCGAGATTTGGCCCAATGCCAAGACCGTCACGGGCAGCGACCGCGACTCTGGCCTGGCAGTGGCCCTCGATCATGGAGACGGTATCGTCGTCAATGCTGGAAGCGGCTCATCGGTCACTGGACGCCGGGGCGACCGAATCGAGAGAGCCGGCGGGTGGGGGCACATCTTGGGCGACGCTGGCGGCGCGTATTTTCTTTCCATCCAAGCGCTTCGTCTGATCTTGCGCGAACACGATTTGCATCGGGGCGAAATCCGTTTCGCCACGAAAATCCTGCATGCGCTTTCCTTGAACAACTTGGATGAACTGGTTCGCTGGGTGCAAACGGCGGACAAAATGGATATCGCGATGCTGGCGCCGGTAGTGTTTGAAGCCGCGACTCAGGGTGATGCGCGCATGATGGAGATCATCGAAGAAGGCGCGCGTGTTCTCTGCGAGTATGCCGAGGCCGTCGCATCGAGTCTGCATTTGTTAGCGCCAAAAGTCGCGCTGATTGGCGGCCTGTTTCATCGCGACTCGCTCTATACGCATGCGTTTCGACGCAGATTGAAAAAGAATCTGCCTGACGCTCGAGTGGCAGTCGCGGAACGCGCCCCTGAGCTTGGAGCGGCATGGCTAGCCGCGGAGATATGTGATCACGCCGCATTTCGCTCCGAGCCATCCGAGACCGAAATTGACAGTTTGGCTGCCGCTTTGACCGAACAACGCAACCCAAGGTCGGAGAATCTTGAAAAAATGAGCGGGCGAGAATTGGTCCAGGTTTTTGTCGAGGAAGAAAAATTCGTTCAGGAAGCATTGCGCGCCGCGGTTGCCGAGCTGACCAGAGCGATTGAAATCGTGGCTGAATCGCTGCGAAAGGGTGGCCGGTTGTTTTATGTTGGTGCCGGGAGCAGTGGGCGCATTGGCGTCCTCGATGCGAGCGAAATTCCACCGACTTTTGGCGCGCCGCCTCAGCTTGTGCAGGGAGTAATCGCGGGCGGTGTGACTGCGCTGTATCGGAGCACGGAAGGCGCGGAAGACGACGCAACTGCCGGCGCATTGGCTATGGATGAGCGTCGAACAAAGGACCTCGATGTTGTGATCGGAATCACGGCCAGCGGTAGGACGGCCTTCGTGCTCGGCGCTCTTGACCGCGCAAAGCAATTAGGCGCAAAGACAATTTTGCTCACGTGCAATCCGGCTCGTAGCCACCGGCCTGTGGCCGGTTCAAGTGACGGCCCACAGAGCCGCGGCTACAGCGACGTCGATCTTGTTATCGCACTCACGGTCGGCCCTGAAATTCTCACTGGATCGACCAGATTGAAAGCCGGCACGGCGACGAAGGTTGCGCTCAACATCATTAGTACCGCCGCCATGATTGCGCTTGGTAAAGTGCGCGGCAATTTGATGGTCGATCTGCATACCACCAGCACGAAGCTGCGCGATCGCGCCGTGCGCGTGGTCGCTGAGTTGACCCAATGCGATTACCGTGCCGCACGCGAGAAGCTCGAAGCAAGCGGTTGGAATCTCCGTGAAATCATAGGCGGGTAATTGACAAAATCAGGCGTCTAGTGTTTCGCATCGCATTGGGTCTCCGCAGTGTCTAACGCCGGGCGGATGTTTGTTCGTTCGATCATCGGCGCCAAAGCGTCACAGAAAATTTACACTTCGATAAGCGCAGCAGAACTGCCTCGCGCGAAGGTAGGTGAGACTTAACCGAAAGGAAACCTGTATGCTGTGGACAATATTTGTGATCTTGCTGGTGCTCTGGCTGCTCGGACTGGTCAGCTCCTACACGCTGGGCGGATTCATTCACATCCTGCTCGTCATTGCGATTGTGGTGCTGATCATTCAGTTGATCTCAGGCCGCCGGCCCTTATAAGCTCGCATTAATGAAACCAGCCGGCATTGTCGGCATCATTTTGATCATTGTCGGCCTCATCGGGTTTGCCTGGGGCGGTTTGGGTTGGACGACACAAAAGAAGGATGCCCAGCTAGGCCCACTTGAAATCACGCACAAGGAGAGCCACGGGATCGCTTTTCCGCCCGTTGCGAGTGGACTCTGTCTCATCGGCGGAATCGTGCTGATAGTCGTCGGCACCCGAAAAAGCTAGCCACTCGCCTTGAGCACGGCGAAAGTCTTGCTGCCTTTGCGATCGAGATACAGGAGAACGCCGCGCTTCGGGTCAGCTTTGTTGAGCGCATCGCGAAATGATTGGACGTTCGTCACCGGTTTGCCGTCCACTTCGGTCACGACGTCTTCGCGCTGAATGTCCTGCGCCGCGGCAATGCTGTTGTCCTCCACATCCGTTACAATCACACCTTGCTGAACCGGAAGCTTCAAGCGTTTCGCAACCTCTGCCGTCAATTCCTGCACCTGCAATCCAAACTTACCCACACTTTCCTGTGATGGTTGCCGCGGCGGGGTGGGCAAAGCGTTTGACGCTCGCGCGATCTCGTTAGGTAATTCACCAGTCTTCATGGGGACTTTGATGGTTTGGCCTTTGCGCCACACGGTCAGTTGGACATTTTGGCCGATTTTCTTTTTCAGAATCTCGTGCTGAAGCTGTGAGTCTGTTTCGATCGGCGTTCCATCTACCTGGGTGATTACGTCGAAAGGCCTCAAATCGCTTTTGGACGCAGGCGCATCGGCTTCAATGGTGCGCACCAGAACGCCTTTGTCGGCGCCTTTGAACAAATCCCGAATCGTTGGATCGTCACCGAGCGTTTCGATCCGGATGCCCAGCCACGGGCGCATGATCTTATGGCCGGCGACCAACTCGGCGCCGATTTCCTTCGCCATATTGATTGGAATTGCAAAGCCCAGCCCCCGGTTCATGCCGTTGATCAGCGTGTTCATCCCAATCACTTTGCCATCAATGTCGCACAGCGGGCCGCCGCTGTTACCCGGGTTGATTGAGGCATCGGTCTGCAGATAATCTGAGACGGAGTAGCCGCCTGTCTGAAACAACTTGCTTCGGCTTTTGCCGCTGATTACTCCATAGGTAAATGTGTAATCGAGCTTGAACGGCGCGCCGATCGCAAACGCAAACTGCCCAACTCGCACAGCATCGCTGTCGCCAAGTTGAACGACCGGCAAATCTTTCGCGTCGATCTTGATGACAGCGATATCGCTTTTCTCGTCGGTGCCCACTACCGTTGCCGGAAAATTCCGCCCGTCTCTTAACTTCACGTCGATCTTATCTGCGCCCTCCACCACGTGAAAGTTCGTGAAAATATAGCCATCGGGCCGCACGATAAAACCAGAGCCTTCGCTTTGTACCGGACGCGTGCCGCCGGGATTTCTCCGCGGATTGTTTTCATCGGGCGGCCCTTGAAAAAACAGGTCGTCGAGCGGCGAAGTTTCACTGATTTCGTTCTTCTTTGAAATCTCAATAATGACGACGCTCGGTGCCACGGTTTCAAAGACCCTTGCGAAAGCGTTGTTCAATTGGTGAACCACGTCCTTGCCTGCCTCCGCCGCAGCAGCAGGAACACTGGAAGTTGGGACGGCCTCGGGTTGCGCCGCAAACGATGTACTGAGTGCGACGCACAGGGACAAGATGGATAAGCGCATGGGTTGGAATTTGGACAGCACTGAACATGCAACGTTCAACTGGACCCGTCCAATCCCGGCTTACGCGAAAACGCCCTCGCGGTTCGGTCGAAGCAGTCCTACATTGCTTGACGAAGGTCGTATAATTTGGGGCGCGACCCTGTTTATGCGCAAGTTCAAGAGGCGATTTGTCTTTGCCGCAGGCGTTGTGGTTTTGATATTATTTTGGGCCATAGCCGTTGGCCCGGAGCAGCCTGTACGGATCTCTATCTCGCCCGAAGAACTAGTTCGGGCGGTGACCATTCATCGCGATTCGCTCATCGACTTGTGCTTAATCGAACACGTCAATCCAAACGGACACGATGCGCAAGGGCGCACGCCGCTGCTGATCGCAACATCGCAAGAGGATTGGAAAACCGCGCGCCGGCTCGTTGATGCCGGTGCACTGATTGATCCTGCCGATAAGAACGGTTTTACACCGTTAATGGCCGCAGCGATGCACGGCAATCTCGAGATGTTCCGCTTGTTTCTCGTGCGCACGGCCAAACTCCATCCAGAAGCGCGGACCAAAGATGGGCGCGACCTTCTTGGAACGGCTCTAGACGGCGGTAACCCGGAAATTGTCGAGATAGTGCTGGAGCGCCTGCCGGCAGCACCGCAATGGACAAGCAGTACGCGGCGCGCTCTGACGGCAGCCCTGCAAGCGGGGAAAAAGGAGCAAATCCGATTGCTTCTTGGCAAACATTCGGCGCCCCCGACACCTGAGGGGAAGAAGGTGCCGTTTCTTGCCTATTCCATTGCGGGAAACAACTCCTCTCTTTTCAGCACGCTCATGGCTTGTGGAGCTGACCCTAACACCGTTCTTCCCTCTCAATGCGACAAGGATTTTCTGGCCATGCTCTCATCGAAGTCACTTCGCAGCTACGTGGAGGAAGACAGAAACCTTACCGTCGCGATGCTTGCCGCTGGGCTTGGACAGGACGACTACCTGCGCGCTTTGGTCGATGCAGGTGCCAACCGGAACCGACTGACGAGTCGGGACAGGATGTCTGCATTGGATATTGCCGCAGAAACGGGTCACTGGCGCGCCGCACAAATTCTTCTCGGCGGCGGACCATCGCCGGATCGCTTGCGTCTCGAGATTTCTCTCGCTTTGCAACGGGTCGCGCTCTTTAAGGACGGTGTGCCGATCTATCGCACGCAATGTTCGACTGGCCGGCCAGGTTATTCGACTAAGAGGGGCGAATTTGTGATCACCAACAAGGAACGAAACCATCGTTCCACCATCTACCATGTGGACATGCCGTATTTCATGCGACTGAGCTGTCTTGATTTTGGAATGCACGCGGGGTACGTGCCGAATCATCCGGCATCACACGGCTGCATTCGGTTGCCAGAGGACGCTGCTCGCAAATTCTTCTCCGAAATTCCGGTCGGCACGGTTGTGACGGTGCAATAAGACGCCAGGCGATTGCCCGGCGGAAACCCAAAGACGCGCACAGGCGTCTCTCATTTCTTGAATCCAAACTGCATCTTGCGGCATCGTAATGGAAATTGGAAACAGACAACATCGGAGCACCGTTCTGTCTCAAGACCAATCAGCCTTCGGTCGTAAAAATTTCGCGCGCCACGTGGGTGGGACTATTCCTCTCACTGTTCGCGATGGTCGTGATTCGCCATGCGTTCGTTTTCTTTGTACCCGAAATGACGCTTGCCTCGGCAATTCTGAAAGAAGTGCTGATCTGGGCGAGCGCAGCCGCTCTGATTGTTATCATCCGTCGCGGCGAACATTTGTCGTTTAGGTCGATCGGCCTTGGCACATGCCGCTGGTGGAAATCGATCGCCTGGGGATTGGTGATCGCGATCGTATCGGCTGCGGTCCTTGGAAGCCTGGCGCATATCACTGGCTACGGGCACGGTCCGGGTTCCGCCGCATTCGAGAAATTGCCGCTCTGGTTAATTACGCTCATCGTTTTGCGGGCTGGAGTGGTCGAAGAATTATTCTATCGCGGTTACGCCATCGAACGCCTGCGAATGGTTGGTCTCGGATGCTTCTGGTCCGTGATAATTCCGTTGGTTGTTTTCTCGCTTGGCCATTGGTCAGGAGGCGCTGCAAATATTCTGATCGCATTCGCGGCGGGTATAATCCTGACGGGATTCTATTTGTGGCGTCGTGATTTGGCGGCGAACATGATCGGCCATGGCTTGGTGGACTTTGTTGCCAACGTGCTGCCAAGACTTTTTTCCTGACCGCGGCAGATTACAAGCATGGCAGGCCGTCGCCGCCGGCAGCATATGAAGCCTTTAATCTTGTTCGCGCCCGGTGCAGGCGCACCGTCGTCTCATCCCTGGATGCAAAATTGGAAACTTCGTCTGTCCGAAATCGGTAACGTTGAGACTTTCGACTATGACTACATGCGCGAGAGTCGGAAACGACCCGATCCCTTGCCAAAATTGATCGCGGCACATCGGAAAGCGTTGAGCCAGGCGAGAGAACGACATCCGGCCGGATCAACAATCCTGATTGGCAAGAGCATGGGTGGCCGCATCGGCTGTCATGTGTCGCTCGAAGAAAAAGTGGAGGCACTTATTTGTCTCGGATATCCGCTGTGCGCGATGGGTGATCGCACAAAACTGCGGGACGAAGTCTTGCGAGCTCTCAACACGCCAATCCTCTTTGTGCAAGGCACGCGCGATCCGCTTTGCCCGTTGGACCTCCTTGAGCAGGTGCGCGCAGAAATGAAGGCACCGAACTTTTTGCATGTCGTTGAAGGCGGCGACCACTCGTTGCGCGTGCCGAAACGCCAACTTCAAGGAACAAGCAAAACGCAGAAAGATATCGATCACGAGATCCTCAAAGCCATCGTCGAGTTTGTTGACCAATTGCCAATGTCCGCAGATTAGATCGAGATGAGGAGAGAGAAGACGAAGCGGAAGCGAAAGCCGAGTCAGGTTTCCATTCGCGCGGGTCAGGTCGAATTCGTGAAAGTCGGGACCGACGCCTGGCGATGGCGCGATGCCTATCGCTGGCTCCTGGGTTTAAGGTGGCCGCAGTTCGCCGCGTTTGTCGCTAGTCTTTACGTCGGGTTAAACCTTTTTTTCGCTACGCTTTACAGTCTCCAGCAAAACAGTATCGCCGGCAGCACTGGTGGGCATTGGTTTTTTGATTGCTTCTTTTTCAGCGTGCAAACGCTGGCCACGGTTGGCTATGGCCACATGTATCCGCAAACCCTTTACGGTCACATCGTCAGCACGGTCGAAATCATGACCGGGATATTTTTACTCGCGGCGATGACCGGCCTCATTTTCGTGCGCTTTTCGCGCCCGATCGCGCGCGTTGTGTTCAGCAATCCTCTGGTCATTGCGCCGTTGAATGGGAAGCCGACGCTGATGGTGAGAATCGGCAACGAAAATCAGCACAGCATGGTGGAGGCCGAGTTCCGGATCATGTTCTCGCGCGATGAACCGTTGCTCGAAGGCGGAGATTTCCGTTACTTTTATGTTCTCAAACTCCATTTCGATCGGTTAACGGTCTTTCCCGCGGCGCTGACTCTGCGGCATACCATCGACGACAAGAGTCCGCTTTTTGGTGCGACTGTTGAGTCTCTCGAAGCCAACCGTGCGTTGTTTTTGGTATCAGTCGTTGGAATCGATCCGGTCCTCGCAGCGTCGGTTCAAACGCAAAAGGATTACACCTGGCGCGATATTCAATTCGGCCACCGCTTTGTCGAAATCTACACCGAGCACGGCGGCGGCCGGCTCACCGTGGATTACGGTCGCCTTCATGACACCGAACCAGCGCCATAGGGTTTTGTCGCTAGGTTGGACTCGAGTTCAGGCGTCGCCGGCCTATTCTGGGGGCAGGAGGATCATCCGTGCAAACTGCAACATGGCGGCAACAATCTGAAGGAGGATTCCTGTGAAAAATGGCCAGAAGGCGCCGAGCGAGGCGACGTTATACAACTGCAACAGCGTCGACCCTGTCCCGAGAGCCGCGAATAGATAAGAAATGAAGTCTGCGGGCCTACCTTGTACCTGCTGCAGCTTCAGGCGGCGAAAACTTGTGTTTACCGTGATCGCGAATCCCAAAAAACGCCCGTCAGCGTGCCTCGATTGACAGCAACAGCAGCGCGATCATGCAAAGACCGAGCGGCAAGATTGAATTGGTTAGCAAAAGTCGCAGCCGAAATTTGTGAGCGTCGACCATTCGTGCACGGATTCGCGGCGGAAGACCACGACCACGCCCGCAAAACCCGCGAGCGCGACTGCGACCTGCGCAGCTGTGCTTAGCACTTCGCCAGGTTGCATTGTTACATCATTTCAAACCGCTCGTGGTCGAGCCTGCCTGTTTTCAGCCTGCGGCAGCTCGTACGCAAGGGAGCTTTTGTGTCTTTGCGCTACCGAGAATTCGCAATAGCCTTTCAGCGATAACTAAACACAAAAGGAGTAATAAACTATGACGACCTATATCTGTCTGATTCAGTTTACTGATCAGGGTATTCGCAACATCAAGGATACAGTGAAACGGGGCGACGCCGCGATGGCGGAAGCCGAGAAAATGGGTATGAAGATCGTGGAGGAATTCTGGACGATGGGCGCTTACGACGCTGTTGTGGTGCTCGAGGCGCCCAATGATGAGACGATTAGCGCGTTCATGCTGAAAATTGGCTCACTCGGCAACGTCAAGAGCCATACCCTGCGCGCTTTCCGTCGGAACGAGATGGAAAACGTTCTGGCGAAGATCAAATAGCTGTCGTTAAGGTCTAAGCTGCCACAGTTACGCGGGGACAGAAATAGTGACGGTGGCTGGAAAAGAACGAGACTGGAGTCCCAGGCAGCGGTAAATACGTACAGGTAGCCGGGCCGCTATCGCTGGCTCCTCGATTTAATCGCACAAAACCCCGCGACGAAGTCTTGCAAGCTCAATACACCAATCCTCTTTGTTGCCACACGTACCCAGGGGTCAAATATTGTGGCTGGAAAAGAACGAGACTGGAGTCCCAGACAGCGTTAAGTGCGTAAACTCCGCCGGGCCGCACATCCAATATTGTCGAGGTGGGGATGCGAATATCGGTATTCGGCACCGGCCACACGGTCAAAACATGGCGCCCCGCGGGCAAAAAACCGCTGTACCTGCGACCTTGCACAATGTTCGCCACGTCTCTGCCATCGATCTGGAGGTGAACAGCAATGTTCCATCCGTAGTTCGGCGATCTCGAAATAATTAGACGCCCAGCGGGTTGAGCGACAGTGCTGCCAATTGAGACCGCTGAGACGAGAAGGATGAGAAAGAGTCTGCTGATGTAATTAGTCAAGCTGGTCATAGGCTTATTGTAGCACAAATTTGCTCTGTGTCGCGGCTCGCATGAATTACTCGGCCGGCTTGCAATCAGAGCGCGGTGGGCTTCGGTGGAGTCATGTTTCCGTATGTTGCGCTAGCAAAAGACAAAGCATGGCAGCCCGGCCCTTACGAAGGCGTCGAGCTGATGATTCTGCACAAACACGAAAGCACGGGCGGACTCATCGTGCTCCGCAAATTCAAGACTGGCCACACCGTACCGGCGCATGTGCATCCGCAGGCGAACGAATGGGCTTATGTCCTGTCAGGTGAATGGGAGGAATCCGGTACAATTTACACGGCCGGCGCGCTGTTCTTTGCTCCAAAAGGCAGACGTCACGGTCCGCACATCGCGCGGACGGAAGTGATCAGTCTCACAATTTTCGACGGACCGCTGACGGTTGTCTGAGGCCGGAATTCCCGTTGACTGCTGCATCAACCGCGCGTACGCCTTCGTTTATGAAGATGCTCGCCGCCCGATGTGTCGTCGCTTTCTTTCTGTTGTTTGCCGCAGCCGTTGCGTTTGCCGGTCAATTCAAAAGTAAAATTGTCACAACTCAAGTGCTGGCAATTACGGTGCCTGACGATCACTTTCTTAAGATCACGAATTTTTCTCAGCAAGGAGGAACTGATCGCAGCGTGGTTGAGGTGACGTTACAGGGTGACACTGAAAGTAGCGGAACTGCTAATGTTCTCACCGCGACACGGGTTGATCTCAGTACTGGAACCAATGCGCAAAATGCGCCGGAGATTACTAATCGAGTGATAATAGCTGGTCCCGCTGAAGTCAGAATCCGGCCAGTGCCCGGCGCAACGCTCTTCATCACCTACAGAAAAGAATCGAACGAAGGCGGTGGCAGCTCAAACAATATTGTATTCGTCAGCCCTACGCCTGGTGCTACGGCTACACCGAGCATCTTTCCTTTCGTAAGTCCAACGCCAACGCCTTAAGCGTTTGCCGCTGATTTCCAACCCCGGGGTCCCCTAGGCAGCAACGGCATCAATCGCTTTCCATTCTTCTGGAGTTAACTTCAGCTTTGCGGCAGCGACGTTCTGTTCCAAATGCGCCAAAGATGAAGTCCCGGGGATCGGCAGCATCACCGGCGATCGTTCCAAAAGCCAGGCGAGCGCGACTTGGACAACATTAACACTGTGAGCCTTTGCCGCCACATTCAGCGGGTTCTCAGGTTTTAAACCTCCGCCTCCTCCGATTGGAAACCATGGCAGAAAGCCAAGATTCTCCTTCTCGCAATACACCAGAACGTTTTCCGATTTGCGATCCTCAATGTTGTACCGGTTCTGCACACTCACGATCGGAACAATCTTCTGCGCTCGTGCGATTTCGTCCGGATCCACATTGGAAAGGCCGACGTGCCGAATCTTCCCGGTATCCTGCATTTGCTTGAGCGCGCCGAGCGATTCTTCGATGGGAACTTTGGGGTCGACCGTGTGCAGTTGATACAAATCGATTCGCTCGAGGCGTAGCCGTTTCAGGCTTCCTTCGACAGCTTGTTTTAGATGCTCCGGTCGCCCGTTTGGCACCCACTGGCCGGGTCCCGGCCGTGTCAGGCCGCCTTTGGTCGCTATAACGAGACCTTTCGGGTAAGGATGGAGCGCTTCTGCGATAAGCAATTCGCTCGTCTCCGGCCCGTACGCATCCGCTGTATCGATCAAATTCACACCGAGTTCGACGGCGCGTCTGAGAATCTTGAGCGCGTTCTCCCGATCGGGCGGCCAACCCCAGATGCCTTGCCCGGTGATACGCATCGCGCCAAAACCGAGCCGGTTGATTGCAAGATTGCCGTTCAATTTCCAAGTAGTATTTGTGGCCATTTTCGGTGTCGTTGAAGATTGAGCTCCGAAGATTACGTTGGATTTCCCGGCCCAAAGCGCCGCTCCACTCGCGAGACTCACTGCAATAAATCCTCGCCGGGTTACGCTCCGCCGCTGGTTCGTTTCAGAAAATTCATTTTCCATCGGCACGAGTACGTTCGTGAAAAGGACTGTCAACGCAAGAAGCTGGTTGCCTTTGCTCGTGCATCAGGATTGAAAATGCCTCTTCGAGATCTCCGCCGAAAGTGACAATACCCGCTTCGTGCCCAGCCATGACCAAAATCTTTCTGGTTCGGACATCGCTGACCGCGAACAGACGCATTATTTCGTACGCAAGCTCAGGTGTGCCGTAATCAACCGTCTTCGAGCTTGTCGGAGCTTGATTCAGAAGGAATCGTGACAATGAATAACCGCGCCGGTTTTTGGATCCGACTGGTAAATCGCAGCGTGCGTCAGCGACTCGGACGAGGGAATCGTGGATCCTTCAAATCTGAGCGAGTTCCTCTGGAAATCGTAAGCCACTACTTTTGCGCAGTCTGCCGGCGTCAGTTCGGGTATGCCACCGGTCGCAGAACCGGTGATAAAAAAATTGTCGGTCGCGCCGTCCCTTATGCTCAGGTTCCCAAACCCAACGCCATTTGAATCCAAGCCAATCAGACCGAGCTGGAGAAGTCTTCGCCTGTATGTATTCAATTCAGCAAACCCACTGAATCGGGTAATCTCCGAGCTTACGCGCTCACTCGTGAACTTTACGTATTCGCTCACGGGGCCTGTTCGGGAAAAAGGGCGCGAATACTCTTATCGTTCGCGTCACACACGCCTCGGTCGGTGATTAATCCAGTTACCAGACGGGCCGGTGTGACATCGAAACCATAATTTGCGGCCGGGCTTCTCTCCGGGGTAACGCGCACTTCCACCTGTTGCCCGTCGCGCCACCCGTCAACACACTTCACTTCCTCTGCGCTACGCTTTTCGATTGGAATTTCTTTCAATCCGTCCCGCATGCTCCAGTCGAACGAAGACGAAGGCAGCGCCACATAGAAGGGAACGTTATTATCTTTTGCGGCCAGCGCCTTCAGATACGTCCCGATCTTGTTCGCAACGTCTCCCGTGTAAGTCGTGCGATCGGTTCCGACAATTACCAGATCCACTTCGCCGCGTTGCATCAAGTGTCCTGCGGCACTGTCCGCGATCACAGTGTGCGGCACGTCGTGTTCGCTCAGCTCCCATGCCGTGAGTTTGGAACCCTGATTTCTGGGTCGCGTCTCAGCAACCCACACGTGAACCGGCAATCCCTTATCGTGCGCAGCATAGATTGGCGAGGTGGCGGAACCATAGTCAACAAACGCGAGCCATCCTGCATTGCAATGCGTGAGCACATTAACAGGCTTTCCCGCTTTTCTTTCGGCGATCTTCTCAATGAGCTTTAACCCATGCTGCCCAATCATGCGGCACTGCTCCGCATCTTCTTCCGCAATCAAACTGGCTGTGTGCAGCGCAATCGCGACCTTTTCCCTGGCGTTTTTGCCTTCGGCAATTTTGTTCAACTGGCGCTCTACTGCCCATGAAAGATTCACAGCGGTCGGCCTGGTTGCCTTGAGCTGCGCCGCTGCATGGACGAGATGTTCATCGACTGAATCGCGCGTTGCGCCCTCTATTGCTGCGAGATACATTCCATATCCAGCGCTCGCGCCGATCAACCCAGCTCCGCGAACATGCATTTCGCGAATCGCCGTCGCCATCTGTTCGCCAGTGCGAACTTCTTCGATCACGAACTGGTGAGGCAAGAATCGCTGATCGATCAGTTCGACTACGCATTCATCCCCCGGCTTAAGCCAGATGGTTCGAAAATGTCTGCCGCCTACCTTCACGCGTTGTGGTTAACTCGCTAATCGTCGCACTTCCTAAAGATCAATTCCCATCGGGATAGCACCAGGAATTTTCTCCCAGCCAACATGTTCCCAGAATTTCGCGCCGCGCTCGTTATCATCGGCCACCATGATGATAACGCGTTTAATGCCAGCCCTGCGCAGGCCGTCCAGGCATTCGTCCAGCAGACGCTTGCCGAGTCCCCATCGCTGATAGGCCGGATCAACCGCCAAATGGTAAATGTGTCCGCGGCGTCCATCATTTGCGCATAAGGCGACTCCAACAATTGCCGATCCGTCGACTGCTACCCTGCTCAGCCCTGGGTTTCGGGCGAGAAATTGGGCAATGCCTTCCCTCTCATCACCTTCAGCGATCTCGAGACCCTCGACGCGGTCCCAGAGCTGAACGGCCGCGTCGTAATCGCTGATGCAAAATTCTCGGGTGTGAATCTTGTGGCTCATGCTGTAGTCGCCTCCTTTCATCTTGACCAAACACATTCGTGTCGAACAAATCTTTTCCGACCGGTGAGCTGACTATGAAATATAAACATACCATCTATTTATTGGTACTTGTGACGGCGATGTATGCGAACGCCCAGCCAAAGCCTTCCGCAACCTTGATCATAACCAATGCGGCTGTTTACACCGTAGACAAACAGCGTCCCAGGGCGGAGGCGGTGGCTGTGATTGGCGACCGCATCGTGGCGGTCGGGTCGAGTGCGGAAATCGATTCGTGGCGCAGCCCGCAAACCAAAGTGATTGATGCCGGCGGCAGGCTTCTGTTGCCGGGTTTTAACGACGCGCACGTGCATTTCATCACTGGTGGAGCGCAACTGGACCAAGTTCAGTTCAACGATGCAGCAGAACCGGGGGAGTTCGCAAAGCGAATCGCCGCGCAGATGAGCAAGATCTCGAAAGGCGAATGGATCCTGGGTGGTCGTTGGGATGAAACCAAGTGGCCCAACCCTCAGCTTCCGACCAAAGAGCTCGTCGACCCCGTGACCGGAACAACGCCAATTTTTGTGGAGCGCTACGACGGACACGAAGCGCTCGCCAACTCGGCTGGGATGAAACTGGCCGGAGTTAACGCGAAGACTGCCGATGTCCCTGGCGGAGTAATCATGCGCGATGCGAGCGGAAATCCCACTGGCGTGTTCAAGGACGCAGCGATGGAGCTTATCTACAAGGTAATCCCACCAATGTCGCACGAGCAACGGTTGCGCGCTGCTCGCCGAGCGCTGGAGCACGCAGCATCCCTTGGCGTGACCAGCGTGCAGCACATGAATCCTGAGTTTGCCGATGTGGCGGCCTATTCCGAGCTCGCGGAAAAAGGTGAACTCACCGCGCGCATTTACGCGATTCCGATGGAGACGCACTGGCAGGATCAGGCAAAGGTTGGCATTCGTCGCGCATGGGGATCGAGCTATTTGCGACTCGGCGCAGTAAAGGGTTACGCCGACGGGTCGTTAGGCGCGAGAACGGCTTACATGTTCGAGCCGTTTGCCGACGATCCGGGAAACCGCGGCTTGTTGAGCGACGAAATGCATCCGCCCGCCGCGATGCGCGATCGCTTAATGCAGGCAGATGCCGCGGGCCTGCAATTGCGCGTTCACGCCATCGGCGACCGCGCCATTTCCATGATGCTCGACATCTTCGGCGATATCGAAAAGGAGCACAGTTATCATGACCAGCGTTTTACCATCGAACACGCGCAGCACATGGCGCAGAAAGATTTTGCGCGTTTTGCCAAGCTTCACGTTATCGCTTCGATGCAACCTTATCACGCCGTTGATGACGGCCGGTGGGCGGAAAAGCGTCTCGGTCACGACCGCGCGCGATACAGTTACGCGTGGCGCAGTTTCCTCAATCACGGCGTCACGCTGGCTCTGGGAACGGATTGGCCTGTCGCTCCGCTCAATCCGATGCCGGGACTTTACGCCGCAGTGACGCGCGCAACACTGGATGGTAAAAATCCCGATGGCTGGATTCCGGAGGAGAAGATCACGCTGCCTGAAGCGGTAGTAGCCTACACCATGGGTTCCGCATTCGCCGAATTTCAGGAGAACGTAAAAGGATCCATTACGCCCGGTAAACTCGCCGACATGGTCATCCTGAGTGACAACATCTTTGATCTCAAACCGGAAGCCATTCGCAACGTGAAAGTGGCAACCACGATTGTGGGAGGCAAGGTCGTGTACACAGCGCCGTGAACGTGTACGCGGAGGTTAGAGGAAAGACGCGGGACTCCGCTCTAACATTTTACAATTTTCCTGTCATCGCTGCCGGTCTCGCCTCGGCCATACTTTTATGTCTTGGCACTGGGCTGCATCCGATCTGGTGGACGCTTTGGCTGGCGCCGGTTCCGGTGCTCGCGATTGCGCCGCGACTTCATGGTAGAGCTGCTTTTTTGCTCGGTTCAATTGCATGGCTACTCGGCGAACTCAACCAATGGAACTACGTCACGCACGAGATCGAACTGCCATGGAAAATTGTGATTCTTTACTTCCTGGTTCCTGCCGCGGTTTTTGGTTTGGGCGTTTTATTCATGCGCAACTTTCTTCGGTGCGGATCGCTCTTTCTCGCCGCGCTCGCGTTCCCTGTCTACTGGGTAACGTGCGAATATCTGAACGCGCTCGTATCGCCACACAGCACGTGGGGCAATCTCGCTTACACACAAATGGATTGTCTCCCAGTAATCCAGCTGGCTTCGATTACGGGTCTTTGGGGAATCAGTTTCATCGTGTTTCTGTTTGCCGGAACCACAGCAGCTCTGTTGAGCGGGGCTGGAAAACCATGGCAACGTCGCGCGCTTGCCATCGCTGTGGGCGCCGCCCTGTGCGCGGTGTTTGTTTTTGGCAAATGGCGTGTGCAGTCGAATCCCTCGACTCAACCTCTAGCAGTGACACTCGTCGCAAAGGATGTGCCGATGAGCATTTATCTCGGCTCTGAAGAACGAGCTCTGGAACTGTTGCGTGAATACGCCGAGGAGGTGCGTCGTGTTACTCCGGCTGAAACGCAGGCTGTTGTTCTCCCGGAAAAGATCGGACGCGTCAGCGAGAGCGCATTAGCGGAGGTAGATACGCTCTTTTCTTCAGCTGCCATCTCTACACATGCAGCGATTGTCCTGGGCTTGGTTCGCAAGACGCCATCCGGCGCTTTCAATTCTTCCCGCTTTTATTCGCCCGATGGAAAATTAGAGGCGAACTACGACAAACATCATCTCATTCCCGGCGTTGAACCCGAAAAACCTGGCGACAAGCGAGTGCTGCTCGACAAGCCGTCAGGCCGCTGGGGATTGCAAATTTGCAAAGACATGGATTTTCCCGCACTCAGCCGCGAATACGCCGCAGGCGGCGCGAATCTGATGCTGGTGCCCGCATGGGACTTCAATGTTGATGGCTGGTTGCACTCGCGCATGGCGGTCATGCGCGCGGTGGAGAACGGTTTTGCGCTTGCTCGTTCGGCGCGCAACGGACTGTTGACACTGAGCGATAATCGCGGTCGCGTCGTTGCGGGAGCCGTGACCATGCCCGGCCGCTTTGTGTCGATTGCTGGAAAAGTAAACGTCGGCCCCGAGCGAACGTTCTACACCCGAACCGGCGATTGGTTCGCCTGGCTTTGTGTCGCCATGCTCGTCACCTTGCTCGTGCTTCATTGCGCGCGCCGCTTGCGGATTTCTGCGAACTGGCCGACTCAAACAATGTGAAGCAATTCAGTGTGGTTTTTCTGGCGATTCTCGCAACTGTGACCTGCGGCTGGGCTAATTTGGGCGACGGCGACGACAAAATTGAGGATTTGTATGGAGCAATAATCCAGCGAAGCCTGCGTGACGATGGGACAGTAAGCGTGCTTTATCATAAAGATCGGTACCTTTACATGGTAACCTTTGCTCATGGCCGTAGCGTTTCCGAAAGCTATTTTCACGTGAAGGGCACCGACCTTTCCGAAAAAGAGATCACGAAATTCCTCAAGGCAAACGCCGCCGGTGCCGCGTGGACCTCTAACAACGAGGCCATGAAACGACGCTTCAAACGCAGTGATGGCAAGGCCGAGGCAACGTACGGAAACGTGAATGGTCGGCCCGCGCTGACCGTGCGGGAACTTCGCGGGAAACCTTAGGGACTACCTTCAGACCTCTAGGAGCCAGTTCTCAATTATCGTTGTTCAGGCTGCAGGAGCGCGTTTTGGCAACAGCAGCGCGGCGACAACTCCTACAAGCAAGAAACCGATGATCTGAATGAGCATGTAGCTGGCGGTGTAAGCACCGGGGAAGCCGTACCAGTTCCAATATGAAACGTTGGTCGTGATGGCAGCCAGGATTCCGACAACGAGCACGAAACCGACTCGGCCGACAAAGCTCACAATGCGCGTCTGGGCCAAAAGGAACACGACCAAAATAGCCTCGAGGAGTTCGGGCGCGAATTCGATGCCAAGCTATTTGCCAATCGTAAATGGACGACCGGGTGCGTGATACATCAGAATGCCGGAGGGGTTGGCCGCCATTTTTTCAGCCATATGTTTCATCGCTTCGTTCTTTTCCTCTCGAGATGCGTTTTTGCCGACACCGGGACCGGGAAAAATGTAGAGGCCGGTCTGTTCGCCGATGTTGCTTTTCATCGCGCTGACGACAGCCGATTCGTTTGGAATTTCGCGGATACCAACTTCGTCCAAAGGCAGGGCCATATGGGCGATTGATGTCCAGATAAACATCACGATTCCACCGAGAATGGAGGTAAGAAGGATTTTCATTGGAAGGTTATTTCGCTCAACGAGAAACGCTGGGCAACATGTTGACAAACCGTTCTTGTTGCGATTGAATATCGCGCGTTAGTTTCCCTTTCTCGCTAGCCATTCTCCCGGCGAGGTGTTGTTCGGAAATTCGCACGTTTCAACCAGTAATTACACAGAATCCGCACGTATGGCGGGACATAGTAAGTGGTCGAAGGTCAAGCGTTTTAAGGGCGCGATCGACGCGAAGCGCGGCAAGATCTTCAGCAAATTGTCGAAGGAGATTACCATCGCGGCGAAAGCCGGCGGAGGCGATCCGACCGGCAACCCGCGTCTACGTAGCGCGATCCAGGCGGCGCGAGCGCAGAGTATGCCCAGCGATAACATCGAACGCGCAATTAAACGCGGCACGGGTGAGGACAAGGACGGCGAACACTTCGACGAGATTGTTTACGAAGGATACGCGCCAGGCGGGGTGGCGATTATCGTTGAGACTGCAACGGACAATAGAAATCGCACCGGCGCGGAGATTCGCAGAATCTTCACCCAGAACAATGGCAATCTCGCATCGAGCGGGAGCGTCTCGTACATGTTCCATAGGAAAGGCCAAGTCACCGTCCCTCGGTCGAGTATTGACGAGGATCCGTTACTGGAGGTCGCTCTAGAGGCCGGCGCGGAGGAGTTGACAACTGAGGAGGATCAGTATGTTATCATCACTTCCCACGATCAGCTCGACGCGGTAGCTGAGGCGCTCAAGAAAGCAGGCGTCATTACCGATGGGCAAAAGTTTACGTTTATCCCCGATACTACAGTCGCGGTCAGGGACGAGGCCGTGGCGCGTCAGGTGCTCCGATTGTGTGATGCACTCGAAGAGGACGATGACGTGCAAAACGTCTATTCAAATCTAGATATTCCCGACGAATTGCTGGCCAGGTTGCCGGCCTGAAAAAGTATTGCCTTTAGGAAACGTGTTAAGGCGCTGCCCCGCCTCAGTGAAGTGAAGAATCTTAGCTTATGAACCAAGAAAACGAAAACCAGCCTGTGCCGCTGGAAACTGAATCCGCCACGCCGGAGCAACGCCAGCAACGCCCGCGCCGTCGATTTCCGCGAAGACGTTACCGCGACCGGGGCGATCGGTTCAGGCACGGTGACGAATCGCCAAATTCTTCTTCAACAAACGCTGATGCCGCCGGTCCGGAGGTCGGCGTCGAGACTCTCGATCGCCCGGCCTCAGGGGGCCGCGAAGCAACCGAGGGCGTTGTCGAGACAGGCGAACAAGTTCAGACTGAGCCGGAATTTGGCGAAGGCATCATCGAAATTTCCGGCAAAGGCTTTGGATTCCTGCGCGATCCGAAGCGCAACTTTGTGCAGACGCCACAGGACATTTTTGTCACTCCTGAAATTGTGCGCCGCTTCGCTTTGCGCGACGGGATGTGGATTTACGGTGAGACTCGACGCGGCAGTCGTGGCCCGCAGTTGGTCAAGCTACTCACGATCAATGGCGAAGAGCCTCCGAAATATCAGGGGCTCCGTCCATTTGAAGAACTTACCACCATCAACCCGAATAAGAAGATCAAGCTCGAGACAGTGCCGGACCGTTACACGACGCGGATCATGGACTTAATGACGCCGCTGGGAATGGGCCAGCGCGGTCTGATTGTCGCGCCGCCGCGCACGGGTAAGACAACGCTCCTGCATCACATCGCCGATGCAGTGGCAAAGAATCATCCGGAGATGGATTTGATCATTCTTTTGGTGGATGAGCGTCCAGAAGAAGTGACCGATTTTCGCCGCTCGCATCCGACAGCGCAGCTCATGGCCAGCTCCAACGACGCCGATATCAAGAGCCATACGCGCATTTCGCAGCTGGCAATCGAGCGCGCCAAGCGCCTCGTCGAAGCAGGAAAACATGTATTCATCCTGCTCGACTCCATCACGCGCACCGCTCGCGCGTTTAATAATGCATTGGGCGGTGGAGGTCGCACGATGAGCGGCGGTATCGATGCGCGCGCCATGGAAATTCCGCGAAAAATTTTCGCCGCTGCGCGCAATACCGAGGAAGCAGGTTCCCTCACCATCGTCGCCACGGCGCTGATTGAAACTGGCAGTCGCATGGACGAACTGATCTTTCAGGAATTTAAAGGCACTGGAAACATGGAAATGGTGCTTGACCGAAAAATCAGCGACCAGCGGATTTATCCCGCCATCGACATCTTTCTCTCCGGCACACGCCGCGAAGAGCTGCTGTTGCAACCGTGGGAATTGGAGAAAATCAATCTGATCCGGCGCGGTCTGGCCGGTCACAAACCGGAAGAAGCCATCCAGCGTCTCTTAATGTTTGTAAAAAAATTCCCAACGAACACTGAGATGCTCAAGGGAATCCCGGGTTAGCGTTTAGCCAACTCCTGTAGCTGCTTCGCTGTGCGACGCGCGGCGTTGAGGTCTTTGCATCGGACGTAAGGCGCGCCTCACGCGGCTACAGACCTAATATGCTGTTCGTAGAGCTCGTGGATTGCTTCGCGAGCATCGACATAATCGCGGCGAAACGTTTCAAAGCTCTCGTAGCCAAGCCGAACAGCCAACCTTCGTTGTTCGTTCGGATCGCTCGAAAGTGTCGAGACGGCCTTGTTCTCGTAACGTCGCAACACCGATTCGCACTGACGCAGGCGCGCATAAGCCTGCATGAGTTTCGCAGCTTCGGATTTGTCTAAATGTCCACTTTCACGCAATCGATCGACTGCCCGCTCCCAATTTGGCTCCCAAATACCGTGGCGCATTTGCAAGGCTTGGACGAGAAATTCCGCCTCAATAATTCCGCCGCGTCCAGTTTTTAAATCGATAAAATCGGATCCGCTTCCTCGCTCGCGCTGAATGCGCTGGAGCATATTGTCGATTTGCACGAAGAGATCGGGACGTTGGCCGGCTTTTCTCCAATAACTCTGTGCGATCTCGATGAATTGATTTCCAGCCGGTCCAGAAACTGGTCGCGCACGGCTGAGAGCGTGCATTTCCCAAAGCTGAGCTCGCTGCTCGTAATACGATTGATAAGTCTCAAGAGAACAAACCAGCTGGCCCTTTTCCCCTTCGGGGCGCAGTCTTGCATCGATCGCCCAAATGTTTCCCTCGGCAGTCGGCTGCGCCATGGCGATTATGAGCTTTTGCGCAGCGCGATTGTCGTCACCCACGAATAAAACGTCCAAGTCCGCTGCGTACGCGAGCTCGCGTCCACCAAATTTACCGAGAGCGATGATGGTTAATTGCTCATTGCTAAGGAGTCTGGCCGTAAAAACCAGACACGCTTCGGCGAGGTCCGAAAGCTCGCTAAAGATCGCGGCGGGGCTGGCAACCCTCAGGGTCTCGCGCAAAATGATACGCAAGAGTTGTCGCTGCCGGTAGGCGCGAATCGGATTGAGATTGTTTGCATCAGCGCCCGACAATTCGAGCCGCCGTAGATTTTCCGCAACCGACCTGGCTTGGTGAAACTCTGGATCTCGGGTGATGTCCTCCAGGAGTTGCGGCCGGCGGATTAAAAGGTCGCCGGCAAAGCGACTGGCATCGAGAGACTTTACCAATAACTCGAGCAAGCGAGGGTTTGCGACCAGCAGCTCAAAGAACAAACTGCGCAAACCGTAAGCTTCCACGAAGCGAACAAACTGATTTAGAGTTGCGTCCGGATCAGCGGCTTTTGAAAGCCATCCGATCAACACGGGACGCAGCTTGCCGAATATCTGTCGTGTCCGTGGCGCGATGTGAAAACCTGCAGCGCTTTGAGCGAGATCGGTGAACGCCTTGGCCGCGCGTTTCTGGTCACTGAAAATTCCCAAATCATTCGCTTCGTGCGGCCGGGTTGGCACCGTGGTTTTGGAGATGATCCGTTCGAAAATCGGTCGAACAGCCCGCATCCTGTCGTGCAATGCCGCGGTGAAATCTTCGCTGGACGCAAAACGGAGGCTAAGTGCCAGGCGTCGCAGAGCTGCTTGATCTCGAGGAACAACGTGCGTTTGCTGCTCTGCTTCGATCTGCAGACGATGCTCCACCCGGCGGAGAAACCGGTAGGTGTTGTCCAACGTCAGCACCTCCGAGCTCGGAAGAAGGTCCAATTCACGAAGCGCTCGCAACGCCTTGAGTATACTTGGTTCTTGCAGGAACGGATGACGCGCTCCATGGATCAGCTGCAGCGTCTGCACGATGAATTCGATGTCGCGAATGCCGCCGCGTCCGAGTTTTACGTCGCGCTCCAGCTTTTCGGTTCCAACAATGTCGCGCTCGATGCGGTGCTTGATATTTGCAATCTCATCCAGCAAATCGTGCGTCGTGCTCTTGGGATAGATGAACGGCTGATGTTGGCGGAGGAATTCGTAAGCCAGTTCGCCGCTGCCTGCGATCCCGCGCGCCTTTATCAATGCAAGCCGTTCCCAAGTTTCGCCGAACCCGGCGTAATAGTTTTCCATGCTCTCAAGGGAACGAGCCAATGGCCCTGCAGAGCCTTCCGGGCGCAGGCGCAGATCGACCCGAAAAAGCGAACCGGCGTGATGCGGAGTCGAAAACGTTTCGAGAATTCTTTTTCCGAGCCGGTTGAAGAATTCGTGATAGGAAATGTGCGGCGTGAGCTGGCCTTCCTCGCCGTAGAGAAAAAGAAGGTCAACATCCGAGCTATGATTCAGCTCGCCGCCGCCAAGTTTTCCGAGCGCGAGAATGACAAAGTCCGCCGTGGGTGAACCATAGCGCTTCCGCGATTCGGCATCCCAGTATTCGAAGACGCGACGAATACAAATCTCCGCGATCTGTGAAAGCTCCCCGGTCGTCTCTTCCAGCGGCGCTACATTTGCAAGTTCGCGAACCGCAACGCGCGTCATCTCACGGCCTTTCCAGAAACGAAGCGCCGCAAAATCTTGTTTCGCGATCGAATCGCCCGCCAGAGCGCGCAGCTCACCGGCCATTTCCGCGTAGCCGCGAGACGCGAGGCATACTTCCGGTTGGCATAGCCACAGGAGTGTTTCGGGGTCTTGCGTTAATCTGGTCGCGCAAATGCTGGAAACGGCCAGGAGATGCATCAGGGCCGATTCGTCCAGCGGGAATTGTTCGATGACACGCGCAAGAGGCAATGCGTTTGCTGGCCAGCGTTCGCTGAGTTGCACGAGTGAGGTCTCGACCTGTGAAGGGTTCAGTGATGCCGCCGCTTTCTCGCGAATCCAACCATTCCCACCAGCCATCGCGCAAAACATCACGCGATTTTGGCGGAAAGACCAGCTACTGGCCGCGCATCTACGAGGATGGAGGCGGCACCAGAACCCGCAGCGCTTTTTTCTGAATTTGGAAATCGACTGGACAGTTGCCGGCCAGCTCGCCATCGAGCTCCAGGGGAACGTCTTGCTCGCTCGTTATGCGCAGGCCCCGGGTTTGAAAATATTCAACTTCGGGAACGCGAATGTCGGAACTGAATACAACGTCCTGGAGATACTTGATGATTTCGAGGAAGCCGAGCCGCTTAAAGACAACGACATCCAATAAACCGTCATCTGTGACTGCATGTTTGAAAAATGGGAAAGGGCCTCCATAAAGACGTCCGTTCCCAATGAGGACAAACGATCCTTCGCTCACGGGAGCGTTATCCGATTCAATTAGCAGCTTCGGCGGTTGCCGCGCCGCGATTTGCGCTGCAGAGATGAGATAGCTGAGCGGCCCGAAACTGCGCTTGAAGGCAAGGCTGGTTTCCTTGACTACTTGAGCGTCGAGCCCGACACCACCAAGCTGGACAAAGTATTTTCCATTTGCGCTCGGTAGATCGACCCGACGCATATTCCCGCGCTTGATAATGTCCCAGCAAAGCTCCAGATCGTTCAACGGCAGGCCAAGCTCCATCGCGAAAACGTTTACTGTACCCAGGGGGAGAAGACCTAACGCCGCATCGCTGCCAGCAAGTCCATTTGCCACGTGATTGACCGTTCCATCGCCGCCGGCTGCAACAATTCGTGCAAAGCCTTCCTCAACTGCGTGTCGGGCCAGCGCTTCTGCCTCGCCCGGATGTGACGTAACGCGGATCGGGCAACCGCGGGCAATTGATTCGACGCGTTCTTGCCAATCCCGAAACATTTCGGGACTGCCTGCTGTCGGATTGAGAATGACAACTGTGGTGGTCACACCGGAAAAGTAACCGAGGGCTTTGGTCTTTTCTTCAAACTCCCGCTGCGTAACGTTTCGAGGGTGAAAAAATTGCGCCGAGTCGCCTTGATCGCTTTAAGTGTTGTGATTGCGCTCGGCGCGATTCTCTTGCTCGGCGTGAACATGTATGTGCAATCGCAAGGCGCACAAGCAAAGATTCAGCAGGAACTGAGCCGACGCCTCGGTACCAAGCTGCAAATTCGCAGCATGAGCGTGACTCCATGGGGCGGACTGCAACTCAGCGGTATTACAATTCCGCAAACGTCCGCCGTGGGCCCGAGGCATTTCCTCGAAGCAAAAACATTTCGACTCCGCGTTCGGTTCCTCTCGCTTTTCTCCCGAAGACTCGTGATCAAGGAAGTCTCACTCATCGAACCGAATGTTGTCTGGCCGCAAGACACCGAAGGAAAGTGGAGATTACCTGGTTCACAAGAAGTGCAGTCGCCTCCAGCTTCTCCAAAACGGCGTGCAAGCCTCACCCAATCGCAAGCAGAGAGCGAACCTGTTCAGAAACAGGCAGCGCCCGTGGTCACCGCTACGTCAAGTAATCTTTCCTCTCCAGCTCAGGTCACTGTCGATGAGAGACCCCGGACTCAACAACCGAGATTGGCTCCGGAAGTTCGACGAGTCAGCGTCAAGAATGGCGATTTCAGTTTCCTCAATCAAACTGGCGGACTGCTCGCGAGTTTTACGGGAGTGGATTTTCGTACCAAGCTCGACGGCGGGTCCGCGCTTCGAGGCGATGCAAAGGTGGCAAAGATTTCGTTGCGAGACCGTTTTTTTCTAGAACAATTGCGTTCGCTGCTTCGGTACGAGCCCGACGTGCTGGAGCTTTCCAAGATTTCTGCGCGCGCCGCAAACGGTGAAATCAACGGCTACTTCGCCATGCAACCAGAAGCCGAGGATTCACCATTCATGACGAGCGTACGGTTTCGCAATGTGCTCGCCGATCAGGTCGTCGAAAATGCTGGTGGGCTTAAGGGAATGGTGAAGGGCAAATTGGAGGGAAGTTTTCAGGCTTCCGGGAAAACTGCCGACCCGAACGCGCTTGTTGGCACGGGCGAAATTTTCCTGCGCGATGGGCGAGTTCAACAATACAGCCTACTGGTGTTACTCGGACAGATTCTCCAGATCGAAGAGCTAAAAGAGCTTCAATTAGAGCAAGCCGAGGCAAAATATCATTTGAGCCCGGGGTTAGTTACGATTGACGAGTTGATTCTGCGTTCGCCGAATGTTCGCCTGACTGCGTCCGGCACAGTCACGTTTGACGGCAGGCTGAAACTCGATTCGCAACTCGCAATCAATGAGAGAATTCGTGGCCAGCTTTTCAAAGCGATTCGGGCGAATTTTCAACCCATCAGTGAGCCGGGCTATTCTGCCATCGACTTTCATGTAGGTGGCACCATCGACCGACCCAGCACAAATTTGATGAACCAGCTCGTCGGCCGCGATCTCAGCGGTATGATCAACAGCTTTTTTGGTGGCGGAAAAAAGGAGCGAGCAAAGAAGAAAAAGAAACAGATCGAAGGGGCGTTGCCGGCCGAGCTATCGCCATCTGCTTCGCCGGAGGAAACGCCGCCTCAAGCCACTGCGACACCAACACCAGTTGTTTCGCCATGAGGGTGATCGCCGGCAGCGCCGGCGGAATCCGCCTGGCAGTTCCCAAGCATGGTGTGCGACCGACGATGGATCGCGTCAAAGCCGCCATCTTCTCCAGCTTGGGCGACGCCGTCATCGGCGCGCGCGTCCTCGACATTTTTGCGGGCAGCGGCGCCCTGGGAATTGAAGCGCTCAGCCGGGGCGCGTCGTCAGCCGTGTTTGTTGAGGAAGACCGACAATCTTGCGACATCATCGAGGCCAATCTCGCAAAAACAAGATTAGGGGGACGCATCCGACAGCAGGACGTTTTTGATCTTCTGCGGCACGCCTCAGAGATGGAAAAATTTCAGATCATTTTCGCTGACCCGCCCTACGAAAAAACAAAATCAGGCGAAAATTTCACAGAAAAATTGTTGGCAAATAAAGAATTGGGGCAGTTGCTGGATTTCGCGGGCATTCTTGTATTAGAAAAACGCCCCAGCGAAACTCTTCCTGAAATGAAGCTGTGGCGCCTAACTCGTCAGAAGACATACGGCGCAACCGAGGTCCTCTTTCTATCCCAAAGCGGTGCGAGGACTCACCGCACTCCAAAAGCACTTCGTGCAAAATGATTGAGAGCGTGATTTCTCTTTCGCGAAAGGCTGCAGAGGAAGCTGTCAGCTTTCCCTACAATCTCTGTGCAACGTTCGTGAGGAAATGAACTCTCTTTCGCGAAGCTTTTGGAGTGCGTCCAGCTTGCCCGCCCATGCGCACGGGTCCTCGCGTCGCTTTCAAAACGCGCGCCAAATTTCGAGACTGCCGTGATTCGCTTCATTTACAATCTACTTTGGCCGATCGGGCTCCTGTTCTTTTTGCCGGGCTATTTCATGAAGATGGTCCGTCGCGGCGGCTACAGTAAGAAATTCGGACAACGCCTGGGAATTTACGATCGCGAGCTCCGCACCCGGCTATTGAAACAAAGATCGACGTGGTTGCACGCAGTCAGTGTCGGAGAAGTGAACATTGCGTTGAAAGTAGCCAACGCATTGCGTGCCTTCGATCCCGATTTGCGCTGCGTTTTGACTACGACCACCACGACCGGATTCGCTCTCGCGAACCAAAACGCGCCGCAATGGATCGAAATGATGTACACACCGCTCGATTACTGGCCCATTATGCGACGGGCGTTTTCTGTGATTCGGCCAGCGCGGATCGTTTTGGTAGAGGCAGAGGTTTGGCCCAATCTCACTGCCGAAGCTCGTGCGCGTCGCGTTCCACTTGCGCTGGTCAACGCGCGATTGTCTCCGCGATCTGAGCGAAGATACCGGCGGTTTCGATTTTTCGTTGCGCCGACCTTCCGGCTTCTCGATTTGGTTTGCGTACAAGAACCCGAGGACGCCGATCGATGGCAGCGAATTGGCGTAGAGCACAACAGAATCAAATGCACTGGCAGCATCAAATACGACCCCGACGTTCAGGCAGAAAGCGAGGCTGTAGCCGCGTCCCTGCCTGTCACGCCGAAGCTAAGCGAAGGCGGGTGGGACGCGTTATCGGTTGGAAGACCGGATGGCGCCGTGCTATTCGGCGGCAGCACGCATCGTGGTGAAGAGGAAATCTTGGCCACAATTTTTTTAAGGTTGCGTCAGCAATTTCCGTCATTGCGGCTGTTCATTGCGCCGCGCCACGTCGAACGGCTGCGGGAAATCCGAGCGCAACTGAACGCGTTAGGGTTGCAGGTCGCGCTTGCCAGCGAAGCTCGCGCTGGCCGCAAACGCAACGACACGGATTGCGTACTCCTCGATACAACCGGTGAACTTCAACGCTGGTACGATATTGCCACTGTCGTTTTTATTGGGAAAAGCCTCACTGCGCATGGTGGGCAAAACCCTGTGGAACCCATTTTGGCCGGCAAACCGGTTGTGTTTGGCCCATACATGGAAAACTTCGCGACACTTGCTAAAACCCTTGTTTCGAAAAAAGGCGCGGTCCAGGTCCGCGACGCCGATTTTCTCGAACGGGTGATCATCGAACTTCTGCACGACAGCGAAGCACGGCAGCGCCTCGTCCAAAACGCGCGTGAAGTCTTGGGGACGCACCAAGGCGCAACTGCGCGCGCCGCGGCACTGATTCATCAGCTTGAACCGAATCGTTGAGGGCATTCGCCCTTTTGAATTGCGATCTCGCGACTGCGGGACCACTTAAAAAACAGCGGTCATTCCGCGCACTCCAAACCCGACCGGCAATTTACCTTGCGTCCGGGAGTAGCAATTCCGATATTGCCCGCGCTTTTGTGACCCTATCGTCTAGAGGCCCAGGACACCGCCCTTTCACGGCGGTAACACGGGTTCGAATCCCGTTAGGGTCGCATCTGCCTTTCATAGGTGAATCCTGATTGAAGGAAGATTTTACTTGCAAAGTCGGACACTTTGCGGACAGTATTTGCGCACTTAAGCACCAGAATAGCCTATGAAAGCGAAGCGCCACAGATTCCCAATTGTCGTCAAACGCGGCTCGTCCGTCGTGAAAATTTATCGTGATCGTAAGCCGACCGGTACGTACTACCGCGTCGCCTACCACATCGGCGGAAAGCGTCACCGACTGCATTTCAACGATCTTGAAAAGGCAACCAGCGAAGCCGAAGCCAAAGCGTCGCAATTGTCGCGCGGCGATATTGACGCTGCGCAACTGACAGGACGCGACCGCCTGGTTTACGGGCGCGCGGTTGAGGCGGTAAGAGAGCATGGCGCGCCACTGGATGCTGTTGCGCTTGAATACAGCGAGGCGAGCAAGCTACTTGACGGTGTTCCGCTGATAGAGGCTGTCCGCTTTTATTCGCGTCACCACGGGCGGGGAATTGCGCGGAAATCGGTTGCGGATGCGGTGGGCGCGATGATTGCGGCCAAGACAGCGAAAGGAGTCAGCGCGGTTTATCTCGCAGATTTGCGTTACCGGCTTGGCGTTTTCAGGGAAGCGTTTCACTGCGACGTAAACGCGGTCACCCCGGACGACGTGAAGGCCTTCTTTGAATTGCGATCGGCTGGACTCTCACCACGGAGCCACAACAACTTCCTGCGAACAATTGGGACGTTTCTGCGCTTCGCTCAAAATCACGGTTGGCTATCGAAAGAAGCGGACTTGCTGGCGCGCGTAGAAAAGCGAAGCGAGAAGCCGACGCCGGTTGAGATATTCACGTCCGCTCAGCTTGCGGCGCTACTTAAGAACGCTTCGGCGGAGATCGCGCCGTGTCTCGCCCTGGGCGCGTTCGCCGGACTGCGGGCAGAAGAAATCTTGCGCCTCGATTGGGCGGACGTGGAAAAAAGGCCAGGATTCATCGAAGTGGCCGCGCACAAGGCAAAGACCGCGACACGCCGAATTGTGCCGATCTCAGACAATCTCGCGCGCTGGCTGGCCATTGCGCCACGCAGCGCAGAGCGCATCTGGCCGTACAGCAAGGCTTGGTTCTTCGAGGCCATGCGCAACATTGCATCAGACGCAAACATCAAGTGGAAACAGAACGCGCTCCGGCATTCCTTCATCAGCTACCGACTCGCGGAAATTCAAGATGTGAACCGCGTTGCATTGGAAGCAGGCAATTCGCCGCAGATGATCTTCCGGCATTACCGCGAACTGGCAACGCCCGATCAGGCGAGGACGTGGTTCTCCGTTGCCCCGGCCACGGGTAACAAAGTCATTGCTATCTCGGCAGGGAGGAAACGATGAACACTGCGATGAAACAAGACGTGCTGTTCAGATTCCTGGATCGCAGAATTTCATGTTTGCTTTCGTCGCTGGAAAAGACATGCCTGCCGCTGCCCCCGGCCACGGACGAGTTAACGACAATCTGGCCAGATGGGAGGCACCTAGGCGAATTAGATTCGGCAGTTTTAGCCCTCGCCGTCATGGTGCGAAAGAAGCTGCCCACTTCGAATTGGAAAGCATACATATGGGTCAACAAGCGATGGCAGGGGTATCACTTAGTTTCAAGAGTGGAAAAACTGGTTAGGCGGGCTCGTGAGCGGTTGCAAGAGGAAAACGAGATGGACTGGGAAATAGCTTGGCCGCGACAGTTAAACCCTGACCGGTTCCGGCGTGAAGCATTCCTGGAATGTATTGCTAGTCTTGGCAATTCTGACTTCTTTGATGTGATAGATATTGCCTATGACCCTGATCCCCAACTCCATAAAGGAGAGTTGTATTCGTTGCCTCATCAAATTGCCAAGGCTATTGCCACGACTCGTGAGGTTATAGCAAAGTATCGTGAGCGAAAACAAGGCGCTAAGCGCGCAGCAAAGTATCGGGCTAACCTTAAAGAGAGCGAGAATCGACGTAAGAAAGGCACACCGCGCGGAAAATTCTCACGCCAAAAAAGCGTGACGCCTTCAAAGGCAAGGCACTCCAAGTTTGCTAGGCGCGCGTGACGGCGAAAATTTGGGTTTGTCAAAAACATTTTCGTGCGAATATTAAGTGTCACGATGTTGATAACAACTAGTGACACGCAGGGTCAGCCAAGCTCTCAATCGGCTGACGAAATCCTCCTAGACAAACCCGGAATCGCCCGACGGCTTAACAAGTCTGTCCGCACCGTCGACGCCTGGATGAAGAGCGGGCGATTGCCCTACATAAAATGCGGTCGCAGCGTCATGTTCCGGTGGGGCGCAGTCCTCGAAAAGCTCGAATCCTTTCGCGTTAACTAAGATGAGCGCGCCCAAAAAAGAATCGGGCGAGCCGGAGATGCTCGCCCTAACAAGAGGAATTTCGGGAATTTATCGAGCACTTTTGCTAGTACAAGCTCGGCTTTCGGAGTGGAAACCCGAAGCTGAAACACTGTTTAGCAAATACGCGCGCACCGGTGACCCCTATGACTTTGATGCGTTCGCTATACACGTTTCAGGGGAACTCGCGCGGCTACGCGAGACGCTAGAGAGAGAGGTTGGGCAATGAGAGCCGTTGCATCCGATTTGCCGCAGTTTGTGCGCGACCTGTTAGCATCCCCACCGAACCGCGGCGAAGGTCTAAACCTTTGGATGTTCAGGACGGCGCGCGTCCTGCATCCGTACCGCTCCCCGGCCGAGATCATCCAATTACTTGAAGCAGCAACAGCGGGTGAACCGATTAAACACGGTGAGATTGAACGCGCGGTAGAACGCAGCGCCGCTGTAGCATGGAAACCAGGTCAGCGCGTACCAATAACACACGCTCCCGCATGGCCGCGGGTGAATGCAGAGCAACGTGAAGCGGTTATCGCGAGCGGAACCGGTCTTGTTGATCTCTGGGAGCTTTCCCCGGTACGGTTCACGGACAACGAATCGCACACAGAAGAAATAATTGATCGGCTGTTCCCTGTTAACCCGCTCTTGTGTGTTGGAAAGAGTAATTCGCAGTTTGCTACGCGGCATCGGGAGAACTGGCGCAGACGATTGACAGACATGGCGTTGATCGTGCCGTCGCCAATGAGCGCGCGGACAGGACACACACAGGACGACAGAGAAAGCGAGCATACGTTGGAAAACACAGGGCCGCGGCGGTTCCTCGTGATCGAGCAGGATAGCGGCAGCGTGGACGAGCAGTCAGCGATCTTACTCCACCTAGCAGAGCGCGCACCGTTAGCTCTGGCGGTGCATAGCGGCAGCAAGTCGATTCACGGCTGGTTTTACTGTGCAAATCAACCGGAAGAACGCTTGCGCGTTTTTATGCGTTACGCCGTAAGCCTGGGTGCTGATCAGGCAACGTGGACACGCTCGCAATTCGTAAGGATGCCGGGAGGCACACGAGCGGACGGTAATCCGCAAGTGGTTTACTTCTTTAACCCGGAGGTGGTGCGATGAACGTGACCCTCGCGCCAGATTGGACGGATAAAGCATTTGTGCCGCTTAACGGGGGCAAGCCTGCGAAGGCAGTTGAGGGCGCGGCTCCGGTCGAACCATCCCGGCCGTTGCGCGTTGAACCGCCGAAAATGCCGGTGAATTTCGAGCAATGGCAGGCAGTGATCTCGGGTAACTTTCCAGGGTACGCGCGACCGGCGGAAATCTGCGCCAGCGTGTTTGGTCAACTATTGCTTAACGACGTGGCAAATCCCTTTGCGCTCTGCCTGGTGGATGTGCCTTCAAGCGGGAAAACGATCACGCTGAATTTTTTTGATGTCCCGGAGTTGGCCTACACGTCAGACAGCTTCACGCCTGCTAGTTTTGTTAGTCATGCCAGCAACATCAAGCGCGAAGAATTAGCCAAAGTCGATTTGCTGCCGCGCATCCGATACCGCGTAATGATCGTGCGTGATTTGGCTCCGATTTTTGGTGCGAAGGACGATGAGTTGCTAAAGACTCTCGGCATTCTTACCCGCGCGCTGGACGGTGAAGGTCTGCGAATTGATAGCGGCGTCCACGGCTCGCGCGGTTATCAGGGTGATTACCTCTTTATGCTGTTGGCGGGGACGACTCCGATCATGCCGCGTGTCTTTAAGGTGATGGGCACGTTGGGCAGCCGTTTATTCTTTCTCCAGCTTCACTCACGAAAAAGAAGTCACGAGCAATTGGTTTCACAAAACCGCGGAGAGTCGCGACAGGAGAAGGAACGGATTTGCAGAGAAGTTACTGACTCGTTTTTGCGGACGTTGTGGACGGCAAATCCCGATGGCGTCAAATGGGACAAGGAAGCCGATCCCGAAGGTTGTTTGCTTGTCATAGCGCGTTGCGCGGAACTGCTTGCCGCACTGCGCGGAACGATTCAAGTGTGGGAGGTCAGTAACGGTGACGGCCTTAACCATACCGTGCCGGTTATCGAGCAGCCCGATCGGATAAATTGCTTGCTGTGCAACCTTGCGCGTGGACACGCGTTGTTGCGCGGGCGCCGGAGAATCGAGGCGGAAGATTTAGCTCCCGTGTTAGAGCTCACCTTTGATTCTGCTCCGATGGTTCGCGCCCAAGTCTTTCGCGGACTATTGAAAAACGGTGGCACGCTAAAGACCGGCGAAGTCGAAGAACTTTTGAGATGCAGTAACCCAACTGCCTTAAAGGAGATGGAGGCGCTTTCTGTTTTGGGTGTTGCCGACAAGGAAAAGATCACCCTGGACTCCGGCCAACATGGGTATGACCTACTGCTGGCGGATAAATTCCAGTGGTTCATGTCCGATGAATGTAAGTCGTTGCAGTGGTAGGAGGTTAGTGACACAAGGTGGATTTTCTTAAAGCTTTCCGAAGCTCTAAAGATTTCCGCCCTGTGTCTCTGTGAACTAAGCATGCTTCCCGAGGAGGGTCAGCGCGAAGGGCGACCCACCCTCCCCGACAGGCAAAACCCGACGCGTCATGTCCCCTGTCATAAAATTACCCCTATGAACCAAAACCCATGAAGCCAAAAAAAACTTATGGAAATTGATAAAGAGCAAAAACGGACCGGCAGACCTACTCTAAAGACCCCTGAGCTGTGTAAAGAGATATGCGAGCGGCTGGCACAGGGCGAGACGCTCACGGACATCTGTCGCGATGCTGCTATGCCTGATTGGAGCACTGTGCATCGCTGGGCTGCTAGGTGCGATGCCTTTCGCAATGATCTCGCACGCGCGCGCGAGCAGCAAGCCGAAGTCTGGG
>WNFJ01361996.1_pt1 | contig 34017 bp, 31 predicted proteins | sample 5400461 | NCBI WGS metagenome assembly WNFJ01 (sample SAMN13153349, study PRJNA577476) | soil metagenome | isolation source: 115 cm saprolite on Douglas fir-dominated hillslope | place: USA:California | collected 2013-09-17
GCTGCGCGGCCTGGCGGCCGCTTGCAGGGTTGACACGCCTTCCGCCGCGACGGCGCGAGGGCGGGCCCTCGCTCGCGGGGCACGGAGGTTACGATGTTGAGAATCTATTCGACGGTGATTGAGGTGCTACGGATGCTGCGTCCGGTGATTACGGAGATCGAGAAGCACGATCGGGACCTTGCGCGGCAGTTGCGGCGCGCGTCTGCCAGCGTGGCGCTCAACGTCAGCGAAGGTAGCGGCTGCCACGGAGGCACTCGTACGGAGCGCTATCGCAATGCCCTCGGGTCGGCGCGGGAGACCGGCGCTTGTCTCGATGTGGCTGACGCACTTGGCTACGTGAGTCGGGTCGATGCGGCGCTACTCGATCAGCTCGATCACGTGCGCGCAACGCTTGTGAAGAACGTGAGATAAGGGTCTACCGACGCGGGAGACGAGACCAAATCGTCTCCCGCGCCCGCGCCCGTGCCCGCGCCCGCGCCCGCGCCTGCGCCCGCGCCCGCGCCCGCGCCCGCGCCCGCGCCCGCACCTGCGCCCGCGCTCGCGTCTGGGCCCGCGCCCGAATGCTGCGATCTAATCGCTACTCTGCACGAACCGCGTTCCCTTCCACGTGTACCGCACTCGAGCAACGCCGCCCCACGGCAGGAGCAGCGGCTCCGTGTCTCCGCTTCCCGGCTGGTCCTGAGCCCACGGGTACGTTTTTTCCGTCCACCCGGTTGCTCTCCCCGGCATTGCGAGCACATCGAGCGACTTGCCGCTCGTTCCAGGGATGAACTGCACGAGCCCCTGAATGCGATTGGTCCCCTGCTCGCGCGCCGTTTCAATGGCGAAAACGCGCGCTATCGTCTCGCCGCGTATCGAATAAACGACCACGATTTCGGAGGCGACGACGACGGCCCCGGCGCCCTTCAGTTGTCGCTCCCCGCGAACGATGATGTCCGCGGCACTGTCGCCGGTCAGGTCGCGGGCCGACACGTCCTTGATATCGGCGGAGTCCGCGAACTCGCCGAGTGTCACGTAGGCATAGCCCGTCCCTGACCGGAAACCAGGTCCGAAAACGACGAGATCTCGCTCCAGCAACACCACACGCTCGGGGCGTGGGTCGCCGGCCACGTGCACTCGCAAGTCTATCTTGGGGACCACGTTCGCCCCGATTCCGCGATCGTTCCGGTAGGTCTCCAAAACCCGCGCCGACAGGTCGCCTCCGCGGGCCACTTTCGGCGTCGGCGGTTCCCCCGGGCGCGGCGCGAGTGCGGGCTGTTCTGCAGCGGTTCGTCCCGCCGCATTGCGTCCAGGCAGGGCCTCCCTTTGCGGCACTTCTCTTACTTTCGCGAACCGTGACCCGTCCCAGCGCCATAGTTCGGACCGAACCGCTGCCCATGGCAAGAGGATCGGTTCCACATCGGTCGAGATGAACTCCTTGTACGAAAACTCATCCCAATGGGTGGCGTGCTCGGAGCTCACGTCGATCTCGCCGCGCGTGATGTGCACACTGTTGTCAATGCGCCGGTCCGCTTGGAGGACCGCAATTTCGTGCGCGAATGTCACGCGTGGCTCGTCCTTGTCGTTCAGCGCGCTGAGCACTTCGAGGTACTCTCGCGTGGCGTCGCCGACGCGGGCACGACGCCGAACGATGACGTCTTGCTTGCCCCTTCCAGTGACGTCTCGCACCTCGAGCTTCACCAGTTCGCCGCCGAGATCGCGAAAGAAGTAACCGGTGCCTCCGAGGTAGCTGCTCCCGCAAATGGTGAGATAGCGATCGAAGACGGCAACCCGCTCTCGCATTCCGTCGCCGGTAAGATCCGCGACGAGGTCTGCAATCGGCGCAGTCTCCGCGAGGCCCTTTGGCGCCAGAAGTTGCTCAATCATCGAGAGCTCCGATTCGCTCGGCACCCACGGCATCTCGGCCGGGTGTTGGGCGTCTCCGGCACCCGTGGCAATCAAAGTGCCCAACGCGGAATAGCGCCCCACGCCGCGAATGCCGACACGCGTTCCCCGGGCCTCGGGAAGCGCGCTCCAGGCGATGGCGGCCTCGAGGCTGTAGCCCGCGCCATTGGGGGCTTCTACAATCTTGGCGTGCGGCACGGGGGCACCGTTCCCAAAGCGTATGCTGCCCTCGCTTTCCCCCGGCTTGCCTGCGTAGAGATCCACGCTGTAAGCCGCGTACGACCCCCCTGGCTGCGGGATCGCGAGGACCAACGACACGTGGTCTCGCCCGGCCTCGAATGCGCCCGCACCAACGTCCGCTCCGATGTAGAGTTTCGCGTCGTCGTACTGCAACGCAATCTTCATCGCGATCTTCGCGTCCGACCCTTTGACCACGACCTTCGCCGGGGTCAACGGAGGCCATTCGGTGAGAACGCCATCGAGCTTGACGGGCCTGTCCGCGGAGATGCGCTCGAGTCGGAGGCGGTCCGCGGTGACCTCCGGAGTATCGCCGCCTGCGCCGCTGAGCGTCCGAATCCCGTGCTTGGCCGCGTAGGAGCGGAACGCCGGGTCCGAGGGATTTGACTCTGGCCTGTCCGCTCCCTTTTCAGAGGATGCCGCGCCGCACGCCGTGATTGATAGCGCAAGCGCAGCGGGAAGAAGGCGCATCCGCAGCTACTTCCTTCTCTCGTCCTCCTTCTTGTTGTCTTCCCGCTTGTTGTCTTCCCGCTTTTTCTGGTCGGCCTTTTCGCGCCGGGCGGAATCGGCGGCTCGCTCCTCGTCGATGCGCCTTGCAGGAGGGGGCGCCGGGGCGGCTCGTCGTTCGTCGCGTTTGGCCTCGGCCGGTTTCTCGTCCTCGGGGCGTTTGGCCGGCGTGGGGGCCGCCTGTCGTCGTTCGTCGTGTTTGACCTCGGTCGGCCGTCCTTCATCCGCGCGTCGCATGCTGGGCGGCCCGTTTTCGCGGTCCGGGCCACGTACCTCGCCGTGAGGGGCGGGGGGCGCTTCCGTACGCACGACGGGGGTGGCTTCGGGCGGGCGCTGCGGCTCGATCCTCTCCGGCGCTCTCGGAGCGATCTGCGTTCGGGCGCCTGCTTCGCCGTGGAAGTGCACGTATACGTTGTGGTCCCGGCGGACAATCGGAGTGGGAACGACGTTCCCCTGCACGGTGACCCAATCGCGATCGTAATAGCGAGATCGGTACCAGACGCTGTCGCGATACACCCAGTACGTGTCGTCTACGTAGTAGACGGGATAATCGGAGTCGCGGACGACCCACACGCCTGAGTCGACGGCCACGAGCGTAGGAGGCTCGACGAAAACCGGGGGCCCTGGGTCATAAGAAGCTCCGGCGCGAGCGCGTACGACGCAGCCCGCACTGAGAGCTGCCAAGAGCGGCAAGGAAAAAAGTACGACGTTGCGTTTCATATGAATCTCCTGTCCGCGGTCATCCGTGACCGTAGTGGTCTTCCAATGCGGTGAGCGTGTAGGCCACGCTATTGTACCCGAGCTGGCGGCTCGGCATCGCCGCGCAAGCTCCACCGCACGAGCTTGAGCAACTCGACGGCGGGAATGATCGAGGCCGAGAGGCCCAAGAGCAAGGCCCATTGCGGGCCGCTTACGGCAAACGTTTGAAAGACGGGCCGAAGCCGAGGCAAGAGGACCGCGATCAAATGGATGCCCGCGCTAAGCGCGATTGCGCCTAAAAGTGCTCGCGGAAAGAGCGGGCGAAGCTTGAGAAAGGATACCGTAGGCGACCGGCAATTGATGGCATGAAGGAGCGGGCTCAACGCCAGCAAAGAGAAGGCGAGCGCCCGCCCGTGACTGCCTGACAGCGATCTCTCCGGCGAGAGGGGGACCAGGTAAACGACCATCGCCGCGGCCCCCATCCACGCCCCGACGAATCCGATTCCGAGCCAGTCGCGCACCGCGAGCAAACCTGCTCTGCGCCCGCGCGGCGGCTCGCGCATTTGCGTGGGATCCGGCGGATCGACACCCAGCGCCAGCGCGGGCAGACCGTTGGTCACGAGGTTGATCCAAAGGATCATGAGCGGGGTAAGGGGCGGCAGATCTGTGAAGAGGCTGACGGTAAAGACCGTCACCAATAACCCCGCGTTGGACGACAGCAGGAAAAAGATGAACTTCTGAATGTTACGCCAGATGGATCGCCCTTCGCGGACCGCCTCGACAATCGTTGCGAAGTTGTCGTCGGCGATGACCATGTCGGCCGCTTCGCGAGCTACGTCCGTGCCGCTCGAGCCCATGGCGACTCCAATGTGAGCCTCGCGCAGCGCGGGCGCGTCGTTCACGCCGTCTCCGGTCATCGCAACGATGTGGCCCGCGCGCTTGAGCGCCGCGACGATGCGCAGCTTCTGTTCCGCGGTGACACGCGCGAATACGCGTACACTTTCAATCCGCCGCGCCAGCTCGTCGTCGGAAAGCTTGTCAAGCTCCGTCCCCGTGAGCGCGATGGCGTCTTCGTCCCCTCCGTCCGGCGTCCAGAGACCGAGCTGCTTCGCGATAGCCACCGCGGTGAGCTTGTGATCCCCGGTGATCATTACGGCGCGAACGCGCGCCTCTGCGCACTGCCGTATTGCCTCGCGCACTCCGTCGCGCGGCGGATCCATCATTGCGACGAGGCCGAGAAAGGTCATTCTCGTCTCGACCTCGCCGACTGCCATTCCAGGAGGCTGCGCGTCTGGGGACGTCGCAGTCATCGATTCCGCGCTCAGCTCGCGGCAGGCCACGGCCAAGACGCGCAAGGCTTCGCCGCTCATGCGCTCGGCCTCTCGAAGGATCGCCCCCTTGGCCTCCGCGTCGAGCGCGCGCCGGCCGTCGTTGGTGGCGTACGCGGAACAGAGCGGCAGCAGGACCTCGGCGCTCCCCTTCGAGTGAACGATTTCGCGTCCCTGTTCGTCGAGAGCCACGACCGTCATTCGCCGGCGTTCACTATCGAACGGCAGTTCTTGGACGACTCGATGCGAGCTTGCGACTTGCTCTCGGAAGACCCCCGCCTTGGCCGCAAGAGTCAACAGCGCGCCCTCGGTGGGGTCTCCTTGCACCCGCCATGCGCCGTCTCGAAGCTCCAGCGTGGCGTTGTTGCACAGGGCAATCGTCGAAAGCAGATCGCGAAGGGGATCGAGAGGTGTCCCCACCGCTTGTCCGTGTTCGTCCATCACGTTGCCGCGAGGGTCGTATCCGGTACCCGTCGCCGTGTAGCGAACGCCACCGGAGTAGACCTCGAGGACCGTCATCTCGTTTTGAGTGAGCGTGCCGGTCTTGTCGGCGCAGATGACCGTCGCGGCGCCGAGCGTCTCGACGGCCGCGAGTTTGCGAACGATGGCGCCTCTCTTGGCCATGCGCTGCATGCCCAGGGCCAGAGTGATTGTCGTGATGGCGGGCAGGCCCTCTGGAATCGCGGCGACCGCCAGGCTGACTGCTTCGAGCAATAGGTCGTGCCACGTGCGATTGCCTTTCGCCATCCCACGCCAGAAAAGAAGCGCAGACAGGACGAGGCATCCCCAGAGAATCCGCTTTCCGAAAGCCTCGAGCTTTTCTTCCAGCGGCGTTGTGCGATCGCGCGGCTTATGAATGAGCGCCGAAAGCCGACCCAGCTCGGTACGGGGGCCCGTCGCGACGACCAACGCGCGCGCCTTCCCCCGCACGATGTTCGTGCCGACGAAAAGCATCGTCGCGCGGTCCCCAAGGGGGGCGTCGCTGGCCAACGCCGCGCGCGCATCTTTCGTAACCGGTACACTCTCTCCGGTCAGCGCGCTTTCCTCCGCAAGCAGGTTGACCGACTGCAGGAGTCGGGCGTCGGCCGGCACGGCGTCTCCGGCCTCCAGCTCGAGCACATCGCCCGCGACCAGCCGCCGTGCGGAGACCATTTTCACTTCGTCGTCGCGGCGGACGCGAGCCGTTGGCGTTTGCATCTTCTCGAGAGCAAGCAGTGCAGCTTCGGCGCGCCTCTCCTGAAAGAAACCGAGAACCGCGTTGAGGATCACGATGAGCAGGATTGCCGTGGCGTCGCCGAATCGGACCAGGAAGGGCTCTCCGGTGCGGCTCGCGCCGTTGGCCAGGGCAATCACGGCTGCAGCCAGAAGGGTGAGCACAATGGGGTTCGCCAGCTGCGCCAGCAGCTGAAAAAGGGGGCTCTTGCCTTTCTGCGCAGGAAGCTCGTTAGGGCCGTTGCGCGCGAGGCGCTGTTCGGCTTCGGCCTCCGTTAGGCCGTGCGCCGCGTGGCTTTGCAAGTGCGCCAAGAGAAACTCAGGCGGGTCCGTATGGACCGCCCGAGCGGAGGGCTCACTAGGCGTAGCGGCCACGCTGCCCCGAACTACCGCTCGGCTTTGCGTTTTTCGCCGGCTCCGCGTTCGGCATCCAGTTCCTCGAGGGCTGCGGCCAGTTCCTCCTGGTCGCTGTTCGCAACCCCCGCCGGCGCCTCTACGCGCGCTTGTACCCGCTGAGCGGCGGCCGCCGGCTGCTGGGGAGGCAAGGGAGGCAAGAGGCCCATCTTGCGCTTCAGCGCGACCATGTCGTCCTCGTCGCCGTGGGTGCTCTCCAATTGCTTGAACTGCGACGCCAGCGCATCTCCGGAGTATTCCGCCGCCAGATCGGTCTGGGCTTCCGCTTCGGCCTCGATCTGGTCAATCTTCTGCTCCATCCGGTCGAACGTCTCGAACGCGCTTTGATCGCGCAGCCCGCTCATCGTCTCCTGGATGGCTTTTTGCGCTTCCGCACGCTTCTTGCGAGCGATGAGGACGTTTTTCTTACGCTTTGCCTCTTCTATCTTGTCGTTGAGGAGGCGCAGCGCCTTTTTGAGCTGGTCGACGGCCGTCTTCTGTTTGGTCCACTGATCCTGAAGAGTCGCCGCGAGCTCGTCGGTCTCACGTTTTCGGGCGAGCGCCTCCTTGGCGAGGGCCTCATTGCCCGCGCGCAATGCCATCATCGCGCGCCGCTCCCATTCTTGAGCGTTTGCCGTTTCCTGCTCGAGCTGTTTGGCCAGCCTTTTCTCGTCAGCAATCGACGCCGCAACCTGTTTTTTGGCCTCGACGAGCTGGTTGTTCATGTCCAAAACGATCTGATTGAGCATCTTCTCGGGGTCTTCCGAGCGGCTAATCAGGTCGTTCAGGTTGCTCTGGATGAGCTGTGCGAGGCGGCTGAAGATACCCATGGATTGTTCTCAGCGGGCGTTGGTCTTGAGCCCGTCCTTGGCCAAGCGCGCAAGCTCCGGCAGCTGTTGCGCCAGAACGACATCGATTTCGTCGAGGGTTGCCTGTACTTCGTTGTAGTCGAGATTTTCTAGTTCCAATGCACTCGAAAGGACCACGCGATCGTCGTCGATGCCGTAGCTCGCGTGCACCAGCTGGCGTGCATTTAGCTCCAGAAGCTTGCGGAAAAGGGCTGCCGGAGCTGCGCCCTTCTCGAGGTTTCCGATGTGCACGCGAATGACAACGAGCGGCGGATCGACGCGCAAGGCGACCGGTGGCATCCCGCCGCTCGTGTCGATGAGAAAAGTGCCCGGTTGATCGTCGACAGACCGATAGCGCCGGTTCATACGGAGCAGGTACGATTCAACGTCCTTCTCTGTGCGCATTCCGGCAGCGTAGACTCCCCGGCCGGCCGACTCAACGCCCTCGTACCGGTTGCGCAGAAGGCTCTCAGGCCCAATCCTTAGGGATACATGTCTGCACCGACCCCGCGGCGCCCCTCGCGCGCACACCTTCTGCTCCCCATTGCTGTCGCGACCCTGGGGGGCCTCCTCGCGGCGCAAACGATCGGGCGTGACCCTCGTTACGTGGGGCCTTTGCTCGCATTTGCTCTGCTCTTGTTCGCCCCCGCGCTGGTGGGCAGGTGGCGCATGCGAAAGCTTCTCATGTCGGGCGATGTCGAACGCGTGATCGGAACCTGGGAGGACTCGATCGGCCGAGTGCCTCATCGCGATACTATGGCGCCGCTTCTGCAGGCTACGGCGTATGCCGCTTACGGTTGGATCGAGGCAGCCCGCCGTGCCCTGGAGCGCGCTCTGCGCGGCCCGGCTTGGGAAGCCGCGCTTGAGCAGAGGCTGTTCGTCGAAACGCTGCTCGACGCGTTCGAGGGCGACCGCGAAGAGGCCGTGCGAAAGGCTTCGGCTCTGGAGGGATTGCCGATGCCGCGTGCAGGGCCGCTCGCGCGCCGGCGCATCGCGCTCCTACGGCGCGGCCTGGCGGCCCTTGCGCGGGCGTACGCCCACTCGAGCCGCAAAGACGACACGCGTTTGCTCGCCAAAGCGGCCAGTGCCTCTCCACTCGTCCATTGGGCTATGCGTTACGCAGCGGCCATTGTCGCCGTGGATTGGGGGCGCGGGGGCGATGTCGCCTCGCTGCTCTCGGATGCCCCTGCTTGGCCGGCCCAGAGCGCGTTCCGGGAGTACCACGATGAGCTCCTCCGCCGCGTAGGGCACGATTTGCAGACCGCCCACTGAACAATGCGCCTGAGGGGCGCAACCCAGCTTACAATTCGGAACACGCATGGTCGATGCCGTTGCGAAGACTGGGAGGTTTCCGCAGCTTGCCAAGTATGAGCTCCTCGAGCAGATCGGGCACGGCGGCATGGCCAGCGTGTACCGCGCACGCGATCGCCGGCTCGGGCGCGAAGTAGCGGTCAAAGTGATTCACCCCCACCTCCGAGACTCGCCGGAGGTCGCCTCCCGGTTTCAAACGGAGGCAAAGGCGGTCGCAAAGCTGCACCACCCGAACATCGTCGAGGTCTACGACGTCAGCGAGGCGAGCGAGCCGGAGCAGTACCTAGTTGCCGAGCTTGTGAGAGGGACCACGCTCCGAAAGCTTCAGCAACAGCGCGGCGCAATGCCGCCCGAGGTTGCGGCAGCCGTCGCGCTCGAAGTTCTCGCCGCGCTCGCGCACGCCAACGCGAGCGGGGTCGTCCACCGCGACGTCAAGCCTGAGAACGTCCTCATTGATCATCGAGCTCTTCCCCCGGGGCCGGGCGGGCCCCGCGAGAAGATCGAGCCTCGCGTCACCGTGAAGTTGACCGATTTCGGGATCGCAAAGCTCCTCGACGTGCCGGGCGTCACCTCGACGGGGCAGGTGCTTGGAAGTCCCGCGCACATGGCCCCCGAACAGATCGAAGGGGGTGCGGTCGACGCGCGATCGGACGTCTTTGGAGTTGGTGTCGTTCTCTACGAATGTATGGTCGGTCATTTGCCGTTCCAGGGAACCAACCCAGCGCAAGTTCTCCGCCGGGTGCTCGAGGGACATTACCCTAACGCTCTGCGCGAGCGGCCACTCATTGGCGCACGCTGGAGCGCGCTTGTCGACCGGGCTCTCGCGCACGCGCAGGACGATCGTTTTGAGGACGCGAACGCCATGCGGGCAGCCATTATCACAGAGCTCGATAGGCTCGGCTTTGGTCCGTCTCAACGCGAGCTCGAGGCGTGGCTGGACAATCCTGTCGAATACGAAGCCAGCTTCGCCAAGCGAGTCGTCGAGCAACTGTGCGCGCGAGGCGACGAAGCGCGCAAACGGGGTGACGCCGTGTCCGCGGCGTCGGACTACAACCGGGCGCTCGCCCAAGCGCCGGACGATTCGCGTTTGCTGCACCTTGTCGCGGGAATGCATCGAGCGCGCGCGCACGCTCGAGTCGCGCGGTTTGCCTTCGCGGCGCTCGGGGTGCTCGTTGCCGCCGGCGCGGCTTCGGTCACGGCGCGAGGCCTTCGGCGGGAGCGTCTGACGGCACGGGGACGGTCACGACCTTGCCGCGTCAAGCGGACTCGAATTCGCTGCCGGTCGTCCCGTCACCGGAGGCCCCTTCGATCGACGCACAGGCAATCGCCTCGCCGCCACGCGCCCGATCGGTCGTGCCCGCGAAGCCGACGGAGCGAACGCTCACCCTCGACCTGAAGCCACCGATGGGGGTGCAGGTATCGATGGATGGCAAACCGCCCCGCGATGTCAGCACGGGCGACGCGCTTACGGTCGACACCGCCGCCCACAGTCTCATCTTCTCGTGCCCTGTGTGCACACCGGTCCAGATTGCGCTGCCCGCGGGAGATCACAGCGATAGGTTCCCCGTCACCGTGCCCATCAAGCCCGCGACGCTTGAAATCGAGGGCGCCGTCGACGGCACGTATCAGATACTTCAGCACCCCGATCTGAGTGTGCACGCGGGCACAAACACGATTAGTCTATCGAACAGGACGTTTGAGCATGTGACTGTAATCAAGGTCGAGACGGGCAAGCCCGTCAAAGTGGACCTGCAGGCGGGCAAGACCACCCGTGCCACGTTCGATTAGTGGCGGGTTTTTAGAGCCTGCGTTCAATGATTACGACCCCGGGCTCTGAAAAGGGTTGCAGGGTTCGCATGGCTCGTTGGATCGTGGACGGGTGCGCGGCGCGCTCTTGCGGTCCAATGCGAGGTGGGTTGCGCCCCTACTGGTTGTGCTCGGGGGCCCAGCCGGTCTGCGAGCGGACGAACTCGGCGACCTAGAGAAGGCATACGGCGCGTACGCGGCGCACAGATACGCAGACGCGGAAGCGCGGCTCCGGGCGCTCCTCGATCCGGCGACGGGAAAGCTCAAAGACGAAGATGCCATTGCCGATGCGCGCATGTATCTCGCAGCAACGCTTCTTGCCGAGAGCAAGACAAGAGAGGCTGCGAACGTCCTCGAGCGGCTTCTCCTCGAGAAGCCAGACTACCAAGCGGATCCGCTGCGAATCCCGCTTCCAGCCCTCGATGCGCTCGCGGACGCTCGTTCGCAGCAGAGAGACAAGCTTACCGCGATCAAGGAAGAAAAGGCCCGAAAGGCCCAGCAAGAGAGGGAGAAGGTTGAGGCGGAGAAGCGCAAAGCGGCAGCGCGGCTTGCGACGCTAGAGCAGCTCGCGACCCAAGAAGTGGTTGTCGAGCGCCATTCCCGATTTTGGGCTCTCCTGCCATTCGGTGTCGGGCAATTTCAGAACCGGCAGACGGCGCTCGGCTGGGGCTTCCTTGTCAGCGAGTCGGCCTTCGCTGTGGCAAGCGCAGTCAGCGCTGCGCTCACTCTCAACAACGCTGCTCAGGCCAACGACGAGCTCGACCGCCACCAACCGACCCTAGCCGGCGAATACAATAAGCGCGCCCAAGAAGATGCCATCACCGGGAACATCTTCGCCGGCGCGTTCGCCTTGGTGGCCGTGGCCGGCATCGTTCAGGCCGAGCTTGCGTTCGTGCCAGAGCACACCGAGGAGGTGCGCCGCCGTCCGCTCCCGCGGTTGTCTCTAGCGCCCGTCGTAGGGCCCGGAAGTATCGGCATCAAGGGTCGCTTTTAGGCCTGACGACCCCCCACCCGGAGTTGACTAGAGCGCTTCTCGCACGAAGAGATCTTCGAGCGTCTCTCGCTTGGGCACCACGCTTTGAAGGCGCGCGCCTCCTGTCAGTGCGCCCTCGACCACGGCCCGCACCGCTGCGTCCCCCTCCACCTCTATGACCAGAGTCTCGCCCACTTCTCGAGTCGCACTGGTCATCGCGGTCAGGGAGCGACGTAGGGCTTGGCTCGCGCCGGCGATCGTGACTTCACTCCGGCGCTTGTTCTCTGCGAGCAATTCACGCAGGCTCCCCGCGACCACGACTTTTCCTTTGCGCAGGATGCAGACGCGATCGCAAAGCATCTCGACGTCGCTCAGAATATGACTCGAGAAGAAGACCGTGTTGCCGCGTTCTCTCTCCTCCACAATCAGGTCGCGGACCTCCTTGCGCCCGACGGGATCGAGTCCGCTCATCGGCTCGGTGCACCAGCGCCGCAGCGAGAGCGACTCGCTGCAGCATTCCCTTCGAGAGAGTGCGCGCCGGCCGGTCAATCGCATCGGGCACGCCGACGCGCTCGATCACTTGGACCGTGCGGCTCTTGAGGCTTGCCGTCGAGAGTCCCGAAAGACGTCCGCAAAGAGTGACGAACTCGCGCGGGGTCAAGTACGGGTAGATGTACGGGTTCTCCGAGAGAAAGCCGACGCGTGCCATGACGTCGGGGCACGGAAGGGCACGCGCCAGTATTTCCATGGTGCCGCGGGTGGGGGCGATCAGCCCCGTGAGCATCTTGATCGTCGTCGTTTTGCCCGCGCCATTCGGCCCGAGAAAGCCGAAGATCTCGCCCCGCCGCACGTCGAGGGACACGCCGCTGACAGCTCGGACGAGCCGCCCGGTAAAGGGCTTGCGAAACGTCTTTTCCAGGTCCGAGGCTCGAAGAACGACGTCGTTCATCCTTTTCGCTCTCCCTCGGCTCTCGCTTCCGGCGTTCCCGGGCGATCCGGCTCCTCGTACTCGTGCAATTTGTACTGGATCTTGCGAGGGCTGACGCCGAGCACGGTCGCCGCTTTCGACGTTGACCCCCCACAAGCTTCAAGTGTCTTGAGAATGGCGTAGCGTTCCAAGTCTGCGATCGTCGACCCGGGAACGGGCGGCGGGGCATCCCGTTCTTCCGCCGGGACCACCGCCGGAGGCAGGTGCTTTTTCTCGATCCGCGGTCCGTCGCACAAGATGGTGGCGCGTTCGACCACGTTCTCCAGCTCGCGCACGTTGCCGCGCCAGCGGTATTCGAGCAGCGTTCGCAGCGCCTCGTCGGCAAAGGTCTCAATCTTTTTTCCGTTTTCGGCCGCGTAGCGGCGAAGGAAAAAACTTGCAAGAGCTGGGATGTCGCCCTTCCGCTCACGAAGCGGTGGAAGCTCGATGGTCACGACATTGAGGCGATAAAAGAGGTCTTCCCGAAACGCGCCCCTCTTGATCTCGGCGTTGAGGTCTCGGTTCGTGGCCGCGATGACGCGCACGTCGACCTTCAGCGTTTCGTTGCCGCCGACGCGCTCGAACGTCTTTTCCTGAAGAAAGCGCAGTAGTTTGACCTGGACGGCGGGAGGCACTTCGGCGATCTCGTCGAGAAGCAGAGTTCCTCCGTCCGCCTGCTTGAAGCGCCCCTCGCGCCGGCCGATTGCCCCCGTGAAAGCGCCGCGTTCGTGCCCGAAAAGCTCCGACTCGAGCAGCGACTCGCTGAGTGCAGCGCAGTGCAGACGCACGAACGGGGCCTTGGAGCGCGGACTGGCGGCGTGGATCGCCTCGGCAATGAGCTCCTTTCCGGTGCCGCTCTCTCCTGTAATGAGGACGCTCGCTTTGCTGGGCCCCACCTGGGCAACGAGCTCGAGCACCGTTTCCATCTTCCGATCGCTCGAGACGATGTGGCTGAAAGCGTTTCGTTCGCGAAGGCGGTCACGCAGTCGTTGCGCTTCCTGAACGAGTCGCGCCTTCTCCATGGCGCGCTCGACGACCGCCCCGAGCGCCTCCGGATCGAGCGGCTTGAGCAAGTAGTTCTCAGCCCCCTTCTTTATCGCTTCGACCGCACTCGATATGGTCCCAAACGCCGTCATCACGACGAACGCCGCGCCCGGGCACGAGGCGCGCGCCTTCTCCATGAAGGCGATGCCGTCGAGCCCGGGCATCTTCAGGTCGGTCAGGATGACGTCGGGAGCGAATTCGTCGAGCTTCCCAAGGGCCTTGAAACCGTCGGCCGCCGTTTCGGTGGCGTAACCCTCCTCCCGGAGGATCTCGCTCAAGGCCGCGCGCGCGTTCGACTCGTCGTCCACGATGAGAATACGACCCCGATGAGGCATGAGCGGCAAATCCCGGAAATGAGTGTAGCCGGTCCGTACCCTTCCGTCGCAGACCGACGAGTTCGGTCACAGACCCAACGCGACTTTTCGGACGACCGAACGCCTTGGGTTACAGACCGAACACGATCACCCTGAGGGACAACCGCCTCCGGTCGCAGACCGAACGCGATTTCCCGATGACCCAACGCCTTCGGTCACAGACCGAACGCGATTTTCCGATGACCCAACGCCTTCGGTCACAGACCGAACGCGACTTTCCGATGACCCAACGCCTTCGGTCACAGACCGAACGCGACTTTCCGATGACCCAACGCCTTCGGTCACAGACCGAACGCGATTTTCCGATGACCCAACGCCTCTGGTCACAGACCGAACACGATCACCCCGAGGGAAATCGCCTCTGGTCACAGACCGAACACGATCACCCCGAGGGAAATCGCCTCCGGTCACAGACCGAAGGCGATCTTCTGGCTGGGAAAAGCTTTTGCCTTTCGCCCACTTGTCGTGGGCAGAAGGGAAATCCTGTTTTTCTTTCCGAAAAACGCGACCCCTAGGCCCTTAACCCTTGGAGGGCGGCGAGGGCGGCGCAATGGTGCGCCGCCCGGTCCGGTCCTTCGCGAGGTCAATCGTCATGTCCAAAGAGCCCACACCGCCGCCGCCGTCTCCCGAAGAGATGGCCCGAATCCTGCGCGCGCAGGATTGGGCAACGCTGCGGGTGCGCCTCTTCCATATGGCGCGCAAGCGGACAGAGTCCCGCGACCTCGCTCGGGAGCTTGCCGACGCCGTGATCGCCGACAGCTGCGACCCGGAGGCGTACCCCTGGAACCCCAACGCCGAGCCCAGTCTCGAGCGGCACGCGTTCTGGGTCCTTCGCGACAAGATGAGCGCCGAGCGGAAGAAGCACAATGTCCGCGAGAACCCCGTCAATGTGACCACCACCCGAAACTTGTACCTGCCACCTAGGGATCCAGGGCAGTCGCTCCAACGGGCCCAGGAGCAGGCGCGGGCGGCACGAATCGTAGACGCCGCACGGGCGAGCCTGAATGACCCTCTCGACCTGCAAGTGCTCGAGCTGTGGCTCGACGACATCGACAAGCCAGCCGATCAGGCCGAGCAGCTCGGCAAACCCATCCAAGAGATTCGGCGCTCGCGCGAGCGCCTTAAGTACGCGCTGCGCGTGGCGATCGACCAAGAAGAGGCAGCATCATGGAAACCAGGAAAAAGTCCCCAAAAGAAATTCTAGACGCCATCGAAGAGCAGGAGCTCGACGAGGAGGTCGATCGCGTCCGCGCGCTGAGCGACGCCGAGCTCGATCGCGAGCTCGAGCAAGAGGGCGTCAATCCCCAGGAGCTTCGCGCCGGTGCGCAAGATGTCTTCGAAAAGGCGATGCGCAGGCGGGCCGAGGTGCTCGCGAAGGCATCGGGTGAAAAGGCGCCGCCGCAAGACGCGCGTGTCGTCCCTCTGGTACCTCGGGCACCTGCGCGGCGGCGCTTTGCCGTATGGCTCGCGGCGGCCGCGCTCTCGGCGACGGTGGCTCTGCTCCTCGCGATGAGCGCGGCGACCATCGTCGCGAAGTGGGAAGGCGGAGACAAGAACATCCGCGTCGGCCATCCCGCGCCGAGCCCCGCTCCCGTGCAGCCCGCGATGGACGCGGGAGAGGGCGGGACTTCGTCGCCGCCGTAGGGTGGGCGCGACGTCGCAAGAGCATCGGCCGGGTCGTCGCGTGCTTGCGGGAGCTACGGATCGAACCGGGCTCCCCCGCTTTGACGGTTCCGGCTAGCCTTGGAGTTTACCGTCGAACGACGCCTCGCATCCGCCTAGCCAGGACGCCGAGTAGCTGCGATGGCTTCGCGTGCAAGCGCATGCTGGCCTCGGCCCCGATCACTTCGGCCAGCCGCTCGACCGTGGGCGATTCGAGAAGGGTGGCCAGGGGCAGATTGACTCCGAAGCGGCCCTCAATCTCGATCATGACGCGAAGGGCGATCAGAGAGTGACCACCGAGCTTGAAGAAATCATCTCGCAAACCTACCCCGTCGACCCCTAGCGCCCGCCGCCAGATCTCTACGAGTTCTCGCTCGACGTCATTGCGAGGCTCGACCAGCTCGCGGTCCAGGCGTCCTGGATCGGGCGGCGGCAATGCCGCGCGATTCACTTTTCCGCTCGAGGTGACGGGCAGTGTATCGAGGTGGACGAAGGCAGAAGGGATCATGTGGGCGGGCAGCTTGTCGAGAAGAAATCGACGCAACGCGTCCCCTGAGGGTGACCTACCCGTGCAGGCGGAGAAGTAGGCGACGAGACGCACCTCACCGTCTCTCGCGCCAAAGACAGTTGCAGCCGTGTACTTCACGTCAGGATGCCGAGAAAGGGCGGCTTCGATCTCCCCCATCTCGACTCGAAAGCCTTGTATCTTCGTCTGCAGATCCCGTCTTCCGCAGTATTCGATGTTGCCGTCGGGAAGGAGCCGGCCCATGTCTCCAGTGGTGCTTGTCCGATCAGCGTCCTGCCAATAGCCCAGGGCCACGTGGGGACTACGGATGGCGATCTCTCCGTAAGCCTGGCCCGGGCGACCTTCGCGGCTGAGCAGCGCAATGGCTGTCCGCTCCACAGGTCGACCGACGGGCACCCGGAGCCTCTCGACTCTCGTCTGCTTGTCTACGAAGTATTGAAGGGAGACGGTAGATTCGGTCGGGCCAAAACCGTTCACCAGGCCGCAATGCGGCGCAAAAGAATCGCGGTAGGCTTCAACGTCCTCACGGCGCACTTCCTCCCCGCCAAGCACGACGAGACGCACCGTGGAAGGCGCACGCCGGCCCGAGAGAGTGCGGACCAAATGCCGGTAGAGGGTGGGTGTCGAATGATACACGGTGACCGCGCCCTTCTCGAGACGTTCACAAAGTCCGCCCAGGCCGGTCTCTCGCACGTCGATGGGAACGAGCATGGCGCCGTTGAGCAGGGCCGCGAAGATGTCCATCACCGCCGCGTCCACTCCGTAGGAGGCAAGGAGCGTCAGCCGATCGTCCGGGCCGAGACGCAGATTGTTGGTGTACGCCGCGATGAAGTGCAGAACGTTGCGATGATTTTGGGCGACAGCTTTTGGCTGGCCGGTCGATCCCGAAGTGTACAGGAGGTACGCCAGGCCGTCGGCAGGGACGGCGGCGCCGTACCTCTGAATCGAGGGGTCACGCAGCAGGTCTTCGATCGCGAGGATGGCCGGCGACCCGAGCCTGCGCGCGACTTTTCTCTGTGGCGAGGACGACGCTGGCGCTCGCGTCCGCCTGAATCCGAACCAGGCGCTCCGCCGGATGTGTTGGGTCGAGGGGAACGTAGGCGCAACCAGCCTTCAAGACGCCAAGGATTCCGGCGAGCATCGGAGCGTCATGATCCAGAAGGAGAGCCACCCGCGATCCCGCCCAGATCCGGTGCGCCGCCAGGCCGTGAGCCACGCGGTCGGCTGCTCGATCGAGCTCCGCGTAAGTCCACTCGGTGCGGCCCGCGCGGACTGCGATGCGTTCGGCATACCTTGCGGCTTGCATGGCGAAACGCTGGGGAATCGATTGCTCCACGTCGCGCGCCTCGAAGCGGGCAAAGCTTTCGGACGCGCACACCGGGTTGCGAGGCTCGACGGCGGCGTCGGCGCGCTCGGCTTGCGTGAGCATCGGTATGGCCGAGAGAACTTGTGCGGGGTCGCAAACGATGCCTTCGAGTAGAAGTTTGAAGCGCGCGACCAGGTGAGCCACAGTCGCGTCCTCCCACAGGTCGGCGTTATATCGGACGTGGCCCACGAGACCTCCGGGCCTGTCGTCCATCTGCAGGTAGAGGTCGACACGCGCCGCGCCCGTGTCGACATCCATCTGTGTGAGGTCCCACCCCGGCACGGCGGGAGGCATCGGCGGTTCGAGGACGAAAGTCACTTGAAACACGGGATTTTGGCCCGGGTCTCGTCTGGGCTGCAGATCTCTCACCAGATGATGGAAAGGCACGTCGCCGTGCGCGAGGCCCTCGAGTGTGGTCTCCTGCACCTTCGGCAGGAGCTCTTGGAAGGTAAGGCTCTCGCTCAGCCGAGTACGCAAAACGATCGTATTCAAAAACACGCCGAGAAGCCCTTGCACCTCGGGGCGTTTGCGCGTCGAGATGGCCGTGCCGATGACGATGTCTTCTTGGCCCGAATGCCGGTTCAAGAGCACCGTGAAGGCCGTGAGCAGCGTCACGTACAGGGTCGTTCCGGCGTGCTGGCTCAAGCGCTTCAAGTCCTCGGTCAAAGTCCTCGTCAGCCGGAAGGCTTGCTGGCGCCCATGAAACCGCTGCGACGGCGGGCGCGCGTGATCGGTCGGCCATTCGAGCGCAGTCGGAGCGTCCGCCAGTTGCCGGCGCCAATACGCCAGCGAAGCTTCGAGCGCGGCCGCTCGAGGCTGCTCGCGCTGCCATGTCGCATAGTCGCCGTACTGAACGGACAGGTCCGGCAGAGGCGACGGCTTTCCTGCGGCGAACGCCTCGTAGAGCGCCACGAGCTCCGGAAGAAACACGGAGTAGACCGAAACTCCGTCATGCACAATCTGGTGCAACGTCACGTAGAGGCGGTGCTCGGACTCCGCCATTCGAACGAGCTTGGCTCGGACGAGAGGGCCTCTCACGAGGTTCAGCGGCTGCCGCGCCTCTTCGGTGGCCAGGCGCGTCGCGGCCGCCTCCTTTTCGGCTGCGGGCAAGGCCGACAGATCGACGATCGGAATCGAAGACCGAAACGGCGGCTGTACAATCTGGGCCGCGACTCCATTAACGGTGTCGAAGGTTGTGCGCCATACCTCGTGGCGCCGCACGATTTCGTCCAAGCTTCGCTCGAGCGCGCGCGCGTCGAGGGGGCCCGTTCGTCGAACCGTCAAGATCTCGTTGTAGAGCGGTAGCCCGGGAGCGAGTTGAGAGTGGAGCCAGATGAGCTCCTGCTCGGCCGATAACGGAACGGACGCCCCGGCGAGCCGGGGCCGAATGCTCCCGGGTGCTTCTCGCACGACGCCGTCACCACGCAAGTACAGCGCCAGTAGCTGGCGTTTATTTTCTGACAGCATTGAAACGACCCGAGAGCTCACGAGGTCCTGCGGAACGTGAGGGGCAGAGCAATCAGACCGCGCAGTCCAAGATTCGTCCGCCATTGCAGGTCTCCGGAGGCCAATGCGAGGTCGGGGAGCCGTCGCAGGAGTGTCTCGAACGCCACTTGGCCTTCAATCCGGGCCAGCGCCGCGCCAAAACAAAAGTGAGGCCCCCAGCCGAACGCAACGTGTCGGTTGTCTCGCCGCGCGAGATCGAGCCGATCGGGATCGGGAAAGCGGTCGGGATCCCGGTTCGCCGCGCCCATCACGGCGATGACGGCCTGACGCTTTCGAATCGTCTTGCCGCCGAACTCGACATCCTCGGGAGCGAGGCGGGCGGTTTGCTGGCTCGGACTCTCGTAGCGAAGGAGCTCTTCAACGGCCGAGGGCATGAGAGCGGGGTCGGCACGAAGTCGTTCGAGCTGGTCGCGGTTCCGCAGCAGCGAGAGGAGGCCATTGCCTATGAGATTGGTCGTCGTCTCCTGACCCCCCACCATCGTCACAATCACATTCGCGATGATCTCGTCATCGGAAAGCCGGTCACCATCGACAACTGCGTTCATCAGCGCGCTCAGAAGCCCCGCCTGCGGACGTCCGCGCTGCTCGGCCATCGCCGCGCGGAAATACGCTGTCATGGCCTCTACGCTCTTGACGATCCGCGGCGCGCGGTCCGGATTGTGCTGGTAGTTGCCAAGCATCTCGGCGAAGTCTTGCGACCAGACTTTGAGCTGTTTGAAGTCGTCGGCCGGTACGCCGAGCATTTCGGCGGTAACGATGCAAGGCAGAGGCTCGGCCAGATCAGCGATTATGTCGATGCGCCCTAACGGAAGGACCGCTTCGATGAGCCGGTCGGTGATGTTTTGAATGTGAAGGCGCAAGGCTTCAACCCGGCGGGGGGTGAACGAGCACGAGGCAAGACTCCGGATGCGGCTATGGGCAGGCGCATCAAGAAAAAGCATCTGCCGGACCATCACGGCGGCGATGGGAGTGAGCGAGGACAGACCCATCGCGGCGAGCTGATCCGGCCCCGGTGTTCGGTTGGCCGAGAACTCGTTCAATACCCGAAGCACGTCGGGATAACGGGTGACCACCCAGACGTGCAGGAACGGATCCCAGTGCACAGGATCGTCCGTGCGCAACCGCCGGTAGAGGGGATACGGATTGGCCAGCACCTCGGGGTCGAGCAGGCGATAGAGGCTGAGCGCGGAGGGATCCGGATGGCCGGCGGTCCCGCTGCTCGACGCGGTATCGAGCCGGCTCATGGCGCGAGTGCCAGCGAAGCTCTCGTGAGCTGGCGCGCTACGTCGTCTTCCGTCATCGAGCTCAGCTTTTCGACCAGTCGTCGCTCGATCTCCGCAGAGAGCTGAGCGACTGTGGGGGCATCGAAAATGGCGCGGAGCGACATCTCGACACCGAAGGTGTCGCCAATCCGCGCAATCAATTGTGTGCCCGCCAGCGAATGGCCGCCGAGGAGAAAGAAGTTGTCGTCGACGCCCACTCGCTCCAGACCCAAGAGCTGCCGGACCAAAGCTGCAACGTAGCTCTCGACCTCGGTCCTAGGCTGTTCGAAATCCGTGTCCCGCAACGTGTTGGCTGGGCTTGGCTCGGGAAGTGCGCCGCAGTCCACCTTCCCGTTCGGCCCGAGGGGCAGCGCGCCGAGAGCGACAAAAATGGGGGGGACCATGTAGTCGGGCAACCGGGTTCGCAGCAGTTCCTGCAGCTCCCTGGGGGTCGGCCAAGCACCCGCAGCGGGCACGACGTATGCCACCAGGCGCTTGTCGGTCGCGCCGAGGTCTGTAGCGACGACCCTGGCGGCCTCGATCTCTGGATGCTGGCTCAGGACGGCTACGATCTCGTTCGGCTCGATCCGGTATCCGCGGATCTTGATCTGATCGTCCACGCGGCCGAGAAACGCGATCTGACCGTCGGGTAGATAGCGGCCGCGATCACCGGTGCGGTACAGACGCGCTCCTGGCTGAGCGTCGAACGGACTGGGCACGAATCGACTGGCCGTGAGCTCAGGCTGGTTTCGGTACCCACGCGCGAGCCCCATTCCACCGATGTAGAGTTCTCCTTCCGCGCCCAGCGATACCTCGCGCATCTGCTCGTCAAGAATGTGAATCTGCGTGTTGTCGATCGGCCGGCCGATCGGCGGCTGCCGATCCGGTTGCTCGTAGATCGGCACGGGCGATGACGTAGCCACCACCGTGCACTCGGTCGGCCCGTAGTTGTTGATCAGCCGAAACGGAAGGCTGGGGGGCGGGTAACGGTGCAATGTATCGCCGCCGGTCAGCATGGGTCGCAGCGAAGCCGCCGCAGGCCAGCGCAGGGCGATCAGGTGCTCGGCCATCGGGGTGGGTGCGAACATGATGGTTATGCGCCGAGACAGAAGCCAATCGCGCAAGGCCTCCGGATCGCTGCGCACCTCGTCGTGTGGCAAATGCACGGTCGCTCCCGAGGCGAGATACGGCCAGATTTCCCAAACGGCCGCGTCGAAGCCAATGGCCGCAATCTGCGTGGTCCGGTCCGAGGGGCTGACGTCGAACGCGCGCTGATGCCAAAAGACCAGATTGAGGAGACTCTCGTGCGTCACCTCGACCCCCTTGGGCCGCCCGGTCGAGCCAGAAGTGTAGAGGACGTAAGCGAGGGAGCTCCCCGAGAGTCCGCTCTGCGGGGGGCTGGAGCAGCTCGAGCCGCTGAGGTCGATGGCGACGATGTGCTCGACACTTTTGGCAAGGTGGCGCCCTTGACCGGCCGACGAGAGGAGAAGGGAGCAGCGGGCGTCGTCGAGAATGAATGCGAGTCGATCCGGCGGGTAAGAGACATCCAGGGGCAGATACGCCGCCCCTGCTTTGAGAATGGCCAGCGCCCCGACGATCATCTCCGGCGATCGGCCAGTCGACAGGCCAACGACCACCTCAGGCCCTGCGCCGAGCGCGCGCAACTGCGCGGCCAATTGATTGGCCCGGGCGTCGAGCTCGCGGTAGGTGAGCGTTCGCGTATCCGTGACGACGGCAGGCGCGTCCGGAGTCTCGATGGCGCACGCGCGAACCAAGTCCGGCACGTGCAGGTCGCGAGGGTAGGGGCGCCAAGTCGAATTCCATTTTTCGATCCGCCGCCGGTCGAAGGACGTGAGCATATTGCGCCAACTCCTTTCGTCTTGAGTCACCAAAGCTTCGCGACCGAAAGCGCGTTTCGTGCCAGACGAAACCGGCACTCTCGCCACGGATCGTGGATACTGGCTAAGTGCAGTTCCTGTTCACGGGATACGGTCGATTGGGCTGGAGCGCCGTGAGGAGCTGCGGTCGCTCTCCGAACGACTGCGTTCCCCTCTTTCAAGGCCGGGATAGGGAGTCATGTGGCATCGTGGCTCGTCGTGCCAAATTGCAACGCGACGTCCAGTTCTTGTGACTCGTGATTCGCAAACCCAAATGGGTTAGACACCACGCAAGCGATTGCCGTCGCCGTGAAACATGAGATGACCACGAGAAACGATACCGAAACCAAGGAAGTGGCTCCCGCACTCAAACCGGGGCGCCGATGGCGAGCGCTCGTCGCTGTACAGCGCGGCGGTGACCGGCTGCCCTTCTTCTGCGTTCATGGTGCCGGTGGCAATGTTCTCAACTTCCGCGGGCTCTCCCGCGCAATGCGCCGATCGCAGCCCTTTTTCGGCCTGCAAGCCCGCGGCGTCGACGGCACGAGCCGGCCGCATGGCTCGATTGAAGAGATGGCGCGCGCCTACCTCTCGGAGGTGCTCGATGTCCAACCGACTGGCCCCTATTTGCTGGGCGGTTACTCCGGCGGCGGCATCGTGGCCTTTGAGATGGCGCAGCTACTCACCGCCGCCGGACGGCGTGTCGCCCTGCTCTCGCTTATCGATACCCGTCACCCGCACCTGCCGGTCCCGTCCGTTACGATGTTCACTCGTGTCGCCCGCTTGCGCGACGAAGGATTGCGCTATATTTTGCGGGGGTTTCAAAGGCAATGGCATCGGATGGGCGAGGCGCGCGACCGGCTCCTGCTCGAACGGCGCCTTGCGCGCGGCGAACCGATCCCGTTCGCCCTGCGAGATATGCATCTTGTCGGAAACTTCCGAGATGCCGTCGGGCGCTATCAACCGAATCCTTGGCCGGGACGCGCCACGCTTTTTCGGGCGACCGACGTTGGATACGCGAACAAGGAATATCGCTCGGCGCATGGCTGGGATCGCCACGTTCTTGGCGGGGTCGAGGTCGTCGTCGTGCCGGGCGACCACCAATCCCTCCTTCTGGGGATGAACGCCGATCTGCTCGGGCGCTCGCTCGGCGCCGCCATCGAGCGGGCACAGGTTGGCGGCGGGGAGCATGGCCACTGATCGCGCAAACCCCCTGGAAGCGCTTCGCAGCAACTCTTCGACGCGCCCCGCTCGGGCCAGGACCTCGGCATTGTCCCGAGAGATAGATACATGACGAGCGTCTCTTAGTCCCTTTTGGTCGCTGCAAATCTCAGCCGCACGTAGTCGGCTATCCATGTTCCGTCTGCGTCACGCAGCTTCGGCTCGAGATCGCTTCGAACTTCCTCGACGTACTGCGCCCTTTCTCCGGGCGCGAGCGCATGAATGAAATTCTCGCCGAACGTTTCGAGCCACGCAATCACGTCGCCCGGCAGCGGAGTCGGGCGCGGAAAGAGCGTCATCGAATCGACGCGAAATCCCCCTTTCTCCAGTCGCGCCGCGTACTCGGCCGGGGTCGGGAAGTACCAGGGCACGCGAGCCTCCCCATCGATACCGCGTCGATTGAGCGCTTCCACCAGCGCCGTTCGAATGGTCTGAACGCCTCGTCCTTGGGCACCCTGGAACCCGCCGCCGTTGCTCCCCCACTCGAGGAGGCCGTTCTTGTTGCCGTCGCGGGCCGTGGGCCACCAGTCGTGCCACTGCGCGAGCTTCGGGTAAACCTCGGCGAGGAAGGCCATGTCGGGCCAGCGCTGGTGCATCTTCCAGACGGCCATCGCGCCCAGTCTGGGACGCCTTGAGGTCCAATAGTGTGCCGAGCCCGATCTTTTTTTCGGAAATTCGCGACCCCTAGGCCCTTAACCCAATGAGGGCGCTCGCGGCCCTCCGAGGGCCACGATGGTGGAGGCAAGTGTCCGCTCCGCCGGGCAGGGTCCTTGAAACGTCAACGGAAGGTGATTGTCATGCCTAGTCAAGACAAGAACAAGCCCACTCGGAAGTCACGCCTGCGCACGCTCATTTCAGGTGTGCAGAAACAGCTTTCGGGTAGCTCACTGGCCCTGGCAGGCCAGACTCTTTCCACCGACCAGCTCGTCCTGCGAATTCAGCAGGATATCGACCTCACGGATGCGGCCACATTGGCCCGCACCGCGTGGATCGAGAAGGTGCAGCTCGAAAGAAACTCGCACCGGGAGCTGGCTCCCCTCCTGCGGGCGCTACGTTCGCTGGTGTTCTCGAAGTTTGGGGACACCAAGGACGCCGCAAGCGTGCTGGGAGAATTCGGCTTCGCGCCTCGCGCCGTCGCACAACGACGGAGCGAGACCAAGGCCGGAGCGGCGGTGAAGAGTCGTGCGACGCGCAAAGCGCGCCACACGATGGGCAAGCGGCAAAAGGTCGGGGTCAAAGGTGACGTCAAAGCGGTGGGCACTGTGCCCGCTGCCGAGCCGTCGCCGGCGAAGCCGTCCTGATCGCACAACTGGATAGCCACGAGTGCTCGCGTTTCGACGCGAGATTGCCCACGCCCACGATGGGTCGCCCCTCGTGCTCTCTCGGGAGCACGAGGGGTTTTTCTTTGCGATGGTTACCATCCGTCCCATGGCTACCTCTACTCCGCCGTCCAAGGAGCCGCCTACTGTTTCATTCGCGGATGCCCGCGCTTGGTCGAAATGGCTCGCCTCGAATCACGCTTCGTCGTGCGGCGTGTGGCTGAAGATTGCGAAGAAGGGGTCGAACTCGCCGTCGGTCACGTACGCGGAGGCTCTGGAAGGTGCGCTCGTTTGGGGATGGATCGACGGACAGAAGCGCAAGCTCGACGAAGCGTGGTGGCTCCAGAGGTTCACTCCACGCGGGCCGAAGAGCATCTGGTCGAAGGTCAACCGCTCGAAGGCGGTAGCGCTCATCAAGGCAGGGAAGATGAAGCCGCCGGGACTGGCAGAAGTCGAGCGCGCGAAGCGCGACGGGCGTTGGAAAGCGGCCTACGACTCCCAGAGCCGCGCGACGGTTCCGCCGGATCTCGCGAAGGCGCTGGCGGCGAACCCGCGCGCCGCCCGGTTCTTCGAGACGCTGGAATCGCACAACCGCTACGCCGTCCTGTTCCGCATCCACACGGCCAAGAAGGCGGAGACCCGAGCCATGCGCATCGAGAAGTTCGTCGCCATGTTGACGCGGCACGAGAAGCTGCACCCGTAGAGGAGGGCCTCACTCGAACATCACGTATTCGGGCTGCGGCGACAGCCCCAAGACCTCTTTGGCGGTCATGATGCGGTGGCCGTTGCGCGTGTCCTCATCGAAGAACAATTTGAAGCCCGGGTGCACGCCTGCCGCGCTGCGCTCCATGAGGTTCGCGTACGTCGCCATTTTGGCGTGAACCGGACCGAGCCCGTCGATGCTCTTGATGAGGACAACTCCCGGGTAGGGTGTGATCGCTGCTTCGTCACGAATGACTTGGCGAACGACTTCGTGGAAGACGAGCGCTTTCTCTGGCAGTCGGTATTGCTCGACGAGGCTCGAGAGATACGCCGCCACCTCGTTGACCGTGGCTCCGGTCGTTTGCCCATAAAACACCCCTGGCTTCTGCTTTCGCTTCATCGCCCACTCGGGATCCAGAGCCACGCCGACGTCGGGTTCGCGCAGGTACGTCTCGAAAGTCTTCACTTCAGTAAGAAAGTCCGATTGCCCGGGCTGGATGTTAAGAAAGAGCAGGGCTTTCGATTCCCGCGCCGCTCGCAAGTAGTCGTCGACGACGGAATCGTCGACGCGGCGCCGGTATTTGCCGTCCGCTCCGGGCCAGCCTTGGACGACCACCGCAATGAGCTCGAAGACAGGCAGGATTTTGCGGCTCTGCGCATATTGGGCCGCTCGGGTCTCGAGCGCCTTTGCTTTGGCCGGTAGATTGCCCTGAAGCTCGCCGAGCTTGGGCGCGCCCGGCGTACCGCAGAAGCCGACAAGGCGGTGATCAGGAAAGAGCGTGCGTCCACCGCGGGGCAGCTCTTTCGCAGGCTCTTCGGCGGTCGCGTGTGCAGTCGGGGTCGCGGTCGCGGTCGCGGTCGCGGTCGCGGTCGGGGTCGGGGTCGGGGTCGCGGTCGCGGTCGCATGCGCGTGCGCCGTCGCATTCGCGGGCGCGTGAGCCGGCGCGCACGTTGCCAGCGCCCAAACGAAGGCCGCAATGGGCGCGACGAAGGCGGCTCGACGCATGCTTGGTTCTTCTGCGCGCATGAAGGGTCGGATCCCGCTCGAGCGCCGCGCGCCGGAGCCGCGCGAAACATGACCGGGTCGCTTACAGAATACAATCGTGCACGACTTTGCGCTTCGAGCCCAATTTTACTGCGTGCGATAGTCGAACCCGAATCGGCTGATGGCATCGGCAGGAACCTGCATGGTGCAATCGAACTGCTCGACGTAGAAAGCGTTGCGGTAGGGGGAATACGTGATGTTGTTCGGAGCGAACGGCATCGCCGTACCCAGGGCTTGGAAGCTCACGCCCTTGTCTTTGGAAATCATGAGCGTCGTCCGGCCCGCAGCGACGATCCTGCCATCGGGCAGCTCGATGGGCGGGGCCGTCTTCAACGTCCCGGGTTGGACGGTCTGCGTCCATGAGTTGCCCTGGTCGGTGCTCTTGATAAGACCGCGGTCGTAAATGAGCGACCAGTAGATGGCCCCATCCGACGCCCAAAGTGGCTGGGCCGCAGCGGGCGCTGCGCTCGTGTGCGCCCACGTTTTTCCACCGTCGGTCGTCCGAAGCCGCCTGCGTATCCCGAGCAGCCCACCAAGTGCGTCTGGCTGTCGATGACCAAGGCGGTTGTGCAAAAGTTGGTGCCGGCCGGCAAGTTCATGCCGACGTTGGTCCACGTGCCGCCGCCGTCGGACGACCGGTAGACCGTTTGCTTCTGCTCGTGACCTCCTGCGAGAAGCGTCATCCGCTGGGGATCGCTCAAGTCGACGCTCACCGAATCGATGTGATGGGCGCTTCCAAGCGCGGTGAAGGTTGCTCCGTTGTCGGTGGTCTTGTACACGCCGGGACCGTTGTAGATCCCGGACTCCCAGAAGGTGTCCGCGTGACTGGGATCGAACACGATCGACGAGCCGCGGTTGGTGATCTGGCTGGCTCCGGCGGCCGGCCAGAGCTGCTTCCAACTCGCGGCGCCATCGGTGCTGGCCCAGAGCCCGTGCAGCGCCACGCTCGTAATGAGCATGTCGTAAGCTGGGTGCGAAGTGAGATATGGAGTGTTCCCGCACTCGGACGCCATGCCGGCGAGGTTGGCCGTCACATTGACCCATTGCGCCGCGGGGGTGGGACCGACCGGCATGACCCCCCCGTCGCCGTAGTGGGGCGCTGAAGCTTCAGACAGGGCGCCCGCCGCATCGGTGACCGGCACCATCGCGCTCGCGTCCGTTGTCCCCGTGCCACGTCCAGTGCCCGAGGCTCCCGTCGTCCCGCCCGTACTCCCGCCAGTTCCCGAAGAGACGGCGGTCCCGGCCGCGGCGCTGCCGCTGGTCCCGGCCGCGGCGCTGCCGCTGGTCCCGGCCGCGGCGCTGCCGCTGGTCCCGGCCGCGGCGCTGCCGGAACTCACTCCTCCCGCGCCACCGGCCGCCTGTCCGGAGCCCGAGCCGTTGGTGCTCGATGACGAACAAGCGACCGAAACAACGAAGACCGGCACGGCGAGTCGGTGCATAGGCATCCCCCTGCTGGGATCCTATCCCAGCGGAGGGCCCCGCTCTCGGTTCTGGGCGGGGGGGTGTTGGGTTTCTTATTAGGGCTCAGCGGTGACTTGGTGATAGAAAGGCTCGGGCAGCCGCCTGTCACGCCGCTTCAGCGGAAACCGTGGTCTGGGGGTCGGCCTCTTCGAGAGAGTGATTATGAGCCGGTTTGCTTGCTCCCTTGCTCTTTGTCCGGTCCTTTTAGTGGCCGGTCTGATGCTTCCCGCGAGGGTCGCCGCGCAGCCGAGCGGCCCGGCCCCGGACACGAAGCCGACTGCTGCGCCTGCGCTGCCCGCCCCCGAGGCGGGGCCCGCGCCGCAGAACCCGGCCGGGACCCAAGCAGGCCCCGCGCCGGGCGGCAAGACTTCGGACCCGTTCGTCGAAACAAACGCGCAGGCAAAGTCCGGCGCGGGCGAAGCGGCGCCAACGACCATCCAGGCGGATACCGTCGACTGGACGGTCCGCGACGGTGTTCTCAACGAGGGGAGTACGCTCGGCGGAGCGTCAGGTCTCCTGCGCACCCAACACGCACAGGCCAGCGCCCCCGGACAGTTCCGCCTCGGCTTTACCACCGAGTGGTTTTCCGCCGGCTTCCTGTGCACTCCGCAGTTCCCCTGTCCCAACCCGACCGGCGGCGCGCCCCTCACGAGCGATACCGTCAGTCATATCGGCGGGACGCTGTCGCTGGGTGTGTCCGTCGCGAAGCTCGGGCCCGGGACTCTCGAGGGCTACGCGGCGGTCGTCGCTTATGCCAACAGCGACTCAGCCAACCGCCCTGCGCTTCTGCAAGTGCTGGGAGACACCGATTTCGGCGTCAAGTACATGGCTCCGCTCGGCGACGTGATGCACGTGGGTGGCTTCATGGAGCTCTGGCTCGTCAACGGCTCGGGCTCGGTGGGATTGGACACGGGGGGCACGGGAGCGCGATTTGGCGCGGTCGCTACGGCGGATCTTCGAGGCATGCGTTCGTCGGTTCCTCTTCGGTTCAGCACCAACATCGTCTACGTGCTCGACAACACGGCCGATGTGCTCGTCGATGTGGAGAATGCGCGCCATTCGCACGTCACCCGAATTGAGCGCTTCGGTCTCGGGGTCAACCGCGTCGATCACTACGACTTCCTCCTCGGTGGCGAAGCCCTCCTCGCCGAGGGCCGCGTTCGACCCTTCGTCGAGGGGCGCGTGCAGGCGGCGAGCAACTACCGCCAAAACTTCATTTGCACTCCGAACAATCCGAGTCACGACCATTGCCTCCTGACCGATACCGTCGTGCCGTCGACGTTGACGCTGGGCGGTCGCTTCTTCCCGTGGAAACGCGGATTCTCGCTCCTGGCCGCGCTCGACATTGGTCTAGGCGGGACGAGCGATTTCATCGAAGAGCTTCAGCCCGTTCCTCCGTGGACGCTCTTTCTTGGCGCGGGCTGGGCGGTGGATACCTGGGAGCATCCGCCTATCGTGAAGACCGAGAGAGTTGCCGATGTCGTGAGCCCCACCGTGCACGTCGTCGGCTTCGTGCACGAAAAAGATAAGAACGATCCGGTGGTCGGTGCCGTCGTGGCCTACCGGGAGCATTCCGAGCTCTCCAGGCTTGCGACGGGTCCCGACGGCAAGTTCGGCGACGACGTGCCGCCCGGCAACTACACGTTCGAGATTACTGCAGATGGCTACAGGCCTGCGGCGTGCGAAGTCGCGGCGTCCGGCGCCGGAGGCGCCGTCGGTCCTCGCACTCCGCCCCCGCCGTCCGAGCAACCCGTCCGCGAGGTCCGACCGCACGGGCAAGTGGACGTCGATTGTCCGATGGAAGCTTTGCCGCGTCTGGGAACCATAGTCGGCCGCGTGCGAGACGCCGATACCAACCAGGCGTTGCCCGGAATCCGCGTCACCATGACCGACGCTCAGCACAAGGAACTGACGCTCGCCAGCGACCCTTCGGGGGGATTTCGTTTCGAGGGCATTTCACCGGGAACGGCCCAGTTGAGCGTCGTCGCGGAGGGCTATCTCGCGCTGGTCACTCCCGAGGACGTGAAGGCGCGGCAAGAGAGTTCGGTCGATTTGCTCCTGCGCCCGAAGCCGAAAGATCCGGAAGTGCAGGTCACGACCAAGGAAATCACGATCCGCCACCAGATTCAGTTCGCGCTCGACAGTGCGGTCATTCTGCCGGAGTCGTTCGGCATTCTGACCGAGGTGGCCGATACGCTCATCCGGCACCCGGAAATTCGGCGAATCGAGGTGCAGGGCCACACCGACAACAGCGGCACATCCGAGCACAATCGCCAGCTGAGCGAGGAGCGCTCCGAAAGTGTGCGGGCGTGGCTCGTCCAGCACGGAGTGGGTCCCGATCGAATGATCGCCAAGGGCTACGGCCAGACAAGGCCCCTTGTCCCCAATGTCACTGCGGCCAATCGCGCGAAAAACCGGCGCGTGCAGTTTATTATTTTGGACAGGGAAGGCGGCGCCACGCCGACTACGCCGACCACGCCGACCACAAAAGCGGGCACCGTTCCGACTGGCGGTTCGCTGCCAGGTTTTTAATAGCGCCCCCTTTTTAATGGCGCCCCCCTTGATCATCTCGCTTTGCGAGAGTAGGTTTACGCGCCCTGTTTGGTGGTTTTCAAGAGCGCGGGACCCCCAGCGGGGCCCGCGTTTTTTTTTGGGCGTCTCAGCGGTGTGTATCCATGCACGACTCAAGCTCGACAATCCAGGGAATCGACCGCGACGCGCTTGTGCGCGTTGTCGAGCCCATTGCCGTGGCCCATGGCGCAGAGCTCGTCGACATCGAGTTCCGACGCGAGCAGCATGGATGGGTCCTTCGCGTTTTCGTTGAGAAAGAGGGAGCCTCTGTCCAAAGTCTCTCCACAAGAGATGCGGCAGTCGATCTCGACCTATGCGCAGGTATCTCGCGAGACCTCAGCCCCGCGCTCGACGTCGCCGACGTCATTCCGCATGCTTACCATCTTGAGGTCAGCTCGCCGGGCATCGAACGACCGCTGCGCGGCGAACGCGACTTTGTTCGATTTGCCGGGCATAGGGCAAAGCTCAGGCTTCGCGATCCGATCCGCGATGCCGCGGGGGCCGTCGGTCAACGGGTAGTCGTCGGCACGCTCGGCGACGTCGCCGGAGGCACAGTGAGTCTTCTAGAGGGCGGGCGATCCCGCCAAATACCGCTCGGGGCCATCGAAAGCGCCCGCCTCGTCTTTGAGTTCGGCTCGGGCAAGCCCCAAGGCAGAGCAAAGCGACCGAGCGGGCGCGACACCCAGCAGAGGAAGCACTGAGGGACCTATGGCGATTCAACAGCAACAAACCGGCACCGGCGACGTGACTCTTCTGCAAGCGATCGAAATGGTCGCCAAAGACAAGGGAATCGACAAGGCGCGCCTCATCAAGACGGTCGAAGAAGCGATTCTCAAGGCAGCGCAAAGCGCGTTCGGGGCGACTCGCGAGCTTGAGGCGCGCTTCAATGAGGAGACCGGCCAAGTCGACCTCTTTCAATACATGACCGTCGTCGAAGACGTTGCGGATGAGGACCGCGAAGTCGCGATGGAGGACGCGCAAAAGCTCGGGCTCGAAGCGGAAATGGGAGAGGAGCTGGGCTTTCAGATTTTCTGGCACCCCACAGATGCCAAGAAGGCGGCCGAGCAAGACAAAGATTATGGCGACATCCTGCGGGTCAAGCAGGCGCGCCAAGCCTTCGGACGCATCGCTGCCCAGACCGCGAAGCAGGTGCTCATTCAACGCGTTCGCGACGAAGAGCGCGACCTCATTTTTAATGAGTTCAAGGACCGCAAGGGAGAGCTCATAAAGGGCGTGGTGCGCCGATTTGAGAAGGGCAATAACCTTATTGTCGATCTCGGGCGTACCGAAGGCATTCTGCCATTCCGCGAGCAAACGCCTCGCGAAACCTATCGGCCCGGCGATCGCATCGTTGCTTTCGTGAAAGACATCGACCGAGAGGCGCGTGGCCCGCAGGTGATCCTGTCGCGCAACGACCCGCGTTTGGTAGAGAAACTGTTCGAGGCCGAGGTTCCGGAGATCTACGAGGGCATCGTCAAGATTGTCGCGTGCGCTCGCGAGCCCGGTGCACGATCGAAGATCGCAGTCACCAGCCGCGATGCCGACGTTGATCCCGTAGGCGCCTGCGTCGGAATGAAGGGCGCCAGGGTGCAGGCCGTTGTTCAGGAGCTCCGAGGCGAGAAGATCGACATCGTGCCGTACGATCGCGATCCGGCGCGGTTCGTTTGCGCTGCGATCCAACCTGCCGAGGTCAGCAAGGTAATTGTCGACGAGGCGGACGGACGCATGGAGCTCGTCGTCCCGGACGAGAAATTGTCGCTCGCTATCGGGCGCAAGGGCCAAAACGTGCGACTCGCGGCTCAGCTCTCTGGCTGGAAGCTCGACATCATCAGCGAAGCGAAGTTCAAACAAATGGAGGAGGAAGCGGTCGCTCAGCTCCAGCAAGTCGAAGGAGTGTCCGAGGCAATTGCTCGCGGAATGTACCGCCTCGGTTTCCGGACGCTCGAAGAGTTGGCCGAGGCGAGCGAGCAAGAGCTTGCGTCGATTCCCGGGCTCGGCGGCGGGGACGCCGCGGCTCGCATTCGAACGAATGCCGAGACCACCATGGAGCGTCTACGTCAAGAACGTATCAGCGCGGCGTCGACGCGAACCGAGCCGTTTACCGAGCGCGAGCGGCTGCTTTTCATCCGCGGGGTCGGGGAGCGCACCGTGCAGCTCCTGGAGGACGCCGGGTATCGAAGCGTGGAGGACATTCTTCGCGAGGACGAAGACAAGCTAGCTATCAAAACCGGGCTGGGCATCAAAAAGGCGAGGGCGATCAAGCACGGCGCCGACCACTTCTTGTCGAGCGAGGCCAAAGCGATCGAAGCCGCGAGGCGCGACGCGACGCGGTTACAGAGGGAGCCCGCTTCACCATGAGCCTCACTCTCGTTAACGAGGAAAAACCCCCGAGCCGGAGGCGTGGCCCTGTGCGCACATGCGTGGGCTGTGGACAGCGCGAAGAGGTTTTGCGGGGTGCGGACCTGCTCCGGCTTGTTGTGGCGGAGGGGCAGCTCGTGTTCGACCTTGCTGGCGGTGCGTTTGGCCGGGGTGTACACGTCCACGCGCGCCCGGATTGTCTCATCCGAGCGCCCCGAAAGCTAATGCGCGCGTTCGACCGAAATAGCGACAGCCGGAAAGAGGACGTCGGTGCCGCGAACCTTGGAACTCACCTCGTCGCTGCGTGCAGCCGGCGCATGGCCGGGCTGCTGATTGCGGCCCGCCGGCTGGATGCCGTCGCAATCGGTTCGGACGCGGCGCTCAATGTGCTTGGGCGCCCGATTGGAGCGTCAGACGCAACGAAAGCGGCACCTTTGGCAATTGTCGCTGTCGATGCTGCGTCCGTTGCGCGAAGCTCGGAAGTCATGCGCGCGGCGTCGCAGGGCCGCGTTCTCGCCTGGAGCAACAGAAATGAGCTGGGCGCGCTATTCGGCGAGGGCGCGGTGGCAATTTGTGTAGTCCGCCACGAATCGATCGCAGCGGAGCTCAAGAGGATGAGCGCTGCGGCGGACGCGGGGGTGGCAGCGATGGCAGACGGTGCAGCGGGCAGCAGACGTCCGGAGGCTCGATGAGCAGCAAGGTTCGCGTCTACGAGGTAGCCAAGCAGCTGAACCTCGATCCAAAGCAGGTCGTGGGTCTGTTTCAGGCCATCGGCATCACCGACGTGCGCAACCACATGAGCTCGGTCGAGCCAGATGCCATCGAACGAGTCAAGCGGCACCTCGAGAAACAGCGAACGCACGATATGGTGGAGGAACGTATCCGCCCTGGCGTCAAGAGGCGCCGCGCAATTGCCAAGCCGGGATCGCCCGCGCCTGCGGAAGCCCCGTCCAGCGGAAAGCTTCCGGTGGCCGCAAGCTCCCTGCGCTCGGGAGAGGACGTGTCCTCGCCCGAGGCCAACGGGCATCCAGCCATCGATCTCGGACGAGATCGCGAGAGCGACCGGCTGCCGGTGAGCGAAGAGGGTGCGAGCGCGCGTGGTTTGGAGGCCCCCTCGTTGCACGAAGAGGCCGAGCTTTCCTTCGTTGACCTCGTGTCTCCTCCTATTCCCGCTGCGTCGACCGTCGTCGAACGCGCAACGGATGACACCGCAGCGGCCGCGACGGCCGCCCCATCGGTCTTGCCAGTGCAGGAGCCCGCTTCCACTCCCTCGTCTTCCCCCTCCCCGGTGGTGGTTGCAACGTCGGCGCCGTCAATCCCGTCTCCCGTTCCCGCCGGCACCGAACCGGCACGGACAGCTCGGTCTATCGCGGGCCCCAAAACGGGCGTCGAGTATTGGACGGGGCGACCCGGTGTGCCCATGCCTGGTCCGAGCGCGACGGCGCGCAGCACTGCGCCTGCGCCCGCGCAGCCGAATATGCCTCGCCGCGTTCAGTACGACCCCCGCGCGGGGACGACGGGCGGGCAGGGCGCACGACGCGACGTGCGAGCGCCCGGCCAG
>WNFJ01308171.1_pt3 | contig 33935 bp, 34 predicted proteins | sample 5400461 | NCBI WGS metagenome assembly WNFJ01 (sample SAMN13153349, study PRJNA577476) | soil metagenome | isolation source: 115 cm saprolite on Douglas fir-dominated hillslope | place: USA:California | collected 2013-09-17
TATGGGGACGTGCCTCCAGGCTATTCAGGAAGGTCTGGACTGCGATTGTTTTCCCTACCCCTGATAGCCCGGTCACCACGCCCATCGAACTGTAGCCGGTTTTCTCCTTCGAGAGCATGATCATCTCGGTAAAGAGCTGAAATTGCTCCAGACTGTTGGTAAGAATGGGTGCCTGCCCGGGTGGAAGCCTGTTCTCATCAAAATTCATGATCAGTTCGCTGGGGTTAATCACTGCCCGCTCCTTTCCTCTTGACTTTGTTGCTGACGCTTTCTGGCAGCCAGCGTTTTATTCCACGCGTTCTTTCTCTGCTTTGGCGATGGCCGAGAACCGGAGGGAGCACCACGCTTCTTGCTTTGCTCGTGGGGTGATGCTGCGGTCCGCGTGACTTGCCCGCTCACGGATTCCTGGAGATGGTCGCGCGGCTGCTGGTCCATGGCCGGTGTCTGTTCACCAGATCGTTCCTGGGCGCCAAGTGGTCCCTGGGCCTCGATTCGGCGATCTGCATTGTGCAAGACGGTCTTTTTTTGCGCCTGGAGAACCTGTTTCCCGGTGACAGCTCGGCCCTTGACTGAGTCATGGGCGAAAGCGGTGCAGATCCAGCGTTTCTCGTAGAACACTTCGATCGTATCGGGGCGCATATAGTCAGGTTGGGCGCGGATCTCCACTTCGGACCCGACGGGGATTTGTGCCAAATCCCCGTGCCAGTAGCGACGGTTTCCATAGTTAATGCTGGGTTTGTTCAGTGTGCGAGTTTCTGCGATGAGCAGGAGGACATCGAGCTTACGGGGGTCAGGGGGGAGTCTGGCCTGGCAGTTTTTCGCCCAGAACTCTAGCGGTGTCATGCCGGTCTCGCTATGCTCTTTGCGGTGGTATTTCTCGATAAATTCCCGGAACTTTGCCGCAAGCTCGGAGATGGTTAACTCGGCTTGAGCGTTCGGGTTGCGGTCCTTCGTGTTCGAGTCCACATAGCCCCCAAGCGTCGACCACAATTGGGTTTTCACCGTCTCGAAAAACCGTTCCTGGATTCCCCTCTCCTGCGGGTCTCCGCTGTCCTCCGGGTGATTGGGTTTGCCATCCTTGAGTTCGAACTCCAGGTCTTTCGCGATTCGCTGGATGTGGTGCGAGATAAGTTGCTTGCCCTGGTCAACCCAGATAGCGTGAGGGATACCTCCGTAGGGCTTCTCGTCAGTAACGATGAGGGCGTCGCGGATAACCGCAGCGATGTTATTACTGTTGGGGGTGTCATAGGTAAAGAGCCACGACAGCACCAGGCGGGAACTGCACTCCATACATGAGATCAAGTAAGGGCGGATCTCCTCGCTTGGCTTGCGGAAGCTTCGCCTGCGGATATCTCGTACGAGCACATCGACGCGAGTAAAATCGATCTGGTAAATGATCACGCTCCCGTCAAATTGAAAGCGATAGGTGAGCCTGCGCTCGCTCCGGTACGTGCCGAAGCGTTTGTCGGCAACCAGTTTCACCTCTTCCGGGATGCGGTCGCAAACGAAACGCACCTGCCAGAGAGTAGGTTCGGGTTCGCCGAGCAGGCGGGCTCGCTGGCAGGCCAAACGGTGCACTTCATGCAGGGGGATGTCCATCTGGGAGAAGCGCAGGGCAGCAACGATATCCTCCATGAGTGGGGTCAAATTGTGCGGGTGCCCTTTATCGGAGCGTTCTTCCTTCGGCAGCAGACCAGCTACTCCCCATTTCTTGTACTTGGCCAGGTAGTCTCGCATCGTCCGCCAGGAGAGTGTGTGCTCCTTTGTCGAATGCTGCTCCGCATACACCTTGAGTTCCTCGTTGGGGATGCGCCTTCTGCCGATGAACGGGGTGATCAAGGCGAGCCGCCGATCGGCCTCTGCGCGCTTCTTCGGCGTCGCCGCGGCGTACTCGATGGGTGGCACCTGGTTTCGCGGGCGGTGCATCCGCTCCGGATCGCGTTCAGGGGAGAGCCCCCACACGCCGTCGATCTGATAGCGGCGCACCAGGCGCTCCGCTACCCGAAATTTCCCTTCCCCATCGAATTTCTGAGACAGCTTATAGACATCATCCCCCGTGATCGTGACAGCGTCTGCCAGTTCTCCCAAGATTTCAAGCCGCTCCAGAACCTTTTGCCGCGATCTCTCCTTCAGTGTGAGCCAGTCCTGGGGCAGTAATCCATCGAACCCGCAGAGAAGGTAGCCGTGCTTCCAGGTAGTCAATATTCGCTCCGGTATGAAGCGCCCCTGGGCAAATGCCCGGAGCCGTTTTTTGTCGAATTCCTCCTGGGCGAATTCCCCCAGCATCCTGAGGCGCCGTTCAGCCTCGCGGCGTCTGGCGACGGCGAGGTCAAAGATTTGGCGCCTATCTCCCAGCCTCACGACAACCGACAGCTTCTCTAGCGCATCTTCCTCCTTTCGAGACTTTTTGCCAGACGGTCTGCTCGGCTTATTCTGCTCCTGCACTTCAGGAGATGGCAAAGTGGTAGTATCGGATTGTGACGGCATTTATACATCCTCCTGGCTGCTTTGAATGTCGGCAGAATACTCGATGCGGGCAGTACCCTGAAAACGTGCCTTGATGCTAGCAAGTAAGTCTGGAGGGCCTAAGAGCTGGATGTTGCAGCCCGTTTTCTCTGTGAGCTTCTGGAGGGTCTCCAGTTGCTCACGATTCAGGAATTCAGCATCGTCCACTATCAACAGCCGTACCTGAAATTGCTCGAGAGCCATGCGGACTTGTTGCATTCCTTCGTTTCGAGGAGCATTGAGATGTTGCAAGAGATGTTTCAACATTTACACATCCTCCTCTCCGTCCTGAGTGCTCGAAGGACGCTCTTCATGGCTCGTCAACTGTATAGCAAGGTGAATCGTTTCGAGCGTGATCGTCGGTGAGCCGTGCAATTGGGCGAGTAGACTTGCTGAGGTGAGGATCACGCGGAGGCGTCGCAATGATGGACGGCACTTCCTCCAGAGGTACTTCCCCATTAGCAGGTCTTTCTCATTCTGTGGGTCGTACATCCATCTAGGCAGGTGCAGTTGGGGAAGAAATGTGGCGAACACTTCTTCATCCGACAACGACGGGAATGGGAGAGAGAGGACGACTCGGGCCTCAATCTTTGGATACGTGCTGAAAGCTGTAAGTAGTCTGGGAAGCCCTATGAGCAGGACGGAGCAGTTAGATCTCCTTAGAAGGGCTAATAGCACCTCCAGATGTTGGAGATTGAGATAGTCAGCATTGTCGAGCATCAAGAGCTGAACCCGACGCTGTTCGAGCGCTGTGAGGGCTTCCTGGAATGCTTCCTGCGACGTGAGACTTCGTGGCGCGTCGCTGGTCCGATAAGCGATTGAGGCAAGCAACCATTTTGTCGTTACCAATGGCATAATATCTATCATGACACATGTCTGATCTGGTGGCTGCCATTTTGGCTCCTCCTCTGAGAGATAGAGGTGGGCGGCCGTCGATTTTCCTGTGCCAGGCCCTCCTCCAACGATGCCCATCATAGATGCAGTATGCCTTGAACTTCTAAACTGATCTACCTGTGCTCTAAATAGCTCGATACTGCTGGTGCGGATGGGTGACTGGTCTGGAGGAAAATAAGCGTCTGAGTTTGGTGATGTCATAACTGTCCTTTCTCTTGATTCAAGATTTCGCGCTACTTCCTGCCGCTTTTTGCAGATAGAAAGACTTCAACTGGAATTGTCTTGCCGAGACCACTCAAGCCATTGGTGCACACTCTTATTTGCGAACCATCCTTCTTCCTCCACGTAATCAGGTGCAACAGGCGTTTGAATCGCTGATATTGTGTACGGTGTGACTGAGGAGGCTCAGGCGGTTGTTGTTCTGTCATACTTCGAATCCTTTTCGTGTTCCCATGCCGTTCGTTCTCATAGACCTTTCGCTGCTTCCTTATAGGAGGCAGTGATTGGCCCTTCGTATCAACTTACCTTATAAGCGGTAATCCAGGTATCTCGAATATAAACCTCGATGCCCTTAGTAAGAGACAAGGAGGGGGTAGCGAAGATGTGGACCTTACTTCCGAGGGATAAGGTTTCCAGCTCATCGTGCCAGTACCACAGTCCTTTGTAACGAATCCCCCTATTCGTCAAAGGTCTGAGCGTGTCCTCTGCGAGAAGTTTAGCGAGCTTCCTTGGATCGGCTGAGGCAGGAGAACAGTTATGCTGCCAGCAGATAAGTGGAGATTCTCCTGTCTGGCTGTTGGGGCTCTGGTGGTAGACTTTCAGATAATCCTCGAGGATATCCTCTACATCTTCCAGGGTGAGGTACTTCGTTCTATCCCCCTGTCCATCACCAACGTAGCCAGGGAGGGCGCTCCAAATATGTTTATTGAGTGATGCGAGGAATCGTTCGGCTTTTCCTGTAAGATGAAGATCAGTAGGAAAGCAACGGATGGGTATGCTGAGCTTCACGCTGAGACGCTGCAGAGAAGATGCGAATGATGAGGTATTCTCATCGAGCCAAATTGCACCGGGTATAGCTCCAGAAGTCTGATCAGCCGGCTGCGTCATGGCTTTATAGAGTAGCGCGGTAATCGTTTGGCGCGTGGGTGGGTCGGTACTCAAGGTGTGAGCCAGTATGAGCCCCGCTTCCGGAGCGAACACGAAGGTGAAAAAGGGTCTCAGTCTCCCTCCTACTGTTCGATACAAAGCTCGCCTGGTGTCTACGACTTCGATATCCAACAAGGCTGAGTGAATCTGGTAGGCAATCTGCTTGAGTGTCATGCTCATAACTCCTTTCTTCAAATGGAATCTGCCTTTTTCGAAAACAATAGTAATGCCGCCATATTAGGCATGAAAGAAAGCCGGCAGGTGAAATTCAATTCCCCGGTTCCGCATCGAATGCGACGCGGACTTGCCCCATGCCCATGGTCGTTTTATAGCCGACGCCGGAGTAGTGGGCTAAGGCCGCAAGCGAGGTCAACTGTGCAGCCAAGGATCGATCTGCGCTCAGTTGATAGGTACACCACCCCGTGAAGGCTTTCTGGACGAATCTTGGAAAGTGCAGGTATGCATGATTGAGCGCGCACGTAGCTACCGCGATCTCATTCTCAAAGGACTTGCGTATTGCCGCTTTCTCGATGTGCATGCGCTCAGGGGCATATCTGTTCCACGCCCGGAGCAAGCTCGCCCAGACGAGATCCGGTTCCGGAAAGATGCAAAATTGATGCCCTCCCTGACTAAAAGCCGTCGCAGACACAAAATGCATAGTGACGGTAGATTGTGCAGGTAAGGAGGCCAGAGTTTGCCAATCGGCCGAACCGGTCCAGCTCGTCGGGTCGGTAGTTGGCGTGATAAGCATTCTCATCAGTTGGAAGTCCGCATTACCCAGGCGCATAGAAATAGGCCCTGCTTTTAGGAAGTATGTCTGAAGTGCATTCCAGAGAATGCCGCCATCAAGCAAGGTAATCCTCAGGTAACATGCCTGCCCTTGTCGCAGCATCATGGTGTCTCCAGAAATCTTCCCACCCCTGATCGCCGAGACAGTATAGGGGCGGTAGTATGGTTCGTCGTGCAGGCGCCTGGAAAGTACGCCATCGAATTCACTAATGAGCTTGAGGAAGGAGGCTTGCGATAGATGACCCTCAAAAGCCGGAAGCGTTGCATCCTCCTTCGGACAAAGAACAAAGGTGGTCGAAAATACTGATTCATTCTTCACTGAACCCTCCTGGAAAGAGAGGAGATAAAAAATCTCAGCAAATATCTACAACTGGACAATCGCTATTAGGTCTAGCTGGGAATGGCGACCTGACGGGTCTTCACGCGTAGATGATCATAGCTGTAACCTGCATGTAGCAGGTCATCGCTGAGCAGTGCTGCATGTCGTAATGCTTCGCGTTGTCGCGCGAGGTTTGGATCAAATAGAAAATCGTCACTCCCTGCTACTATGTCAATCATTTGGTTCCTCCCTGGCTAGTATCTCGTTCATTGCTAAAGCAATCCTGGATTGAGGACATATCAACGGCTTCATCTGTAACTTGATGCCCCAAGGTGTGGATCCGTTGGTGTATGAGCTTTTTCTTTTTGTTATCTGAGGGAATTTCAGCACGATGAGTTCGATCGAGTGATGGAGGTACCTGTTGCATCGCGTATTTAATGGATGCATGAGTTATTCCTGGCTCTTGACTCAAATAGGCATACCTACTTGCAATACTCAGGATATTGTGGAGTCGGCGCAAAGATGGAGAGGCATACTCCCAGAGACGCTGCGCAAGGATTTGGTCGGCCTCCCTGGTAGGGTCAAATGACCACCCTGGATAGTCGAGAGCTGGCAGCACTTGTTGTAGTACATCGTGGAATGAGGGAGATGGTAGCTTTATGTTTATCGCAGCTCGCTCAAACAATCGAGGGACTTTCTGGGCCCTCAGTAGTAATGGTGGGAGGCCAATGAGCAGGAACGGGCATTGTGTCAGGTCAAAAAGGGCACATAAATACTCGAGGCAGGCTTCATTAAGTCTGTCTGCATCATCGAGCATGATCAAGGATACATCCTGCTGATATATCATCTCGGAGAGGTCATTTAGTGAGTGTGATGGTCCTTTCGCGCGTGATACTCTTCTGAGTATGTGCAATAGCTGGGTGGTCAGTGCGTAAGGTGTTGCATGGGGATGGACCCGGATAATTATGCTGGTCGCGGAGATAGGTGTTTGTTGGGCCAGTTGGTTCTGACAGAGGTTGAGGGATACGCTCTTCCCAATCCCGGCTGGCCCGGTTCCGATCCCCATCATGTTGTGTTGATGATGCTTCTCAGTAAGGGTGAGGCCCATATGGAGAATGCAGTCGAGCGTACGAGTCCAGCGATATGGTTGTTCAGGTAAAGGTGAGTTGTCAAACGTAGAAAAAGACATCATGTTGTGCTCTTCTCCTTTCAAGTAGAAGAAAATAGATAGAGCTCAAGGTAGTAGTGAGAACTACCTCGTTCAGCAGCTTACGAGGTAGATTCATGAACGTGAAAGAGAAGTATGAGCAGAATCAGATGGAACGGATCAACATGGCAAACGCGCCAGCAGATATGGCCATCCTACCTGCTTCCTTTTTATGCGCTTCGCGTTCCTGGTTCCGTTCATAGACCCTCGCTTTCCTCCATGGGAGTATTTGCAGGGGGAGAGCCAGTCATAGGATATTTGTCAGTGAAGTCGGTGGATAAAAGTGTTCCTGTGATTAGTCTTGATCTGGGATCGCGATTGACTACGACGGAGGGGTGTGGTTTGTCCTCTCTGTCCTGGTCTTCTCGACGGTTAGGATCGATTACCAATACTTCTATGTCGGTGTGATCGACGTAATAGATGATGCGTTTTTTCTTGCCCATGAGAGACCCTCCTAAAAAGTAACTACTGGCGGTCGTCAAAGCTCACTTGCTCCTGCCCCATTTCCATCGTCGTTTTGTATCCAACTCCTGAATAGAATGCAGCAAGGGTGGTCAGGAGCGAAGTGAGGCCGTCTGTTGCTCGGAAGGTGTATCGACACCTTTCTATAAATCCTTTTTGGGTGTATGTTGGGACGTGTAGGGTTTTCGAGCGGAGAGTACAATGTGTGACCTGTACGGTCTTCAGGAGGGACTCACGCAATCCTCTCCTCTTTATTGTGTAGCTCTCTTGTTCGTATCTGTTCCAGATATGCAAAAGGCTCTCCCAGACGAGATTTGGAATGGGGAAGAGGCAAAATCGGTGTTCACCCATACTAAAAGCTGTTGCAGTAGCAAAATACATTGTGATGGTAGATTGTGCCGGTAATGTGACCAACGTTTGCCAATCGGCCGAACCTGACCAGCCCGAAGAGTCTGCAGTGGGTGTGATGAACATCCTAACCAGTTGGAAGTCTGCATCATCCAGGTGAATGTAAATAGACCCGGCTTCCCGGAAGTATGTCTGTAGAGCGCTCCAAAGGGCCCCTCCATCGAGCATGGTAACTCGTAGGTGACATAGTTGCGCTCGACTCAGTGTCATTCGCTCTCCCGAGACCCTCCCTCCATAGAGCGGCGAGACTGTATAGGGTCGGTAGCCCGGTTCGTCATGCAATCGCGCCATAAGTGAAGGATTGAATCGACCGACTAGATTCAGAAACGATGCGTGCGATTTAGTCCCCATCGAAACAGGGATAGTTGCATCTTTGATCGGACGAAGGTCAAAGTTTACTGAAAACACTGACCCGGTTTCATTTTTCACTTCTGTAACCTTCCTGAAAATACAACATTGAATTTCGTTTACACCATCAGATCCCGCTAGAGCAGTAGTAGTTTGCTTTTCAGAGGGAATCAAACCATTCTATAAAGCCGTCCTTCAGGCAATGTCCTTAACAATAGAGTCGCACCTCTCTTCCAACACACGTGTCACGACATGTGTGTTCAGCCACTTTCAATACTCCGTGTTTCTTGTGAATCCGTTCTTCATGCTCAAACTTGATCGGGAGACTATGCGAGCAGTATGGTATCACCTCTTGTATTCTTGCCAAGATGTGGTTACACTACAGCACATAATACAGATTTGACACATATGTTACATATGTTACATATGTATGTGACATGTATGTTCGGTCATGATTCCAGTTAACGATTATTGATTTATAGGATATAGGTGAATACTCACCAAATAATGGGTGGAGGCAGGTCGATGTGCCTCTTCCATGAATATTTCGACCTGCCGGCAGCAAAACTCCTTCTGACTGAAAAAAACTAAATTAAAGTACTTGCTTTTTCTAAACTATAGTTTAGTATCTGAAACGCGAAATGTCAAGTGGAAAGGGAGGGAAAAATTAGCTGTACTTGAAAAGAGCGACTATGTGGTTAAAGCAAATCCGATAGAGGTGCCAATTCGAACGAATGCGAACGAATGCGAACGAATGAAGGAGGGAATTATGCCATTAGCAGATCAAATACGGAAGCATCGTCTTGCTCAGAGATTGAGTTTAGCTGAACTTGCACGCCGCTCTAAAATTTCTCAAGCGTATCTTGGTCAAATCGAGAGAGGTGTGAATGGTGCACATCCGTCGGCTGATGTCTTGTACAAAATTGCTTTCGCGCTCGGAGTCCCAGTAGGTGAGTTACTGGAGAAGCAGATTGAGGATACTGATACCGAAATAACAGAGATACCCGAAGAACTTAGGAAGTTTGCTCTTGACGAGCAACTCTCTGATGAGGAAATTAAACTGCTTGCTCGGATAGAATTACAAGGTCACCGGCCTCGCACGGTAAAAGATTGGAGTTATCTTTATGAATCGATCAAACGGAGCCTTTGGTTGAAAGACGGAGGGATCGATCAAAGTTAAAGACAATTTTTTGCTGTTATTCTTCGTTGTGGGGGATGTGAATGTAGTGACACCATCCCGTTTGTTGTGTACTGGTAGAGCTTTCTCAAGAGGGAGATTGGAGAGAATACTACAGGCATAGAATGTTCTGGTTACATTCTTCCATCAAAACAAGGAGGAACCTATGCCTGTCCCCAAGAAGCGTACCACATCGACCTCTGAAGCGGCAAAAGTGGAGTCATCGGACCACAACATGCCAGATGAGCAAGAATTTCGTCACCGCATGCGAAACCTTGCCGTAAGCGCTATGCGGATCTTGATTGAAGAAGTCATGCGCGAGGAGCTTGAGCAGTGCCTCGGTGCAGCGTGGGGGGAATGCACTCCTGAGCGAACAGGATATCGCAACGGCTCTTACACACGAGACCTGGTGACCAAGACTGGGCGCATTGAGGACCTCTCAGTACCCCGAGACCGCGCAGGGCAATTTCACACGCAGGTGTTTGAACGGTATGGTCGGTATGAGCCCGAGGTAGCGGAAGCACTGACGGAGATGTTTGTGAGCGGCACGAGTACCCATAAAGTGGGGAAAGTCGCGGAAAAACTGATGGGCGTCGCACCCAGCGCCAGCGCGGTGAGTCGCCTCAACCAAACCCTGACCGAACAGTTTGAAGCCTGGCGAGAGCGCTCACTTCTCAGCCACTATCGTATCCTGTACCTGGATGGCATCCATTTTACGGTTCGGCATGGCACCCAAACGGACTCGACCATGATCTTAACAGCCCTTGGCGTGGACCTGGAAGGGAACAAGGAGGTGCTGGCTTTGCCCACGGATTGCGCAACGAGTAAAAGGGTGGGCTCTTTTTTCACCGTGATACAATACAGGATCAGTTCATCGAGAGCGTCAAAGAAACACGCAGGAGGTTGTAATGCGGCTGGCCATCCTCTCAGATATTCATGGCAATCCTGTGGCGCTGGATGCCGTTCTGACCGATATCCAGCGCCAGGGCGGGGCTGATGGCTATTGGGTATTGGGAGATTTCGTGGCCTTAGGATATGACCCGGTCACCCCGCTTGAACACGTGGCAGCGCTCCCTCAGGCCAGTTTCACCCGTGGGAATACAGACCGTTATGTGCTGACAGGGGATCTTCCCGTCCAGCCCGAGAAAGCGCTGCAAGATCCGACGCTGCTCCCCCAGATCATCGAGGCGGCAACTAGCTTCGCCTGGACCAGGGGCTATCTCAGCGCCGCTGGCTGGTTGGACTGGCTCGCGAACCCGCCCCTGGAAGTGCGTGTGACCTTGCCAGATGGCACTCGGGTGCTTGGGGTTCACGCGTCTCCAGGCAGAGACGACGGATCGGGCATCCACCCCACGCACAGTGATGCGCAACTGGAGAGACGGCTCGCAGCGTGCGAGGCCGATCTGGTTTTCGTCGGACATACCCATATTCCGCTGGATCGTCAGGTTGGCAAGAGACGGGTCATCAATCTGGGCAGTATCAGCAACCCGATCACGCCGGGGTTGCAAGCAACGTATGCGCTTCTTGATGCCAACGAGGCTGGTCACACCATCCAGTTCCGGCGTGTGGATTACGACCATGAAGCCGTGATCAAAGCGATCGAGGCAGTTCGTCATCCCACCTCCTCCTTCTTGATCGGGTTCATGCGCGGAGAGCGCATCTCCTCAGCAGATCCAGGGTTCTTTCAGGCGGGCCGACGCGCGAAGGAGCACAAGGAGCAAGAGCGAAGGAACGAGTAAAGCGTCCTGGGGGTCAAGAAGAGCAGTGCTCATGTCATGACTTCTTTGCGCTCTCAGCCCCCTCTCATTGCGCCCCACATGGGGAGAAGCAAGCTTGTCCGAGGAGAGGGAAGCCAACGACCGTCAACAGGAAGCTCTCGCCGAGGCCAAACCGAGCAAGGTGGCAAAGCTGTCTGGGACCCCGAACAGTCTGATCGTCACTTGCCCTGTTGTTGAAACGCGAGCATTGCGAGCCAGCCGCGCTTGCCAGGAGAGACGAGAATGCGCTCGCTGCGTGCGGGACAGGATCACGTTTGCAGTGCCTGGCGAAACGGCGGCAGGAGGCGGAAGGCTCACTTCGATGCGTTGGTGTCGCACGAGCTGCATACAGGCGCGCCGATATTCTCTTCGGCCCCAATCGCGCCAGAGGAGCGGAGCCGAACCAACGGCAAGCGGATGCAGCAGGACGCTGACTTGGCGCGGCTTTGCTGTCGCGCTGCCCTGCCATTGACACTGCTCGCGCAGCGGACACGGGCGGCACCGACGAATGCTGGCCGCATAGACCACACGCAGACTCCCATCAGCTTCTCGGCGCCGCTCCTGGGGAGTGAGCGCAGCCCCTGCTGGACAGCGCAGCGTCCCATCAGGCTGGAGAGGAAAGTCCGCTCCGGTGAAGCGACCTGTTTTCCAGGAGGTGGCTGTCGTGAGTGGACCATATCCAGAGGCAGGAGCTGATGAGGCTGGGTGCATGGCAGTCTGTTTGCTCTGCTCTGGGATGGCCCAAGTTCGAGTCGGAGGTTCCAGGTCCATTGCGAGATCACTTGCCAGCATTCCTGTCCCCAGGCCGAATGACTGCACCACCTGTCGGGGTCCTGCTCGAGGTCTTCGTCTGAGAGTGTCGGCTCAAAAGCGCCGCGATGCAGATACAGCTCGACGACATCGCAGGTGGTGAATGCCTGGTGCGGCAGGTTCGTGAAGAACAGTTCGTAGACCACCCCTGCGCGTGTGACCCCAACGGGACTCTTCTTTTTCCCGGCGGGATGTGTGGCCACGACCACGCGGCAGGGCACGCCCTCGGGCCCCACCGGGATCTCCGGGCAGTCGTAAAGGCTGCGGACCATCTGGCTTTCGGGACGCTGCTGAACTTGATCGGGGGGCAAGTGCAGACGCGTCTGGACCAGCGGATGATCGAGCAGGCTGTATTCTTTGCCACGGGTCACAAACGTGAAGCCGGCCACATCGGAAAGCACAGCTCCCGTGCCATATTGCCCATCGAGCCGGAGCAGGGCACGAGCCTCAGAGAGCTGGTGTGCTTTGAGGTAACGCTTGATTGAGGCACACCCCTGGCGTAATTCCGTGCGGTATCGTCCGTTGCCTCGGTTCCCGAAACTGCCGAGCCATTGATAGCTATGCGCCTGAGAGACCGTTGTGCGCGTCCTGACGACCTCCCCGCGTTTGCGTCCTGTGTACCCTGGAGCACAGACCTCATCCAATCGGCGAAAGGCCGGGGGCAAGTCTTCGCCCTGAGGTAAGGCGCGTTGGCGTGCGGCTTCACGCGTCCCGTCGAGGTCAAAGACCATCCAGGTGTTTCCCGCTCGATCCACCAGCCCTCCGGTTTGCTTGTCGTGGGTAAGTGGGCGAGCGAGCAGATCATCGAGAAAGAGCGTCCGCAGGGCTTCGACCGGTTCCTCCGTCAACGCCGCTAAAAAACGCGAGAGCGTTGAGCGGGCGGGGAGCTGGTCACGATCAAACAAGGCCATGAACGGGATGGCGAAGGGCTGGAGGCTCTCGTAGAACTCCTCCAGGGTGCGCTCTCCACTGATCGCGTAGCCGAAGAGCACCGCGAGAAAATCGATCACCTCATAGCGTCCAAAACGTCGCCGGGCAAAACGGACATGCTCACAGAGTTTCGTGAGCACTCCTTGCTTCTTCAGATGCGTGACCAGCAGCACGACTTCGCCAAACCAAGAAGGGGGCGAGGGGTTGGACTCTGAAGTCGTCTGGATATTCACCGAGCCATTAGCGATACTGGTCATGTCTCCTCCTTGTTGAGAATTGCTTTGATCTTTCTCTTCAAGGAGGCATATTTCTACGCCAATTTGCTACAGGTTACATCTCGTTGCGCAATCCGTGGGCTTTGCGGGCTTGTGCAGAAGAAGACAAAGATGGGTGGAGTTGTCTGTTACAAGACCTGCGCCGCCGTGGAGCAACGCAGATGGATTTGATCGTGACCGATGGCCATGATGGACTGCTTTCAGCGGTCTCTGCCCTCTTTCCAGCGACACTACGCCAGCGTTGCCTGGTCCACAAGCAGCGCAATGTGATGAACGCTATTGCCCACCGTGAGCACAAGGAGGTCGCGACAGAACTGGCAGGAATCTGGAAATCACCGACAGTGGAGGAAGCACGTACACAATTGGCCGCCTTCAAAGGAAAGTACCGTCTGCGCTATCCAGAAGCGATTCGCAGCCTGTGCGAGGATGAAGACCATCTTTTGACGTTTTATGCCTTTCCACAGGTCATGCATCGGTATATTCGCAGCACCAATGCCATTGAAAGCTTGTTTAGCAATGTGCGGCAGCGCACGGATCAGATTGACGCCTTCACGACGGAGACGAGTTGTCTCACCATCGTCTGGGCTGTGATGCAAGATATCCGTCTGCCAAGAATTCCGGTCGACTAACAGCTCAGCGCTGATGGCTCTTGGTGTACTAGCAACCAGCCGAAAAGGGTGGTTCGAGGGGAGATGGTGCTTTCTGATCTTCCTGTGTAACAGAAACGCGATCAGTCCATCGGGGAAAGAGCTACACCACCTTTTCGCCCGATGGCTGACGCCGCACCTCTGCCGCTTTCTCCGTTCCGTCAGATCCTTTGGAGCGGATAGCTCAGTCTCCTATTTCTGCTTGTTTGTTGGCTGCTTACCTTTACACACAACTCGGTATGGTGTCAATGTAGTTCTTGTAGCTATAAGATATACAATAAATGCTATAGGCTAGTTACCTCCATAGGCTTTCGTAGTTCCTCCGTGCCAATATGGACATACTCTATATGCTTCCACATTGACTTTGCGGAATGGACAGCAAGGAGCTGCCTCGTAACCTGCTACGGGGCTAGAGAAAGCTGTAGCAACTCCGCAAGTGCTCATTGGAAGCATATAGTGACGTAGTAATGCGTTCATGACCGAGGAGTGTTTTCAAGCAGAAGGCATTCATCCCTAACGCGGCTCTATTGGTAGCACATGTATGGCGTAGCCCATGACAACTGATCTTTTTGGTAATACCTGATAGTTTGACATACTTCTCTACGATTTTCCGCACTCCGCGTATACTGAGGCCCTCACCCTGGTAGTTTAAGAAGAGGTGTTGATCCGTGGTCTTAGGCCGTACTGAAAGATAGGATTTCAAGGCCTGCAGAGCTTTCTTCTCAAGGGGGATCACACGTTCCTTGCTTCCTTTGCCGTGAATCGTCAGCGTTTTGTGCTCCAGGTCAAGCTCATGCACACAAATGGCGACCGCTTCACTCACCCGAATGCCAGTCTGTAAAAAAAGCTGCAGAAGAGCAAAGTCTCGGAGGTTTCCTCCTGCTGCCGCCAACAACCTTGTATACTCATCGGGTCGCAAATACTGCTTTGGCTTGCGCTCCTTGCGAGGTCGATCAACCGTTGCGGCGGGAGAGTGCGGGATAATGCCCTCTTTCACCAGATGCGTAAAAAACAGTTGTAAGGAAACCAGCTTTCTAGCACGCGTGGTACCAGTGCGCCCGTTGTTCGCCAGATATCTCAAATATTCGCTGACATGGCTTCGTTTTACTTGCTGTGCTTTTTTGATTGCCGCGTCATGCTCAGCCAGCCAAGCAAGAAATTGCTGGATATCTGCGCGATAGGCCTGAATGGTCAAAGGGCTTTTGTCCAGTTCGCGTGTAAACTGGTCCAATGAGGAAGCTAAGGTTGTGTATGGCGTTGGTGTAGTCATGCTTTAACTATGCCCATTCTTTGTTCTGGTGTCAATCGTAAGCATGAAGAAAAACTAGTTCCTATAACCCGTCACAACGGCACTTCTATTGGACCAGCAGCAGAGGCCATCGTGCTCGAGAGAGCGGTGGGGTGTCCCGAGAATGGGACCAGCCTGTTGAAAAACTAAACTGATGAGCTTTGTAGAATGTGAAATACCCTGTTTTGCTGCCACAATACTGCGAATAGGTCCCCTATGAGGGAGATTTCCGACGTTTTTCTTCTTTGTTAAGCTCTGCAATAGAGTTTTTCAACAGGCTGGGGACCTTATGGGTACCTAGTGCGGGGTCGAATAAGAGTTTTAAGGCGACCTGAATGTTTGCGCTAACCAGAATGTGACCGCTTGTTAGCCAGAAATCTGGCCGCTAAACCACTACCCACGAAAAAGTTAACCAAAAAACTGTACCATCTGTTAATGAAACAAGAGAGCCACCCACACACAACTGTATTCTCTTTCAAATCAGCATAGCCATGTAATAGTATCTTACTAGTATGCGTTACGATCTCCTACCTTTTTGGCAAAAAAAGCACTTTCCCGTCGTCTATCTTCTTGGGAGATAATGTAGCGAAATGGATGACCTTCCATTTCTCAACAGAGATGAGGAACCACATGAATGAGAGCCATCAGGACAAGATAGGGATCAAACTGACAGCAAGGCTTCGCGCGACGAAAACAATATTTGTACTCGTGGTCTATTGCCTAGCAATTGCCCTTTTAACTGCCTGTGCCATTACCATTGTCGTGAAACTGATCTTCTGGCCACCCTGCACAGACACGGGGAAAAACTGTGTCATTGATCCCTGGTCAGTTGTTGGACTTACTGCTGCTATCTTGGGGGTTGCGGCAACGGTGCTTGCGATCTTGGGTGCAGTAGCGGTTGCTGCCTGGTGGGGATATTTAGATGACCGAGTGACTCGTCGGGTAAATGATCTGTTCATAGCACGAGTAAAGGTAATAGAAATGGAAATCCGTACCGAAACTAACAAGCTCATCCTTAAGCACCTCGTGTCAGATAATGAGTTAACACATCTCAATAACCTTAAGGGCGATGGAGCATTTTTCGCCGAGAACAGTGGCGAATTCATACCGGAATTGAGGCACCTGCTCTTAATGGGTTGCATCGAACGTCAACACGATCGTGGTTTCAGGTCATTGCAAGAAGCTTTTTGGCAGTATGGGCGCGTGAATGTCAAAGACTACTTCATTATTACAGAGACAGGAAAAGCATACTTGAAGCAGGTGGAATAAATCAGGGTTAAGCTTTGAAGCAGAAAGATCAGCAGGATTTCAGCAATCCTCTCCTTGCGCAGATCAAAAATGGGAAGAGCGCGAAGCGCAACCAGTGCAGGGGAAAATCTCAACCCCAACCTAGTGTTCTGGTATAGTTTTTTGATTAACACCTGCACAGAAATCTGCATAGTGGCTACCGATAATGATTAACAGTTTTTTGTTCTCTGGCAAGGAAATTTGGTTAACATTTTCAGGTGAGTGGTAACGAATGTGGCTGTCAAAAACAACCTGAAGACTTCCTATGATACAACCCTATGATTTACCTAATTTTCTGGATTTTTTTATAGTGCTTATGCAGTGTGAACCTATAAAATAGGATATGTAAGATCAGAACAAGTAAACAAATCAACACTGCAATAATATAGGGGCGTGAGTCAGAAGGGAAGGAGAGAAGCGAGCCGTTGTCGATGCTAAGCCTGAATTCGGTTAGCACAAATGCCGCTCCTGCGAAACACAGGCTGTCGAGAATTACAAATACCGAGAATAAGAGAAAGGCGTAAGTGCTAGGCAGACCATACTCCCGAGGGGTACGGAAAACAATACTAATATCTGGTATCTGACTTTGAAGGGTTTTAACATAATATTCTCTAATGACGTTCATAACGATTTTATGTCTCTCGTAGATATGTACTAAGGAAATTAATCTTACAAAAAATAAAGTATTACCTATACCGAAAATGATAAATGCGAAAATAGCCAATGCTTGTAGGTAACTAAGTGCTTTATCAGTAAGCTGGTAAAGGACGCTTATACCAGATATTGATATACCAAGAAATAAAAAATATAAATTGAAAGTACTTGTAAAGTCATTTGATACTTGTTTTAGAAAATCTCCTCTGAATCTAAACTCCTCCATTAATATACTTTCAATTTTCAGATCATTTTCGGTTATGATCTTGACTTCCGTTAAATTGTTCAAATTCTGTGATGTAGATAGAGAGGTGTCGGTTTTATTTGATGGGGGAAGAAACCTGTACCAAAAAGGCTTATTTTGTGTCTGTGACATAATGGCGTTCTTTCCAAAGCTAGCGTAACGGTTGTGCAATCAGATGCGATTCGTTGAAAAATGGCTGAAACCATCAAAAATTTGCTTTCTGCGGCGAGGAATGATCGCCTGCTACTGTGAGTATCTGACCAGCAAAGGCGCTCTGCTCGCTGAACTTTAACGACCTTCCTCCTGAATCCCGGATGATCTGCGCCGAGACATGGGCCGCCACTCGCACCTGGCGTTTGATACCCAGTTTGCGCACGTTCAGAGCGTTTTCGGCTGGCTGTGCCTGGACTTCCAACCAGTGAGAAGCCCAGCGAATGAAATTCGCCGCGAACATGACGAAAGCCTCCTGAAGAGCAATGGCCGGTTCGGAACGCACTTTGAGGTGGTGCAGATAGAACACCTGCTTGCTCTCTTTCATTCCGGCCTCAATCGTCTGCCTGCCGTTGTACTGCTCGAACCACCCCAGCAAATGCTCCGTCACCCGCTGAGCACCGAAATGAACCAGGGCGCTCTGTTTCAGGGTTCTACCCGTATAGAAGCGTTCCAGAGCCACATCTAAGGGGTAAGGGCAGTTCGCGAGCTGCAGAGCAGGCCAGGCAACCAGTTCGGCGTTGGCGCCCACGGGCGTCCAGACAGTGGTGTCGTCTACCTGCCGCTTGAGAGCAGTCACGACCTTGTGGCTATGGGGTTTGGTGTAGAGGTCGTAGCCCATTTCGATGAGCAGAGCCACGTTCTCATACGTGCCGAAGCCCGCATCCAGGCGGAATTCTGCCTCGACTGGTTCCGAGTTGGCGGCATTGTCCTGCTCAAAGCGCAGTAGACGCTGGGACAGGTGAGCCAACTCGCTTTGCTGGTGGCTCCGCTGGACCGTGGTCTTGTCCAACCGGCGCTGGGCTTGCTTGCAGGCCGACGCTCGACTGTTTGAGCGTTTCACGGCCGCTTGCAGGCGGCTTCGGGCCTGGGCCAGGTGGCTGGTCGGACGTTCTTGAAGCTTCCGGAACTGGTAATCCTTTTCCAACTCATCCAGCTGAGACTTCCGCTCCTGCACCTGCTGCTCTGCCTCTGCCATTCGCTCCTTGGCCTGCTTCACAGCCTGCTTCTGTGTTCCCCATCGCTCGCCTGTTTGGGCTACCTGCTGCTCGAAGGCATGAATGCGCTGGCGAAGCAGCTCGGTACGTCGTCGCGGTCGCCGTTTCAAGCCAGCCTCGGCGGCCACAACGAGGGCTTCGGCCTGCGTGCAAGACACGGTATCGCCCGGGTGATGGGCCACTGACAGCCACAACCGTCCATACGTCGGGCTTTCCAGGCTGACGACGCCCGCCTGGTATCCCAGTCGGATGTCGTCAGCCATATGCCCAAAGGCGGCATGGGGATAGGTCCGGCTGGTATTGGACACGGGAATGCCGGTCAGATCCCCATCCAAGCGTAACCGTTTCCCCTGCGAGCGCAGCACCTGCACCTCAGTATCGAGGTAGGGCTGGCTGATCTGTTCCACCACCTGGACGATTTGCTTGACCTCCTTCCAACTCAGGCCGCTTAGTGTTCGACTCACGCCGCTGTAATCGGCCCATGCTGGTTGTTCCCACGCTTGCGCCACCGCCTGGTCCTTATCCAGGGGATGCGCTGCTCGGCTGATATCCTGCAAGTGCTGCAACCCAGCTAAGATGGCCACCAGAAATTCCAGTACCTTGGTCTGCGGCCGATGATGATACTGCTTTTGCTTGAAGGACAGAGCTTGGAGCTTTTGAATCAAGCCGATGTGTTGGGCAAACCAGCCCCAAGCCACCAGAAAGGCATGCTGAGTGTCGTCTATGTGTGTTTCGCTGTTGCTCATGACTGTTCCTTGCTGCAATGGAAATGCTCATGAGCATACAATATCTGGATTCAGTTGGTAAGGTACGAAAAATCTTTCGGTTTGAGGCCGTTTTTCATGATTCGGCCTCTGATTGCACAAAACTTACGCTAGAGTTCTCAAAAGCTTCAAATTTGATAAAATATATTCAATATTCATATTAACGTATAAAGTACTGAGTCGTACAATGAAACAGCTTGTTGAAAAACCCCGAAAGACTGATGCAAAGAAGATCAAATTTAGTTCATTCATTCCACATCTTTCTAAAAAAATTAATGTGGTAGTATAGCAGTGAGAGCGCCTAGCGTTGTCAACGCAATGCCAAGTTGCCCTAAACGACGCTCAGACAGGGAGTCGACTCTAAATACTATGAATGGCCTGCCGCTGGTCAAAATCTCAAGCGACTGCTCAAAAAACGAGGGTGGGGACGGCGTCCTTGCCCAGCAGAAGCCGTTTTTTCCCTATTTTTTGGCTACCATATAAAGTAGCATAATAGTTAAATAATGCCTATACTTCCCGATAGGTTTTGCTGTTGAGCTTTACCTTTTCATGTAGTAAGCAACGATGAGAGCAAGTATTATTATCGCGGCAACCGTTGCTGCACCTGCATAGAGAGCTTCCCTTTCGTGGTTGTGTATGAAGGTTTGCAATGCTGAGAGCGATCTGTAGGGATTATTGGGATCGAATGGGATATATTCTCTTCCTGTGAGCATTGCCAGCAAGTTTGGATCTGTTCCAGTTTCAACCAGGGGGAGAATTGGTTTTCCTGCTCGTTCTGCGTAGCCAATTTCTTGATGTACGTATGCCGAGTGCTGGCTCTGTTTGGTAAGTAAGACGGTTACGATGTCAGCCCGGTCAATGTTCTTCTGCACCTTGTTGGTTACGTCCTGGTTTGGCTGGCGGTCATGCTCAAAGAGATATACCTCCGATTTCATTTGTTCTAGTTCGTTCTTGAATGCCTCCACGATTGGATAGTCTGCGGTGCCGTGGCTAAAGAAGATGGTAGACACTGTATTCGCTCCATGTTGTGTACCAGAATGCGTTTCTACCCATTATACAAGAGGTGTCAATCGGGAGTTCTCTAACAGTTGATGATTTGTGACGTACAATTTATCAGCCTGTTGAAAAAAAGGCGACACAACAATTGATAAATTTTACCGAAAGGAATACAACGCGTGCCGCCATAACTGCTCACATAACATAAAATTTGATGATAACTGTCAGAAAGAGCACAATGAGGATGATGCCGAAAAGTCTTACAGAATGGAGTATCCCTGCTATCACGAACCTGCTTATCCAAGGGTACTATGAAACGGAGTTTTTTGATTTCAAGGAAATGCTACCCCACAGCAAAAATGAAGCTGATAAGACGCGACTTTATAAAAGTTGCTGTGCGTTTGCAAATAGCTCAGGTGGTTTTCTAATATTCGGTGTAAAAGACGACAGGTCAATATCTCCTAAAGATCGACTGGTAGGTATTGACCAAGCCCTTGATCTTCCAGAGCTTTTCGGAAGCTATCCCAAGAACTGCAATCCCAGTATTACCTGGAATTTTCTTAACCCTCCTTTGCAATTGGATAATGGCAATGTTATTCATATTTTTGAAGTACCTAGAAGTTGGAATGCACCGCATTGTATTGAAGTTGCTGGTTCAAAAGGGTCTGATCTATTGCGATGCTTTACCAAAAGGACACATAAGGGCAATGAAGATATGAGCTACGAGGAGATTAGAATGGCATTTCTTCAATACTACGAAAAAAGGCTGAAGCTTCAGCTTTTGCAAGCAGAGCTACAAAACACCAGGAAGCACGCGGAAGAATTGATAATCTCTCCACCGCTCAATCAGGTTAAGATTATCCTGGGTGAGTTTAGCCTCACAGTGATTGAAACGGTACTTGCAGATACCTATACAATCCTCACTGAACAACAAGAGTTGCTGGAACTTCTTGGCGAAATAAGAAATCGGTGTAGGGTGGTCAATGATATGTTACGGATATTTTATCGAGTCGCTACCGTTAACTTGGTTGGAAACAACGTCGAACCACATCAGGCTATAGAGACGCACAACAGGAACATTGAAGGGGAATGCAGACCTGTTCTATTTGCTTGTGATCGCGCTCTTTCGCTCCTCAAAAAAGTCATAGAACCATAAGGCATAGTCTACGTTTCATTTAAGGAAAAATATCAGCCATTCAAACTTTTCAACAGGCTTGATCATTCTACGACATGAGACTATATCTTTTCTTACTTGAGAAAGTAAACTTATGTAAGATTTGTTTATATACTTGGGGGGTAATTATAGATGCCATGCCGAATCCTCTGAAAATAACCTGCCGCACATCGTGATCAGGCGACCTCTGCCGATCGAAGGGTGACATCATAGCCCAGTTGCTCCAAGGTACGAAGTGCTCGACGCCTGGCCACCTCTGCGGCTTTCTCGTCAACATGGTCCGGTCCCAGCTCCCGATAGGATTGCTGCTCTTTGAGCAGGTGATAGATGATGATCAGGATTCGGTGAGCCAGAGCAACAATGGCTTTCTTGTGCCCCATGCGTTTGCGGAGTCGCTGGTAATACGCACCGAGAAAGGTACCCTTACTGCGAGCGGCTGCGTTGGCGGCTTCAATGAGGGCCTGGCGCAGCCATGGGTTCCCTTTGCCCGTCTTGGTGCTGAGCCGTTTGTTCGCACTGATCTTGGCCGCTGGACACAAACCTAACCAGGAAGAGAGATGGGCTTCATCAGGAAACCGATCCATCTGAAGCCCCAGTTCGGCCACAACAATCTCGCCGATGCGCACATTGATGCCAGTCACCTCATCAAGGATACGAATCGCCTGCGCACTGCTCAGGAGCTGAGGGGCTTCCGGCTGCGTGGAAAGCAGTGGGATAGTTTCGAGAGACTCAGGAGGAACTGGTGTCTCACTTGCCTCCTCTTTGGCTGGAAGGTCGTCAGAGGGGTCAGGTGTCTCAGGGTCATCGGAATCGCTTTGCAGGCCCAGGCGATGAGCAATCTCTCGATCTAACTCTCGTACCTGCAGGTCAAAGAAGTCCAACTGTCGCAGTTGACTCTGCAATAAAAAGCGGTGATGGTCTCCCAGGGTCCCTTGCAGGGCCTGAGCCAACTGCTCTCGTTTCTCTTTCATCCGTCCACGAGCCAGTTCGGCCAGCTTCTGCGGGTTCTGCTCCCCTTCCAGCATGGCCTTCAAAATCGCCCGTCCCGATTGGCCGGTGATATCGCTGGCTACGGGGGCCAGTTTGATATTGGTGTCTTCGAGCGTCTTCTGGATGCGATTGACCAGCCGTGCACGGTCGGCTGCCAGACTACTGCGGTAGCGCGTCAAGTCCCGCAGTTCCCGTTGGGGACGAGGAGGCACAAAGCTTGCCCGCAGCAGACCATGCTGGAGCAGGTCGGCGATCCATTCAGCATCCTTCACGTCCGTTTTTCGCCCTGGGACTGCCTTGATATGTTGGGCATTGCACAGCAGGAGCTCCAGTTCCCCTTCCAACACGTTCCAGATCGGCTTCCAATACACGCTCCCCATAATGTTGCCAAAAATGTGATAAACTGGGAGTACACCATAGAGATCCTGCGTTGCGACCTTCGCACTCGTTTGAGAGACCCGCTTCATGCCTCGCCTCCCAACTCAATATTGTCCCACGAAGGCTCATGTCCCCAGGGTCCAGGAGCATCGTATGTCCAAAACATCCCATCGTCAGCGTCCGCCTCTGGAGGTCAACGTCAAGGTCAACGTCATGTTTGAGCCACATCGCCTGCAACACGATCTACTCCGAGAGGCCTATTCTTCTCTCATTCCTGAAGCTCGCCGACGCTTGTCTTCAGGAAAGCGGTCATCAGGAGTTCACCGTATCCAGTCGCCCGAGGGCGTAGAAAGGAAGATGGCATGAATACAAAACAAGTGGCACTCTACGCTCGTGTTTCCTCGGAGCAGCAAGCAGAGGCCAAAACAATTGAAAGCCAGTTAGCAGAAATCCGTGCGCAGATCACCGCAGATGGCTTTGAGCAGAACAGCGTGCTCGAATTTGTGGATGAGGGGTACAGCGGTTCAACGCTAGTTCGGCCAGCCCTGGAGCGCTTACGAGATGTGGCTGCAGCAGGTGGCATGGATCGGCTCTATGTGCATTGTCCCGACCGATTTGCTCGCAACTATGCCTATCAGGTGCTCTTGTTGGATGAATTGAACCAGCAAGGGGTAGAAGTCATCTTTCTTAATCGGCCTCTGGGGCAGACTCCTGAAGATCAGTTACTGTTGCAAGTTCAAGGGGTGATTGCCGAATACGAGCGAGCAAAATTCCTCGAACGGAGCCGACGAGGAAAGCGTCATGCTGCCCAGGAGGGACGCGTCGGTATCCTCTGCCATGCACCTTACGGTTATCGCTACGTAAACAAGCAGGAAGGAGGTGGAGAAGCTCGTTTTGAGATTGTTTTTGACGAAGCTCGCATCGTGCAACAGGTGTTTGCTTGGGTGAGTCAAGAGCGCTGCACGATCAACGAGGTGTGTCGCCGCCTTCACCAAGCTGGTATCCGCACACAGACGGGCAAAGAGCACTGGGATCACAAAACCATTTGGGATATGTTAAAAAATCCGGCCTACAAAGGAGAGGCGGCCTTTGGCAAAACACGCTGGCTCCCTGTCGGGCCACGTTTGCGGGCTCCACGAGGCAGGCCTGAGCAATCACGGCGTGGATATGCGGGAAACGATGCTCCGAAAGCAGAGTGGATCACTATCCCTGTCCCTGCGCTGGTCGAGCCAGCTTTGTTTGAAGCCGTGCAAGAGCAATTGGAAGAGAACAAGCGGCGAGCACGTATCCCCGAGAAAGGTTCCCGTTACTTATTGTGGGCGTACCAATGATGCACGCAATGCCTATTACCGCTGTGCAGGCGCCATGAATATTCCAAGGCAAGGCTTCGAACGTGTCTGTTGGAACAAAGAACTACGTATGGACCAGGCTGATGCTGTGGTTTGGCAAGAAGTCTACCGACTGCTTGAGGAGCCAGAGCGCTTGGAGCAAGAATACCGACGCCGTTTGCTTCCGCAAGAGCAGTCCAGTGAGCACAACGGATTAGAAATCCAGATGGGCAAACTGCGCCGAGGAATCGCACGTCTGATCGACAGTTATGCTGATGGGCTAATTGACAAACAGGAATTTGAACCGAGAGTGACTCGCATGCGCGAACGGATGCAACGTCTTGAAGAGCAGATACAACACTTCAAAGAGGAAGCCGAGGTGGAGGGAGAGATGCGTCTGATTTTGGGGCAGTTGGAAACCTTTGCTGCCAAAGTGAGTGCAGGACTGCAAAATGCTGATTTCTCTACGCGTCGGGACATCTGCGATTTTAGCCATATTCTGGCAATGTCTGTGAAGCATATCCTGGCAAATGGAAGATAGGTTCGGCCAAATGAAGAAGCATGTTTGGCCGTTTTCGGCCCCAGAAATGAGTTTGCATTGCCCCAATTCAGAAGGAAGTTTGGCCGTCATAGCGTAAATGGAAGGAAAGTTTGGCCGCCATTGCTCCCACACCGGAAAAATCTTGCTTGCTCCGACCGTGCTAGCCTACGAGACAATTTCTGGCTAAGAGAGGAGTAGAGCATGGCAAAACCGCTCGATGGCATCGCACTTCAAGCATATTTTCGTCGTTTAGGCATCCGGCAAGACACGCGGGAACTGCTTACGGTGATTCGTTCATCACCCCCAAGCCGCACCCCAGGAAGCCGTCACGGCAACGAAGCGGTCTGGTACCCATCCAAAAAGATGCAATGTATCATCAAAGCTGAGAGTCACAAGGTTGAGTTCGCCTTTTTACTTCAGGCTGAGCATGACGATACCATCCTTGAGTTCTGGGATCAGCCGCCGTCCATTCCTCTGGAATATCTCGATACACGTGGCCGTCTCCAACGACCGCTCCACACCGCTGACTACTTTGTCTTTGGTTATCAAGAATGTGGATGGATCGAGTGTAAACCGGCCCAAGAGTTAGTGAAACAAGCAAAGATCCGGCCGAACCGGTATATGCTCGATACGCATGATATCTGGCGCTGTCCTCCTGGCGAGGCGTTGGCTGCCAGGTATGGACTGACCTATCGGGTCTGGTCTTCAGATCAAGTGAACTGGGCAGCCCAGGACAACTGGCTGTACCTGGAAGACTATTACTCTGCCCTGGATCGTCTGGTGCTTCCAGATGCAGATCTGGAGACGCTCTATCGGATTGTTGACGAGCATCCAGGGATAACGCTTACTGATCTTCGAGTGGTCGCATCTGGGGTCAATTCCGACAAGATCAATATTGCCATTGCCAGGCACGCACTCTATGTTGATCTCAGCACGCATCGACTGACAGAGCCAGAGCGTGCGTTGGTCTTCCGCAATCGGCAGACAGCACGCGCGCATCGCCACCGTAGCGAGGAGCCAGGAGATCTCCACATGGATCCCCACCCTGTCGTGATCACGCAAGGAAGCACGATCATGTGGGACGGCAGGCCGTGGCGTATGCATGTAGGGCAGCATGAAATTACCCTGGTGAGTGAGGGGTGTGAGCCCTTTCCTCTTGCACATTCCGCCTTCGAGACCCTGGTGAAGCAGGGCAAAATTGTTGGTACCCAGACAGAGACACAGTCCAGTATTACCCCGGAAGGCCAAGAACTCCTGGAGCGTGCGCGAGATGTGGATATGGCAAGGGCCGTGTTTCGCAACCGGGTCATCAATCCTGATCAGTATGATGACGACGAGCAAGAACGCACAGCGAAAGTACGGGCAGAAGTGCCTGAGAAGACGAAGCGAACCTGGCGGCGTCTGTACCGAGAAGCAGAACTTCGTTATGGGAGTGGGTTCATCGGCCTCTTCCCGCACTATCACCAGTGCGGGGGGACAAGGCTGGCTCCCGAAGTGCGGGCACTCATTCACAACGTGTTGGAGACGCACTACAATACCGTGACCAGGAAACCGAAGCGGGGTGCGTATGGCGAATACCTCAAACAGAGCGAAGAACACCAGCTTCCCCCAACGACTCAGCGAACTTTCTACGCAGAGGTACAACGCTACAAGACCATCTACGAGCGGACAGTGGCACGAGAAGGAACACGTGCTGCCTACCCGTTCAAGGACTACGTTCGCGAGGATGAGAAGACGATCAGCCGTCATGGGAGTTACGCCTGGTCGATGGCCCACATTGACCATACCGAGCTAGACCTCGTCCTATGCGATTCCCAGACGGGTCAACCCATCGGAAAATGCTGGCTGACCTTGCTGATTCTCTCCTATCCCCGACGTATTGCTGCCTACTACCTGACCTTTGATCCTCCCAGCTATCGTTCGTGTATGATGGTCCTGCGCCTGTGTGTCAAGCGATATGGGCGACTTCCAACCGCCATTACCGTTGATGGAGGGCCGGAGTTTGAGAGTGTGTACTTTGAGCAATTGCTGGCGCTCTACCGGGTACGAAAGCATCGGCGCCCGGCTGCTGAGCCGCGCTTTGGCTCGCCACAAGAGCGCTTGTTCGGTTCACTGGACACCGAATTCATCTATCACTTGCTCGGCAACACGCAAGCAACGAAGCAACCACGGCAGATGACCAGAGCGACTGATCCTGAGCGCCAGGCCGTATGGACCCTTTCCGCCCTTGCGGAACGAGTCCAGCAGTGGGCCGATGAGGAGTATGACACCATGAGGCACCCAACTCTGCGCATGACACCGCGCGAAGCCTATGAACTCAGTCTCAAGCGCGATGGGCAGCGTGCTCACAAGCTCATTCCATATGACGAGATCTTCCGTATGGCGACCTTTCCGACGACGCGAAAAGGCATGGCACTGGTGCAGCCTGGGATCGGCGTTCGGATGAACTATCTGGATTATTGGTGTGAAGCTATGCGAGACGCAACGGTAGAACGAACCCAGGTGAAAGTGCGCTATGACCCATTCGATATCAGCATTGGGTATGCCTACATCGATGGCAGGTGGCGACAGTGCTTTACTTCCTACGATGAATTCGCAGGATGTTCGGAGCGGGAACTCCACCTCTTAGCAGCGGAAATACGTCAAAACAATCGCATCCAATATGGCAGAGAGCAAGTCGAGATCAATCAAAAGCAGCTTGCTGACTTTCGGCGCGAGAATGCAGCCAAAGAGGTCATTCTGCGCCAACAACGCAATGACCGAGAGACGAAAGCAGCACTCACTGTCCTCGAAGGCCGCAGAGCTGCACAGAGGACACCCTCTTTCTCGACTCTCCCTTCGGAGGATCGTGAGAACCGGCAGCATCGTGCCTCTCAGCCAGCAGTTCCACACGAAGAGCAAGAGAGGAAGCATGATAAACTGCTCGTCTTCAAAAGGATTCGCTCATGAGCCAGGAGCAGCGTCTTTTGACGCAAGACGAGGAACCATTTCAAAGTGAGGAACCAGAGTTCTTTGATCGAGCGTTACTTCTGCAACCGCCAAGTGCGCGGCAGGAGTACTTTGAGCAGCAGTGCCTCATTGAACATCCACGGCTCCTTGAAGCACTCGATGCCATTCTCCAGGCGATTTGTGCTCCCGGAGAAGGGATACATGCAAGACGGCCAGGGACGATGGTGCTAGTGATTGGACCTGCTCGTGTTGGAAAAACGACACTGATCCACCTGTTAGAAGAACGGTTGCTGGCGTATGCGAAAGCACGGATGCACCGTGATCCCCATTTCATTCCCTTCGCAAGTATTACTGCTCCTGAGCCAGGAACGGGCCGTTTTGATTGGATCAATTACTACAAACCCGTGGTACGTCAACTGGGCAATCCTTTTGTGGATAGTCTGACTGCTCCGATCCGCGCACGCCAGATGCGGGAAGCGATGGAATCCGCATACCTGGAACGCAAACCACTCGCGATCATCGTGGACGAAGCCCATCACCTTGCCAAAACATCTCGTGGAAGCCGTCTTCAAGACAACCTCGACCATCTGAAACACTTCGAGAATCTCACTGGGGTCAGTCATATTCTTGTAGGAACATATGAGATGCGCCCGTTTCGCAAGGTCAATCCACAACTGGCCTGTCGGAGTGTAGACGTCCACTTTTCGCGCTACAATCTTCTGAGCGAAGAGGACTGTCGGGTCTTCAGAAGCGTTCTGTGGGCATTGCAGCGACAACTGCCTGTCGAGGAAGAGCCACTGCTGACACAGAATCACTGGGAGTTCCTGTATGCACGCAGTATTGGGTGTGTTGGTCTGCTGAAACTGCATCTCAATCGCGCACTCAACCTGGCCCTGACCCAAGGAGCCAAGACGGTGACCGAGGCTCATTTGCGTCAGACGGCGATGCCCGATGTGCGTGTCAAGCTCGCGATGCGCAATGCCTTAGAAAGTGAGGCGGAGTTTGCCGAGGCACCAGACGCCGACGAACAACTCCTCGCCGAACTTCGACAACCACCATCTCAGGCTTCGACGCCTCCACAAGAGACACCAGGACAAAACAAGCAGGCTCCATCCACAGGAAAGAAACGCAGAGTAGGTGCGCGGGCTCTAGGACGTGATCCCATTGAGACAGACCTCGATGACGGAGCAGCGAATTCCTCTGCGGATAAGGAGCAAAAAGTTGGATGAACAAGACAAGATATGCAACGATTGAAGTGCGATCTACGGCGGAATATCTGGGGCAGCACGGCAAGCTTCAGGCACTCGATGCCCCATCTCGCAGTAGGCTCTATGGGCTGGTGCCATGTGGTATGGAAACCGTCTGGTGTGAAAGCCTGACCAGCTACATCAATCGTCTGGGGTGGAAACATGGAGTCGCCCCTCGCGCATTAGTCATCCAGGAAATTGCTCCTTTGCTTGACGCTGAAAGATGGAATGCTGCATCTCCTCAACAGATGAGCGCTTTTTGTGCAGAAAATGCTATGGGCCTCAATGGATTAGGAGATCTTACCACGGCCTGGTCAACCGTTCTGGAACAGCTCACACTGTCTTCTAACCTCCACCTGCTCACTTCTTCCTGGTGGATCGGGGATTTGGCGAGCCGCCAGAGGAATCTCCGCTCGTCACCGGCCTGGTGCCCTGTTTGCTACACGGAATGGAAGATGCGAGAACTCCCGATCTATCAACCGTTCCTGTGGATGCTACAAGTCGTGACCATCTGCCCGAACCACAAAAGGCCATTGATGCACCATTGTCCTCAGTGCCAGGCAAAACAGGCAGTGATTGTTTCTCACACCATCCATGCTGGCGAATGCACGAAATGTGCCAAGTGGCTTGGTACGGAGGCAGATCCATCATCAGAACTCACACTGGATGATGAGACAGTGAACTGGCAGCAGTGGGTGATTCAGGTCCTTGAAGAGCTACGAACTGTGAATGTGTCTGCTGGCTTGATCCGTTGGGAAACGTTTTTTACCAACCTGGCAACAGCGATGAAGCGACGGGGAAGCTATTCACGGCTGGCCCGATTATCAGGGATCAACCGCGAAGTGCTCCAGCGCTGGACAGCTGGTACGTCAATCCCCTCATTCGAGATGGCACTGAAATTCTGTTATGTCTGTGATACCACACCACTTCAACTCATGGCAGGCCAATTCGCATCTCTTGAACGAGCAATTGCCGACGAGGTGGCATTCCATCCTCGTCCGCATCGGCGAACTACCCATCGTCTGCTAGATCGTGAACGCTGCCTCGAATTCATTCAGGCGATCCTTGATGGGCGGGAGCCACCACTTGGGCCATCTCAGGTGGCAAAGCAACTGGGATGTGGCGCAAGCTCTCTCAGGCGTTTTTTTCCGCAGGAGTGTATTCTCCTGACACAGTTAGCACAGGTACATCGAAAACAACAAAATGAACAGCGAACTGCGCAAATTTGTGAAAGGGTACGAGAAGAAGTCAAAGCCTTGCATGCACAGGGGATTTCCCCTACACATCATCGCGTGAGGCGTATATTTCCCTCTGGTACGATGCGTCACCCGGAAGTAAATGCAGCCTGGCACGATGCCCTACGCGGACTCGGGCTGAAACCATGATTCTGCAATGCGCAAAACTCACTCACGAATCGGAAGGAAGTTTGGCCGCTAACGGCCAAACCTATCTTCCATTTGCAGCGTTCATGAAGCATGAATCGGCCTGGATTGCCAGAATATGGGTAAATTCTCAACATCATTCGCGCCCTGGTCAAACGGGTCGAGGTGGATGAGCAGCAGATCCGTGTGGTCTTCCGCGTTAGTCCTACCTGGTCTCCCTCGTCTTCAGAAGATGCCTCCCACAATTGGCAACATTGTGGGGAGCGTGTACACACCCGTACTTTCCATGGCCACCGCCTGGCACTGTTTGGCTTTGAGCCAATCCCGTAACCGGTAGAGATCCTGCAGCATGGTGCTGAAGGTCTGGATCTCTTTCTGTACTCCCTGCGCCGTGCAGATAAGCAAACAGGCCACGATCATCTTCTTGTGAACATCAATTCCGCAACAGCGTTGATAGATGACTTGCATCGGTTCCTCCCATAGAAGCAGCGTTCTTCTCGATGAACCGTGCCAGGTGGGATACCAAAAACAAAGAGCATCCTCTGTGTGCTTCTCCAGGCGAGAGCGACATTTGGTGGTACCTGAAGGTATCCCCAGTCAGATTGTTGTTCAGGCTTACTGCACTACTTCGGTATTCGACCTGTGTGACCTGACCCGGTTCTGCTTCTACTATATGCTCTTTTCTCCCTCTGTGCCACTAAGCAAGAGCAACGTGGTCCGAGCGCTTTTTCATCTTTGGTGGTGCGCCAGCGGCGCATGAGGATTGTTGTGTAAAGCAGAGACTGTTCAAAGAGATATATTTGAGAGGATACTACAGGCAGAGACTGTTCCTTTAGAAACCTACGATCAATTTCCCAAAAGGAGGGAGCCATGCCTGTCCCCAAGAACAAGCCTACCACATTGGCCTCTGATGGTTCAACGCCGGAGTCCTCGTCACCCGTCCTGCCAGAACAGGAGGAATTTCGTCAGCATCTGCGTCGCCTGGCCGTGAGCGCCGTGCAAGTCTTGATCGAACACGTCATGCGTGAAGAATTAGAGCAGTGTATAGGAGCATCCTGGGGGGAATGCACTCCTACTCGCCGCGGCTATCGCAATGGGTCCTACACCCGCGATCTCGTTAGCTCCACAGGGCGCATTGAGGATCTCAAGGTCCCCAGAGACCGCGCGGGAGCATTTCATACGCAGGTGTTTGAGCGGTATGGTCGCTATGAACCCGAGGTAGCTGAGGCGTTGACAGACATGTTTGTCAGTGGCACGAGTACCCATAAAGTGGGAAAAGTCGCTGAAAAACTGCTGGGAGCTGCTCCTAGCGCCAGCGCCGTGAGCCGTCTCAACCAAACCCTGACCGAGCAATATGAAGCATGGCGAGAGCGCCCTCTGCAAACCCACTACCGTGTCGTGTACCTGGATGGCATCCATTGTACGGTTCGTCATGGGGCCAAAACGGATGCGACCATCATCTTGACGGCGCTGGGAGTCGATCTGGAAGGAGGCAGAGAGGTGCTGGCCTTGCGTGCCTGTGCAGAAGAAAGCAAGGACGGGTGGAATTGTTTGCTGCAAGATCTGCGCACACGCGGAGTGAGCCACATCGATCTGATGGTGACTGATGGGCATGACGGGTTGCTGGCGGCGATTTCCTCACTCTTTCCCACGACGCTGCGCCAACGGTGCCTGGTCCACAAACAGCGCAATGTCATGAATGCCATTCCCAGGCGGGAGCAACAGGAGGTGAGTACTGAACTGACCGGCATTTGGAAGCAAGAGAAGCAAGAAGATGCCTTGCTGAATCTGGCCGCCTTTAAAGCCACATACCAGAAGCGCTATCCCGAAGCGGTGCGCAGCCTGTGTGAAGACGAAGAGCATGTGTTGACGTTTTATGCGTTCCCGCGGGTGATGCACCGCTACATTCGCACGACCAACGCCATTGAAAGCTTCTTTAGCACTGTGCGACAACGCACCGATCAGATTGACGCCTTTACGAGCGAAACGAGCTGTCTGACCATCGTCTGGGCCGTGATGCAAGATATTCGTTTACCAAAGATCCCGGTCGGCTAAAGCCTGAAGCGTGATGGGTCTCGCCAAACAAACAACCAGCCGGAAAGGCTGGTACGGGAGGAGGTGTTTTTTGCTGTTCATTGTGTGCCATCTCAAGAATACCAAGCTCTCTTTTCTTGACGACTTGGGAGTCCTGCGCTGCATTTTCCCGTGCTGTCAGATCCTCTAGCTAGGGGGCGTCGGCTTCGCGTCTGTGCTTGTTTGATTACCGCTGGTCTTTACACAACTATCGGGATGGTGTCCGTCACATCTCTGAAGCAGAGATGAAACGATACTTCATTCCTAAGGATGAGATCGTTGTGATCTTAATGACCATTGCTGGCGTTATATTCTTCCTTTTTGGTCTTCTTTCACAGAGTATCGGTCTCATTCTGGTGGGTTTAGTAGCAGCCCTTATTGGAGGAGGCATGATTGTTGCTCCAATGTTAGGGTCAACAAACCCTACTGACACGGAATATGACGCCTGGCTCAAGGCGCAGTCCGCTACATTACTCAAGAGGGCAATCAGGAAGCTGGGTATAGATAGCCAAATAGCAAAGGGCTACTTGCAAGTCCACGGCTTCGTCCTCTCTGGTATGAGTGGGCCATTCAGGTACCGTCCTGACGAGCTTCGTTATAAACGAGGAAAGGACGGGATAGTTCGCTACAGCGTGAATGTCTACACGTACCTCTTCCCTACCGATCATTCCGTGGTAGTCTTTATCGGCGATGTCAATGCTCTCAATCAATCAGCACATAATGAGAAGACTCAGGAGTACTTTTATCGAGACATCGTTGGTGTGACAACAAGTGATGAGCAAAACATTATCGGGCTTTATCAGTACCGCATCCATCGTTTCTCCCTGCGAATTTCCAATGGCGATACTATTGGTGTTTCTGTCGATGCATCGCCCCTTGACATTAGGCAGAACCTCCCTAGCTTTACCGTCCTAGACTCAGGCATCGATCATACTGTTGCTCAACTCCGCAGGTTACTGCGTGAAGCGAAGCAGAGCGATATGTAGGAGTCTAGCTGCAATTTGAGGCTAAAAAAACTTGTCAAGATTTTAGTCCTCTTACCTGTTTGCCATTGCCTTCACATCTACGTTCGTTGGTCTGTTGAGCCTCGCACTGAACCTTGAGATCCGCCCGTCTCGCGTAATTTCACCCATTCCCCTCGATACTCTTCAAGGAGTTGATTGAGATGTGTCATAAATGCATCCAGCTTTTGCACATGGCTCTCTCCTTGCTCTGGCATCGATGCGTAGAACTTCACACTACGTTGCAGTGTCTGTAATTGTGTAAGCAGGGAGGTTCTTTTAATCCACAGGGAGTGATAATCCAGAAAAGCATCCATGGCATTTAGAACAGTGATTATTGCTCCCAAGGCAAGGGCGACGTTACGGAATACTTCTGCCAATGTTGCATCGACTCTCAGGCCGAGCAACACCGTAATCGTTGCAGCAAAAAGAACTGAGACCATCTTGAAACAGAAAGCCCGTATCTTATCTCCATTTCGCTTCCTTGTAATGCTACGTATCTGCTCATCTAAATCTTGTTCGAGGAGTTGGAGTTTCTTGTCAGTAGCCATGTTCTACCTCGCTTCATAGGTCTATGGTTTCTGAATTACACGCAGTAGCTTACTATGCCGTGTAGCTTTTCTGCTATGTAGCGTTACACAAAATTTGGTATGGCATCAGCACGCCCTGCTCAAGTTTCGTCTGCGTCTGCTGCACACGTTTATGGTCGTGAATGAAGCGACAGCAGGCGAGGAAGTTAAGCGCCTGGAGAGCATGC